>Ga0222426_100119_pt1 | contig 120980 bp, 75 predicted proteins | sample 2B50Ametagenome_FD_180087 | JGI IMG/M metagenome (GOLD analysis project Ga0222426, IMG submission 180087) | Enriched microbial communities from leaf-cutter ant dump, University of Wisconsin, Madison, United States - 2B50A (version 2) | ecosystem: Environmental > Terrestrial > Nest > Insects nest...
TGCAGATAAAATTGAAGCAAGTGGATTTGCTTTATTTTGACCAGCGATATCGTGTGCTGAGCCGTGGATAGGTTCGAAGAAGCCTGTGCCATCACCTACGGAAGCAGAAGCCAACATACCCATTGAGCCTGCGATCTGTGATGCTTCGTCTGTCAAGATGTCACCAAAAAGATTGGCTGTCAATACCACATCGAATTTCTTCGGATTTTTAACCAATTGCATGGCTGCATTATCGATAAACATGTGCTCGGTTTCAACATCCGGATATTCTTTTGCGATTTCCTGTACCACTTCTCTCCACAGGCGGGATGTTTCCAATACGTTGGCTTTATCAACAGAGCATAATCTTTTGCTACGTGTGCGTGCTGCATCATAAGCTTTACGTGCGATACGTTCAACCTCGTAACGGTGGTAGTTCATCAAATCTGACGCAAAGGTGTTGTCCTCATTGCGGTTTTTTTCACCAAAATACACATCACCTGTCAATTCACGGAAGAAAAGGATATCTGTACCTTGAAGAATTTCAGGCTTTAAACTCGAAGCATCCAATAACTCGTCGAATAAAAGGATTGGACGAAGATTTGCATAAAGACCTAGTTCTTTACGGATTTTCAACAAGCCTTGTTCAGGTCTTACTTTAGCAGAAGGATCATTATCATACTTGATATGGCCAATGGCGCCAAAAAGGATCGCATCAGAAGCTTTTGCTTTCGCTAATGTTTCATCAGGAAGAGGGTTGCCCGTAGCTTCAATTGCAGTATGGCCCATGATAGCTTCATCAAAGCTGAATTCATGACCATAATTTTCACCGATTTTTTCTAAAACTTTTTTACCCCAAGTTGTTACTTCTTGGCCGATGCCATCTCCAGGTATGATTAAAATATTTTTCTTCATTGTATTTTTAGTATTGAGCTATCAGCGATATGTATATTGAAACTTTGGAAGATAGGCCTAAGCCCTATTGTATTGTCTTTATTTTTGACTTTTGATTTCCAGTGTTTTGTCGATAGCTTGATTCTTTTTTTATTTTTTTGTTCTTGTTTTCGAATTAATTGAAGTTATCCACATTTTTTATGTGGATAAAGCTTCTTTTTTGTGGATAACTTCGGATACAGCCTTTACTTCTCCTTTTTCCAACACGATTTTGTTGTCAATGCAGGTTGGTAGTTGTGTCTGGAAGTGCCCTACATAAATGAGCGTCTGGCCACTTTTACTGAGGTCATCAATGACATCGTTGAAATACTGGGTCTGTTCTTTATCTAAGCCCTGACAAGGTTCGTCCAAAATCAGCAATTCTGGATGCTTCACGATCGTGCGAGCCAATAGGACCAAACGTTGTTGGCCTAATGGTAACGACCCCAAGGTTTTGTGTTTAACCTCTTTAAGGTCAAAAAAATGGAGAATTTGCTCGAGCTTTTGCTGTTGTTCAAATCCTAATCGCTGGTATAGGCTCATGGAATCAAAAAATCCAGAAGCAATAGTCTGCCCAACGTTGGCATTCATATCATAGTACCAATGCAATTCTGGCGATATAATACCCAAATGTTCTTTGATATCCCAAATGCTTTCTCCAGATCCTCTTTTTTTGCCAAAAAGATGGATGTCGTTGGCATAGGCCTGTGGATGATCGCCGTTGATTAAACTGAGCAACGTGGATTTTCCTGAACCATTATGTCCTTGTAACAACCATTTTTCGCCGGCTTTTACTTCCCAGTCAATATTCTTTAAGACTTGTTTTTCGCCATAGGAGATATTGATCTTGTTCATTTTTACCATGATCGGAGAAGTTACTTCAGGGGCTCGTTGCAGAAAATAGGGGAGTGCCTTTCTTGTGCGGGGCAATCCTCTGGATAACGCATTGCTATTTTGGCGAATAACAATCTTACCATGCTGGATCTCCGCAAAACGATTGATACATTCCGGTTGTTCGTCATCATTACTTATCAACAACAAGGTAACTCCTTTATCCGCAAGCTGATCGAAAATCTGATTGAGATCTTCCCGAGACTGTGCATCTAGTCCTGTATAAGGCTGGTCGATAATGAGCACCTGAGGTTGAAGCCATAAGGCCTTGACCAATTGCAGTCTTTTGTGTTCGCCACTCGAAAGTTCAATCAACTGCTGATCTTTGAAATTTTCGAATCCAAAAATGTTCAGGTAAGAACGTACGTTTTCAAAAGAAAGCTGTTCTTCTTGCGCAAAATGTTTCAACTCAGCAAAAACTGTTAATGTATCGTTTTTTGCAAATTTGTTATAGCGCTGTTGGTAATAGAAATTGCGATCGCCTTCCAGATTGGTAAATTGAAACCAATTGGAAACGTAGTGAATTTTTGCTGGCAGTGGGCTTGTTGGATTAAGGTGGAATGTGATCTCGCCTTCATACTTCAATTGCCCGGCAATCGCTTTTGCAAGTGTGGTTTTTCCTGTACCGCTAGGACCGCCTAAGATCCATTGTTCGCCAGGAAAAATTTGCCAATTTAAGTCTTGCAGTACGGTATCTTTACCGTACTGAATGGTTAAATTGGCAATATGGACGACAGGATCTACCATTGTCTGTTTGCTTCAAATGCTTCGATTGAATCTTTCTGGTTAAGGATAAAATCAATGTCATCATATCCATTGATCAAACATGATTTTTTGTATGGATTGATTTCAAACTCAAATTGATCACCTGTCTCTGTCAACATGACTGTTTGTTTTTCAAGATCAACGATAATCGCTGTTGTCGGATTTTGGTGCACCAATTCGAAAATTTTTGCCAAAAACTCTTCGGGTACCTGAATCGGTAATACACCATTGTTAAGGGCATTTCCTTTGAATATATCGGCAAAGAATGAGCTGATGACCACATCAAAACCATAGTCTTGAATAGCCCATGCGGCATGTTCGCGGCTTGAACCACAACCAAAATTCTTACCGGCAACCAATATTTTCCCTGTATAGGTCGGGTTGTTCAATACAAAGTCAGTTTTAGGCTGATTGTCTGTATCAAAACGCCAGTCGCGGAATAAATTATCACCAAAACCTTCACGCGTGGTTGCTTTTAGAAAGCGTGCGGGAATAATTTGATCGGTATCAATATTTTCGATAGGTAGAGGGACTACCTGTGACGTTAAAGTTTCAAATTTTTTCATTTTTTTCTGCTTAGATCAACTCTCTTACATCTGTTACTTTACCTGTTACTGCCGCTGCTGCTGCTGTCAAAGGAGATACCAGCATGGTGCGGGCATTCGGTCCCTGACGCCCTTCGAAATTTCTATTTGAAGTCGAAACGCAATATTTACCAGCAGGGATTTTATCTTCGTTCATACCTAAACATGCCGAGCATCCTGGTTCACGTAACTGGAATCCTGCCGCTTCAAATATTTTATCCAAGCCTTCTTCTTTAGCTTGTTTTTCTACTTGTTTTGAGCCCGGTACAATCCATACTTCCACGTCTTGTGCTTTTTGCTTGCCTTTAACGAATGAAGCTACTTCACGTAAATCTTCAATACGAGAATTGGTACAACTTCCGATGAACACATAATCAACACGGTTGCCTAAGACTGTTGAATCATCTTTAAAGCCCATGTAATCCAATGCTTTTTGGTACGATGGTCTTTCTGATTCCGGTTGTGCGTTAGTTGCTGGAATATGCTCCGCGATACCCATACCCATGCCTGGGTTGGTACCATAAGTAATCATTGGAGCAATGTCTGCAGCATCAAAAGTCAACACTTTATCAAAGATGGCATCTTCGTCAGAATACAATGTTTTCCAGTACGCTAGGGCTTTATCCCATTCCTCACCTTTCGGTGCGAATTCACGACCTTCTACATAGTCGAAAGTGATCTGATCCGGAGCAATTAAGCCTCCACGTGCACCCATTTCGATACTCATGTTACAAATGGTCATACGTGCTTCCATGCTTAATGAACGGATTGCTGAACCAGCATATTCAATAAAGTAACCTGTACCGCCTGCAGCAGAGATTTTGGAGATGATATATAGGATGATATCTTTTGCCCCAACACCTTTTTGAAGGGTACCGTTGACTTCAATTTTCATTGTTTTTGGCTTCGACTGCAATAAACATTGTGTTGCGAAGACCTGTTCAACTTGAGAGGTTCCAATACCAAAAGCAATAGCTCCAAAAGCACCATGTGTTGAGGTATGACTATCGCCACAGACCATCGTTTTACCTGGTAGGGTGATACCCAGCTCCGGACCAATAACGTGTACAATCCCTTGGTATGGATGCCCCAAACCATATAGTTCAATACCAAATTCAGCGCAATTTTTGGTGAGCATATCAACTTGATAACGGGATAGCTCTTCTTTGATCGGTAAATGTTGATTGAGTGTCGGTACGTTGTGGTCGGCAGTAGCTACCGTTTGCTTTGGACGAAAAACTGGGATTCCTCTTTTACGCAAGCCATCGAAAGCTTGAGGTGAAGTAACTTCATGAATCAAGTGGGTGTCGATATAAATAATATCCGGAAACCCTTCTTCACGCTTGACGACGTGAGCATCCCAAATCTTTTCTACTAATGTTTTTGACATTTTTTAATCTCTCTTATGTTATTTTTATATGAACCAAGGTGATATTGTAAATGTCTCAATATCACCTTGATTTCAATATACTAAATTACGAAATATTCATGATTTTTGGAGCATGTATAATTTCGTATGGACTTTTAAACAGTTTTGATCGCTTTCATTGCAGTCATCGCTTTACGCAATTTGCGACCAACGATTTCTACAGGGTGATCACGCAAAATTTCATTGATGACAACCAATTGTGCGTTATCAACTGCAGCATCTTTGTTGTCGTTAAAGTTTTTACCGACTAAATCCGTATCAACAGTTTTCATGAAGTCTGCCAACAAAGGTTTACAAGCTTGGTCGAATAGGTAACAACCGTATTCTGCTGTATCAGAGATAACACGGTTCATTTCGAACAACTTCTTGCGAGCGATTGTGTTAGCGATCAATGGTGTTTCGTGCAATGATTCGTAGTATGCTGATTCTGGTTTGATACCTGCTTCAACCATTGTTTCGAATGCCAATTCAACACCTGCACGGATGAAAGCAACCATTAGCGTATAGTTGTCGAAGTATTCTTGTTCGTTGATTTTAACATCACCAGCAGGTGTTTTTTCGAATGCAGTTTCACCTGTTTCAGCTCTCCATTTTAATAAATTTGCATCACCATTTGCCCAATCTTCCATCATGGTCTTGCTAAAGTGACCTGACATGATATCATCTTGGTGTTTTTGAAATAAAGGACGCATGATATCCTTCAATTCTTCTGAAATCTCAAATGCTTTTACTTTTGCAGGATTGCTCAAACGGTCCATCATTCCGCTCACACCACCATGTTTCAAGGCTTCCGTAATCACTTCTACACCGTATTGGACCAATTTCGATGCGTAACCAGCTTCGATACCTTTCTCGATCATTTTGTCGAAAGACAAGATCGATCCTGTTTGCAACAATCCACAAAGAATCGTTTGCTCACCCATCAAATCTGATTTTACCTCAGCTACGAATGAAGACTTCAATACACCAGCTTTGTGTCCACCTGTTCCTACACAGTACGCTTTTGCTTCAGCCCAGCCTTTTCCTTGTGGATCATTTTCCGGGTGAACAGCGATTAAAGTAGGAACACCAAAACCACGAAGGTACTCTGCACGAACCTCAGAACCTGGACATTTTGGAGCAACCATGATGACAGTAATATCTTTACGGATCTGCATACCTTCTTCAACGATGTTGAAACCGTGTGAATACGATAACGTAGCGCCTTCTTTCATCAAGGGCATTACAGCGTTGATTACTGAAGTATGTTGTTTATCTGGAGTCAAGTTGATAACTAAATCCGCAGATGGGATTAATTCTTCGTAAGTGCCTACGTTAAAGTTGTTGTCCGTAGCGTTTTTCCAAGAATCTCTTTTTTGTTCAATAGCTTCTTTACGCAAAGCGTAAGAAACGTCCAGTCCGCTATCTCTTAAGTTTAAACCTTGGTTCAAGCCTTGCGCACCACATCCTACGATTACGATTTTTTTACCTTTTAAAGCGTTTACACCATCCGTGAATTCGGTGTTGTCCATGAATTCAGCGTGACTTAATTGTTCTAACTGCTCTCTAAGCGGTAAGGTGTTGAAATAATTTGCCATTGTTTTACTTTCTTTCTGTTATGGGTTGTTGATTATTTATTTTAATTATTGTACTAATCTGCGTTGAGCCATTGCGTAACCGAAATGAACGTTATCGTGTCCTGATGTCAGGGCTATAACTTCTTCAATGGTATCCATTGGATAGCCATAGGTTGCTGTTGAAAAGGAGGTGATTTCTCCGAAAACACCGTTTTCATAGTCAGCAGCAATTTGCTCAATACTGCGGATTGCGATTTCTTTCAATTCATCAACCTCTGCTTGTTCAACAAAGCGGGTTGGCTTGGTGTCTTTTTTATAATCTTCGTTATAGTTCACCCAAGTCGTATCGGCCTTGATTCCTGTACGGACATAAACCAAGGTTTGTGTACTGACGACAATGTGGGCAAAATTCCAGATGATATTGTTGTTAAATCCCGCGGGAATTTTGTTAAGCTGTTCAATGGAAAGACCGTCAATTAATTCAATGAATTTTTGACGTGACTTTAAGATAAATTTAAATGTCTCTTGCATAATACTATTAAAGCTTACATCGTAAATACGTCATCTCTTTTGTCGAGATACTCGTTTTCTACAATTTCTATCGATGGTTCCTTGGCTTCAAACTGAACCAATTTGGAATGGAAACCTGCACTATCTTTAATGATGGCGATACGTGCGCCACGGACAAATTCGATCAAACCATATTTGGTCAATTCTTCTGTTAACTTATCGATCTCTTCGCGGTGACCTGCAGTTTCAAAGACGATGTAGTCGTTGCGGATCACAACAACATTGGCACCATATTGACGTAATAAACGTTCTACATATACTTTTTCATTGACCACATCCGCAGGTACTTTATACAGCGCTTGTTCTTGCCAGATCACTTCATCATTGGTGTTATAATAGGCCTTGAGGATATCAATCTGTTTTTCCAGTTGACGACAAAGCTTACGCAGAACATCTTCAGCCTCCGTGATTACGATGGTAAAACGATGTATTCCTTCTACTTCAGAAGGGGAAGTATTCAAGCTTTCAATATTGATTTTTCTTCTTGAAAAAATTGTTGAGATCCGACCGATAAGACCGATTGAATTCTCTGTATATAGGGTGATGGTATATTCTTGTTTTTCCATGTTAAATTCTACTTTAAACGTATCTCAGATACCGATGTTCCTTGTGCAACCATTGGAAATACATTGTTTTCCTTACCTACCATCACTTCCAATAAATATGCTCCGTCGTGATCAATCATGGTTTTCAGGGCATTACGTAGGTCTTTACGTTCCGAAATCTTCTGACCGTCGATGTAATAGCCTTTCGCTACAGCAACAAAGTCAGGACTCGTGATATTCACGAATGAATAACGTCTGTCGTGGAATAATTGCTGCCACTGACGTACCATGCCCAAGAATTCATTATTGAGGATCATGATTTTGACTTTTGCGCCAAATTGCATAATCGTTCCGAGCTCCTGGATCGTCATTTGTATACCACCATCACCGATGATTGCTACGACAGTTTTCTCTGGCGCGCCGTACCAGGCACCGATTGCTGCCGGAAGACCAAAGCCCATCGTTCCTAAGCCTCCTGAGGTTACATTCGATTTGCTGTTGTTGAATTTAGCATAGCGACAAGTTACCATTTGGTGTTGACCGACGTCCGTTGTAATGATCGCATCACCGCCTGTCAATTCATTCAACACATTGATGACCTCACCCATGGTCATAATATCTGTTTGTGGGTGAAGTTCATTTTGGATGACTTCTTTGATTTCTTCTTTTTCAAGTTCACGGAATTGTGCAAGCCAGGCGGAATGATCTGTAGCGTTTACCAATTCCGTCAGCATTGGAAGTGACTCTTTACAGTCGCCCCATACAGGTACGGTTGTCTGTACGTTTTTGTCAATCTCTGCCGGGTCTATATCCAAATGGATTACTTTTGCCTGTTTGGCATATTTGTCTAAACGACCTGTTACACGGTCATCGAAACGCATACCAATGGCTATTAAAACATCACATTCATTGGTCATGACATTTGGGGCATAGTTACCATGCATACCCAACATCCCTACGTGAAGTTTATGATCCGTTGGAAGTGCACTTAAGCCCATAACAGTCGATGCCGACGGTATGCCAGTTTTCTCAATAAAAGCTTTGAATTCTTCCTCTGCTTTTCCAAGAATGATGCCTTGTCCAAAAAGAACAAATGGTTTTTTTGCATTGTTGATTAACTCGGCTGCCTGCTCAACATATTCTTTACGGACTTGTGGTGCAGGTCTATAGCTACGTACGTGGTTGCATTTTTCGTAACCGAAGTAATCGAACAATTGTAGCTGTGCATTTTTAGTGATATCGATCAATACCGGTCCTGGACGACCTGTGCTGGCAATATAAAATGCTTTTGCGAGTGCAGCTGGAATTTCAGTTGCGTCGGTGACTTGGTAGTTCCATTTGGTGACTGGTGCCGTGATATTGATGACATCTGTTTCCTGAAAAGCATCTGTTCCCAAGAGTGAAGCAAAGACCTGACCTGTGACACAGACGATAGGGTTACTATCGATCATGGCATCAGCCAGTCCAGTAACTAGGTTTGTTGCTCCAGGACCACTTGTCGCAAAGACGACGCCTGTACGACCTGAAGTTCTTGCATAACCTTGCGCCGCGTGGATTCCACCTTGTTCATGGCGCACTAAAATATGCTTCAGACGATCCGTATAATCATAAAGGGCATCATAGATCGGCATAATTGCGCCTCCAGGATAACCAAATACGGTATCAACTCCTTCGCTCAATAAGGCCTCCAATACAGCTTTCGATCCCGAAATTTGTGTCGGAGTTTGCTGCGCTGTAGCGGCCTTATTTTCTGTTATTTCCAGTGTACTCATTACGTTGATTTTTTTTATTGTTGATTATTCAGTCTTTTTAGTATTTAGATATTAGATCTGAGACATTAAGCATCGATTGTTTAGGTCTTTATCTGCTTAATGTCTCTGTTTTTTTATTTTCTACTGATCCGTTACACAGCCTTCTGAGGCATCGGCAACAGTTTTAGCGTATTTGTATAAAACTCCTTTGTTAACTTTTAACGCTGGTTGTACCCAAGCGGCACGACGTTGCGCGATCTCTTCATCGGAAAGTAGCACATTGATGCTGTTATTCACTGCATCGATCTCGATAATGTCATCATCATGTACAAGACCGATTAATCCGCCTTTGTAAGATTCTGGTGTGATATGCCCTACGACAAAACCATGTGTTCCACCTGAGAAACGGCCATCGGTAATTAAAGCAACAGATTTACCAAGACCGGCACCAATAATCAAGGAGGTTGGTTTAAGCATTTCAGGCATGCCTGGTGCTCCAACAGGACCTTCATTTTTGATCACGACAACATCTCCTGGTTTGATTCTACCAGATGCAATACCGGCTACTAAATCATGCTCTCCATCGAATACGCGTGCAGGACCAGTGAATTTCTCACCTTCTTTACCGGAGATCTTGGCAACAGAACCTTTCTCTGCTAAGTTCCCATAAAGAATCTGTAAGTGTCCTGTAGCCTTGATTGGATCGCTCAATGGTTTGATAATCGGTTGGTCATATTCCATGATTGATTTAACATCAGCCAAGTTCTCAGCGACCGTTTTCCCTGTTACCGTAATACAGTCACCATGAAGTAAACCTTCATTTAAAAGATATTTCATGACAGCAGGAGTTCCACCGAATTGCTGAAGATCTTGCATCAAGTATTTACCGGATGGTTTGAAGTCAGCTAATACAGGGGTTTCGTCACTCATGCGTTGGAAGTCATCTTGCGTGATGTCTACGCCTACGGCTTTGCCTATTGCGATAAAGTGAAGTACAGCATTGGTACTACCACCCAAGATAACAATGGTACGTAGCGCGTTCTCAAATGCTTTACGTGTCATGATATCAGAGGGCTTGATATCTTTCTCAAGCAGCGTGCGGATATGTTGACCTGCCTCTAAACATTCATTTTTCTTTTCTTCCGAGATCGCTGGATTGGAAGATGAGTATGGTAAGCTCATTCCCAAGGCTTCAATTGCCGAAGCCATGGTATTTGCTGTATACATTCCGCCACAAGCACCAGCACCAGGGCAGGTATGTTTGATAATGCCTTCATAGTCTTCATCGGAAAGATTTCCGCAGATGCGTTGTCCCAATGCTTCAAATGCAGACACAATGTTTAATTCTTCACCTTTATAGTGGCCTGGAGCGATAGTACCGCCATATACCATTAAAGAAGGACGGTCCAAACGGGCCATTGCCATAATTGCACCAGGCATGTTTTTGTCACAGCCAGGAATAGAGATCAAGCCATCATAATATTGTCCACCACAGATCGTTTCGATACTATCAGCGATCACATCACGACTTACCAACGAATAACGCATCCCATCGGTACCGTTGCTCATACCGTCACTGACGCCAATGGTTCCAAAGGTCAAACCCACTAAATCATTGTTCCAAACGCCCTTCTTGACGATTTGTGCCAAATCATTTAAGTGCATATTACACGTATTACCATCATATCCCATGCTGGCAATACCGACCTGTGCTTTGTCCATGTCGGCATCCGTAAGACCGATACCATAAAGCATTGCTTTTGCAGCAGGTTGCGTTTCGTCTTGTGTAAATGTACGGCTGTATTTGTTCATTCCGTTTTCGCCGTTAGATGATGACTTCATAATTTTCGTTCTCTAATACTAAATTTTTATATCTTCTTTGGATTGATGCACCTATGCTGTGTTCCCAGGCTTCTTTGTAGATGACATCATCGACTTGTTTGATTCCGATAATTTCTGCCGCAGTTCCGCATAAGAAAGCGCTGTCAGCAGTGTAAATGTCTTCTATCGTCAATTGCTTTTCAATGACTTCGAAGTTTAATTTTTTACAAATGTTTTTTACAGTCTGGCGTGTAATGCCCGGGAAGATATTCTTCACTGGCGGCGTATAGATTTTGAAATCCTTTTCGATGAAAATATTTTCACTGGATGCTTGGGCAACGTAGCCTTCGTGGTCGAGCATTAACGCTTCGTCGTAACCCTTCCTGATGGCTTCTGTTGTCGCAAGGATGGAGTTTACATATTGCCCAGAGATCTTCGAGTCAATTTTAAACGACTTTGGATTAGGTCTTTTGATATCAGAGATACATACCTTTAATAGGTTTTGACCAAGATAGGGCCCCCATTCCCATGCTGCCATCATGATGGTTGCTTCGGTTGATGAGGTTAGGTGCATATTTGAACCGGTCAATACCAATGGACGTATATAAGCTTCTCTTAGGTTGTTGTTGGCCAAGAGCTCATAACAGATGTCGATCAGCTCTCGGTTGCTCCAACGATAGGGAATATTAACTGCTTCACACGATCTCCTTAAGCGATCGAAATGCATGTCAGCTTTAAAGATACGTGGTCCATTGTGGGTATTATACGCACGTAAACCATCGAACACCGCATACCCATAATGCAGTGACTGTGCAAAGGGATCCAATGCTGCTTCGGAAGCTTTTACAAAAGCTCCATCTAAATAGATCAACGTGTTTTTATCGTAATATTTCATAACCCAAAATTTACCTAAATATAATAGTTCCCTTTGTTGTGGTATTGGTGGTAAATCATGCTATCTCAAGCTTCTATAAAAACTTTCGATTTTCATTTCCTCAAGGTAGCAGGAATTACAATAATTGGCAATAGGCAAAGTGCTAATTTTGTATTTAGAATAAAATTTTATTAAATCTGTTTTTGTAAAATTTTATTTTTCAATAATTCGTTTTATTCGGTTTTATATTTTGTTAGTCGTATACCATATTTAAAATTGGTCTACAGGTGTAAAAAATTATTTTTTGTTACAATGGCCAATTTTCTTCCTAAAATGAAGAAAATGTCAAAAAAACTTTAAAAAAAAAGCTTCCGATATTTCTATCGGAAGCTTTTTAGATTTTATAAAATCGATTTGATTTAATCTCCGATAATTCCTTCAGCAAGCACGGTAATGACATTGTCTTTTGCTTCCACAACACCACCTTTAATGAACACTTCTTGTCCACCTTTACCTTGTTGAATAATTACTTTTCCATCTTCCAAAGTAGAAACAATGGCAGCGTGGTCTTTCAAAATTTGAAAAGAACCCGCAGTGCCCGGTACAGTAACTGAAGTTACTTCGCCTTCGAATGCTAATTTGTCTGGAGTGATAATTGTTAATTTCATTATTCTTAGATATAATCTAGATTAAACTGCTTCTGCTAATAATTTTTTACCTTTTTCGATAGCATCATCGATGTTACCTACTAAGTTGAAGGCAGCTTCAGGGTACTCATCTACTTCACCGTCAATGATCATATTGAAACCTTTGATGGTATCTTTGATGTCTACCAATACACCTTTTAAACCTGTAAATTGTTCTGCAACGTGGAAAGGTTGAGATAAGAAACGTTGTACACGACGTGCGCGGTGTACAGTTTGTTTATCTTCTTCAGATAATTCGTCCATACCTAAGATGGCGATGATATCTTGCAATTCTTTATAACGTTGAAGAATTTCTTTTACACGTTGTGCAGTATTATAGTGTTCGTTACCTAAAACGGCAGGAGAAAGGATACGTGATGTAGAATCCAAAGGATCCACAGCAGGGTAGATACCTAGCTCAGCGATTTTACGAGACAATACTGTAGTTGCGTCCAAGTGAGCGAAAGTTGTCGCTGGAGCAGGGTCAGTTAAGTCATCGGCAGGTACATATACAGCTTGAACCGAAGTGATTGATCCGTTTTTAGTTGAAGTGATACGCTCTTGCATTAAACCCATTTCAGTTGCCAATGTTGGTTGGTAACCTACGGCTGAAGGCATACGACCCAATAGGGCAGATACTTCAGAACCCGCTTGTGTAAAACGGAAGATATTATCGATGAAGAATAATACGTCACGGCCTTGACCTTCGCCATCACCGTCACGGAAGTATTCCGCAACTGTCAAACCTGATAAAGCAACACGCGCACGTGCACCAGGAGGCTCGTTCATTTGACCGAATACGAAAGTACATTTAGAATCTTTCATCAATTCGTGGTCAACAGTATCCAAAGGCCATTCGCCTTTTTCCATGCCTTCCATAAAGTGCTCACCATATTTGATGATACCAGACTCCAACATCTCGCGCAATAAGTCATTACCTTCACGTGTACGTTCACCTACACCGGCGAATACAGAAAGACCACCGTGACCTTTTGCGATATTGTTGATTAATTCTTGGATTAATACAGTTTTACCTACACCGGCACCACCGAATAAACCAATTTTACCACCTTTAGCATATGGCTCTAAAAGGTCAATAACTTTGATACCAGTAAAAAGTACTTCGGATTCAGTTGACAAATCTTCGAATTTAGGAGGTACGTTGTGGATAGGACGACCATTCTCTTTATTCAAATTTTGGATCCCGTCTATGGCATCACCAACTACATTGAATACACGACCTTTGATTTCTTCACCAACAGGCATTTTGATAGGAGCACCAGTATCGACAACTTCCATTCCGCGAACTAAACCTTCAGTTGCGTCCATGGCAATTGTACGTACACGATCCTGACCTAAGTGTTGTTGAACTTCTAATACAACACGTTGTCCATTTTCTTTTTGAATGTACAATGCATCGTAAATTTTAGGTAGATTTTCACTGTCGGCGAAGTTGACGTCAACAACTGGGCCGATAATCTGCGCTATTTTACCAATCTTGGGCATATTATAGGGACTAAATATTTATTAATCAATTTTATATAAGAGACATAAAAGGCCTCTTTTTTGGTCAGCAAAAATAAGGTTATTCGTTTTTAAAAACAAATAGAATTTGCAATTAAATTACAATTTTATTAATGTAGGTCAAAATGTTATCGATTGTAATTCTGTATGTTTCGATTTCTATACCTGCAAATATAGTTTTTCTCTTTTATCCGGCTATGTATTTTTGAAGTTTACAGCTTTACTTCGCTGAATCTTTTATTCGTTTAGGAATGGAACCTGATTAAATAAAATCGACCTGTAACGGAGTGCCCCTAGGATTCGTTACAGGTCGATCGAAATAAATCTGCTATTTTATGAAAAGCAGGACTAGATTTTTTTGTTTAGTTCGTCCTGCAACTGGCGCTTGAGCAATTGTTCCTTTTCCATGGATTTTTTGCGGAAAGTAGCGAATTCCTCTTGCGATTGCTCGGCCGTTTTTTGGAATTCCACCGTGTCCACTTTCGCTTTCCGATAAGAAAATAAAAAGATAAATGCTGCTACTGCCAATACCGCAATGATCGTCCAAACAACAGTATTGTAAAAAGTTTTGGATGTATTGATTCCCAAGAAAGAGAAACTTTCTGTTTTTTCCTTCTCCTGTGCCAACTGATCCTTTAAAACCTGAATTGAATCTTGTAAAGTTTTGGTATTGGACGTATAGTTGCTTGAAGATGATTTTAAAGAGCTGATTTCCTTGTGGAGTTTTGCTACGGTATCAATTACATTGCGTTTCACAATATCAAGGTTGGTTTTTCGTACCATCTTGAAATCATAGTTGTTTTTCGAAATATAATTCAGGTGGTCAAATTGATTCGCCAAACTTCCTTTTTTTAATCCATCCGGACTGTACTTGAAGGCATTATCCTGTTGTGCTGCTGTAGCGGCGGGAGCCGCAGCAGGAGTTTGTGCCTTCAATAGCGTATGTGATGAAATAAATAAAATCGTAAAGAATATAAATGCTAATCTCAATTTGCTCATGTTGTTTATTTTATAAAATGCGTTAATCCAGCTTATCCTAATTGTAAAACTAGGATATTACCTTTGATAAATATAAGGAATTATTGAAAAAACGAAAATGATAAGTGAAATATATTCCAATTCCCATTGGTCATTTCCCGTTACTTTATCATGATTCGATAGACCAACTTGGCAAATACCGTAAAAAGGACATGATCTTTTCCTTATAAATTGCCGTATTTAGTTTGAAATAGTATGCTCCTTTTTTTGAGTTTTCCTTATCCTTTTCCTCCAGTTTGATTATAAGGTCTGAGGAAAGCAGTTTTCGGCTGAAATTGCGCTTATCCAATTCGATATTATAAACACCCTCATAGAGTGCTGCAATCTGGGGAATCGTGAATTTCTCAGGCAGCAGTTCAAATAATATCGGATACAAGGCTGCTTTCATGCGTAGGCGGTGCTGTGCCGAAGCGATCATCTGATCATGATCGAAGATCAGTGTTGGATGCTCCTGTAATGGAAACCATTGAGCTTCGTAATCGTCACTGAGGATATGTTTATATTGCTGCGTATCAATCAGCGCAAAATAACAGATACTGACAACCCTGTCGCTAGGTTCACGCTTAGGTTCACCGAATACACTACATTGTTCCATGTATACATTTTCAAGTCCTGTTAACTGTTTGAGCACCCGGCTCGCCGCCTCTTCCGGACTTTCGTCAGATTGAACGAAACCACCCATCAGACTCCATTTATTTCTTTCTGGTTCGAAATCACGTTTAATTAAAAGTACTTCAAGGGATTCGCCGTTAAATCCAAATATGATACAGTCTACTGCCAAAAGGATCCCTGAATCTTTTTTATAATATTCCATCGTCTATCGTTTTATCTTTTTATCTGACACCACCCCATTTATTCCACGAGCAAAACTATGTAAAAAAGTAAATAGCTAAAAATAAGTATAATAATTGTCTGATACATCCCTTTAAAAGGCTTTTATACGCCTATGTAAGGAATTCGGGTTAACCATAATTTGCTGCTATGAAGTTAGCTCTATTTTTTAAATATGAAAATTTTCTTTCATATTTAAAAAAATAAATGTTTATTTGACACTAATTATTTTTTCAAGGCGAACTTCAGAAAGGGGGGGATTGAAGAATAAGGCGTTAGAGACAATTATAAGTTATAAACCAAATTCAGCAAAAATGAATAAATCGTATGTCATTGGGGTGGACTATGGAAGTGATTCGGTCCGTTCGGTATTGGTTGATGCTAACAATGGCGAGGAGATAGCTTCTTCTGTATTTTACTACCCGCGTTGGAAAAGAGGTGAGTATTGTGATGCTGCTTTAAGTCAGTTTAGGCAACACCCGTTGGATTATATCGAAGGCTTGGAAGCAACAATAAAAGATTGTTTGCTCAAATCGGAAATCGACAATATTGGCGCAGCTATAAAAGCAATTTCCGTGGATACAACGGGATCTACTCCAGTTGCCGTAAACGAAGCCGGGGTTCCATTGGCGTTGTTGGACGAGTTTAAAGACAACCCCAATGCCATGTTTGTTTTATGGAAAGATCATACAGCTGTTGGAGAGGCCAAAGAAATTAACCTGCACAATCAAAATAGTTCGGTGGATTATTTGAAGTATGTGGGCGGAGTATACTCTTCGGAATGGTTCTGGGCGAAATTACTTCATGTTTTTAGGGCTGATGAAAAGGTCCGTGCCGCCACATATAGCTGGGTTGAGCATTGTGATTATATTCCTTTTCTATTGACAGGGGGAACACAGGTGTCTGCTATGAAGCGTGGGGTTTGTTCAGCGGGGCATAAATCGCTTTGGGCCGAAGAATTTGATGGCCTACCTCCAAATTCTTTCTTTTCAACACTTGATCCATTGCTGGATGGTTTGGTTGATCGTTTGTTTTCCGAAACATACACTGCTGATCAATCTGCTGGTCAGCTTTCGGAAGAATGGGCGCAACGATTAGGTCTTACAACATCAGTCGTTGTTGGTGTAGGTGCATTTGACTGTCATATGGGTGCAGTCGGAGGGCAAATTGAGCCATATTATCTGAGTAAGGTAATGGGGACATCGACCTGTGATATGCTAGTTGCCCCAAAGGAGGAAGTTCAGCATACGTTGGTCAGGGGAATCTGCGGTCAGGTAGACGGTTCAATTATACCGGGAATGATTGGTATGGAAGCTGGGCAATCTGCATTTGGGGATGCTTACGCTTGGCTGAAACAGGTGTTACTGTGGCCAACGAAAAATTTGATACAAGATATTGAAGAGATCGAAGCGCATACGCGTGAACAGTTGATGGCAACCCTGGAAGATAAACTCTTGTTCAGTCTAAGTGAGCAGGCGGCATTACTTCCCGTAACGGCAACATCTGAATTAGCTTTGGACTGGCTCAATGGTCGTCGAACTCCGGATGCGGATCAATCCTTGAAAGGAGCGATTACAGGTTTGCACCTCGGAACAGATGCACCTCGGATCTTCAGGGCGATTGTCGAAGCGACTTGTTTTGGCGCAAAGGCTATTGTTGACCGTTTCGTGGAGCAGGGTATTCCGGTAAAAGGTTTGATCGGTTTAGGCGGAGTTGCAAAGAAATCACCCTTTATTATGCAAATGATGGCCAATGTGATGAATATGCCTATTCGTATTCATAAAAGTGAACAGACTTGTGCCATTGGCGCAGCAATGTTCGCCGCAACAGCTGCTGGTTTATATGACCGGATTGAGGATGCTATGAAGGCAATGGGGCAAGGTTTTGAACGAACTTACATACCTGAGGAAAAATGGGTAACCATCTATGCCGAACGCTATGAACATTACAAGGCTTTGGGAGCTTTCATCGAAGGAAAGGAATCGCTAGCCATTACTGTTTAATCATTCAAATTTTAATCATGTATAATTCAATTAAAGAAGAAGCCTACCATTGCAATATGCAATTGCCCCAGCTGGGATTGGTGCTTTTTACATTTGGAAATGTGAGCGTTGTCGATCGTCGTCAGGAAGTTTTTGCGATTAAACCAAGTGGGGTTCCATATGAAGAGCTTTCACCGGAACATATGGTGATTGTAGACTTCGATGGTCAGGTGGTTGAGGGGAATCTTCGGCCATCATCAGATACGAAAACTCACGCGCTACTGTATAAACATTGGAAGGAAATCGGTGGGATCACCCACACGCACTCCACCTATGCGACAGCATGGGCACAGGCGCAACGGGATATTCCCATTTTCGGAACGACACATGCAGATCATTTGACTGTAGATATTCCCTGTGCTCCACCAATGCACGATGAGATGATCGCCGGAAACTACGAGCATGAAACGGGGTTTCAGATTATCAATCACTTTGCCGAAAATAAGCTGGATTATAAAGAGGTGGAAATGATTCTGGTTGGTAACCACGCGCCGTTTGCCTGGGGTAAAACTGGAACAAAGTCTGTTTATAACAGTGCAGTATTGGAACAGGTTGCTAAAATGGCTTGGTTGACAGAACAAATCAATCCGAATGCGCCTCGATTAAAGCCTGCACTGATCAAAAAGCATTACGAAAGGAAGCATGGGGCCAACGCCTATTATGGTCAATAATTTTTAGTAATAAAAAATCTATAGCAAAAACTACAATTTAACATGAATATCAATTTAAAAGAGCTTGAGGTCTGGTTTATCGTGGGAAGCCAAGACCTATATGGTGAAGAAACCTTGCGACAAGTTGCCCTACATGCTGAGGAAATAGCCAATTATTTACATGCCCAAGCAGCGATTCCAGTAGCGGTAAAATATAAACCGATCGTAAAAAATACGGACGAGATTTATGCAACATTGGCAGCCGCCAACAATGAAAAAAACTGTATTGGGGTTATTACCTGGATGCATACATTTTCACCTGCAAAGATGTGGATCCGAGGATTAAAAGCATTGCAAAAGCCATTGTTGCATCTGCATACACAGTATAACCAAGATATCCCATGGAATAGTATCGATATGGATTTTATGAATCTCAACCAAAGTGCGCATGGGGATCGCGAATTTGGGCATATCGTTAGCCGCTTAAAAATAGGTCGTAAAGTCGTTACCGGGCATTGGCAAGATGCGGAAGTGTTGGAACGGATTAATGTTTGGGCACGTGCAGCCGCGGGATGGCACGACTGGCAGGGGGCTAAGTTTGCACGATTCGGCGATAATATGCGTTATGTGGCTGTTACAGATGGCGATAAAGTAGAGGCAGAGGCGCAATTTGGTTTCGCTGTAAACACCTATGCCATTGGTGATTTGGTAGCGGTTATCAATGCGAGTACGGAAGCGGAAATCGCGACATTATTAGCGGAGTACGAAGCGACTTATGAACTTGCCGAAAATGTGAAAGCTGGCGGTGAATATCATACTAACCTCATCGAAGCTGCTAAAATAGAAATTGGCCTACGGAAATTTTTGGAACAAGGAAACTTTAAAGGTTTTACGGATACTTTTGAGGATCTGCATGGGATGGTGCAACTTCCGGGCTTGGCGGTACAACGTTTAATGGCTGAGGGGTATGGTTTTGCCGGCGAAGGGGATTGGAAGACTCCGGCTTTGGTGCGCGCTTGCAAAGTAATGGGTGCAGGATTAGCTGGAACAACCGCATTTATGGAGGACTACACCTACCATTTTGATCCGCAGAATCCCATGGTACTTGGCTCACACATGTTAGAAGTAGACCCCGCTTTAGCAACTGGAAAACCACGTATAGAAGTACATCCGCTAGGAATTGGCGGCAAGGCGGATCCTGCCCGTTTGGTTTTCAATGGCCAAAGCGGAGATGCATTGAATGCCTCTTTGGTCGATATGGGAACGCGTTTTCGTTTGATCGTGAATAAAGTACAAGGTGTTGCAGTGGAAGAAGAGTTACCTAAGCTTCCTGTTGCGCGTGTGTTATGGAAACCGCTGCCAGATATGAAAACAGGCTGTAGTGCCTGGATTGTGGCAGGGGGGGCGCACCATACAGCCTACAGCTTGAGCTTAACACCCGAATACCTGGAAGATTTTGCACGTATTGCCGGACTGGAATATGTATTGATCGACGAGGATACTACGGTAGCGAAACTCGAAGATCAATTGAAATGGAATGAACTATATTATTTACTGAGTAAATAATAGCCTAAGCCATTTATACCTGCTCTTCGGGTATAGATGGCTTATTGATAATAACCAATTTGGGAAATATGGAAAAATTTGCAACGGTAGATTACATCATCTTCGTAATTTACTTCTTTATTGTAGCCGGTTATGGCTACTGGATTTATCGTAAAAAGACGAATAGTTTAAGCAGTAGCAAGGACTACTTTCTGGCAGAAGGATCACTGACCTGGTGGGCCATAGGCTCTTCGTTGATCGCATCGAATATTTCTGCTGAGCAGTTTATTGGTATGAGCGGTAATGGATTTGAGGTCGGTATTGCTGTAGCCGCTTATGAGCTCATTGCTGCGGTAGCGTTAATTATTGTTGCGGTTTGGTTTATTCCGGTCTATCTGAAAAACAAGATTTTCACGATGCCTCAGTTTTTGAACAACCGATACAATGAAACAACAAGTCTTATTATGGCAATCTTCTGGTTGTTTTTGTACGTTTTTGTCAATCTGACTTCCATTTTGTATCTCGGGGCAATCGCCATTTCGAGTATGGCCGGAGGTGGCGACAGTTTCCACACCATTACAGTTGCTTTAGCCGTATTTGCCGTTATCATTACTTTGGGTGGAATGCGTGTTATTGGTTTTACAGATGTGATTCAGGTTGTTGTATTAATTATTGGCGGTATAGCGACGACCTATGTGGCATTGACCTTGGTCAGTGAACATTTTGGTTTGGGACAAGACGCCTTGGCTGGATTCAATAAACTGATGGAAGATTCGCCAGAACATTTTAACCTATTTGTCGATAAACCTGGACCGGGTGCCAGTCAGGAAGATATCAATAAATATCTGATGCTGCCTGGAATAGGGATGTATCTTGCCGGGATCTGGATTGTCAACCTAAATTACTGGGGCTGTAACCAATACATCACACAACGCGCTTTGGGAGCAGATTTAAAGACTGCACGTACAGGGATTCTTTTTGCGGGATTTCTAAAATTGTTTATGCCGATTATCGTCATGCTTCCAGGAATCGCTGCTTATGTGCTTTATAAAAATGGAGCGTTACAGCACGAAATGGCTCCGGGAGGGGTGTTTCATGCCGATAATGCGTACTCGGCGATATTGGGCTATCTGCCAAATGGAATGAAAGGACTCGCGCTGGCGGCGCTTACAGCAGCTATTGTGGCCGGATTGGCCGGAAAGGCGAATAGTATCGCAACGATCTTCACATTGGATATCTTTAAAAAATACATCAATAAAGATGCGAGCGAAGCAAAAATGGTCTGGGTTGGAAAGATAACAATTGTGATCTCTATTCTACTTTCTGTTTTATTTACCTGGAATGATGCACTGGGCATCGGTGGCGCCGGAGGATTTACTTTTATCCAAAAATATACAGGCTTTATCAGTCCGGGTGTTTTTGCGATGTTTTTGCTCGGTATGTTCTGGAAAAGGACTACGGGTGCAGCCGCCATTACAGGCCTTGTTACGGGATTTGCATTGTCGGTATTTTTCAACGAGTTTGCAACAAAAGTTTTCGGGCCAGAAACATGGATCTATACGGCATATCTTAACAAAGCGGGAGTTTATGAAATTCCATTTCAGATATGTATGGGACTAGCATTTGTGTTTACGATGATCGCTATGATTGCTGTCAGCTTATTTGGACCAAAAGTTAATCCAAAAGCTTTTGTATTGGATCGATCGATGTTTAAAGTGGAACCGTCCGTATTGGCATTAATTGTTGTGACTTTATTGTTGGTGACTGCTATCTATGTGCGTTTTTGGTAGAAATGTTGCCATTTGAATTATTAAATGATTATGAACCATTCCTAATTAAAATTAGGAAGCCTCCATCAGACCGATGGGGTAAAACTTAATTGCAGATGAATAAGAAAATTATTATTGGTTTGTTGACTTGTGCTTCATTGGCTTATGGCTGCCAGTCTTCATCAACTCAAAGTAAACAAGCAGCGACCTTGGCTGACTCTACCTCCAACCAAGCTTTTGATAGCCAGATTGATGGTAAAGAAGTTAAACTATTCCAGCTCAAGAATAACAAACTCGCTATTACATTGACAAATTATGGTGCACGCCTGGTAAGTTTAAAAGTGCCAGATAAAGACGGTAAATTGACTGATGTGATTTTGGGCTATGATTCGGCCAAAGAATACAAGGATAACTATAATAATTTTTACGGCGCAATTGTAGGGCGTTATGGGAATCGGATTGGCAAAGCTAGCTTTAAACTGAATGGAGAGGTTTATTCTTTAGAAAAGAATGATGGCGAGAATTCACTTCATGGCGGTACCAATGGCGTTTACAATAAAGTGTGGGATGTCGTCAGTAGCACTTCGACATCAATCACATTAGCCTATACCTCACCTGATAAAGAAGCGGGTTATCCGGGAACGGTCAAGATGGAGGTTACCTATACCCTGGAGGACAACGGTGCTTTGGCCATAGCCTATCAGGCGACAACAGATAAAGAGACGGTCTTAAATCTGACCAATCATGCTTATTTTAACCTCAATGGGGCCGGAGATTCTTCTATTTTGGATCATGAACTTCAAATTGATGCAAAGGCAATTACCGAAGTTGACAATACCTTGATTCCAACTGGAAAGAGTCTGCCTGTAGCGGGCACAGCATTCGATTTTACAAAACCTACACGTATTGGCGCTCGTATTGAAGATGAAAATGCACAACTGAAGATCGGAAAAGGCTATGACCATAATTTTGAACTAAACAAGAAGGATGGTTTTCAGAAGGTCGCACAGGTGTATGCCACTAAAACGGGTATTGAAATGGACATCTACACAACCGAACCTGGTTTACAGTTTTACAGTGGTAATTTTATGAAGGATTCTGACCCTAAAGGGAAAGAAGGAAAAGTGTATCCATTCCGTTCTGCGTTCTGTTTGGAGACACAACATTTTCCAGATGCACCAAATCACCCCAATTTTACATCAACGGTGTTAAAACCTGGAGAAAAATATAGTTCAAAAACAACCTACCAATTCAGTGTGAAATAATAAAATCTATATGATGAAGCTAAGATTAAAATTAGGCGTTGTTTTTACGTTGGCCACTGGATTATTGTATGGACAGAGTAGTGTAAGATTAGAAACGCCGCAGCAGGAGCAGATTATAAGTCGACATATCTATGGACATTTTGCCGAGCATTTGGGACGCTGTATTTATGATGGATTTTATGTCGGAGAGAAAAATGACTCAATTCCCCACGCCGATGGCGTCCGGAAAGATGTTATAGAAGCCCTTAAGAATTTGAACATTCCCAATTTACGTTGGCCGGGTGGATGTTTTGCCGATACATATCATTGGAAGGATGGAGTTGGGCCCAAAGCGCAGCGTCCTGCTATCGTAAACAACTGGTGGGGTGGCGTGACAGAGGATAATTCTTTTGGCACACATGATTTTCTCAACATGTGTGAATTGCTTGGTGCGGAACCTTATCTGGCGGGTAATGTGGGTAGCGGTGAGGTACAGGAGCTTGCAGACTGGGTACAGTATGTGAATTTTAAAGGAGAGAGCCCCATGTCGGATTGGCGACGAAAAAATGGTCGGCAGGAACCTTGGAAGGTAAAATTCTGGGGCGTAGGAAATGAAGCCTGGGGCTGTGGCGGAAATATGACCGCCGATTACTATACCGATATTTATCGCAAATACGCCACTTTTATGTCGGATTGGACCAATGGAAGTGGTTTGTATCGGATAGCATCAGGAGCTAATAGTGCAGATTACAATTGGACGGAGACACTCATGAAGAAAATTCCGAGTGGTTTGATGAAAGGTATGGGACTTCATCACTATGCAGTGATCAACTGGGATAATAAAGGCTCAGCAACTCAATATTCGGAAGAGGAATATTTTAGAACCATGAAATCAGCTTGGTTTATGAATGAGCTCGTGGAGAAGAATATCGCCATTATGGACAAATACGACCCGAAAGGACTTGTGGATCTGATCGTAGACGAATGGGGCGGCTGGTATGCGGTAGAGCCTGGTACGAATCCGGGTTTTCTCTACCAACAAAATACCATGCGTGATGCCATGATTGCAGGAATGACACTCAATATCTTTAACAATCATGCTCGTCGGGTGAAGATGGCCAATCTAGCGCAGGCTGTGAATGTATTGCAGGCGGTTATTCTAACAGAAGGAAAGAATATGATTTTGACCCCGACTTATCATGTGATGGAAATGTATAAGGTACATCAGGATGCTAAGTTAATTCCTATTTCCCTGCAATCAACGGATTTTGAATTTAACCAGGAAAAAATTCCGGCCGTTTCGGTTTCAGCATCACAAGACAAGCAGGGCCGTACTCATATCTCCTTGGTAAATATTGACCCGAAAAAGAATAATAAGGTACGTGTGGATCTCGGTTCAGTGAAAGCTGCAAAAATTTCAGGCCGAATCCTTACTGCGGAGAATCTACGCGATTATAATTCCTTCCAAAAACCCACAACAATTAAACCTGTTGTGTACAATAAGGCAAAGGCAGTGAATGGTGCCATTGAAGTGGACATTCCGGCATTTTCAGTTATTGTATTGGAATTAATATAACAGCCAATTTTGATAGGGTTGTCATGTTGTGCTACCCTATTTATGCTGTTATAGCTGGTTTAAAAACCTGAAATGATAAATTATTGTTGAACAAATACATATAGGGATGAAAAGAGTAGTGTCGACACTGTTACTGTTAGCGAGCTTGGGCTCTTCAGCAATGGCACAGTCACCGATAACATTAAATATTGCATTGGATAAACCTACAGGCAAAATATCGCCGCATATGTGGGGCGTCTTTTTTGAAGATATCAATCTTGGTGCTGATGGGGGAATCTATGCGGAATTGGTAAAGAATAGATCATTTGAGTTTGATCAGCCTTGGATGGGCTGGAAAAAGCTTGAAAATGGCCCTGAGGGAACCTACCTGCTGTTAAACGATAGTAAACGTAAAGGCAACAAACGTTATTTAAGGATAAACAATGCGGCTAATCTGAAATTAGGGCTACAAAATGAAGGCTTTAGAGGAATGGGTGTGAAAGCGGGTGCAGCATATGAGTTTTCTGTACAATATCAAAATGCTGCTAAGGGGATGAAAATCCATGTTGAGTTGCTCGATCAACAGAATAAGGTTATTGGTGCAGCTGAACTTCCACTTGAACCCGTCGGATCATGGTCTGAAGCTGCAGTCAAATTTCCTGTCAACCAAACGACAGATAAAGCCAAATTAAATGTTTGGTTTACAGGGGCGGGTACGTTAGACGTGGATATGCTTTCGTTATTTCCAGTAGACACCTGGAAAGGGAGACCGAAGGGGTTGCGTAAAGATATGGTTCAGATGCTTGCCGATATGAAACCCGGCTTTATCCGTTTTCCCGGAGGCTGTATTGTTGAAGGGAAAGATTTGGCTAATCGCTTTCAATGGAAAAAAACTGTTGGACCAATAACGGAAAGGGAATTGATTATCAACCGGTGGAATACCGAATTCAGCCATCGGCTGACACCTGATTATTTTCAGACTTTTGGTTTAGGATTTTATGAATACTTTTTACTCGCAGAAGATATTGGAGCATCTCCAGTTCCCATTCTCAATTGCGGTATGGCCTGCCAATTTAATACCGGAGAACTTGTACCATTGGACGAACTTGATACCTATGTTCAAGACGCTTTGGACCTGATTGAATTTGCCAATGGCCCAACAGATACAAAATGGGGGAAATTACGGGCGGATATGGGGCACCCTGAACCTTTCCACCTCAAAATGCTGGGAGTTGGAAATGAAAATTGGGGTCCGCAATACATCGAGCGGTTGACCGTCTTCAAGAAAGCGTTAAACGAAAAGTATCCTGAGATCAAAATTATCGCCAGTTCGGGCACTGATCCCGAAGGAGATCGTTTTGACTTCTTAAATGATAAGCTGCGGGCGATGAATATCAATATCATTGATGAACATTATTACCGTCCACCATCCTGGTTTCTGTCTAGCGCCAATCGCTATGATAATTACGCTAGAAATGGGGTGAAAATTTTCGCTGGGGAATATGCTTCGCATACGACGCGACCAAACGGTCCAGGGAAAAGTACCTGGGAGGCGGCCCTCTCTGAGGCAGCTTTCATGACGGGCCTGGAACGAAATGGCGACGTGGTGGAGATGGCATCTTATGCGCCATTATTTGGTCATGTCGATGGCTGGCAGTGGTCACCAGATTTAATTTGGGTGGATAACTTGCAGGTATATGGAACACCGAGCTACCAAGTACAAAAATTATATGCTACCAATAAAGGAACAAGCATTGTTCCGATCAAACGGGATGGTGAATTCGTAGCTGGTAAAGATAGCCTGTATGCTTCTGCAGTATATGATGAGACTTTGCAGCAGTTGATTGTGAAGGTCGTCAATTATACCAGTCAGCCAAGGCAGTTAAATTTAGATGTATTGACGAAAAAGAAATTGTCAGCGATAGCGCAAAAGATTACATTGTCTAATGCAGATCTGAGCGTGAGCAACAGTCTAGAAGAACCGTTAAATATTCGTCCAAAAGAAGAATCCATAACTTATAAGGGTAAAAATCTGATGGAAACGTTCGCACCCTATTCCTTGACCTTGATAAAATTGACTGTGAAATAAGATGAATATCCGCATACTCTTTTTTACTACCCTGATTCTATTTGCACATAACGTGTTTGCACAGGTAGAGGAATCGGATCTGGCTGCTTACCTGATGGTTTATTTTAAGGATGAAAGCCATGGTCTTTATGTTGCTGTCAGTCAGGATGGCTATTCTTTCATCGATATCAATAAAGGAAAACCGATCATTGCTGGCGATAGCATTGCACAGCAGAAAGGTATTCGGGATCCCTATATCATGCGCGGAAAAGATGGTTATTTTTATATGGTCATGACGGATTTACATATCTACGCACAAAAGCAGGGTTATAGAAATACGGAATGGGAGCGTGACGGAGTCGCATTTGGATGGGGTAACAACCGGGGTATTGTCTTAATGAAATCGCCTGATTTAATTCACTGGAACCATACGGAGCTCTACTTGGAGAAAGCCTTTCAAGGTTGGGAAAATGTAGGCTCCTTCTGGGCTCCCGAACTCATCTATGATGATTGTACCGGGAAGATGATGATCTATTTTACGATGCGGTTTGGCAATGGACTGAATCAGCTCTATTACGCCTATTTAAATAAGGAATTTACAGCATTTGAATCAGAACCAGAGCTTTTGTTTCAATACCCCAAAGCAAATAAAAATTACATCGATGGCGATATTACGAAAGTGGGCAATAAATACCATCTTTTTTATGTTGCCCACGATGGTATTCCGGGCATTAAGCAAGCTGTTTCAGATTATCCAAATGGCCCTTATCAGTACGATGATCGCTTCTATGATCCTGAGCCGGAAGCATGCGAAGCGCCAAATGTGTGGAAAAGGATAGGGGAAGATAAATGGGTTTTGATGTATGATATCTATGGGATATCGCCCCATAATTTTGGCTTCAGTGAAACAACAGATTTTAAAAATTTTGTTGATCTAGGACACTTTAATGCAGGTAAAATGAAATCCACTAATTTCACTTCGCCTAAACATGGCGCTGTCATCCCAATAACAAAGCAAGAGTTGGAGCGCTTAGCGAAGCATTGGCAGTTTGATTTGTCGATGCAAAAAAAATAGTAATGTGCTATTTACAAATGAAATAACTTTTTTATGAATAAAAGAGAGTTGATATCCCTCATGGGAGTTGTTGGTTTGATAATGGCTGCCTTGTGTTCCGTATCGGCACAGGAATATAAAGCGGGACCATCGGAAAAAGATTTCGCGGGTTATCTATTTACCTATTTTAAAGGTAATGCAATTGCGGATGAGGCCGTATGTTTTGCGATTAGTACTGACGGTTATACATTCAGGGCACTGAACAATAATCAGCCCATATTGGATTCTAAACGCATCAGCAGTACAGGTGGCGTAAGGGATCCACATATTTTACGGGCCGAGGACGGAAAATCATTTTATATGGTGCTAACGGATATGACGGCATCCAAAGGATGGGATTCTAACCGAGCCATGGTTTTGTTAAAATCTACAGATTTGATCCACTGGGAGCATCATGTGATTAACATCCAACAACGTTATCAAGGGCAGAAAGACTTAAAAAGGGTTTGGGCGCCCCAGACTATATTTGATCCAAGTGTAGGTAAATATATGGTTTACTGGTCCATGAAATATGGAGATCAACCCGATGTGATTTATTATGCCTATGCTAATCGCGATTTTACGGATCTAGAGGGTGAACCTAAGGTGTTGTTCTTGCCTAAAAACGGTCAATCTTGTATAGATGGGGATATTATTGTTAAAAACGGCTTATTCCATTTGTTTTATAAAACTGAGGGGAACGGGAAAGGGATAAAACAGGCGATCACAGATTCATTGACTTCGGGGAAATGGGTTGAACAACCTGGTTATAAACAGGCAACAGCAGACGATGTGGAAGGATCTGGGATTTTTAAACGCAATCAATCAGACACCTATATCTTGATGTATGATGTTTATAAAAAGGGGAAATACCAGTTTTGTGAATCTCAGGATCTAGATCATTTTAAAGCAATAGATCAACAGATTGATATGGATTTTCATCCTAGACATGGCACTATTTTACCGCTTTCAAGAAATGAGTTGAATAAATTGATACAACATTGGGGAAAACCAGCTGATATCACATTGAACAATGTGAAAAATCCTATATTGGAGGGATTTTACGCGGATCCAGATGTATTGTACTCTAATAAGACAAAGAAATATTATATCTATCCAACGAGTGATGGCTTTGACGGTTGGGGTGGATATTACTTCAAAACCTTTTCTTCTACTGATTTGATAGCATGGAAAGATGAGGGAGTGGTATTAGATTTAAAAAAAGATGTACTATGGGGCAACCACCATGCCTGGGCGCCGACGATCGCAGAGAAGAAAGTCAAGGGTGTGTATAAATATTATTATTATTTTACAGCAGCTCAGAAAATCGGTGTTGCAGTAGCAGACTCGCCAATCGGGCCTTTTAAGGATTCCGGTAAACCGCTGATAGACTTCAAACCAAATGGCGTAAAGGGAGGTCAAGAGATCGATCCGGCTGTTTTCACTGATCCCAAAACCAATAAGAGTTATCTTTATTGGGGAAATGGTCATCTTGCTGTAGCCGAACTTAATAAGGACATGGTGACAATCAAGGAAAATACGATCAAATTATTGACCCCCGATAGAACATTCCGTGAAGGAACTTATGTCTTTTTCCGGAAAGGGATTTATTATTTCCTATGGTCGGAAAATGATACACGTAGCGAAAATTATCGGGTTCGTTATGGAACTTCGACTTCTCCTTTGGGACCCATTCAAATCCCCGAAGATAATCTTATTTTGCAGAAAGATGTTGCTCTTGGAATTTATGGCACGGGGCACAATTCGGTATTGCAGCTGTCAGGAAAAGACGAATGGTACATTGTTTATCATCGATTTAACTATCCCAAGGGAATTACGATGGGCGAAGCTGCTGGGTATAACCGCGAAGTGTGTATGGACAAATTGCTGTTTGGTACAGATGGGAAAATTCTTCCAGTCGTACCGAGTCATTAAAATGGGCCATTACCCAAAGAGGTTACTGGTGAATTTTACTTTAATTCCAAGCTGAAAGTTATTGATCGTTTTAAATATTTCCTTAATGGTTGCCTTTTCAATATTTGTCAAGCTGTCCATCGGTACATAATTGTTTGGGCTAAGTTTGGCTATCCGAATCTGATTCGCTTGATTTTTTAGGCGAATCGACATCAGATAGTAGTAAGATTGATGTAATTCTTCATATTGTTCCTGCGTGAAAATCCCCAATTCGAGTAACTGCTTGAGTCTTCCACCTGTATTTTCTTCATAAATTCGGTTTTTCAGGGCATATACACGAACCAAATCGACAATAGGTGTCATAGCTTTTTTGATGTTGAAGACTTCAGAGGATCCGATGGTTTGCGTTTTGATCGCCTTAAAAAATGTCAAGGGAGGTTCATATTGTAGGGCATTTTTTGCGATAAATGTAAAAAAGCGCTCATTAGGTTTTTGTAATTCGACATTTAGAAACTCTTTAAGTTGATCTATAATCTCTTGGTCGCCATATAATCGTCGGCAGTCAAAGAATGTGGAGAACTTAATTGCATTTTCGGGGATGCTTTCCTCGATCCATTTTTTGTAGTTGTTTTTCCAATGTGATAGTGAATGTGTCCATTCAGGATTGCTGGCCATATATCCTCCTGTACAATAACTGAAACCTATTGTATTTAAATGATCAGATACACGACTTGCAAAATTCAAAAAATACGCTCGGACGAGCTCGCGCTGTTCATTGGCTTTATCTTCATAAATAATCGCATTATCCTGATCTGTCATCAGCGTTTGTTCTTTTCTTCCTTCACTACCAGTCACCATGAAGACAAACTTTGCCGGCGGTTCGCCCATCTCTTCGATTACTTTTTCGATTACTTTTAGTGCAATACTGTCCGCTACAGTTGTAATCACCTGATTGGCAATTTCGGCATTTACTCCTCTGCCGAGCAGTTGATGGATAATTTCTGGAACGTTGTTCCACTTTTCGCGCAATTCGTCTAAAGTTTCTGCTAGTTTGACAGATTGAATAAATACGAGTGGCGATTGCCCTTGCTCACTCAATAATCTGTTACGGCTTAGGAATCCAACGTAGTTCCCTTCTTTTTCAACGAGCAGGTATCTTGATTTCGTTCGGAACATTTTTAGTACAGCCTCATACAGGTAAGCTTGATCAGAGATACTAACAATTGGGTTGTCCATCACTTCGATAATCGCGCGGTCGACAGCGATTTGTTGCGCAACGACATTATCCCGCAAGGTCATATCAGTAGCATAGCCGATGATACCATTTTTGTTTTGGATAAACACACAACTTACCTTTTGTTTGGCCATCATCTTTGCAACCTCAAAAATGGGGGTTTCAGCGGTACAGGCAACAATATCTTTGTAAGTGATATGTTCTATCTTTCGCGAGTACAATTGATCCGCAGCAAAGTAGCTCTCCTCAAAAGAAGCTGGGGATTTTACAAAGTGTGAAAACTCCTCATCTAACATCCTTTTTCCAAAAGAATTGGTGAAAAAATGAAAGAACTCTTCATTGGCATTACAAAGCTCAATGAAATTTTTCCGCGGTAATCGATAGATGATTGTACCTTTTTTAGCGATGACAGATTTTAACGCTTTTGTTCGATTCAATAAGACTGAAATACCGCCAAAGCAATAAGGCATATGATGGATTTCGACTAATCGTTTATTATCTGAAGCATCTAAGAAAAATGTTTCGTATTCTCCTTCGAAGATTAAGTCTACTCCATCCATATCGGTAATATTCTGTCGATACACCAAGGTGTCTTTGGAGAAGCGATGTTCATAGAGTATATCGACAATACTTAGCTGAAGGGTTTCGGGCAATACCTGAAATGGTTGGGTCGATTTCAGCAAGGATAGGAGGGATTCGTTTTTTTCCATGAATACGGCATTAAAAAAGATTATCGAACTCAGTTTGTTGGTTTAGAATTTCTTGATCGGAGAGATCTTTTCGTTGGATCATTTCAAAATAACATTTCGCTGTGATCTCAGCATCTTTCTCCGCATCATGTATATTTTCGGGAAGAGCCAGGAAAAGCGATTCATGTAATAATGAAAGCGGAAGATGGACCATATGTGGGTTTCTAACATACCTTTTGCTATGCAGCAAGGTGCAAAAGTATTTTAAGTCGCAAAATGGGAGCGGAAGATTGGAACGATAGAATTCAGCAGATAATACCTGCAAATCAAATGAAAGAAAATGTCCAACGATTTGCGGTTTATATTTTTTGATGTCATGACTCAGTTTACGCAACACCTCTTTTTTCTTTTCGCCGTGCTTCATTAAAAAAGGGGGAGTCAATCCGTGTATTTGCTCTGAAGCGGGACTGATTGGTATTAGCGGTTCATAAATATATTTATTCGTACGTTTAACTTCATTGCGTTCTTCGTCAAAAATAATCCAAGCCAATTGCAATATATGCGGCCAGTTGTCGCTGTCGGTGTACTTTTTATTCCATTTTTTCGGCAGCCCGGATGTTTCGGTATCTATGAATAACAAATATTTTTTCAAGGAAGTATTTATAATAAGTAACTAAAAGTAATCAAAATTTACTGTAAGCTGTAGATGCCGTTTAAATAAATTATCTTGTATAGGGCAACTGTCTTGGTTATGTGGCATAACAGTGCATAACAGTTCCTCCCATCAAATCATTTAATTTAGTTTTTGTAATACCTAAAAAGATACACAATGAATGCTGTTTTCGGAGTTATATTCCATTTTATAGGCGGTTTCGCGTCTGGTAGTTTTTATGTGCCGTATAAGAAAGTGAAAGGCTGGTCCTGGGAATCCATGTGGATATTAGGTGGACTTTTTTCATGGGTGATCGTTCCGCCGATAGCGGCAATGTTGACGATCCCAAATTTTGTAGAAATTATCCAAGATACGAATAGTTCCATTGTAGGCTACACTTTTTTATTTGGATTACTCTGGGGGATTGGGGGACTGACCTATGGACTTGGTGTACGTTACCTCGGTGTATCTTTGGGAAGTAGTATCATTTTGGGACTTAGCATGGTTTTTGGATCCTTGATGCCAAGTATTTATTATTTTTTCAATAAGACTGCAGGCAAACATGGTATAGACTATTTTTTTACAACACATTCCGGTATTTGTATTCTCATAGGACTTTTAGTGTGCGTGCTTGGTGTGTTTTTATGTGGGAAGGCTGGAGTGTCAAAGGAGAAGCATTTATCTGCATTATCATCTGAAAGCAAGTCTGATTACAATTTTGGATTGGGTATCGTTGTGGCTATTATATCGGGGATATTAAGTGCTTGTTTCAATTTTGGAATAGAGGCTGGAAAGCCGATGGCTGATGTGGCTAACAACTTATGGAAGGCTACTAATCCAAATCAAGGAGAATTTCTCTATCAAAATAACGTCACCTATATTGTAATCCTTTGGGGTGGCTTTGTGACGAACTTTCTTTGGTGCCTTTACTTATTGTTTAAGAATAGAACTTTTGGGGATTATACAAAGTCCGATGTGCCAAAAGGCAAAAATTTCCTTTTATGTGCGATAGCGGGAACGACTTGGTATCTGCAGTTTTTCTTTTATGGTATGGGCGAAAGCCGTTTAGGAAATGGAGCCAGCTCCTGGATCTTGCATATGGCATTTATCATTCTCATTTCAAATGCTTGGGGGGTTGCACTCAAGGAATGGAAAGGTGTGGATCGTGCGACTTATCGTTCTATAATCGGAGGAATTGTAACCATTATCATCTCTATTTGCATTGTAGGGTTTGCAAAGACATTAGAAAATTAATATTTAAATAAATATAGAAGAAGTGAAAACGTACAAACATGTCAATTACTTATGGGACGATGAGAAAGCTCAGGCACTAAGCGGTGATGAAGTAGCTTTACTGTTATATCGTTCGAATATTTTAGGTGCAGATTTAAGGATCACAAATTATGGCGGGGGAAATACCTCGTGCAAAGTTTCTGAAAAAGATCCTTTGACAGGTGAAGAAGTGGAGGTGATGTGGATCAAAGGCTCAGGAGGTGATATCGGAACTTTGAAAAAATCCGGTTTGGCGGCTTTGTATCTCCAACGTCTACGTAATTTGGAAAATGTCTATCGTGGATTAGATCACGAAGATGAAATGGTTGAATTATTTAACCACTGTATCTATGATCTATCATCTAAAGCTCCATCTATTGATACACCATTGCATGGATTCCTGCCATTCAAACATATCGACCACTTACATCCCGATGCGGCAATTGCCATTGCCGCGGCCAAAGATGGAAAGACAATCACGCAAGAGCTTTTTAATGGGACCATCGGCTGGGTAGACTGGCAACGACCGGGATTTGATTTAGGCCTGCAGTTAAGAGCTTGTTTGGAGGAGAATCCAGGAATCCGAGGTATTATGTTAGGCTCTCATGGTTTGTTTACCTGGGGCGATACAGCATACGAATGTTATGTTAATTCGTTGGATGTCATTGAAGCCTGTGCAGAATATCTTGAGCAGAATTATGGTAAAAAAGCACCTGTCTTTGGTGGACAAAAAGTGATTAGCTTGGGCAAGGAAGAAAGAACTGCACAAGCGGCTAAACTGGCGCCGGTTTTAAGAGGTTTCTGTTCCAGTGAGCGCCATATGATAGGGCATTTCACCGACGATGAACGCGTATTGGAATTTATCAATTCCAATGATTTAGCACGTTTAGCTCCACTTGGTACCAGTTGCCCGGACCACTTCTTAAGGACTAAAATCCAACCATTGGTGTTGAATTTGTCTAAATCAGAAGATTTAGACAACGTTGAGGAGCTCAAAGCGAAATTGGCGCCATTATTCGAAGATTACCGTGACATGTATGCGCAATATTATGAAAACTGCAAACATGAAAACAGTCCAGCTGTACGTGATAAAAACCCGGTAATTGTACTGTACCCAGGTGTAGGTATGTTCGCATTTGCGAAAGACAAACAAACTGCACGGGTGGCCGCGGAATTCTATACCAATGCAATCAATGTAATGAAAGGCGCTGAGGCTGTAAGCGAATATACCGCATTACCTCGTCAAGAGGCATTTGATATTGAGTATTGGTTGCTAGAAGAAGCAAAATTGCAGCGCATGCCAAAACCCAAGGCACTTTCTGGAAAAATTGCTTTGGTTACTGGCAGTGGTGGTGGTATAGGGAAAGCAATCGCTAAAAAGATGGCTCAAGAAGGCGCTGTGATTGTCTTAAATGATATTAACACAGAACGGTTGGAATCGAGTAAGGCCGAATTTGTAGGCGAATTTGGAACAGACTCGGTCATCGCTACACTTCTTGATGTAACCAATGCAGATTCTATCAAAGGTGCTTTGAAAGATGCAGCTTTAGCATTCGGTGGTATTGATATCGTCGTTAATAATGCTGGATTATCGATTTCAAAAACAATCGAAGACCACACGGAGAAAGATTGGGATTTATTGTACGATGTATTGGTAAAGGGCCAGTTCTTAGTTACGCAAGGAGTGACTTCATTATTAAAAGGGCAGGCAATCGGTGGCGATATCATCAATATTGTCAGTAAAAATGCTTTGGTTAGCGGACCAAACAATACGGGGTATGGAAGCGCAAAAGGTGCCCAGTTGCATTTGAGTCGTTTATGTGCAGCAGAATTGGGTCCTGTAGGAGTGCGTGTAAATGTTGTCAATCCCGATGCGGTTATTTCAGATAGCAATATCTGGGCTGGGGGTTGGGCAGAAGGTCGTGCTAAAGCCTATGGCATTACTGTTGCGGAACTTCCTGCATACTATGCAAAGAGAACCTTGTTAAATGAGATTATCCTTCCACAAGATATTGCGAATGCATGTTTTGCTTTTGTGGGTGGATTGCTGAGCAAGTCCACTGGGAATGTGTTAAACGTTGACGGAGGCGTTGCAATGGCGTTTGTACGCTAATTTTTATATCTTTAGGTGTCGTGTTCAGAAAGGGAAAAATAAAGACGACACCTAAAGAATTTTTAGACGATAACCAATAATATTATGATTCTTGATAAACAAATTATAGATCAGCACAATAACCAATTAGCGGAGAAACATACACGAGCTTTTGACTATGTATCGGCAGATATTTCAGACACAGAGGAAATCTTGGACAAACTCCAGAAATTTCAAATTGCTATCCCAAGCTGGGCATTAGGAACAGGTGGTACTCGATTTGGGCGGTTTTCCGGAGCGGGTGAGCCCGGAACTTTGGAACAAAAGTTAGCGGATGTAGGCTTATTACACGCGCTCAACAAATCAAGCGGTGCTATTTCCTTACATATACCTTGGGATATTCCTTCGGATGCAGAAAAAATCAAATCATTGGCGTCTAAACTCGGTATTGCATTTGACGCAGTGAATTCCAATACATTTCAAGATCAGACTGGACAAGAATACAGCTATAAATTTGGTTCGCTTCACCATGTCAATCCTAAAGTACGTGAACAGGCCATTGCCCACAATATTGAAGTTATCAATTATGGAAAAGCTTTGGGATCTAAATCTCTTACAGTTTGGCTCGCTGATGGTTCATCTTTTCCAGGACAGTTGAGTTTTAGAGAGGCATTTCAAAATACATTGTCTAGCTTAAGTGAAATTTATAAGCACCTACCAGACGATTGGAAATTGTTTGTAGAATACAAAGCTTTTGAACCATATTTCTATTCTACAACTATTGGAGATTGGGGGCAATCCTTACTATTGGCCAATAAATTAGGCCCTAAAGCTTATACTTTGGTTGATTTGGGACACCATTTACCCAATGCTAACATTGAACAGATTGTTTCTCTATTGCTTATGGAGGGCAAGCTTGGTGGTTTTCATTTTAACGATAGTAAGTACGCTGACGACGATCTAACAGCGGGCAGCATTAAGCCATATCAGTTATTTTTGATATTCAACGAATTGGTTGATGGAATGGATTTGAATGGGATAGACCATGCGACAGGGTTGGGTTGGATGATTGACGCTTCTCATAACCTGAAAGATCCTTTGGTCGATTTGTTACAATCAGTTGAAGCGATTAAGATCGCCTATGCACAGGCTTTGTTAGTTGATCGCAAAGCATTGAAACAGGCACAGCAGACAAATGATATCGTGAAAGCTCAGGAAATCTTGCAAGATGCGTTTCGAACTGATGTCAGACCGCTTGTTGCAGAAGCAAGGTTAAGAAGTGGTGCTGCACTAAATCCAGTTCGATTATTCAACGAAGAAAATTTACGAAGTAAACTTATCGAAGAACGCGGAATAAATTCTGTAGCTACTGGTTTGTAACAAGGGAAAAGAATGAAGGGGAAACCAATACCAGTAGTTGCAATATTCGACGTCGGGAAGACGAATAAGAAATTATTTCTCTTTAATGAGCATTACCAGATTGTTTTTGAGAGGTCGGCTCGTTTTTTAGAAACTACCGATGAAGATGGTGATAGCTGTGAAAATCTAGAAAGTTTACGTTTGTCTGTTTTTGACTCATTACATGAAGTCTTTCGGAAAGGTGAGTTTGAGATTAAGGCGATTAATTTTACTTCATATGGTGCGAGTTTTGTCTACATTGATAAAGATGGGCGGCCTTTAACACCATTATATAACTATTTAAAGGAATATCCCAAAAAGCTGCTGGAGTCATTCTATGCACAATATGGTGGAAAAGATAGATTCGCATTGGAAACTTCGTCTCCGAGTTTGGGAAGTCTTAATTCTGGGCTACAGATCTATCGTTTGTTTAAATTAAAGCCAGCGCTGTTTAAGGAAGTCAAATGGGCATTACATCTTCCACAATATTTGAGTTATTTAATTTCAGGACAACCCTATGCCGATATGACAAGTATAGGTTGCCATACAGCATTGTGGGATTTTAAGAAAAATAATTACCATCAGTGGGTTTTTGATACAGGCATTTTACAAAAAATGGCACCTATCGTTCAAGGAGATCAGCTCTTCAGGGCAACTTTTCCAGGAAGTGGTTATCTAGTTGGAAGTGGGCTACACGATAGTTCTTCGGCTTTGATTCCTTACCTGCTCAATTTCCATGAACCTTTTGTGTTGATTTCAACGGGGACTTGGTGCATTTCATTCAATCCATTTAATACAGAATCTTTGACAAAAGATGAATTGAATCAAGATTGTTTGATGTATATGACCTATACAGGTCGGTCTGTAAAAGCATCGCGGTTATTTGCCGGTTATGAGCATGAAGAGCAAGTCAAACGTATTGCTCAATTTTTTCAAGTGTCAACTGGAAAATTCAAACAGATTGGCCTCGATTGGGAAATTATTGAAAAATATCAAGTGATGGAGGTATCGGACCAATTGGATGCATTTGCTTCGATAGATTTGACACATTTCAATAATCATATTGAGGCGTATCATGTCTTGATGATGCATCTCGTAAAGGCTCAGATAAAAGCGACATCTTTGATTCTTCAAAAGAATGGTGTACAACGGATATTTGTAGATGGTGGATTTAGCCGTAATGTAATTTATATGACGTTATTAGCGCAAGCTTTTCCAAATAGTGAAGTTTTTGGTGCATCAATGGCACAAGCTACGGCACTTGGAGCAGCTCTGGTTATTCACGATCATTGGAATAAGCAGCCTATTCCAAATGACATTATTGAACTCCGTTATTTTAGGGCAGGCAGAAAAATACATTAATTTCAATAATAGGGATAAGAATTTAGTTTTTTTATTAGTTATCGTGAGAGGTCAGGCGATTTTTGCCTGGCCTATTTTTTTTGAAAGTGTCTGATATTATTGGTTAGAAAGAACCTTCTGTTCGCTTTCATTGCTGTTGGTATCTGTGGAGTCATTTTCTAATATATTGGTAGGAGTGTATTTATATGGTTACGACCTGTGTTAAAAAATAAAAAGTTTCCAAACGGGCGTGAGGAAACCTTTTATTAAAAACCTAAAATTAAGAATAATTATACCAATTATTATATGATGATTAAAGGTGCGGAAAATTGGGCGATTAGCTGTCCTGAACTGTTGGCAAAAGGGAGGAACAGGTAAGCGCAGGGTGGTCTGACCAATTGGAAAAATTATATTTGAGTCTCCTAAATTAATAAAACTTAGAGATGAAGAGACTAATCTTAACGATCACATTTTTTATACAGGTCTGTTGCCATGTTTTATTTGCCGAACAGATTGTCAGGGAATTTCGCTTTGGTGGTACTAAGAAAAACCAGACTGTAATTTCTTTAAGGGAAGCACAAGCCTATAAGGATAAGCAAGGGTATGGTTTTGAATTTTCAACAGAACAAGATGTCAGGATTGATTCAAAGAATAAAAGCCTTTTCAGCGAAAAGCCATTTTATTTTTCGGTAAGGGTTCCTGAAGGCAATTATAAAATTACGATTACCTATCAGGGTTTGAACGATAAGCCTTACCGCAGTACTGTAAGGTCTGAATCCCGGAGGCTGCAGATTGAAGACCAAGAGGTATTACCTAATAAATCTTTCGATAGGACCTTTATTGTACATATCAAAGATCCAAAGATTGCTTCTGGCGAAACTGTAGCATTGAAGAAGCCAAGGGAGCTGCAAAAACTCGACTGGGATAATAAGTTGACTTTGGAGTTCCAGCAAACAAATTGTATTTCGACCATTCGAATCGAGTCAGTAAGCAATGTCCCGACTGTATTTTTAGCGGGGAACTCGACGGTAGTTAATCAAGAGGATGAGCCCTGGGCGTCTTGGGGACAAATGATTCCTCGATTTTTTGATGCAGGTGTGGCCATTGCTAATCATGCGGAATCTGGACTAGCACTAAGTTCGTTTTTGTCCTCAAAAAGATTGGAAAAAATTCTCTCTGTCGCCAAGCCCGGAGATTATTTATTTATTGAATTTGGGCATAATGATCAAAAGGAAAAAGGAGAAAATGCAGGTGCTTATAAGGGATATAGTGATCGTTTACGTTATTTTGTACGTGAATTTCGTGCAAAAGGTGGCCTGCCAGTTATTTTAACCTCTACAGCACGGCGAGCATTTGATGAACAAGGAAAACTGTTGCAGACATTAGGTGATTTTCCCGATGCGGCTCGGAAGGTCGCAGCAGAACTTCAAGTGCCTTTAATAGATCTTAATCAGAAAACGAGTTTGTTTTACGAGGCATTAGGAGTTGAGCAGTCTAAACGAGCATTTGTTCACTATCCCGCGCATACTTTTCCAAATCAAAAAAATGATTTGGCCGATAATACACATTTCAATCCCTATGGTGCCTATGAGATCGCTAAAATGGTGCTCACAGGAATTAAAGAAAACAACTTGAAGATAGCAGACCATATCGTCGATTTTCAGGGATTTGATCCGCAGCAACCAGATGATTTTAAAACTTGGTATTGGCCACCAAGTTTGATCAATAGTGTTATCAAACCAGATGGCAATTAATTTGTATTGATGTAACGTTAAGGTCGGGCAGTATTTGTCCGACCTTTTTTATGTTCTATTTGCTCATTTAGACAGGATAGTGCAGGTTGGTACAAATGTCTTTTAGACATATATTTGTTACACCAATTATGAACCGCAAAAGAACAAACTTTCGCTTCATAAAACGTATTATTTGAAGTATCTCAACAAGCACTTGCCGTAATTTATTATTAATCAAATTATTGACCTAATACATTTACTATGTTATCATCCAAATTTAACCTATTTTGGATTGCACTATTGATTACGGTAGTGTCATGTAGGAAGGAAGCCTTTGACGCCTACTATGGTAGACCCGATTGGCTGGCAAGCCCAATTTACCAGCAGCTCGATTCAATGGGCGACTTTAAGAAGTACCTGAGCTGCATTGAATTGTCTGGCTATAAAAATACACTCGGGACTGCCGGTTCTTGGACGGTATTTGCTCCCACTGATCAGGCCTTTGATCAATTTATGAAGGAAAATGGTATTAGTGATGTAGCAAAGATCGATGCGAAACTGGCCGAGAAGATTGTGCGTTCTTCGATGATTTATGACGGTGAGCGACTTGAAAAGCTGAACGATTATTTTTCAGCAAAAGGTTGGCAGCAAGGTTTTGCATTTCGACGTCGATCTGTATACTATGACTTTGTTGAAAGTGAGACGATGATGAATGGGAAAGTTCGAAAATTTGTATCAACAAATCGCGGAGCGGACAAGACCTATATCTCCACTGAAAATAATAATAAGCATATCACTTATTTTTTTGAAGGATTTATGTCTCAGCGAGGTTTGGGAAAGGAAGACTATTATGCATTTTATCCAAGTTCTACGTATAGCGGATTGAATGTTGGCCCCGCAAACATTGTTAACGACCGAAGTAATATGGTTGCCGAAAACGGATATATCCATGTGGTGGATAAAGTTTTGTTTCCAGAAAAGAGTATTGATCAATATTTGACTGGTAATGCTAATTATTCGACATTTAAATCTATTCTAGATTTCTTCGCAACCTACAATTATTCTGCAGATATCACCCGAAAAAATGAAGTCCTGACCGGAGAAAGGGATTCTGTCTTTATTAAAGGTTATACGGGGATTGGTTTGGCCCTTAATAATGAGAATTATGCTAAAGAAGATCCCAATGACGCTCAGACGAATAATTTTTCGATCACAGCGCCTAACAATCAAGCGATAAATGATTATGCCAAACGTGTTTTGCTTAAATATTATCCATCGGGGACAACATTAAAAGATTTATTTTATACCAACCCCACGGTGTTGACCGAGTTTATTAATTCCCATCTGTATAATGCACAGGTTTGGCCTTCGCAATTTTCGCAAGCACAGAACTTTGTTGGTGAATTGCCTAAAATTACAACAGCGAATGTCAAAGAAACAAAATTGTTGAGCAATGGTGCATTTTATGGAACCGACGCTTGCCAACAGGCCAATGTTTTTCATTCTGTCTATGGAAACGTTCTGCTAGATCCGAAGTATAGCTTTATGCGCCGTGCATTGGAACGTATGAGCATGAATTTGACGTTAAAGATTCCAACCATTCGTTATATGCTGATCCTTGTATCGGATCAAAAGTTGTACGAAATGGGATTTGACTATGATGCTTATAATACCTCAGATCCGATCCGTTTTAATGGTGGAAACGGTACACCAGAAATGCGAGAGGTGCTGATGGCTCATATTATCCCATTAGGAAATGACCCTCTGCCTGATTTATCGGGAAAGGGAATATTGGAAAGCTATGCCGGTGAGTATGTAAAGTTTAACCAGATGAAAATGTCTTCTAGCGGAACTTTAAATGGCCCTACGGAAACACAGCAAATCCGCATTGATTCTATCAGTATTGGGAATAACCTTTCGGGGCCGTTAAATGGAGTGGCGGTTTATCTTAATGGGGGATTGAGTTCATCGAATACCAATATTGGATTTTTTCTCAAAAATATTGGCGCGGACCAGGCCTCCTCTCCATTCAATTCATTTTATAAATATCTAATTGCAAGTACACTCTATTCAGTTACAGATGGTGTTGTCAAAGGAATAGAACTTGGATTGAATTATACAATGTTGATTCCTAATAATGAGGCGATAGCGAGTGCGGTTGCAAACAACGATTTGCCAACTGCCACAGCTCCTACGGCGCAAGCGGATATTGATAAGGTAACACGATTTATCCAATACCATATTGCACGCAATTCATTTGCAATTGATGGAAAGAAAACTGGGTATTTTCAGTCGCTTTGTAAGGATATTGATGGGAACGCACAGTCTCTACAAGTTGTGTTAAATCAGGTAAATAGACTCCAACTAAAGGACAATAAGAACCGTGTCATCGAAACGGATGTCCCGCAAAGTAACCAATTAGGGCAACGTGTGATGGTTCATTTGATTAATGGATACCTTAATCATGGCCTATAACCAGACTTTAAATTATGACGAAACAAATTAAATTTCTAGTCCTGCTCTTTATTTTTTTTGCAGGATTATATGATAGCATATCCTATGGCCAGTCTACTTTATCCCTATTGACCGGAAAAGTGACCGAGCGTAGCTCCAAACAACCTGTCGTCGGTGCGACGGTTGTACTTAAAGACAATGAGAATCGTACAATTGTCGGTACGATGACGGATGTCGAAGGGAATTATAGCTTAAGAGCTAATAATTTGAAAGGATTAAGGTTAATGGTGAGTAGTACGGGATATAAATCTTCGGGGGCTATTACGATTGGAGAGAAGAAAACAATCAATGTACAAATAGAATCAACTCAAAATGTCATTGATGAGGTTGTTATATCAAAATCAAAACCAGTCAACGATGGTACTGGAATGGGGATTTCTAAGGCTCGTAATACAGCTGCCATTTCGACTATAAGTATGGAAGAGATGTCTGAAATGCAATCTGCTTCGGTGGATCAAGCTCTACAAGGGCGTTTACCCGGCGTTGATATCACGACGGTATCAGGTGATCCCGGCGCAGGTATGCAAATTCGGATTCGTGGCACGTCCTCTTTAAATGGAGCTACTGACCCGCTTATTGTCGTCGACGGTATGCCTTACGATATTACGATACCCGATGATTTCAATTTTGCCACTTCCGACGATAATGCGTATGGGCAATTATTAAACATTGCACCGTCTGATATCCAGGATATTTCAGTCTTAAAAGATGCGGCAGCAACCGCTGTTTGGGGGTCACGTGGAGCAAATGGTGTATTGGTAATTAATACGAAACGTGGTACAGTCAGTGCGCCAACATTGGGTTATACATTTAAAGGTTCGTTTTCTAAACAGCCCGATGCAATTCCTCTTTTGAACGGTGATCAATATACAACCTTGTTATCTGAGGCCTTTTACAATGCTGGACGGGTTTTTTCTACGACTGAAAACGCACAGCAATTTCAGTATGATCCCAATAACACCTACATCTATCACAATTTTAGCAATAATTCTAACTGGATTGATGCGATTACACAAGTAGGCTATTTTCAAGATCATAATCTCCAGGTACGTGGTGGCGGTGAAAAAGCACGCTATTTGGCCTCGGTAGGTTATTTCAATCAAAAAGGTACGACAATTGGTACGGGGTTAAATCGGCTTTCGTCACGTATCAACTTGGATTATATCGTCTCTGAACGGATCAGTTTTCAGTCTGATGTATCTTATACACATGTGTCAAATGACAATCTATACCATAAAAATGTACGCGATGTAGCCTATCAAAAAATGCCCAATCAGGCGATTTGGGAATATGATGAGTATGGAAATTTGACGGGTAATTTATTTAATCCGATCTCGACGGCACAAGGATATTATATCTCTACTGCTGCGGACAAAGATTCTAGGGGAACATATAATCCTTTGTCGATGGTAACTAATTCATTTAATAGACAATTAGGAGATATCTTAAATACGCGCTTTAATATCGATTATAAGTTAATACCCAATATTTTGCGCTTTACCAGTAATTTAACACTGAATATCCGAAATAATAAAACTAAAAACTTTTTACCACAACTAGCAACTGGGCGTCCATTTACAGAGAGTGCTGTCAATCAGGCTTCTGATTCAGATTTGGATGAATTCTCCCTAAACACAAAAACTAATTTATTGTATACACCTGATTTCGGAAAAAATCATCTGTTTACAGCCAACCTATCATTTTTGACCTCAGATTACCGCTATACGATTCAAGGACTTAGCTCAACAAATACAGCGTCTTCTTATTTACAAGATCCCAGTGTACCCTCACGTGTATTAACCGGAGATGCAAAATCTGTGACCACACAGTCAAGATCTATTGGCGCATTGATTCAAGCAAATTATATGCTTAATGAAAAGTATGTTTTTGCAGCAAGCTTAAGGGGTGACGGAAATTCGAAGTTCGGTCCAGATAATCGTTATGGACTATTTCCATCCTTTTCAGCAGCATGGCAAGTTGGTAGAGAGTATTTTCTGAAAGACATCGACGCAATTAAAGATATTAAGATTCGTGCGAGCTGGGGTAAAAGTGGAAATGCACCGCGTAAAGATTACACGTATATCAATGTTTATAATACATATGATTATGCTTACTTAGGGGAGAATGGTGTGTACTCCAATAATATCGAGCTGTCGAATCTCAAATGGGAAACTGTAACTCAAAAGAATTTAGGTCTCGATGTAGATTTGTTCGATTATAGGCTGACTTTTGGTGCCGAATTGTATAAAAACAGAACGACAGATTTGATGATGGACAATATTCAGATCGCTACCTATAATGGCTTTAGCGGATTGAGTATGAATGTGGGAACCATGGATAATGATGGATGGGAAGCTTCTTTTAATGTAGTTCCAATTCGTAATAAAAAATGGGATTTGAGCTTCAACTTTAATATTGCCCATAATCAGAACGTGATTCGGGAAATTTCTCCGCTATATCCTAGAGAAAATGCGAAGTCTTCATTAAAGAACAAGTCCTTTTTTACCTATTTGCAAGAGGATAATCCATTTGGTTCATTTTATGGATTTCGTTATGAAGGTGTATATCAAGATAAAGAATCAACAGTAGCACGTGACGCACAAGGTAATCCAATTATAAGCCCAGACGGTGAAATCATTTACATGCGTTTCAATTATCCGACAGTGGACTATGTATTCCAGCCTGGAGATGCTAAATATGAAGACATTAATCATGATGGAGTCATAGATCAGAAAGATATTGTCTATCTGGGCAATTCCAATCCAAAATTGACCGGAGGTTTCGGTTTCTCATTGGGGTATAATAAAAGCCTAAAATTGAGTGCTTTCTTTAACTATCGACAAGGGGCGGATATGATTAACGGAACGAAAATGAATACCACTGATATGCTGAGTTATAATAACCAAAGTACAGCAGTGCTGCGTAGATGGAGAAAGGAAGGTGACGTAACCGATATTCCGAGGGCGTTATACGGTTCAGGTTATAATTCATTGGGATCCAGTAGATATGTGGAAGATGCCTCATTTTTACGACTGCGTACTGTAACGTTGAAATATGATTTTAGTAAGATGTTGTTGGATCGGTTAAGGATCAATGGGTTAAGTGCTTATGTGACCGTCGAAAATTTGTTGACGTTCACCAGGTATACTGGCCAAGATCCCGATGTTGCGGTTAAACTAAAAGACGCATTTACCGTTTTGATCGACAATTCTATGACACCACCTTTAAAGACAGTTACGCTTGGGATTACAGCACGGTTTTAATAAACGAAAGATTGAAACCAACAGGAATTTTACTAAAAAATATTCTAATGAAAAAAATACTTTTAATAAGCATAGTTGCATTGAGTTCAATTGCCTTCAGTTCCTGTAGTAAATGGCTTGATCTACAGCCACAGGATGGTATTACACGTGCGGAATTTTGGAAAACAAAAGAAGATGTACGAGCCGCTGTATTCGGAATTTATTCTTCCTTGAATGCAGGGGCTGTTGAGGAACGTTTATTTTCATGGGGTGAATTACGAGGAGATTTGATTGGATTAACGACCTATGCAAGTGATGATAATCGTTTGGTTAAAAATTACAATATATTAAGTACGAATGTTATATCAGACTGGTCCGCTGTATATACCGCAATAAACGACTGTAACTTATTGTTAGATTTTGCTCCCTTGGCGAAAACAGCTGATCCTACATTTGGTGATGCAGAATACAATAGCTATCGTGGGGAGGCTCTTGCGGTACGTAGTTTCCTTTATTTTTATCTGGTTCGTACATTCCGGGATATTCCCTTAAAGTTAAAAGGGACGTCAACAGACACGGATATTGTTTCCGTGGGGCAATCATCAGAATCGCAGGTGTTAAAACAGATTGAAGCCGATCTTATTCAGGCACAGACCTGGGTACCAGAATATCATGAACAGGCCATAGGATATAACGCAAGTAATACGGGGCGTATTACTAAACCTGCAGTAACAGCAATGCTGGCTGATGTTTATCTCTGGATGGAAGAATATAGTAAAGCTGAGATTGAAACCAATAAAATTTTGAACAATAATCGATACGCACTTGTAAGTAATGCTTGGACGTCAATTTTTGATGGCGGGACGACAGAGACCATTTTCGAAATTAGCCACAAAGCTTCTCGGGAGAATCCGATGTTCCCGCTGGTTATTAATCCACGTAGACCTTATATGGCGAATGTAGAAATTTTAAATGCGGAAATATTTCCATCAAATACAGAAACTGATGTGGACTTACGCGATAACCGTAGTGAGGGATACCTGTATACCTCAGATGGCATTGTTCTTAAATATGGGCTTGAAACACCAGATTATTTTAATTTCCAGATTTATCGTATTGCTGATGTTATGTTGATGAAAGCGGAGGCACTTGCTGAATTGGGGAAAGGCGCTGAAGCATTGCAGATTATAAAGGAATTACGAGCAAAAAGGAAGGCTTTGCAAGCGACAGATGCAGCTGTTGATGAGGGTGATTTAGATGGTATTATTGAATATATTTTCCAGGAAAGAGCGCGGGAATTAACTTTTGAAGGCAAAAGATGGTTTGATTTATTGCGGTTGGCTAAGAAAGATAATTACTCGAACTTAAATATTTTGGTTGATTTGATAACCAAAACTGTAGATGCGAATGTGCAACAATCGGCCATCAGTAAAGTGAGAAATACCGATAGCCATTATCTTCCAATAGCAGAAACAGAGCTTTTTAAGGATCCTCAATTGAAGCAAAACCCATTTTACCTAAAATAAATCGTTATGAAAAGAAAATTAGAAAAACAGGTTTGGATTGTAGGCGTGTTATTAAGCCTGATTATCGTAATGATTCAGGCTTGCCAAAAAGAAAAATATCGTATTTCCACAACTGATGAAGTTAATATTACCGGTTATTTGGAAGAACACCCTGATACGTATTCGCTGTTGACAGATATTCTATATCGTTCCAAAACCGCTGGATACCTAGGTGCATACGGTACATATACCTTGTTTGCTCCAAACAATGAGAGTATTACAGCTTGGATTAAAGAAAAGGGAAAATCGTCCTTGACTGATTTTACTGATGCAGAATTATTGGACTTTGTCAAGTACCATGTGGTACGAGATACTGTTGGCAGTATTCGTTTTACGGATGGCAAGATCAAAACGCCAAGTCTTTTCGGGGAATATCTGTACACAGATGTTCAAAATGGTGTCTATCGCGTGAATAAATCAGCCCTGGTTACCAAAAGTAATATTTCCTGTGGTAACGGAATTATTCATGCTATTGATAAAGTTCTTGTTCCTCCAGTACAGAGTATTGCCGAATTTATTGCCGGAAATGCACGATATTCCATCTTTTCGGCAGCACTGAAAGAGACAGGATTTTACGACACATTGTATTATCAACGTGGTAGCGAGGTTCCTGCTGAAAAACGCTTCCAAACTGCGATTGTCGAATCTGACTCTGTATTAAATGCACAGGGAATTTATAATTTCAACGATTTAAAAAATAAATATTCACAAACAGGAACGCCTACCAATCCCAAAGATAGTCTTTGGCTGTATGTCGCTTATCATTTAAGTAACGATGCAAAGTTTTTGGAAGATGTGGTCGCCGCTTCCAGTATTTATACTTTGGCTCCAAAGGAAATCATAACCACCAAATTGGTGGGCTCGAAAGTATTGTTGAATGAGGATACCTTTAATGGTGTGTTTGAGGCGGGCGCGGAATTGAATCGTAACTATAGTGATGTAATGGCTTCGAATGGCGTTATTCATGAGAGCAAACAAAGCTTCAAAATCAAGGTAAGGCAACAGGTTCCGGTTTATTTTGATATCGCAACATCTCCAGAGATGGTAAATGCATTGGGAAGTGCATTCCAAAATTCCAACAAAGCACTTGTCGCTAACGGAGCGACGATAGCCAATTCGTTTTCTTTCAATGATTTGGGTGTTATTACCATAGGTACTAATGCATATACTGTCTACAAGACATTGGAAACAAAACGTCCTTATGCAAATGGTGATCTGTTGAGTCTTTCGATTTGTGCGAATAATGCAAATCGAGCAAAATGGATCGAGTTCAAAACACCCTATCTCGTCAAGGGACGCTATAAAGTTTGGGTTTGCTATGCCCAGCATGGAGATGCTCCTGAGATTCAGGCAACATTCAATCCAGGGAAAGCCGATGCGCAGGTTTTACCCAATGTGATTATACTGAATCAGTCGTTAACGGCTTCGGGCGTAAGCGATCTTGCAGATCCCAATGCGGATAATTTGATGTTAGCGCAGGGATATAAACGTTATATGGCTACGGTAGGTGATTACAATGCGAATAATATCACAGGTGGTCTCAAAGCGAAATCAGGTAGTGAAGCTCCGTTGAATGTCGGCCGCTTGGCTGGTACGATCAATGTAGAGACCACAGATCGCCATACGATACGATTTGAAGCTGTGAAAGATAAAAAATGTGGAAGCAATACCGTGTATCTAGATATGATTCAATTTATTCCAGCAGATGATCTCGAACAGAATTATCCGAGGTTTCACCAGATTACAGGCGAACTTTTTTATAGACCAAAATAACAGGATACGCAATTATGAAATCTATTATATATAAAATAAATTTAGCTTTATTGAGTTTGTGTTTGCTGTTTTCTTGTTCAAAAAAATGGGAAGACCATTTTGGCGGCGGGGATGGTAACGCACAAAAAAACTTATATGAAGTTGTATCCGAGCATGCCGAGTTTTCGACTTTTATGGACTTGCTCAATAAATCAGGTTACGGTGAATCATTGAAAGCGTCAAAAAATTATACGCTGATTGTGCCCACAAACGATGCCATTGCAGCCGTGCAAGATCAATATAATTTTTCCGATACCGCCGTGATAAAAAGTTTTGTTGGCTATCATATTATTAATTCGGTATACAATGTAAATCCCGGTGTCGATACTGTCAAGGCCCTAAACTTTCGAAATAAATATGTCGAGTTTACCCATGGAACATTTGACGGCATTCAGCCGCTTCAAAGCAATCTTGTAGCGAGTAATGGCCTTTATCATGTCGTTGGACAACCGTTGAAGCCATTACAAAATATATTTAATCTCGTGCGGACGCTTTTTGAAGATACAAAACAAGCCGAGGCTGTAAACTCTTTTGATACAGCCTATACGGAAGGAGATGTTTTATATTACAAATATAGTCCGGTTTGGTATTCAGAGGTGCGTCGAAATATGACAACCGAAAATCGCAAGTATACTTATTTCGTGGTCGACGACGATTATTTCGAAACAGCATATGCAAAATTGCGGCCATTTTATATGACCTCTTATGAAGAGGGTAATACCCATCGTCCCGATAGTACAACCACTTTTTTTGCGAAAAAAGCTTTGCTCCGTGATTTTATTGTTGAAGGGGAGTTGAATGCGGAGCAATTGGAGCAAGAACTGATTTCGGTTTCCGGAACTGCTTTTCATCTTGATCCAACCAATATTATTTCGCGAACGAAAGCCAGTAATGGTGTTGTCTATCGCGTCAAGAGACTGGATTATCAGCTGAGCAGTCAGATCAAAGAAATAAAGGTGTTAGGAACGAACCCAATAGGTTTTAAACAAGCGGATAAGCGGGCAAATACATTTTATAGGGAAAAGCGCGACAACAACGGGAATATTTATAATGATATTGAGATCTACGGACACGGGGTGACATCATTTTATGCAAAATATAGAGCTGTCGGCATGAACGTCACTAAATACAAAGTGTACGGACGGGCAATTATGGGTTTGGCAGGAGATCCTCAAATAGCAACATTTACACAATATGTTCAATTTTTTGATCCTGCTTTAGCAACGGTTGCTAATGAGCCGGATCAATATAAGCGAGCGGTGGTTAATAAACTTGGTAGCAATGATACACGAATGGCATTTGAAGTATTGCCATTGAACCATGACGAAGTTTATTTAGGAGAGGTAACGCAAGATCAATATGGTAATATGCCACTTTTGGTGATGTGTAATGCCACCGGACCAATTATTTTGGAATATTTACGATTTGTACCCATTATCCAATAACTATGACAACAAAGATAATTTTTAATAAAGTGAATAGTAGACTCGGGTTGATCTTGTTGCTTTCTAGTTTTGGAGGGCACATAGCGGTAGCGCAGCAAAGCATTGATTCGGCACGTACTCATCTGGCTGAGACACATAAACAATTATATCAAGTAAAAGGTACAGTATATGATAGCAGGACCAATCAGGCAGTCGCAGGAGCTCGGGTAACCTACGGCGATAAGATTGCAAAATTGACAAATCCCAAAGGGGAATTTAGTTTAGAAGTTTCTTCCGGAGACGCGGTGATTGAGGTATCCATGGATGGATATATTGCCAAGCAAATCCCTATTCTTAAAAATAGCAAATTGCATGTTAAGCTGTATCCGAGTGATTATCACTCACTCTATAAATCAACTGAAACAGTTTTTGGAGAAAATGGACTGTTAAATACGGCTGGTGCGATAGATAAATTGGAACTTGATGCTTGGGAACAAAACTCTGAAACGATCGATAGTTATCTGCAGGGAAGGATGGCAGGACTGAACGTTGTACGTCGCTCGGGAACGCCATCAATGGGTGGTAATGTGAACATAAGAGGGGTCCAGTCGCTATACACAAACAATCAACCCTTATACATTGTTGACGGGATCGTTTATAATGTGGAACATTTGTCCCCATCTATTACAACAGCGCATTTAAATAATGCATTGCAACATATTGATCTGCGTGACATTCAGGATGTAACCGTATTAAAAGACGCAGTTTCCGCCTCGATATACGGTGCTAGGGCAGCAAATGGAATTGTCGTTATTAACACCAATCACTCGCGGGAGGTTGCTACGCAGATTGACCTTCAGGCAACTACTGGGTATAATTTCAAATCAAAGAACTTGCCGGTTATGACCTCCTATGCCTATCGTAGTTATCTCAATGATATATTGGCGACTAGCCATTATACAGGTAGTGAAATAGCAAATATGCCTTTCAATGATGATAATCCGACCTCTTCAACATACCCGGCGTATCATAACGAAACGAATTGGCAGAATGAGGTGATGAAGAATTCTGTCGATCAAAATTATTTTTTACGCGTAACAGGAGGTGACAATATTGCGAAATATGCATTATCTGTTGGTTATAACAAAGAAAAAGGTATTATCGATCAAACAAGTCAGGATCGTTATACTGCACGCTTCAATGGCGATATGTTTTTGACGAAGAAATTTACGGCACAAACCAATATTTCCATGGGCTATGGGCAACAGCAACTTAAAGACCAAGGTCTTTCACCAAAGACCAATCCGTTATTTTTATCATTGATTAAGGCACCGTTTTTAAATACCAATGAGATGGCAGCCGACGGTACAATATCACCCAACTATGCGGATGCCGACTATTTTGGCTACTCCAACCCCATGCAAATCATTCAAAACGGGATCAATAATAAAAAAGCATACCGTTTTCTAGGTTCAATGGTTTTCAACTATGACTTTAGTAATAAATTCAGATTGAGTAACCTAACAACCGTAACCTATGATAAAGCGCAGGAAAACTTCTTTATACCCAAGAAGGGGGTTGCAAAAGATACAGTAAACAATATTGAAGTGTATAGTAGACTAGGGACGCAGGTCGCTCGATATTATTCGATCTCCAATGATCTGAGGTTGCAGTATAAACAGAATTTTGGAACGGAGAGTCATTTGCAAGCTATTGGAGGCATACGTTACCATAAACACGATTCTGAGCAGGACTATGCGTTAGGTTACAATTCGGCAACAGATCAATTGGTTAGTATAGGTAATTCCACTGCAGAATCGAGGGTCTACGGAGGGCATATTGGTAAATGGGCAAATATGACAGGATATGGTTTGGCCAATCTTACTGTTAAAAACAAGTATATTTTTAATGGTTCGATTGCTATGGACGGTTCATCACGTTTTGGTAATAAGGTTGATGCGGGAATTAAAATTGCAGATAAAGTATATGCTGTGTTTCCTGCAGCTGGAATTGCATGGGTTCTTTCCAACGAGGACTTCTTAAAAGAAATTACAGCTGTTAATGTTGCCAAATTGAGATTAAGTTATGGCTTGGTAGGGAATGATGACATCGGTAATTATGATGCAAGACAAAACTATATTTCACAAAATTTCTTGGGCGTACAAGGGCTTGTGCGTGATGGCGTTGCGAATCCATATTTAAAATGGGAAAAAGTTGAAAAGGTCAATGCGGGAATTGACTTATCATTCTTTAATGAACGTCTTAATATGACGATGGACCTCTATCAAAATACAAGCCGTGATCTATTGGTTTATAATCCCGGTAATTCAATATCTGGAATTAGTTATTATTTATACAACAACGGCTCTATGCGTACAAGAGGTGTTGATATTAGTCTTTTTGGACGTATTATCGATGGTGCCGTAAAATGGGATGCTGGTATAAATTTAGGACATTATAAAAGCCACATGCTCGATTTGCCTGAAACAACCTATAGTCGGTATGCAGGGGCGACTTATATAACGGAGGCCGGATCGTCGCCCAATGCATTTTATGGCTATCGTTTCGATGGTGTATACAGTACGTCGGAGGAGGCGTCGAACGCTGGATTATCTATTTTGAATGCCTCGAATAAGAAGATCTCCTTTGAAGCCGGAGATGCAAAGTTTTTCGACAAGAATGGAGATAAAATCATTGATCAGAATGACAGGATCGTAATCGGGGATCCCAATCCAGATTTGGTGGGCGGATTTAGTAATGCCATCACTTACAAAAACTGGAAATTTGATGCCTTATTCACCTTTAGTATTGGGAATGATGTCTATAATTATACCCGAGCTCAACTGGAATCAGGGAGCACTTTTTATAATCAGACGGAATTGTTGCAAAATAGATGGCGTGTAGAGGGCCAAGTAACTGAAGTGCCGAAAGCGAGTTATGGAGATCCAATGGGGAATAGCCGGTTCTCCAATCGCTGGATTGAAGATGGTTCTTATGTACGTTTGCGTCAGATCGCTGTTGAATATGGTATTCCGGTCAATAAGAAGATTATCAAATATATTCGCCTATATGGTACGGCCAATAACCTATTTACAATCAGCAAGTATTTGGGATATGACCCCGAATTTGCACAGTCGGCCGATAGCTTTCACCAGGGGGTGGACGTGACCATGGAACCAATTGTTAGATCTGTCCAGTTCGGACTTCGTTTAGGTTTATAATATTCAATATATGTTAAGAATAGATCAAAAATATATGATATGGGCGATTATAGCCTGTATTTTAGCGCTCTCTTCGTGCAAAAAGGCTTTAGATTTTTTGCCGGAAGATAAGGTAGATAGCTCCAAAATGTACAATACTTTAGCTGACGCGGATGCTGTGGTATTGGGAATTTACGGGCAAGTTGCCACTTTGGGAGATCGTTATATCGTGCTAAATGAGCTGCGAGCTGATCTGATGGATGTCACAGCAAATGCAAATCCTTATTTGCAACAAATATCTAATCACGAAGTCGCATCGGACAATCCTTACGCAGACCCAACAGCTTTTTATAAGATTATTTTTAATTGCAACGATGCATTGAAAAATTTTAAAATTATGGAAAGCCAAGGTAAGTTGAGCAATACCGAATTCAATCAGCGTTATTCGGATATTGCCGTTTTGCGTGCATGGCTATATTTGCAATTGGGAATACATTTTGGCAATGTGCCTTATTTGAAAACACCAATTGAGACAGTAGATCAGATTGCCGGATTGACAGATTATCCTAAAACAAACTTTGATAATCTGATTGACTCCTTGATTCAGGATGTAAAAGATCTGCCCTATCTAGAGAATTATGCCTATCCAAATGGCTCAACCCTGGTTTTTACAACTGATGGAGCGAATACACAAAAGGTATTTATCAACAAACCGCAGGTACTAGGCGAAATTTATCTTTGGAAAGGTAATTATTATCAGGCGGCTTATTGGTATAAGAAGTTAATGTCGGCCGAAGATAACAACACAGAGATTGATTATTTATTTAATTTTAATCGGATTGGCTGGTCCTATAATGTTGTCAGTTTTACAAGAGGGCAAGAGGGGTCGTCTTTGATCAACTCATTGACCGAGGGGTGGCGAAGTATGTTTGCAGTAGCAAATACTGGGAAGCCGTGGAACTCGGAGTGGAATTGGTCTATTCCTTATAGCAATTCTTTTGCTCCGGGAAATCCTTTTATAGAACTGTTTTCAAAATCAGGGAATTATGAATTGCGACCATCACAAAAGATCATGGATAGCTGGAATGCACAAACAAACAATAACGGTATTCCTTGGGATCCAAGAGGTAAAATGTCATACGAAGTTGCTGCTGATGGCGAACCAGTCATTACAAAGTTCACTGACAACGCTACAGGTCTGTTAAATTTATTAAATAAAGGCGGTCGTTGGAATATCAATCGAGCGGCAGGGGCACACTTGCGCTTTGCTGAGGCCGCCAATCGGGATGGTCAGGGACGCTTGGCCTATGCATTAGCGAACTGGGGACTGATCAGTACCTTTTATTATGGTGCGTTTACCAGTGCAGGAACAATTGCCCCAGGTAATTTTTTCGAATTGGAATCCGAAATAACTTATGACGGATTTGGGACGAATCGGACCACTTATGCTGAGTCTTCGCCCTATTATTTTGACGCACGCGATAATGCGAGTATCGTACGTGGGGTTTGGTATCGAAATTCGGGAATCCGTGGACGGGCTACTATGCCACGTTGGCAATTCCCCGGAATTGAATATGGTCCGGGTACAGTAAGTGGTTACGGAAGCATGATGACCGCCTTTGACGTACCGAAAGCAGACTTGGAGGATAAGATCATCGAAGAATCAGCTTATGAATTAGCGTTTGAGGGCGAACGCTGGTCTGACCTGATGCGCATAGCAAAACGCCGTAACGATCCAGCTTTCCTAGCCGATAAAGTTTACGAAAAATTGCTGAAAGCAAATAATCCAAAAGCTGGCGCAGTACGTAGCAAGTTGATGGATATGAACAATTGGTATTTACCTTTTAAATTGCGGTAAACCTGATATACGTTTGGATTATTAATTTAATGATTAAAGGTCTGCTCTGTGCAGGCCTTTTTCTTTGATGTTGACCATGAGACAGCAGGATAGTGAATTCGAAACTCTTTAATATCATTGTGTAGAGATACCATACCACTTGTTAGCGGTAATCGATACTTCTAGGCTCTATCAACAGCTCATTCAAATCGAGTGTTTATTGTGAGAATAGAATATAATCGTAACATGTCAATTACAGTGCAATCTTTTGATAATGCCATTTGTGTTTTATAAATGTAATTTTTACATTTATAAGTATTTCTGATTAATTATAACCAATGGAACGAGTTTCTTTAAGATTTAGAATCTACTATTTTTTGCTGGCAAAAGCGATCTGCTTTTTTTGTCTATTTTGGATTTTCACTACGCCTTTATATGCTTATAATAGCAAGAGTTCAGAACCGGATTCGGCTTATTTCTTTGCTTATGCGAAAGAAAAGAATGCTGGCAGAGAAGGGCTATTATATGCCTGGAGTTTGGATGGTAAGCAATGGAACTCCATCGGGACAGAACTTGCCTTTGTAAAGTCAGATTATGGACGCTGGGGATCAGAAAAGCGGATGATAAATCCTGTATTGTTTCCTCGAACTGGAGGCGGCTGGTCCTGTGCGTGGCAATTAAGTCCTGAAAGTGACGGTCCTTATGCATATACTTTTACATCCGATTTTTTCAATTGGGGCAGACAAGATTATTTTATTGCATTAAATGATTTGGATAAATCAGTGGTCTCTTTTGTGAAAAACAGTTTATTGACTCGTGATAATATCTCCATGAATGGCGAAAGTTTACGTGGAACCAAGTTGAAAGTTTCATGGTCTGTTATTAAAGAATTAATCAAGCATTATGATCTCGCGCTGCTTAAGCAAAAACAATGGTCCGAACGAAGCGTTGACGATGACGCCCGCTTCCCTGGCCTAAAGCCATTGGATGTCAAATTAACGCCGAAGGTAGGGCAAACCAAGTCCATCAGTGATATGTTGGTGGGTGTTTTTTTTGAAGATATTAATTATGCCGCAGACGGAGGTCTCTATGCGGAATTGATTCAAAATAGAGACTTTGAATATAAATTGAGTGATAAACAAGGCCGTGATAAAAATTGGAACGCGAAAACTGCTTGGCGTATGGATGGCTCGGGACAATTTCATATTGACAGCATCAATCCAATTCATCCTAATAATAAACATTATGCGAGATTGCAGGGTGAAGGCATCCTCAGAAATATAGGCTACGATGGCATTGCCTTGAATAAGAACGAACGCTATGATCTTTCGTTTTTCGGAAGGGGCACTGTTGGTAAAGTACCTAAACTAAAGATACGGATAAGTACAAAAGACGGAAAAATCCTCGATGAGAAATCTGTAATTGTTGACAGTAAAAACTGGAAAAAATATCAATTGGTATTGACATCCAATGAAACCTGTAAGGATGCCGTAGTGGAATTTGTATTTACAGACCGACAACAATTGGATCTGGATCTGATTTCTTTATTCCCTCAGCATACATTTAAAGGGAGAAAAAATGGATTACGGAAGGATCTGGCTGAGGCTATAGCTGCATTGAATCCCCGTTTTGTCCGTTTTCCGGGTGGCTGTTTAGCACATGGGGATGGAATTGAAAATATCTACCATTGGTCTAATACTGTAGGGCCGCTGGAAAGCCGTATGCCACAGCGTAACATGTGGGGATATCATCAAACCGTGGGCTTGGGGTATTACGAGTATTTTCAATTCTGTGAAGACATCGGTGCCTATGCTGTTCCTGTAGTGGCGGCTGGTGTACCCTGCCAAAATTCGGGTGCTCATGGTCACCCATTGGGTGGACAACAATGTGGTATCCCAATGGAAGATATGGATGACTACATCCAGGAAGTACTGAATCTGATTGAATGGGCCAATGGGGATAAAAATAGTACCTGGGGAAAGGTACGAGCTGCCGCGGGGCACCCCGAGCCATTTCATCTAAAATACATTGGTGTTGGTAACGAAGATTTAATATCGAATGTTTTTGAAGAGCGTTTTACCATGATTTATAACGCTATCCGTGCAAAATATCCCGAAATACAGGTTATTGGGACGGCAGGGCCATTTTTTGAGGGAACAGACTATGTAGAAGGTTGGAAAATTGCCGATAAATTGAATGTACCCATTATGGACGAACACTATTATCAGACACCGGGCTGGTTTATTCATAATCAAGACTTCTATGATAAATATGATCGAAGCAAATCGCAGGTATATTTGGGCGAATATGCTGCCCATATTCATGGGCGAGCAAGTACCTTAGAAGTTGCATTGGCTGAAGCAGCATATCTCACGGCATTGGAAAGAAATGGTGACGTTGTTAAGATGGCCTCTTATGCGCCATTGTTGGCCAAAGAAGGCTATACGCAATGGCGCCCCGATCTTATTTATTTCTCCAATACTGATGTAAATTTAACTCCATCCTATTATGTACAGCAATTATTTGGGCGTAATAATGGAACCGAATATATTCCAGTAGAAGCAGTTTATGCCAATGCTGACGTTGAGGTACAGAAGCGTATAGCATTTTCTATTGTTAAAGATCCGAAAGATCAATCGCTCATTGTAAAACTGGTTAATATTTTGCCAGTTGCGGTCAATATACAATTGGAATTGGATCAACTCAATTTGAAGGGTGATACAGCTCTTGTCGCTCAGTTGGCGGGGAAATTGGACAGTAAAACGGCAAAACCCGAAGAAAAGACCGTGTCCGTTGACAAGCTTAAAAACCAACAATTACCGCCTTATTCGTTAACTGTCATCCGAATTCAGTCGGGTGCGAAATAGCCTCATTCAATTCATATGATATATCCAGCTTTACAGAAGAAGTCTATTTTAGTTTTTATATACCTCTGTTTGACAATTGTGCCCTTGTTTGCCAGCTCAGGCTTCAATCTGATCAAAAATAATCGGGCTGCGGATGTTTATTATGGTGGAAGAAATCCGATCATTGAAACCGCATTGGAAATTTTGGATGCAGATGCACAGCAAGTTGGTCAATCTGCTTTTAAACGAATCAACAAGGCTGATCCCGGAGGGATTATCGTTGGAGAATTACATGATCCAATAATTGACAAATTGATAAAAGATTATCATATCCGCCTTCCTGAAATGGAAGGTCAATGGGAAATGTTTTGTTTGAAGGTGATTCCGATAGAAAAAGTGCCGACACTTTTAGTGATAGGATCTGATGCCAGAGGTACGGCATATGGAGTGATGGAAATTTCTAGAAAATTGGGCGTTTCTCCATGGAGTTGGTGGGCAGATGTGGTTCCCCTTAAAAAATCAACAATTTCTCTGCCCGTCGATTTTGAAGACAAGCAATTTCCTAAAGTGCAATTCCGGGGAATTTTTATAAATGACGAGGACTGGGGATTGACACCTTGGAGCAGTAAAACCTATGAAGCCGAAGCAAAGTTGGAGGCAGGAATTGATCCAGCCAAAACAAAAAAAATGGCGACGATAGGGCCTAAGACCTATGCACGTATTTTTGAGCTGTTATTAAGGCTGCGGGCTAATTCAATTTGGCCAGCAATGCATGAAGTAACTGTTCCTTTCTATTTTGTCCAGGGAAATCGCGAAATGGCCGAAAGATATGGAATATATATCGGCTCATCTCATTGTGAACCCCTCGCTCGAAACAGTGCGACGGAATGGGATATCGTAGGTCGGGGGCCCTATAATTATTTGACAAATAAAAATGAGATTGTTGATTATTGGTCCAATCGACTCAAAACACTGGGGCAATCCCATAACATATTTACACTGGGTATGCGTGGGAAACACGATGGAGCAATGGAAGGCGTCAAAACAACTGCAGCTTATAAAGATGCGATCAATAAGGTCATTAAAGATCAAACGGATCTGTTGAAAAAATATGTTAATGCAGACCCCGCGCAGATTCCTCAGGTTGTTATACCTTATAAAGAGGTGTTGGACGTGTATAGGGCCGGTATGGATCTTCCTGACTATACAACACTGATGTGGTGTGACGATAATTATGGTTATATCACCCACTTCCCAAATCCGATAGAAAGAAAAAGATCGGGTGGTAATGGACTGTATTATCATGTTTCCTATTGGGGACGACCACATGATTATCTTTGGTTGTCGACCATGAGTCCGGCGCTGATTTACCAGCAGCTTAATACAGCTTATCAACATGATGTTAAAAAAATGTGGATTGTCAATGTTGGGGATATTAAGCCTGCTGAATATCAGATTGAACTCCTGATGGACATGGCCTGGGATATGGACCAGGTACAGAAAATAGGCATCTACCAGCATCTGAATCAATTTTTGCAACGGGAATTTGGACATCGTTTGGCGAAGAAGATCGCGCCGATTATGCAGGAACACTATCGGTTGGCTCATATTCGAAAACCTGAGTTTATGGGAAATACACGTACGGAAGAAAAAGATCCAGCCTATAAAATTGTGAAAGACCTACCTTGGTCCGAACAGCAGATTAAAAAGCGATTGGTGCAGTATAAACATATTCAAGATGCAGCCACCGCAATTGAGGCTTCAGTCCCGTTGGATCGCAAGGATGCCTATTTTGAATTAGTGCTGTATCCGGTTGTTGCAGCGGCAAAGATGAATGAAAAGCACCTTTATGCGCAGTTGGCACGTCATGGCAAAGCTGAATGGCAAAAAAGCCACGATGCGTATGATAAAATCGTTTCCTTAACTGCGCAATACAATGCCTTGAATAAAGGAAAGTGGAAGGGGATAATGGATTATAAACCCAGAAACCTTGCCGTTTTCGATAAGATTATAGAAGAGAAAGCAGTTGCTCCACTGGCCAATAATGATCAGCCCGTCAAGCGGATTCCTGGTAGAGATCTAAAAGGCTCAATAGGATATGAAGGTTTGGGGTATGAAGGGCAGGCCGGAGCTATCCCATTGGATGTAGAAGCCAGTTATCCGCTCAAAGGGCTCAAGGGCGATTCTGTTACCGTTGTCATCCACTTACTGCCTACACACCCGGTCTCTTCAGATGATTTGCGTTTTGAAGTTTCCTTGGGGCAACAGCGTTCGCCTGCCATTTCTTATAAAACAATTGGACGAAGTGAGGAGTGGAAAGAGAATGTCTTGCGCAACCAGGCCATTCGAACGATTAAATTTAAGATAGCTTCATTGCAACAGGACATATTGCGTATCAAAGCGCTTGATGAGGGCGTAGTGGTCGATGAAGTAACACTATATTTGGATTAAAGTATTCGTTTCCTGCTCTATAATGGAAACTCGTTATAGACTTATTCATAAGATTATAAAAATGAAAAAACAATTTCTAGTCACGCTCCTCGTTATTTTAACTTGCCTCGTTAAGGCACAATCTTCTGTCTACCTTTTCTCTTATTTTATAGGTAATGGTGCTGACGGACTGCATCTTGCTTATAGTTTGGATGGTATGAAATGGGAACCCTTGAATCAGGGAAAACCTTTCTTAATACCAACGGTAGGAAAAGATAGGCTGATGCGTGATCCCAGTATTTGCCAAGGCCCTGATGGCACCTTTCACCTGGTATGGACAACGGGTTGGTGGGATAAAATTATCGGATATTCTTCTTCCAAAGATCTTGTACATTGGACCGAACAAAAAGCAATACCAGTCATGGTAGATGAAGCTGATGCGAAAAATGCATGGGCTCCGGAGCTTTTTTACGACAAGGCGACGAAGGAATATTATATCATTTGGGCCACGACGATCCCTGGTCGACATAAAGAGGTACAGACCAGCGACAGTGAGAAAGGCTTAAACCATCGGATGTATAACGTCACGACAAAGGATTTTAAACGTTTTTCAAAAACCAAGTTATATTTTGATCCCGAATTTAGTGTCATCGATGCGGCCATTATACAAAAAGGCAATAAGGAATACATGATGGTGTTGAAAAATGAAAATTCTAACCCACCTGAGAAAAATATTCGGATCACAACAACAAAGCGTTTAGCGAAAGGATTTCCGACGACTGTCTCTAAGCCGATTACAGGAAATTATTGGGCGGAGGGGCCTGCTCCGCTGCAGGTTGGGGAGTATATATATGTATATTTTGATAAATATCGCGACCACAAATATGGAGCTGTACGAAGCAAAGACGGCATCAACTGGGAAGATGTCTCCGATCGGGTGAGCTTTCCGAAGGGAGTACGTCATGGAACAGCTTTTACGATAAATCAAACGGTTTTATCAAATCTGTTAAAAGCAAACTAATAGCCTTGTTAATTATTGACAGCTACCGTATTATGCTATAGGGTAAAACAGTGAAGTACAGGTTGCATATCGATAAATAGATGCTTAATTTCATTGCATGAGTTCGGCACTGAATCCGAATATATGCAGACATAGATAAATATTATTTAAGGGATAGTCATGACGGTTTTTCTATGCCAAGCCGCTGATTGAACGTTCCTCTTGGTTTTAAGAATAGACAATTCAATAAAAATAGCATGAAGAAAATCCTCTTTTCCTTTATTTTGGCAGGTATTGCGTTCAGCACACAAGCTAAAGTCACATTACCACATGTTTTTGGATCGAATATGGTCCTTCAGCAAGGAAAACCAGTGGTGGTATGGGGGCATGCGGATCCTCAAGAGAAGATTGAAGTCAGATTGAAAGGTTTGATAAGGAAAACAGTGGCCGATCAAAAAGGAGCATGGAGTGTTACCTTTACTGCTCAAAAAGCAAGTTTTGATGCATTTACTATGGAAGTAAAGGGAGATAATACCATTTTGCTGAAAAATGTTGTTGTGGGTGAAGTTTGGCTATGTTCGGGGCAGTCTAATATGGAGTATACGATGCAGTTACATAAGGGTTATAAGAAGCCTGCTGTTGGAGTTGATCGGGCTGAGGAAGAATTGCGACAACCTGGAAATCCGAAAATTCGGTTATTCCTTGTTGCCAAAAAGAAAGGGCAGCAGGACGATGTGGAAACTAAAGGGTGGGAAGTAGCGGATCCGAATTCACTCGCGCAATTTTCGGCTCCGGGTTATTTCTTTGGAAAGACCCTGCAACAACAGCTGAACGTTCCCGTGGGATTGATCAGTTCATCTTGGGGAGGTAGTAGGATAGAGCCCTGGACACCCTTGGAAGCCTATCAAAACTCCAGCACTTTTAAACAGGAAACCCGAAATGGGGAAACGAAAATTGAGCATGCTGTTGCCGGAGAAATGTATGAAGCGATGATCCGTCCACTGGCGCCTTTTGCGATGAAAGGATTTATCTGGTATCAAGGTGAAAGCAATCTGATGTTTGAGGATGCTCGTTACTATGCAAAACAAAAATTGCTGATCGATACCTGGCGTAAAAACTGGAAGGACAAAAATATGCCTTTTTACTATGTTCAGATTGCCCCTTATTATTATAGTAAAAGAAAGGATAAAACACAGCATAATGTAGAGGCGTTGCCTTGGTTTTGGGAGATTCAGACAAAATGCATGGACATTAAAAATTCGGGAATGGCTGTAGTCACTGATTTGGTCGACGACCTTTCTGACATACACCCCTCCTATAAATGGGAAGTAGGACGTCGCTTGGCATTATGGCCACTGGCATTTGACTATGGTCAAAAGAATATTGTTTTTTCAGGACCACAATATAAAAGTAAAAAGATAGTCGGAAATAACGTAATCCTGAACTTTAAGCATGTTGGCAGCGGATTGCAATGTAAAGGCGATCAATTGACCTGGTTTGAGGTTGCTGGAGCAGATGGTAAATTTGTACCTGCAGAAGCAAAAATTGAAGGTGATCATGTCGTTGTATCCGCTGCTTCGGTAAGATCACCAAAACAGGTTCGCTTTGGTTGGCATGAAACAGCGCGTCCCAATTTTTTTAATAAGGAAGGATTGCCTACTTTACCTTTTAGAACGGAGTAGTGTATTTCTGAGATCTTTCTTTCGAAATATTCACGCTTTTATAATGATCAAATTGTAATGCTGTTGCCATCTTAATAAAAGTGATTGTTATAAAAAAAGGTTTTCAAACGGGGAGAATGAAAACCTTTAAAATAACCAATTAATCCTAAATTTATGATAAAAAATATGATACTATTTTACTGGCTTTCCTTTGCTATAATAGCTTTTTTTATCTAAATCATACCAAAAGTAGGCACCGTCTAAATTGGGAAATAACCAATTTAATACAGCAAGTTTAGGTATACCGAATGAATTTGTCATCCTGTGCTGTTCTGTCTCAACAGTATCGCAGGGGGTGAATGCCAATATTGGCAACATAACCATACAGGTAAGTTCAGGATACTTAAGTGTCCTGAACTTTTTATTTTAGAGGTTTGCTAATTCAATGAATAAACCTATGCTTAAAATTCGAATTGTCTTCTTTGCTTTGATATACGTTATGATGGCACATAGTGCCTCAGCACAAACGATGAAGCAAATACACTATCTCTCAGGAACAGACAACGTTCATACGGTCAATTGGGACTTCTGGGTAACTGGGGGACGTAAGGCTGGAAAATGGGATAAGATTGCGGTTCCCAGTCATTGGGAACAACAGGGATTTGGGGCTTATAACTATGGTCGGGACTATGTGACCTATGGCAAGAATTTCATCTTTCACGATGAGAAAGGTTTGTATCGGCATCAATTTACTGTTCCAAAAAACTGGAAAGGTAAAAAAATAAGCCTTGTGTTTGAAGGTTCGATGACAGATACCGAAGTTAAGATCAACGGTAAGCTGGCTGGAGATATCCACCAAGGTGCTTTCTATCAGTTTAAGTACGATGTCACCGACAAGATCAGCTTTGACAAGGCCAATATATTGGAAGCGACTGTATCAAAAATGTCTTCTGATAAATCTGTTAACAATGCGGAGCGCCTTGCAGATTATTGGATTTTAGGCGGTATTTATAGACCTGTATACCTCGAGGCGACACCACAAGAGCATATCAGTTGGACAGCTATCGACGCCAAAGCAGATGGAACTTTTCGAAGCAACGTGCATTTAGAAAGTTTGTCTAAAGCCACAAATCTACAGGTGGAGATCAAAGATCTGAAGGGCAACCTGATCGCAAATCAGAAGTTCCCGATTATGGCGAAAGATTCGGTAAAATTGATCGAAATGAAAGTGGAAAAACCGTTATTGTGGACAGCGGAGACGCCAAACTTGTATCAGGTCACGTACACCCTATGGGATGGGAAGAATAAAGGGTATCAATCTCAAGATCGTTTTGGTTTCAGGACGATCGAAGTTCGAGAAGGAGATGGTATTTATGTCAATGGTGTAAAAGTGAAGATGAAAGGTGTCAACCGTCATGTATGGTGGCCCGAAACTGGACGATCTGTGAACGCACAATTGGATCTGAATGATGTTAAACTGATCAAAGAAATGAACATGAATGCGGTACGCTGTTCACATTATCCGCCAGATAGATCATTTTTGGCCTATTGCGATTCATTGGGCTTATATGTTTTGGATGAATTGGCCGGATGGCAGAAGGCATATAGCACCGTTGTGGGTAAAAAGCTAGTGCGAGAAATGGTTATTCGAGATGCCAATCATCCTTCCATTATACTTTGGAGCAATGGCAATGAAGGCGGGCATAATAAAGAACTTGTTGATGAGTATAAAAAATATGATCTTTCGGCAAGAACGGTAATCCATGCACATCATAGACCTGGGAACGCCATCAATGGAATCGATTGCAACCATTATGAAGACTTTTATTCAACAAAAAAAATTCTGGAAGGGCCAAACATTTACATGCCGACTGAATTTCTCCATGCACAGGACGATGGCGGCGCCGCAGCAGGATTAGCAGATATATGGGAGTTGCACTGGAATGCCAAATTAGGTGCAGGCGGATTTATTTGGGATTTTGCAGATGAAGGTATCGTGCGCACAGATTTCAACAATGTGATTGATGTCAACCGCGTAAATGCCCCCGATGGAATCCTTGGGCCACATCGCGAAAAAGAGGGAAGTTTCTATGCTATTCGGGAAATCTATTCACCTGTACATATTACGATGAAGAAATTACCTGCCGACTTCAATGGAACTATTCCGGTGGAAAATCGTTATCACTTTACCAACCTAAAAGATTGTAGGTTTGAGGGTAAATTGATTACTTATAAACAGCCCTATGCCGAAGAAGCGGGGGTGGACTCGGTGTTGAATCTAAAGATAAATAGTCCTGTATTGGCTCCGACTCAAAAAGGAAACGTGCAGTTGAATTTACCGAGCGATTGGAAACAATATGATGCACTAATATTGATGGCAACTGACTCACATGGGGAGGAAATTTATACTTGGACATGGCGTATAAAATCCAATCAGGCTCTTACAGCTGAAATTCTACCTTTAAAATCTTCTACCGATGTTGAAGCGAAAGAGGACAGTGTGAATTATATCCTCAAGGCAAACGGAATAACAGCCTTTATCTCCAAAAAAACAGGATTATTGGTTGATCTGGCCAATGATTATAGCATGAAATTAGCTTTTAATAATGGCCCGGTGCTTATTGATGGACAGTCGGAGCTGAAAAGTGCTAAACGTTGGCAGGATGGAAAAAATGAAGTTGTTGAGTTTATGTTTGATGGCAATCTAAGTTTTATCCGTTGGACGATGCGGCCAGACGGCTGGTTGAAACTTGATTATGCTTACAATATGAAAAAAACGGTGCCTTATGCCGGAGTAAGCTTCAACTTTCCTGAAAACTATATTATTGGGGCCAAATGGCTCGGTAATGGGCCGTATCGCGTATGGAAGAATAGGATGCAAGGTGTCACCCTAAATACATGGGAAAAAATGTACAATGATGGAAAAGCCGGTATTGGTCCATGGGCATTTCCTGAATTTAAAGGCTACTTCTCCGATGTTAGCTGGGTACAATTCAATACAGTGCAAGGCAAGTTTTTGGTCGCAACAGATCAGGACGATTTATTTGTGCGATTGTTCGAGTTTTACGGAATTTCCGGTCCTAAAGGATATCCGCAATTGCCGTCTGGAGATATTTCCTTTTTAGATGCTATTCCCCCTATTGGAACAAAACTGGCATTGGGAATTAATGGAAATGCTGCCGTGAATGGACCCGCGGGTGAGCTTAATCAAATGGATAAAAGGATTAACCGGACACTCTATTTTTACTTTGGAACCCCAAAAGGCGAAAAAGAAAATACACAATTTGTGATGCCTAAGGTTAATGTGTTGACTGATTAAAAGAATAATGCATAAAAAAGGGCTTTTCTATGTTAATAGAAAAGCCCTTTTTTATGGTATAACCCTAATAGTATGTATTCTTTTCAATAATGCTTATTTAGGTTTCTTGAACCCAAAAAGGTTGTGCTTTATTCACTTTTATCGCTATTCGTGTAGGAAAAATCATTGACGTATTTATTTTGAATAGCAGTTGATGTTGTTTTTTTAAGATGTACATCCTTCAATTGTACGGTCTGAATTGGAAGTTCGGGATTACCATTGATCTTCGAGACAAACTGCCCTTCTTCAGCTTTAATGTGGGAAAGATAGACATTCGTTATTGGAGTCAGTTTTTTTACTTTGGTTGGTACCAGGTTGCGCCATTGATAGAGCACATCCGTATCTATTCCAAGTATACCTTCCTTTACGTTTTGGGCTTTGATATTTGAAAAATAAATGTTTTTAACGTAACCGCCCATACGTTCATTGGTTTTGATGAAAAGTAGATGCATGAGCTTCTCATTCGGCAGTACCGTGCAATTGTTTACGTAAATATTTTCAATCCCTCCCGAGAGTTCACTTCCAACGGCAAGGAGCTGGTGACCGTCACGGATCTCGCAATTACGGATCACAATATTCTTTGTTGGCGTTTTCAACCGCCAGCCTTCGGGATTTCTACCGGACTTCAAGGCAATAGCATCATCCCCCTGGTCAAATATACAATTTTCAATCAATACATTCTGACTCATTTCTGGGTCAATTCCATCATTGTTATGCCCATGGGCGTAGATGTCGATGCCACGGATAAGCGCATCTTTCGTTAGGTAGAGATGCAAGGTCCAAAAAGGACTGTTTCGGATCTTGATATCTTCGACCCTAACATGTTGGCAACGGTTAAATTGAATAAACTGAGGTCTAAGGTTAGATGTGTCGTTGACCATGATACGCTGTTCCACAGGCCTCCCTTCTTGTGCCCAATTATAGAGATTTTTGATGCTTTCCATGTGCGGCTTTGGTCTCGGAAACCATTTCTCCCAAACAGTCAGATCTGCTTTTATGGTTCCCTTACCGGTAATGGCAACATTTGTCGCTTCGTATGCATAGATCAATGGCGAATAATTATAGCACTCAAGCCCTTCCCAACTACTGTGAACAGCAGGCAAATAGTCTTTCGGGTCGCCCGAAAATAATAAGGTTGCCCCTGCACTGACATGTAAGTTGACATTGCTCTTTAAGTGGATTGCCTTTGTTGACCATTCACCTGGAGGAATAATGATATTGCCCCCCGATGTTGTCGCTAGCGCAATTGCCTTCGCGATTGCTGCGGTAGTACTTTCCTTATCACCCTGACGTGCACCAAAATCGCGGATATCGTAGTTTTTACAATGCTCGAAATTTGGGACCTTAAATACTGGGATTTCAAAAGGAGCTTTGATTTTAATATCGTCTTGGTTGATCTTGCTGATCTGCGCGACGCTCAATCGAGTAAAAGCGATCGATAGTAAAATAAGGGTGAAGATTGATTTATATTTCATGTTAATAATTATTTCATGAGCACGCAAGCTCGGTTTGTGTTTTTTAAGGCCATATGGAATATCCAGTTTATTTTTCATCAGGAGGTCCTAAGCAATTGGTTAAAAACAATAAAGACTAAAAATAAGGAACAATCAAGGGGGAACCTAATTTTACCAAGCAGGACAGTACAAGGTGGTTTGGATATATTTTCTTAAGGATAAGGTATCACCAAATCCATATCAACTCCTGACTGCAAGCGGATTGTTAAAAAGGTGAGAGCATGGTGAATCAACCTCTAAAAGGTGGACTCAACGTGGACTCACTGTGCACTCAACGTGGTTACAGTGAGGAGTTGGTCATAAGTTGGTGTGGGGTTGGAGTTGAGAATTCTATAACAAATATATTACGAATGACGTTGAATCCCTGTTTTTAACCTTATTATACATGAAAACAAGCACTTTCTGACTGTATTGTCTGGTTTGTTCAGGATACTACAGGACGGCTCTTGTTAAAAATGTTGATACTTTTAAAACTAGCTACTTATTTAAGTATCCTTAAATACGCTAATCAATTCGAAGGCATTGTCTACACTTTTTAATTAAGCTGTAGACAAGCGGGGAAACAAGACTTAAAAAAACTAAATATGATGAAAAAATTCTTTCGATTTTTACTCCTGCTTACATCAATTGCGATCTTGTCCAATGCACATGCGCAAGGAAAGTTTCCGGACGGAACAGCAATCTCAAAATGGTTCGAGACTGTAAAATCGACTGAGATCGGAACGCTCGGAAAGAAATTTCTCATCACCGATTTTGGTGTGGTCGCAGATAGCACCATCGTGCAAACTGCCAAAATCCAACAAGCAATTGATAAAGCATATGAAAGTGGAGGCGGTGTCGTCGTCGTACCTAAAGGGATCTATCTGAGTGGTTCATTATTTTTTAAACCAAAGACACACTTGCACTTGGAAGAAGGGGCTGTGTTAAAAGGAAGTGATGATATCGCAGATTTTGCGCTAGCTGAGACTCGAATGGAAGGTCAGACAGTGAAATATTTTTTGGCGCTTGTCAATGCGGATCAGGTGGATGGATTTACAATTTCGGGCAAAGGTACACTCGATGGAAACGGGTTGCGCTACTGGCGATCCTTTTGGCTTCGAAGACAGTTTAATCCACAATGCACAAATATGGACGAGATGCGCCCACGCTTACTTTATGTTTCCAATAGCAAGGGCGTACAAATATCGGGCATTCGTTTGATCAATTCACCGTTTTGGACCTCACATTATTATAAATGTGAAAATCTAAAATTGATCGGTTTGCACATTTCGGCGCCCAAGGAACCTGTGAAAGCGCCTAGTTCAGATGCGATTGATTTGGATGTCTGCCGCAATGTATTGATTAAGGATTGTTACTTATCCGTTAATGATGATGCGATCGCATTAAAAGGAGGTAAAGGGCCTAAGTCCGACAAAGATCCTAATAATGGACCTAATTCAAATATTATTATTGAGAACTGTTTCTTTGGATTTTGTCATAGTGCACTGACTTGTGGTAGTGAATCTATTCATAGCTATAATGTGATTTTTAGGAACAATACCTTAGATAAAGCACGCAAGCTGTTGCAGTTAAAGATGCGGCCAGATACGCCACAAGAATATGAAAACATTTTGATCGAAAATGTAAAGGGAAATGTCAATAGCATGTTGTTTATTAAACCTTGGACCCAATTTTTTGATTTGAAGGGCGAGAAAGATATTAAAATGTCCTATGCAAGAAATATTGTCCTACGCAATATAGATCTGGATTGCGACATCGTATTCGATGTCCTCAATTCGGAACAATATGTGCTGTCGGATTTTACATTTCAAAATATGCACGTCCGTGCAGCAAAAGATCCAGCGATTCACAGGGAATATATTAAAAACTTTGTCCTAAATAATGTAACTGTTAATAATAAAAAGCAATAATAATATGTACCAGCATTTTGCTGTGGCTTAGACCTTGAATTATGAAGACAAAACTTATTCTTTTGACTGGGGCGCTGATCGGTTCCCTAGCCGTTTCAGGCCAACGTAAAATGGAGTTTTTGGATCGGGGGATGGTGGGTGTAAAAACGGCGGACAACGCTGTTTTTTTAAGCTGGCGTTTGCTTGGCACTGACGATTTTGATACGGCTTTTGCAATTTATAGAAAGGAAGGGAATGGCAAGCAGAAAAAACTAAATACTTCACCTTTGACCAAAGGGACTAATTTTTTGGACGATCATGTCGATTTGAATCAAGATGTTACTTACATTTTGGATATAGTAGCCGGAGGTAAAGAAAAAGAAGTCGCTAAATTGACCTTATCGAAAGATCAAAAAGTACAGCAATACTTAAATATTCCCTTACGTACTCCCAAAGGGTACACTCCTGGTGATATTTCTGTAGGTGATTTGGATGGAGACGGGACTTACGAACTGATTGTTCATCAGACGGGTGTTGGACATGACAATGCACACAATGGGATTACTTCGGAACCTATTTTTCAGGCATATAAACTAGATGGTACTTTTCTTTGGGAAATCAATTTGGGTAAAAATATCCGGGAAGGAGCACATTATACCCAATTTATGGTATACGACCTCGATAGTGACGGCCGTGCGGAGCTGGTCTGCAAAACGGCCGACGGTACGAAAGATGGACTGGGAAATGTCATTGGTGATGCCCAGGCCGATTGGCGTGATACTGTATTAAATTCGCGGACTGTTGGTCGCATATTGAAAGGACCTGAATATTTAACCGTATTTGATGGATTGACGGGCAAAGCCCTAAGCTCTGTAGATTATTTACCAGAACGTGGAGAGCTAAATTCATGGGGAGATTCAAATGCTAATCGCAGCGATCGATTTTTAGCTTGTGTAGCCTATTTGGATGGTGTACATCCAAGTGTTGTGATGACGCGGGGATATTATGAACGGACAGCTCTGGCAGCGTGGGACTTTAAAGATAAAAAATTAGTGAACCGCTGGGTATTTGATAGCAAAGTTCGTAAAGATCCTTATTCCGGACAGGGATATCATAATCTTACGGTCGCGGATGTTGACCAGGATGGCAAAGATGAAATTGTGTTTGGTTCGATGGTTATTGATGATAATGGCAAAGGTCTATACAGTACAGGACTGGGACATGGCGATGCGCTGCATGTCGGCGACCTAGATCCTGAAAGACCCGGCCTGGAGATCTTTGGAATCCATGAACTGAAAGGAGGGCGGAAAGGGACCGGCGTGGCTTTATTGGATGCCAAAACTGGCGCAATATTGTTTAAAAGTGCAATAGACCAAGATATTCCCCGCGGTGTTGCTGCAAATATAGATCCCGATCATAAAGGGGCGTATCTGTGGTGGCTGGGATCTAGCGATATGTACGATACCAAAGGTAATCGTGTCGGGCCGGCTCCGAGATCGACCAATTTTCTGATTTGGTGGGATGCCGATTTGAGCCGGGAACTTTTAAACAGTAACTATATTGAAAAATATAACAATGGAAAAACAGAACGCATCTTTACCGCGATTGGAACATCATCGATCAATGGATCTAAAAGTACACCTAACCTGAGCGCCGATATCTTCGGTGACTGGCGTGAAGAATTGATCCTACGTTCAGATGATAACCAAAGCCTACGTATTTATACAACAACGATCCCAACGGAACAGCGTGTATATACACTCATGCATGATCCACAATATCGCATGAGTATAGCATGGCAGAATGTAGGTTACAATCAACCGCCACATACGGGGTATTATCTGGGGGCAGGTATGGATCGTCCGGTCAAGCCGAACATTCAGCTGGTTAAGTATGCCCGTAAAAAATAGAAATTTGGAAGCGCGATTTAGATTTTTTGACTAAAAGAAATAGATAAGATAGCAAATGAAGCATACAATAAAATGGATAGGGATGGCACTGACAGCCGTTCTTTTGATATCCTTTGCAAAACAGCAAGATAGACCTACGATTTATCTTATCGGTGATTCGACCGTTAAGAACAGCAATAAGGAATATTGGGGCTGGGGTACCCTGATTCCTGAATTATTGGATACGACACGAATCCGTGTAGATAACCATGCAATGGCGGGGCGTAGTACACGAACATTTGTCAAAGAAGGAAGATGGGCAAAAGTTGATTCGTTGTTCAAGCCGGGAGATTTTTTATTGATTCAGTTTGGCCATAACGAGGGCAGTAAGCCCGATACCAGCAAACAAGGCTATCGGGGTGTGCTGCGGGGCATCGGTCAGGACTCCGTTGTGTTGGATTGGGGAAATGGAAAGAAGGAGACCGTGCACACTTACGGTGAAAACCTGCGTCGTTTTGTGATTGAAGCAAAGAAAAAGGGGGTAACACCAATTTTGTTATCCATGATTCCGCGCAACCAATGGGATAATCAAGGTAAGGTGAAACGAGCCGACAACGACTTTGGCTTGTGGGCTAGGCAGATTGCAGAAGAACAGGGCGTTCCCTTTTTGGATCTGAATAGTATTACCGCAGATAAATATGATCAGCTTGGTGCTGAACGGGTAAAATCCAATTATTTTCCAGGTGACCATACGCATACGAATAAAGCTGGAGCAAGAGAAAATGCATTGTCTGTTATCGAAGGATTTCGGAGGATTAAAAGCCAATTAGTACAATACATTAAATAAAAATGAAGATGAAATTGAAATTGTTGCCTTGGGCTGCGGTCCTTTTCGCTGTAATCAGTATGTCTTTTTTGGAAAAACAGCATAAACCGACCTTATTTATTATTGGTGATTCCACCGTAAAAAACGGACAGGGAAATGGGGCCAATGGACAGTGGGGCTGGGGAAGTTTGATCGGTCAGTATTTTAAATTAGATAAGATCAATGTCAAGAATCGTGCTTTGGGGGGAACAAGTACCCGGACATTTTATAACAATCCAAAGCTTTGGCAGAGGGTACTGGATAGCATACAGCCGGGCGATTTTGTCCTTATGCAATTTGGACATAATGATTCAAGTCCTATTGTGGATACGTTACGTGCTCGTGGAACGATAAAAGGAAATGGCGACGATTACCAAGAAGTGTATAATCCATTGCTGAAGCAACATGAAGTTGTCTATAGTTATGGTTTTTACTTACGTCGATTTGTGAAAAATATTCAAGACAAAGGAGCCACAGCAATTATTTGTTCACCTATTCCGCGCAATGCCTGGGAAGGAAACCAAGTGCGTAAATCGGATTATGCAACATGGGCAAAAGAAGCTGCACAACAGGCTAATGCGTTTTTTATCCCCTTGCAGGATCAAGTGATAGCCCAGTATGAAACATTGGGGAAAAAGAAAGTAGAAACAGAATTTTTTGATCCTAAAGATGCGACCCATACAATTAAAGCAGGTGCTTTGCTAAATGCTAAACTCGTTGCTGAACAATTGAAAGCACAAACCAAAATCGGTCTAAAGAAATTTATGTAGTATGATAAAATCTACTTTTCCGCTGGCGATCTTCTTTCTGCTCACAGTATTTACAGTCCGTGCACAGCAACGGCCCAATATTGTGTTGATTCTGGCCGATGACATGGGCTATGCCGATTTAGGTTGTTTTGGTTCCGAAATTCAGACCCCACATTTGGATAAAATGGCAAAGGAAGGTATTAAGATGACTAACTTTTATAATGCTTCGCGTTGTTGTCCATCACGTGCTTCTCTATTGACCGGATTGTATCCGCATCAGGCAGGTGTGGGCGATATGATGAACAAGCGTCCTTTTCCTGCCTATCAGGGCTATTTAAATCGAAACTCGGTCACATTGGCCGAACTATTGAAAAGCGCAGGTTATGGAACTTATATGGCTGGGAAATGGCATGTTGGACAGGAAAAAGAAAATTGGCCTCGGCAGCGTGGATTTCAGCGCTACTATGGGCTAATTGATGGAGCAAACAGCTACTTTGAAAACCGGCCTTATCGTCCCAAACAAACATTGACGATAGCTTTGGACAATGAGACGATCGTTCCGCCAAAAGATTACTATAGCTCGGATGCTTATACGGATTATGCGATGGCTTTCATTGGTGAGCATTTGGAAACGAAAAAAGAGGATCCTTTTTTTCTATACCTCGCTTTTCAGGCGCCCCACTGGCCTATACATGCCAAACCGCAGGATATTGCAAAGTATCGGGGTAAATATATGGAAGGCTGGGAGGCTATCCGTGAAAAGCGTTTTCAAAAACAGCAGCAGTTAGGGATAGTGCCACCAACGACCAAATTGTCTCCAATGGATACCACCTTGCGAAATTGGAATGATTGCAGCTGGGAAGAAAAAGTAAAATGGGATGAAAAGATGGCTGTCTACGCGGCGATGGTAGACGAATTGGATCAGAATGTTGGCCGACTGGTTGATTATCTCCAATCAAAAGGGCAATTGGACAACACTGTTTTTATTTTTCTCTCTGATAACGGGGCGAGCAATGAGACAATAACCAATGCGGGATTTACAGCAGAAATTAGAGCTGCGAATGAATTTCCTGCTAGTCATCCACGTTCTTTTACAGCTTATGGAATCGAAGGCGCTGCAGTGAGCAATACGCCTTTCAAAAAGTTCAAGCATTGGGAGTTTGAGGGTGGCAATGCAACCAGTTTTATCGCATATGGCCCCAAGTTTCTGCCTCAAGGAAAACAGTTTGATAGGCCAGCCCATTTGATCGATATCATGCCAACCTTAGCACAATGGTCGGGAGCAAACTATCCTAAAAATTATGCCGGTAATACGATTAAACCGATGGAAGGGGCCTCCTTGCTTCCGCTATGGAATGAGCAACAGAAGGATATGGATAGGGAAATTTGTTTTGAGCACGAAGGTAACAAAGCTGTGCGCAAAGGAAAATGGAAATTGGTCTCTTCCTATCCTGAAAATAGGTGGTATTTATATGATATAGAAAAAGATAGAAGTGAAACAGTAGACTTATCAGCCTCTTTTCCGAAAATATACCGAGAAATGGTTCAGATCTATGAAAACTGGGCGAAAAGGGTTGGTGTGATACCCTACGAGCAGCTCGCTCAAAAACCTTCATGATTTCGCAGACACCAACAGCAATGAAAGCAAAAGAAGGTTCTCTCTGGCCAATAAGATCAGACACTTTCAGAAAAAAAAGGAATTCCCGTTATGAATAATTATATAAAGAAAAACATGAAAATATTTAATACTTATACGACCACTTTATTGATTGCATTTTTCCTTTCAGCATGTTCATCGACGAAGAAAGTTGTCGAACAGAAGCCGGAATTATCTGCTGTAGATGTACTCCAATCGTTGCAGTTGACCAATCGTTATTTCATGAACAAATGGACAGATACAGGGAAACCGATCTACACCAACCGTTGGCGGCCGAGCAACATCTGGACCCGGGCTGTTTATTACGAAGGGCTCATGGCACTTTATCAGATTGATAAAAACAACGAATACTACAATTATGCAGTGGATTGGGGAAATAAACATGACTGGGGGATGCGCAACGGTTTAGAAACTCGAAATGCCGATGACCAGGCTTGTGGGCAAACCTACTTGGATCTCTATGAGATTGAAGCAAAGCCTGAGCGTATCCAAAAGATTAAAGCCAATATAGATTATATTATCAAATCTGGAAAAGTAGACGATTGGACTTGGATTGATGCCATACAAATGGCCATGCCAATTTATGCCAAACTGGGTGTAATGACGAAGGATCAAACTTACTTTGATTACATGTATAAAATGTATCATCATTCAAAAACACAGGAAGGTGGAGGCCTATATAATCAGACCGATAAACTTTGGTGGCGCGATAAAGATTTTGTTCCTCCCTACAAAGAACCAAATGGTGAGGACTGTTATTGGTCACGCGGTAATGGATGGGTGGTAGCAGCTTTAGTGAGGGTACTATCTTTAATTCCGGAAAACGAAGTACATCGAGCAGAATATGTAGCGGATTATAAGGCATTGATGGAAGCACTTGTTCCTATCCAAAGACCAGATGGATTTTGGAATGTCAGCCTGCATGATCCCAATAATTTTGGCGGACGGGAAACCTCAGGGACAGCATTATTTGTCTATGGTATGGCCTGGGGTATCAATAATGGTTTTCTAGATGCTAAAATATATCGCCCTGTTGTAGAAAAGGCATGGAAAGCAATGCTAGCAGAAGCGGTACACCCTTCTGGGTTTTTGGGCTATTTACAAGGAACAGGGAAAGAACCTAAGGATGGTCAGCCCGTCAGTTTTTCAAGTCAACCGGATTTTGAAGATTACGGTTTGGGTTGTTTTTTATTGGGAGGGACAGAGGTTTATAAAATGTTGTCAAGATAAGATGAAAAGGTTCCTGTTTATTTTTTGTTGCCTGCTGCTTTCATTCGGTACATATGCTCAAGCGGGGAGGAGGACTTTTAGTTTTAACGCTGACTGGCGTTACCATATTGGCGATGTTAGTGATGCTTCTGCTGAAGACTTCGATGATCGCGCATGGAAACAGGTTGCTCTGCCCCAAGCATGGAACGAAGATGAAGCTTTCACAAAAGCGATACATGACCTTTCGACAACTATTGTTTGGTATCGAAAAAAGTTTAGTATTCCCAAGGGAATTACTTCCGATAAGGTCTTTTTGGAATTTGAAGGGATTCGCTTTGGCGGAGAATTTTATCTCAATGGAAAATTTATTGGTCGTCATGAAAATGGCGTTATGGCAGCAGGACTTGATATTTCGGACCTGATTGATCGCGATCACGAAAATATCTTGGCCATACGTATAGACAATAGTTGGAGCTATCGTGAAAAGGCAACAAATAGCACGTATCAATGGAACGATAAAAACTTTAATGCAAACTATGGTGGAATTCCAAAAAATGTATGGATCCACTTTACTTCCAAAATTTATCAGACTTTACCATTGTATTCCAATTTGAAGACTACAGGTGTTTATGTGTATGCGAAAAACATAAATATCCCTGAAAAGACAATGGATCTTTTTGTTTCTTCGGAGGTAAAGAATGAAACCCTGCAATCGCGTCTGGTCAACTTTGTTGCCGAAGTACATAATGCCGAAGGAAAATTAGTGAAAACATTTTCAAAAAAGTTCAACCTTCCTGCCAATCAAACACAACAATTGACCATGAACTCAACCATGAATCAGGTTAATTTTTGGAGCTGGGGTTATGGCTATCTCTATACGGTTACGACAAAAATTGTACAGGACAACAAAACTATAGACGCTGTAAAGACGAAAACAGGATTTCGAAAAACGGCTTTTAAAGATGGCATGGTCTATCTGAATGATCAGGTTTTGATGATGAAGGGCTATGCACAGCGTACAAGTAATGAATGGCCTGCTGTTGGTTTGTCTGTAGCACCTTGGTTAAGTGATTTTAGCAATGGACTCATGGTCAAGAGCAATGCCAATTTGGTTCGTTGGATGCACGTAACACCTTGGAAACAGGATGTTGAATCCTGCGACCGCGTGGGACTGATGCAAATGCTACCCGCAGGAGATGCCGAAAAAGATGTCCAAGGTAGACGTTGGGAACAGCGAACGGAGCTTATGCGTGATGCAATTATTTATTATCGGAATAACCCAAGTGTCTTGTTTTATGAATGTGGAAACGAATCGATTTCGGAGGAACATATGGCAGAGATGAAGACTATTCGTGATCAATACGATCCAGCTGGCGGACGGGCAATTGGCTCACGTGAAATGCTGGATAGTAAGTTAGCTGAGTATGGAGGTGAAATGTTGTATATCAATAAAAGTGCGCGTCATCCCATGATCGCAACCGAATATATGCGGGATGAGGCCTTACGTAAATATTGGGACGAATTGAGTTATCCTTTTCATAAGGATGGTGAAGGCCCGCTTTATAAAGGTGTAGATGCCAGTGATTATAACAGGAATCAAGATACTTATGTTGTTGAAGCGGTACACCGTTGGTGGGAATATTGGAAGATGCGTCCGGGCACTGGTGATCGCGTAAATTCGGGCGGTGTCAATATTATTTTCTCGGATTCCAATACCCATTTTAGGGGAAAAGAGAATTACAGAAGAAGTGGCGAAGTAGACGCCATGCGCATTCCCAAAGATGCTTACTTTGCCCACCAGGTGATGTGGGATGGCTGGATCGCTCCTGATCCAAAAGGCTTGTACCTTGTAGGACACTGGAACTATGCGCCCGGAACGAAAAAAGATGTATTGGTTGTTTCGGCCGCTGACCGGGTCGAATTAGCTGTGAACGGAAAAGTACAGAAAGAAGCGGAAAAGCTATACGACTTCCTATACCGATTTCCATCCATTGATTTTGAGGCCGGCGTATTGACGGCAAAATCATTCACAAAAGATGGAAAGTTGTTAAATAAGAAAGAACTTAAAACAACAGGTGAGCCTTACAAAATCCGTTTGACGGCGCAACATGGTAAAAATGGCTTATTTGCTGATGGTAACGATATGGTATTGGCAGAAGTCGAAGTGCTTGACAAAAACGGATTACGTTGCCCCTTGGCTTCTAATACGATTGACTTTAAGTTGGATGGACCGATGGATTGGCGTGGGGGTATCGCCCAGGGACCTGATAACTATATTTTAGCTACCTCACTTCCTGTGGAAGCCGGTGTAAATCGTGTATTACTTCGTACAAAGTACGATAAATCGGGGCGAGTGATGTTGAAGGCGACATCAAGTGGTCTACTGTCAGATTCAACCGTCTGGACGGTGCAACCCCTCAAAACCATGGCGGATTATTTCGTCAAGGAATCCAACGAAAATTTGCCTTCATTTTTAGCGCGTGGACCAAGTCCTGCGAACCCCACATTGGTGCAACTGAAAAAAAGTCTCAAAATCCGTGCAGTTGCTGCTGGTGCCAATCAAGAGAAAGCATCACACTCTTACGACGACAATGAACTTTCGGATTGGGTCAATGACGGACAACTAGGTACTGCCTGGATTACATATACTTTGCAGGAAAAATCCGATATTGATGAAGTTGACCTGAAACTGAATAATTTCAGATCAAGATCTTATCCATTGCAGATTTTTGTGGAAGAAAAACTTGTTTTCGACAGCAATACAGATGTGACATTAGGCTATTGTACCTTGTCATTTCCGCGTACAAGGGGTGAAAAAATAACAATAAAACTTAAAAATGCACCTTTTACCACGAGGGAAAACAATCAGGTTGAAATGGGGGGCAAGAAACTTGATGATGGTGTGGCCCGTAATGACGCGAATGCCAAAGGTACTTTGAGCATTATCGAAGCTGACATACATCAGGTAGTGGCCAATTAAGAAAATTTGTCGATCATAAAATAGTTGAAGACTTAAAAGAAATGGAGAAAATAGCATTTAAAATGAAATTGAAACCGGGAATGTCTGCGGAATATAAGCGGAGACATGACGCGATCTGGCCAGAATTAATAACCTTATTACGCGAAAATGGGGTGTCTGATTATTCCATTTTTTTGGATGAGGAGACGGATACTTTATTTGCTGTTCAATATTTAGCAGGACATTCGTCACAAGAGTTGGGTAAGGAAGCTATTGTTCAGCAATGGTGGGATTATATGTATGATATCATGGAAGTACATGCCGATTATTCTCCAGTATCGGTCAGTTTGAAAAAAGTATTTCACATGGATTAGGCTAATTTTAACATGAAGAAGATCTATATATCATTAGTGCTTGCCTGTAATCTTTTGGCTGTCGGTCGAACGATGGCGCAGGATTTATGGCCAGCAGTTACCAAAGAAATGAGGCCTTGGACGCGTTGGTGGTGGCTCGGTTCGGCTGTGGACCGACCTAATCTCGAACGCGAATTAACCTTATTTGAAAAAAGTGGTTTTGGTGGAGTTGAGGTAACACCTATTTATGGCGCTAAGGGATTTGAATCCAGCTACCTGAACTTTCTTTCACCACAATGGATGAATATGTTGGGGGTAACAACGGATAAGGCCAATGCCTTGGGCATGGGAGTGGATATTAATTTGGGAACTGGTTGGCCATTTGGGGGACCTCAAATCAAAGAAAAGGATGCCGCTACCAAATTGATCCTAGATGAATTTGAATTAAAAAAAGGTGAAAAAGTCACCTTTCCCTTAAAGCCTAAGGATCCTAAACAACATTATTTCTTTTTGCAGGCATTACGGGCATTTAGAGCCGACAATAGCGAGATTAACCTGGATGATCATATTTCGAAGACTGCTGGAACATGGGAAGCTCCTACCGATATTCGTTTAATCGCTGTCTTTTCTGGTAGAACAGGGCAGAAAGTCAAACGTGCCGCTCCGGGTGGAGAAGGATATACGTTGGATCACCTCGGGAAGCATTCTGTCGCATCTTATTTCAATAGATTTGCCGAAGCTTTTCAGGACAAACCATTGCATGTACGTGCTTTTTTTAACGATAGCTACGAAGTATACGGTGCGAATTGGACGGATGAGTTTTTGCAATCATTCGAGCGGATAAAGGGATATAGGTTACAGGATCATCTCCTGGATTTTGCAGGTAAGGGTAAGAATGAAGCTAAAACAGCAGGCCTTAAATCCGACTATCGTGAAGTTGTAAATGCACTGCTTGCCCAGAATTTTTTGACCCCATTTACGGATTTTGCCCATCGCTTTAGCGCAGTCTCAAAAAATCAAGCCCATGGATCTCCAGGAAATCTGATTGATTTGTATGCGGATACAGATATTGCGGAGTGTGAAACCTTTGGATCCAGTAGTTTTGATATTCCTGGATTAAGACGGGATACTGCTGATATCCGTAATGTGGATCCAGACCCCATGATGGCGAAATTTGCGACGTCGGCGACAAATGTATATGGTAAAAAATATACTTCTTCGGAAACATTCACCTGGCTGACGGAACATTTTAAAACTTCTTTGTCACAAACGAAACCAGAAGTCGAACAACTATTCCTTGCTGGAGTGAATCATGTATTCTATCATGGGACAACCTATTCGCCGAAAAATGTACCTTTTCCAGGATGGTTGTTCTATGCTTCCGTTAATTTTGTTCCACAAAATTCGTTCTGGGACCACCTTACCGGTTTGAATCAATATATTACACGTGTGCAATCTATCTTGCAATCTACCCGTGCTGACAACGAACTGCTGGTATATTGGCCCGTTTATGATATTTGGAATAATGCCAAGGGAATGGATAAGGCATTAAAGGTTCATGATGTTGACGAGTGGTTACATCCGACGCAATTTTATAAACAAAGTGTTCAGCTGCAGAAACGGGGCTATAGCTTTGATTTTGCAACAGATAAAATTCTGGCGGGAACTACAGTAAACGACGGGAAATTACAGACCTCAAAGGATGCGATCCCTTATCGGGCAATTTATATACCTGCCTGTCATTATTTTTCTGAAGTGACACTGCAGAAAATCCTGGAAATGGCCAACCAAGGCGCAACTGTCATCTTCCAGCAATTACCGCAAGAGGTTCCTGGATATAGCCAATTAGAGGAACGCCGTACACTGTTCAATAAATTAATTGCATCGCTAGGTTTCGAAAAGGATAAAGCGAATCAGTATACAGCTTTTGGAAGAGGCAAAATCTATCTTACGACAGATGTCAATTCGGCGCTCGAAACAGAAGAGATCGCACCAGAACGGATTAACCAAACAGGGTTGAAGTTTTCACGCAGAGCCGCTGGTAAGGACACATATTATTATTTGGTCAATCATAGTGGACAGACCGTTGATCGTAACATTACACTAAATGTACAGGCTTCACATTATTCGCTGTTGGATCCTCAAACTGGGCAGACATATCAGTTGCCATCAGCTAACGGCAAAATACGGGTGCAGATTCCATCGGGTTATTCCTGGATAGTCCTTGCCTCAGCGCAACAGGCCGGAGAACCCTTTCGTTATCAGGACGAGTTAAACCAAGTGGCGCAATTGGATCGCGATTGGAAAGTGAGTTTTATTGCTGGTGGACCTGTTTTACCAAAGGCTAAAAAGCTGGATCAACTCTCCTCCTGGACAGATTGGGGAGACCAAGATGCTGTCAATTTTTCCGGAACAGGGGCTTATGAAACAACAATTTCGATCAATAAGGATCAATCAAAATCCTATCTACTGAAATTGGGTCGTGTTGCTGAAAGTGCAAAGGTCTACATCAATGGAAAGGAGGCAGGTTTGTTATGGTCAATTCCGTTTCAGCTAGATATTACAACAATGCTTGTCAATGGGGAAAATAAGATTCGCGTAGAGGTCGCCAATTTAATGGCAAACCGTATCAGCTATTTAGACCGTAAAAAAGTTGCCTGGCGAAATTATCATGAAATCAATTTTGTCAATATCAATTATAAAGATTTTGATGCAAGCGGCTGGAAACCCATGGAAAGCGGTCTGATTGGACCTGTTACCATTTGGAGTTATTAAAAGCAGTAAGCACTATTGAAAGCCTCGTATAAAACGAGGCTTTTTTTTGGACATTACTTTTTACAATTTTGATGGTTAAAATATACAAAACAGAGTGCGTTTTAAGTTTTTAAAATTTGCAATTGTCTGGTTATCATGTAAGTTCAGGACAGTTAATCAAATGAGTTCTTTTAAATTGATTTACCAATATAAATCAGATTAATAATTAAAAAACTCAGCCCATGAAAAACATAATGCGATATGGGGCCATTGTTGTGGCTCAAATGGCTTTTACACATGTATTGTACGCACAGGGGACACTGACGGGAAAAGTTGTTGATAATAAAAATCAGCCGATCAGTGGTGTTACAATCCAGGTAAATGGCAAAAATGAAGGGGCAAGCAGTCAAAATGGTGATTTCAGTATTCATGCAAAATCTGGTGACAATATTGTATTTCGTTCTGTGGAATACCAGCAGAAAGAAGTCCGCGTATCAACATTAGCATTTCTACGTGTTGAGTTGTTGCCGAAACAAGAAGCATTGGATGAGGTTGTCGTCATTGGCTATGGATCCCAAAAACGAACTAACCTTATAGCTCCAGTTTCAAAGTTTAATGCTGAGAATCTCGATGAGCGCCCTATTGCACGGGTTGATCAAGCCCTGATCGGACAGATGTCCGGTGTACGGGTTAAGCAATCTACAGGTGTTCCCGGAAAAGGGTTAAGTGTTCAGGTCAGGGGATCGGGCTCTATTACCGCTGGGAGTGAACCCTTGTATGTCATTGACGGTTTCCCACTGTCAACGGCCTCGCAAAACGGCTCGGGAAACTATGCTTCAGGAAATCCGCTGGATAATATGAACCCAAACGATATTGAATCTGTGGAAGTCCTAAAAGATGCATCTGCAGCTGCAATTTATGGATCCCGGGCAGCAAACGGAGTTGTTTTGATCACCACAAAACGCGGGAAGAGCGGCCAGGCTAAAGTAAGTCTCAATTCATACGTAGGCATGTCCGAGGCTTATAAAAAATTGGATATGTTAAATGGTGAAGAGTGGATAGATAGAGCGGTGGAGATGATCAATGCACAATGGGAAGCCTCAGGTACCGGAAGGCTGGCAAGCCAAAGCAATGCCGAACGACGGAAAATATTGGGACTCGCCGACGGGACATATAATACATCTTATATGTATGATGACCGTTGGTTGGAACCCGGACGTCCCGGGCTTTACCTTATCAATTGGCAAGACGAAGCGTATCGAAAAGGAGTGATCCAAAACTATCAGGTTGCGGCTTCGGGAGCGACAGAATTTGTCAATTATTATGTCTCGGGGAATTACCTCAATCAACAAGGTATTGTGAAAGGCTTGGATTATAAAAACTATACTGCCAGAGCTAACGTTGAAGTCAAACCGAATAAAAAAATCGCATTTGGTTTAAACCTAGCACCTACCTATTCTATCGGAAATGACCCCGGAGTGGAAGGAAAGGATAATATCATGCATCAGATTTATTCGATGTCACCTGTTCAGGACCATCCTGCTGGAACAGTAAACGTTTTTGACAATGAAAAATATCCTTGGAGTACTTCAACAAATGATCCCATTGCCAAATTGAATTATTATATCGGGGAAAACAAAATTTCACGTTTACTGGGGACAGTTTACGGACAGTACAATATTCTTGATAACTTCAATTTTAAGACTACAGTTAATTTGGATCAAACCGATAGCAGAAGTAATAGATTTCAGCCCTACACTGTAGGCGGAACTTTGGCTAACCGAACCAACAACCCGAATCAGGCTACCTATGGCTCCAACAGTGTGTATCGAAAGCAAACTTTTGTAAACGAGAATACGTTAAATTATCATCTCAATTTTGACAAACATGATATTACCGCTTTGCTGGGGCAAGCCTATAATTTTGATAAACTTGAAACTTCTTCCATCACCTCGCAGGGAGGTTATACCAATAGTTCTATAACAACTTTGAACGGTGCAGTTGCTACAGTTGCCTCAACAGGCGCAACACAAAGTGTCTTGCTTTCTTATTTTGGGCGTGTCCAATATGCCTATGACGGTAAGTATTTGCTTTCTGGAAGTATTCGTCGGGACGGCTCATCGCGTTTTGGATCCAATACAAAATGGGGTTGGTTCCCATCGTTGTCCATGGGCTGGCGTCTGTCACAGGAGAGTTTCATGAAACCAGTTACCTTTATCAATGAGCTGAAATTACGCGGAAGCTATGGTGAATCAGGGAATAACAATATAGGTGATTACAGTAGCATTGCCTTGTTGGGCTTTTATAATTATTCGTCAAATGGCCTTTCCGTTTCTGGACAGGCGCCAAGCAATATCATTAATCCGGATCTAAGATGGGAAAAATCGCGGACTTATGATGTGGGATTGGATTTTGGCCTTTTGGGTTCCCGCATTACAGGATCATTTGACTGGTATACCCGGAAGAGCAGTGATTTATTGCTAAATGTTCCTTCCATGCTTTCGACAGGTTTTTCTTCCTATTTGGATAATGCAGGAGAGGTGAAAAGTAAAGGCTGGGATTTAGAGATCACTTCCCATCAGGTCAGAAAAGCAGATTTTTCATGGTCTACCTCTTTTAATATTAGTCATAATTCCAATAAAGTAACAAAACTTGATGGTGAGCAAAAGGAGATTTTAATACCGTCCTCATTTGATATCCAGCATAGTCTTCTACGGATTGGCGAGCCGATGTATAGCATTTATGTCGTTAAACAAGACGGCATATTGACTCAAGCAGACATTGATGCTGGAGCTGCGTTGTATGGCAGCCAAAAGGCAGGTGATCCAAAGTATGTGGATGCCAATGGAGACGGTGTGATTGATGCGAATGACCGTGTGATTGTGGGGCATCCAAACCCGAGCTATGTATGGGGGATAACCAACAACTTTAAGTATAAAAATTTTGATTTGAGTTTTATGTTCCAAGGCCAGAATGGTGGTCATATCTATTCTTTATTAGGACGTGCCTTGGGACGCACCGGTCAAGGATCATCAGACAATGCGCTTGGATTTTATCGGGATAGATGGCGTTCAGAAGAGGATCCTGGAGAAGGTCGTGTTGGAAAAGCTTATTCAACTTTTGGACGGATTAAAAATACAGATTGGCTGTATTCGTCAGATTATTGGCGTTTACGCAACGTCACTCTTGGTTATAATATCAAAGACCTGAAATTGGGGAGTCAGTCAAAGCTTAGTTTAGTCCGTTTATTCGTGACATTGGAGAATTTTTGGGGAAAGGACAAATATGACGGGGGTGTAAATCCGGAATCTTCAAACACAAATCTAAGCGGAAGCTCTGATTATCCCGAGGCGGGTGATTATGGAGGCCTGGCAATTCCAAAGACAGTGACATTTGGTTTAAACGTAAATTTTTAGAACGATGAAAAAATTGAGCCTATTTTTTTTGATAGCAGGTCTATTGGGATCTTGCAAAATGGATCTGAACCAGCAACCAATTTCGAGTGCTACTTCAGATACCTACTTTAAGACAGCAAATGATTTTATTCAAGGATTGAACGCTATATATAACAGTACACGAGGATATCCTGATCGCCTGATGAATCTCTCGGAAACACGGTCGGATAATTTGTACGCAGTGTCGGACGGCGGAGTGCGTGATTGGGAAGGGATCAACAGTTTTCATAAAACGATTGCCAGTAACCCCTATGTGATAGAAGCTTGGCAAACAAATTTTAACGGCATCTTTCGTGTAAACAATTATTTGGAACAACTTGCTGCGAATGGTTCCGCGGCTATTATTGATGAAAGCCTTCGCAATAGAATGGAAGGCGAAGCCCGGTTCTTACGTGCATTTTTTTATTTTGATTTGATCCGATACTTTGGCAAAGTGCCACGGATAGACAAGGTGGTATCCGCCAGCCAAGCTAAAAGCATTGGCCGGAGTAACGTGGAGGAGTTGTATGCTTTGATTATTGAAGATCTGAACAAAGCAATTAATGCGTTACCTGCACCCAGTGCGTACGCTGCAGCAGATAAAGGCCGTGTCAATAAATACGCTGCAAGAATGTTGCTTGGCTTGGTCTACATGACACGATCGGGCCCCACATTGGGCGTTGAAGGTGCGGGTTTGAACAGCAACGAATGGGGGAAAGCGGTGGAGCAGTTCAACGAGGTGATCAACAGCAATGAATTTAGTTTGCTGACCAGCTATAATAGCATTTTTGATTACGGTAATGAGCGCAACAAGGAAGTGATTTTTAATATTGAATATTCAAGCGGCGCTAATCCTGTTGTTGGGGCAACATTTCCTTGGGTGCTTGTACCTGATAATTGGTTCAATTCACTCGGGCTAGCCACGCAAGGAGGCTTAACAATCAGGCCAGTATCTGATGACCTGCTTAAGCTGTATGATACTGGTGACAGCAGAAAGACGTTCAGTATTCAGCAAGGCTATATTTATGGCAATGTTGCTGAAACAAGATCATTTGTTAAGAAGTTTGTAGACCTTACCAAAGTGCCTGCAAACCGAATGGATTGGCCGATCAATTATATTGTATTTCGTTATAGCGATTTGCTGTTGTTAAAGGCGGAGTGCATATTGAATGGCACTTCTGGGAACATTCAAACGGATGTAGACGCGGTCGTCAATCAAATTAGAAAACGCGCCGGATTGACAACTGAGCTGACGAATGTCACTAAATCACAGTTGATGGATGAACGCAGAAGGGAGTTTATTGGCGAAGGGGTGCGATGGTTTGATCTTATCCGCAGTGGCAGTGTCGAATCGGTCATGAAAGCTTGGATCAGGAAAGAGGACGTCGCAAAGCAGATGTTAGATTTTCAAGTCAATTATGTCCTATATCCGGTACCACAGTCAGAACTAGACAATAGTCCCGGCTTGTATACACAGAATCCCGGATATTAATATCTTAATTTATTTAATCGCCTTTAGCATTTAAGGGCGATTTTTTTATTTTTGGCGCCAGCTAATGACAGGATTGAACAGGATGGTTATTACAAATCATCCTGTTACTTTTAACCAACATTATAAGCCTAAGGGGAAATCTGATTATTTTTTTAAGCCAGTCGTCCTATAAAGCAATAAGTAAAGATCATACAACATTTTCATTATCTCGTATAATGAAAACCGATTTTCACTACCGAAGATCAACAAGGGAAAGAATAAAATAATACCTAAATAATACTTTAATGATAAACTATTTAACAATTAGGTTTGATCATCATGTAAAGAAGTACACTTTTTTGCTATTTATGGCGATGCTGTGCACCTTGAATTTATTTGCTCAAACCACTAGGACTGGAAAAGTAAACGATGAAAAAGGTTTGCCTATCCAAGGTGTAACTGTACAGGTAAAAGGCAAAACTATGACGGCAAAGACCAATGCCGATGGGTCATTTACCATCAATGCACTGCCATCTGATGTATTGGCGTTTAGAAGCCTTGGTTTCGAATCCCAAGAAATTTCTGTGGGTAATCAAAATAACTTGAATGTAGTTCTAGCACAAAAGGTCGATGTCATGGAAGAGGTCGTGGTAGTTGGTTATGGCACGATGAAAAAGAAGGATGTGACGGGGTCAATTGCCAGTGTGGGTGAGAAAGAACTGAAGGCAATGCCTGTGAAAGATGCATTGCAGGCAATGCAGGGTAAGGTGGCTGGTGTTGATATCACTTCGAACCAACGTCCGGGAACAACAGGTAGTATAACGATAAGAGGTGTGCGATCGATCACTGCAGATCAGGGACCACTGTATGTAGTCGATGGGATGGTATTACAGGCCGGTGGCATTGACAATATTAATCCGAGTGATATAGAGACCATTGATGTCTTAAAAGATGCTTCTGCAACAGCTGTCTATGGTTCACGTGGTGCAAACGGCGTTGTTTTGGTGACAACCAAGCAGGGAAAAAAGGGACGTTTAATGTTGAATTATGCTGGTACGGCAACTTTTGAGAAAATGTATGATGTCACAGAGTACATGGATGCTGCGGAATGGTTGGATTATGCGCGTTTGGCGAAATTCGGAACGACGACACCTGATTATGCAAAGGATTTTTCTAGATGGGGATCTGTAGCTGCCTCATGGGCAAATATTGCTAAAGGTTGGACTAATAACAATACCGTATGGGATCCAAGCTTAGTCGGTAATTACGATTGGGCAGATCTTGGACGTAAAAATGCCTTATCTACCGAACATACTTTAAGCGTCTCAGGTGGAGGGGAAAACTCCAAAGGTTATGGTTCTTTTGGTTATCTCAAGCAAGATGCTACACAACCCGGTCAGAAATTTAATCGCTATACTTCAAAAGTAAGTTTTGAAGCTACACCAACAAAATGGTTTACCATGGGAGCTTCAATAAACACATTCTTCTCCGATCAAGATTATGGCTATAATTTCTCTAAATCTGTAACAGGTGCAGGTGACTATTACAGTGCTTTACGAGGTATGTTACCTTGGACAGTTCCTTATGATGACAACGGAAACTATCTGAGAAATCCTGCTGCGGGTGATATCAATATCATCAATCCAATTAATGAATTGGAATATAATACCAATCAACGTCAGACTTTTGGTGCGAATGGTAGTTTCTTTAGCCAATTGGATTTTGGGCAGATTTATGAACCATTGAAAGGTTTAAAATATCGGGTGCAATTTGGACCTGAATTTAGATATTACCGGTTGGGTTTAGCAAATGCAGCGGAGGGAATAAATGGTGATGGAAATAATGCGGTGACTTATTCAACAAACCGCAATTTAGCTTGGACTTTAGACAATTTGATCTATTACGACCGCGATTTTGGAACGGATCACCATCTTGGTATAACCTTGTTGCAGAGTTCTTCCAAGTATAATTCTGAATCAAGTAATATGAAAGCTACGGATGTGTATAGCGCAGAAGAATTATGGTATAATATAAATTCAGGAGGTTTTATCGGCAGTTGGGGAACAGGCTTATCTGAGCGACAAATGGAATCCTATATGGCTCGTGTAAATTATAGCTATAAGGACCGTTATATGTTAACTGCTTTTGTGCGTTGGGATGGATCTTCGGTATTGGCACCGGGGCATCAATGGAGCTCATTTCCTTCCGTAGCTGCATCATGGCGCATTGACCAAGAAAATTTTATGAAGGACGCTCGCTTTGTCAATACACTAAAATTGCGTTTGGGAGCTGGTATTGTTGGTAATGCCGCAATTGGACCTTATCAAACGAAAGGATTATTGACGCAAAATTTTTACAACTGGAGCGCGACGAATTCAACACCAGGATATGTTGCTTCAGATCCTTCTGCTGCTAATCCGCAAAAAATGGCCAATCCCGAATTGGGCTGGGAACGTACGACCCAATATAATTTGGGTATAGATTATGGCTTTCTAAATAACCGAATCAGCGGTGCTTTAGACATGTATAAAACGAAGACGAATGATCTGTTATTGGCCATGACGCTAAACTCTGTTTTAGGCTATGGGGCCACAATGGCAAATGTTGGTAAGACTTCAGGCTGGGGGATTGACCTTCAGATCAATACTGTCAATGTTAAGAATGATAACTTTCAGTGGAATACGACTTTAACTTGGTCCAAAGACAAGAATAAAATACTCGAATTGAATAACGGACGAAAAGAAGATTTAACCAATAACTGGATTGTTGGTCAGGAGATTCAAGTCCCTTATGATGTGGTTTACGATGGTATTTGGAAAACCTCAGAAGCAGAGGAGGCTAAAAAATATGGCGCTAAACCGGGACAGATCCGTGTGAAGGATATTAGTGGTCCAGATGGTGTGCCTGATGGCAAAGTAGATCGCAATTATGATCGACAAGTGTTGGGATCCTATCGTCCAAAATGGTCTGGCGGGATTATGAATACATTCACCTACAAAAACTTTGACTTATCTTTCTTTATTTTCTCGCGTTGGGGACAGACCATAAACGCTGGAGCTGCAACGTTGGATGGGCGTTATATGCAACGCAAATTGGACTACTTTATTCCGGGCGTTCATGAAGATGCTGAATATTATCAGCCAGGCTCAAATGGTGAAGCGGCAGATCCTTGGAACTCTTCCATGAATTACCGTGACGGATCATTTATCAAGCTAAGAAATGTAAGTTTAGGTTATAATTTTCCGAAAACAAAATTACAAAAACTTGGCATCAGTAATTTTAAGGTTTATGCACAGATTATGAACCCGGCGATGTTGTATTCAAAAGTGGATTTTCTGGATCCAGACTTAGCAAGTTATAATAATAATACAACGCAAGCCGGCTCCGCCATCACCACAAGAGGAGCAGTGATCGGCGTGAACATAGGATTTTAAGCAGCAAAAGGATTTAAAAAATTGACTCTCATGAAAAATTATAAAATATTAGTTGCTTCAATGTTAGGTGCGGCAGGATTATTAGTATTGAACGCCTGTAGTAAAGACTTTTTGAAAGAGGAGCAGATTACCATACCGGATACAGACTATTTTAAAACTCAGGCAGGGCTAGATGATTTAGCAACAGGTGTTTACTCCAAATTGAAATTTAAATATAATTATACCTGGGGGATGGCCCTGTTCAATCTAGGTGTAGATGAGTTTACAGATGCAAATAATGCTTCCCCAAGCTTTAATAGTTATAGTATGGATCTTAATCCTGCTGAATCAACTTATGGTGGTGGAAATATTCAGCCGGTGTTTGATAATATGTATAGCGGTATCGAATCGGCCAATACCCTGATTCAAAACGTACCCTTATATTATGATAAATCCAATGCCAATTATAATACACGTCTTGGCGAGGGATACTTTATGCGGGGATATTTCTACTTACAGCTGATTGTACAGTTTGGAGGTGTCCCCCTGAAATTGACCCCGACCGAAAAGGTTGAATCCTATTTTACTAGAGCTTCCGAAGATGCTTGTTTTGCACAGGCCATAGCGGATCTTGAGCAGGCTTATACGTTGTTGCCGGCTTCGGCGACAGAATTTGGGCGTGTAACAAAGTCAGCTGCAGCACACTATATTGCTAAAGCACGATTGACTCGATCGAGTGAGTTATATGCCGCTTGGAATTCAAAATATACCGCGGAAGACTTAGATGCTGTCATCAAATATGGAACGGAGGTCGTGGCGGCACATCCCCTGGTAGATGATTACGTAAAACTATGGGATTATCAAAAGGCCAATAGTGCTAACGAAAAAGTCTCGGAGGTTGTTCTGTCGGCACAGTTTTCGGACGACCAGGCAACATGGGGACGTTATGGAAATCAGATTCATCTTTACTACCCTGCTGTTTATCAAGATTTAGGAGGAACAAGCCGCGATATCTCCGGCGACCGTGAATTTTCTTATGCCCGTACCACAAATTATACGCTGGATGTATTTGACAGGGTGAATGATTCACGTTTCTGGAAATCCTTTATTACGATGTATGGCGCCAATAATACCGCTAATGCCCCTGTCTGGACTGCAGCTAATGCATCGCTTGGGCCTGAAGGAAGTGTTGTTGGAACGAAGCGATTTAAAGGTGGAGAGCTGGGTATTAAATACATTGTCAACAACGCTGGCGATACACGCTACAAAGCAGTGGCCGGTGATGCAACAGGAGTTCTTAAAAATGGCGTGATGCAGAACCCGCATACTTTTGTACGTTACTTTCAGGGAGAACCTCAAGCTTGGGTGGGTCAACATGGAAATAACGGATACTTTGGTGTTCAATCACGTTATGTGGCGCTTTCGAAGTTCAGAGATGGCTATCGGGTTAGTATAGCGTCTGCCAATGGTACGCGAGATGTTATTATGGCGCGCTCGGCGGAAGATGTCTTAATGGTAGCCGAAGCCTATATCCGTAAAGGTGAAGGTCAGTACGCGAATGCAATCCAGTGGATCAATAAATTGCGCAGTCGTGCTGGCTATAAAAACGGTGAAGACCGAGCGAAGAATGTCGACGGCGGGCAAGCCTACAAGAATAATTCCTATGCTGTTGGAAAGGGCGGCGGCTTTTCTGCGGAAGGAGCAATCTATTGGGAAGGAAATTCATACTACGAATCCAATAATGATATTGCGAAAACTACGGCCTCTTCCGAAACACAGATGCTGATCAATTCTGTCGCTGACATTTATAATTCAGCAGTTGATGCGCCAATCTACGAGAAATTGGGCGCAACAAGCAATGCACAGAAAATGATGGCATTTTTGTTGAATGAACGCACACGTGAATTGTGCGGTGAACTTTACAGATGGGAAGATTTGGCGCGCACCAAAACATTGGAAGCGAGATGGAAAGCCTTTAATGATGGTTATGTACGCGGGAATACAGTATTTAGTCCAAATACACATTACTATCGACCGATTCCGCAATCTTTCTTGGATGCAACAACCAATGAAAGTGGTGCCGCATTGACGCCTGCAGAAAAACAGGCTATGCAAAATCCAGGCTATTAATTTTTGATGGTAATAAACGTGAACCTGACCTACCTGTTCTGAATGGAATGGGTAGGTTTTTTTTTATCAAAATGTAAGCGATTGCAGGATAGCGCAGGATAGGGACTATTGCTAGTTTTGGTATCTTTCGGTTTGATTCTCATTACATTGGGAATCGGAATAAACCAAATTATAGATCAACGGAAGGGAAATGTTCACATGGATAGAAGAGTCTTCTTAAAATCAAATGCATTTTTGTGGGCGATGATGGTGTTACCTTTAGATACGACAGCTAAAAAGGGTATACTGGAGTCTCCTTATTTCAAATTGAAACCGATTGGAAGATCCTTACAATTGGTAGATTACTTTATTTGGTGCTCATCTCCGATTTGGGGCGACGATGGTAAGGTTCATCTTTTTTATTCACGTTGGCGAAAGGAAAAAGGGATGGGTGGCTGGATCAAAGGTTCCGAGATAGCGCACGCAGTTGCTGATTCTCCCTATGGAACATTCCAACATAAGGATGTTGTTATACAACCTCGAGAAGGGTTTTGGGATAGTACAACCTGTCATAATCCACTGATAAAAAAGATAGCGGATACGTATTATCTTTTTTATATGGGAAATTCCAACGGAAAGACAGATACCAAAAGGATAGGCGTAGCAACGGCGAAAAACCTGGATGGACCATGGAAACGGCAGGATAATCCAATCTTATTGCCTGGCGTGGAGGGGGCATGGGATGATCATTGTACCACAAATCCTGCATTTCTAAAAGGTAACGATGGTAAATTTTGGTTGTATTATAAATCTTGGAATACTGCTGAATATCTGCGGGATAAAGGTCCTGTCAGAGGAAATCGAAAGTATGGATTGGCCAAAGCTGAACATCCCTTGGGACCATATGTGAAAGAATCAGAGCATCCGGTCATTGATTTTTCTGATCGTCCGCATAATGCACAGCTTGAAGATGCTTTCGTATGGAAACAGGATGAACAGTATTGTTTATTAGCAAGGGATATGGGGTTTTACAATCACGAAGATGGATTGATCTTAAAATCATCAGATGGCGTTAAATGGTCTGAACCGCAAGTGGCTTATCTAGGTTTATCGACCTATATTCAGGAACCGCCCCCACCAGCCAACTTGAAGCGCTTTGGCAGGCTTGAAAGACCTATGATCCTGATGGATAAAATAACGGATAAACCGCGTTTCCTTTTTGGAGCCACCCAAGGCGGAATAGCAGAAACTTCGACAGCCTTTGTATTTGAGATCGTGTGAAGAGTCTGCGATAATCGTGTTTAATTCGAGAAAATAACTGCAAAGTTTTGCTTCTGTATGTTGAAGATCGATACAAGTGAGCCGAATTTGACAGCTGATATAAACAAGTACAACCAGAAACAATTATAAGCCAATGAAAAAGATTTTTAGTATGCTCCTCGTAATTTTTGCATGCGTAGCAAGTCAAGCGCAACAAACATCCTGGACCAGTGCAAAGCAACCCTTAAAGGAAATTGAACAGCTTAAAAAGATCATTGTTGCTCCTACATTTGAAAAGAAAGATTATTCCATCGACGATTTCGGTGCTATTGGAGATGGCAGGACAAAAAATACTGTAGCCTTTAGAAAAGCAATTGAAACGTGCAATAAGCAGGGTGGAGGGCGTGTAATAGTCCCGAAGGGAGTCTATCTGACCGGTGCAATCTATTTGAAAAGCAACGTCAACCTTCATGTCAGCGAAGGGGCAACCGTACTCTTTAGTCGTGATAGTGCTGATTATCCGATGGTATTCACGCGTTGGGAGGGCATGGAATGCATCAATTTTTCTCCTTTCATCTATGCGTACAAAGAAGAGAATATTGCCATCACAGGAAAAGGATTGCTGGATGGAAATGCCGATAATGATCATTGGTGGTATTGGTGTGGTGCCCGAAAATATGGATGGCACGAAGGACGCCCTGGAGAACAAAAGCCTGCCCGGGCAATTTTGCATCAGCAGATGGCTGAAGAGATGGACCCGTATAAAAGAGTATTTGGCGAGGGCAATTTTCTTCGCCCCAATTTTGTGCAGCCTTATTTATGCAAAAATGTCTGGATTGCTGACGTCAAGCTGATTAATTCTCCGATGTGGAATCTTAATCCTGTCCTATGTGAGAATGTATTGATTGAAGGTGTGAAAGTGGTAAGTCATGGACCTAATAATGACGGCTGCGATCCTGAAGCAAGTAAAAATGTATGGATCAGAAATTGTTATTTTGATACCGGCGATGACTGTATTGCTATTAAATCGGGAAGAGATGAAGATGGCCGTACTATTGGTCGACCTGCGGAGAATCATATCATCGAAAATTGTGAAATGAAAGATGGTCATGGCGGCGTCGTTATCGGTAGCGAAATTGCAGGCGGAGCCAGAAATATCTATGCACTCAACAATGTCATGGACAGTCCAAATTTGGATCGGGCGCTACGGATAAAAACCAGTTCCAGCCGAGGTGGGATCATTGAGAACGTTTTTTTTTATAACACGGAAGTGGGGCAATATAAGGAAGCAGCTGTACGATTTAATATGTTTTATGAAAAACCCGGAAAACATATTCCAACGATTCGCAATATCTGGGTCGAAAACCTCCATGTTAAAGGTGGCGGAAAGTATGCTGTGCTCTCCACAGCATACGAATCTTCACCTATAACCGATTTTACGATGGTCAATTGTAAAATTGATGGTGTAAAAGAAGCGTTTAAAGTTGATTACCTCAAGAATGTCTTGCTAAAAAATGTCATTGTCAATGGAAAAGAAATCAAGTCTTTCGATTAACGTAACATAACCATCGACGGAAAGTATAAACTCCAGCGACTAAGAAGTAGCTACCGGTCATTAAAAAGATTTGCACATAGCTAATTCATGAAATAATTATTGATATGATACGAAAGTATTTGATTTTTTGCGGCTTGCTAGTTGGGACTATCCTGGAGATAGCTGTTGCCCAGTCAAAACATTGGCAAGATAACGACCGTGTACTGCATTATACCGAGGATAAAGGAGATTTCTTACTGGTGAATGGAAGATATCGATTTAATCGTGCTCTTTATGGTAATAACCTGGCATCCCGTGTAGAAGTAGGCGATTTACCTGAATTTGCACTGTACATGCCGGGGATGGCAGGGAACTTACAGTTTGTTCTCAGCAATAAACAGCAGCGAAAAAAAGTGATTGATGCCGATCATATTGAGACAAGGTATCGACCCGGAGCTATGTATTATCGCATCAAAGATGCTTTACTTGGAAATGGTTATATCGATATCGTTGTGATGGCGCAGGCCGATGCCGAAGGGATGATCGTAAAATTACAGGCGGCGAATATTAAACCGGATGCACATCTTTACGCTGTCTATGGGGGAGCTAGCGGAAAAACATTCAGTAGAAATGGCGACATAGGCGCAGATCCAGAATCGGGGTTTTATCTTCTTCCTGGATATTGTGAACATAATCAATATACACTGGAAAAAAATAGTTTTGGACTTAAGTATCAAAATAAGAAAAATGAGCCCCAATTTATTCAGGGTAGTTTTTCAGGACTCTCAGCACTGCGGATGTCAGATGCTACCGTTTTGGATGATCTCTCTAATCTGACGAAAACGGAGAATAAGGGTAGTCCTATCCTTGTCGGGAAATTTATGCTGACTAAAAAATCAAGTTATATTCAAATCGCTAAAGGGAAGCGTTCTGCTGCGGAATTTTCTGAAGGCTCATTAGAAAAGATTTATGAGCTGGCGGATCAGAAAAGGGTTTCGCTGGCTAGTCGGGTTAAAATAAACACACCGGATCGATACATCAATAATTTGGGGGCAGCGCTTTCGGCAGCCGCTGATGGAATTTGGGAATCGCCTACTTTCTTGCATGGAGCTGTGGCATGGCGTATGCGTTTGAATGCTTGGCGGGGAGCTTACACCGCAGATGTATTGGGATGGCATGACAGAGCGAAAGAACATTTTTCGAGTTATGCGAATTCGCAGGTTAGCGAACCCGCTGCTGGACGGGTGGTGATGGATACAACTTTGCACTTAGCTCGACATTTGGAAAAAATGGGTACTTCTATGTTTTCAAGCGGCTACATTTCTCGGAATCCAAATAATAATACGGTACCCCATCACTACGATATGAACTTGGTCTTTATCGATCAATTGTTGTCACATTTTAATTATACAGGGGATGTTGCTTATATCAAAGAGATGTGGCCAACGCTGACTCGGCATCTCAACTGGGAAAAGCGAAATTTCGATCAGGACAATGATGGCTTATACGATGCCTATTGTGCAATATGGGCAAGTGATGGTTTACAATATTCCGGTGGCGCGGTCACGCACACAACCGCCTATATGTACCGTGCCAATCAAATAATAGCCAAACTCGCAAAGGTAATAGGTGAGGATGCGACGCCCTACCAACAAGAAGCAAATAAGATTCAAAAAGCGCTAAAAGATCGACTTTGGTTGCAAAAGAAAGGTCATTTTGCCGAGTTCCAGGATGCGCTTGGCAATCAGCTTATACACGAAAATGCGGGTTTGTGGACCATTTATCATACCGCAGACGCTGCTATTCTAGATGATTTTGAAAGCTACCAAAATCTCCAATATGTAACTAATTATTTGCCAAAGATTCCTATTCATATCAAAGGACAGGAACAGCACGACCTGTATACATTGCCGACGACGACATGGCAGCCTTACACTTGGTCGGTCAATAATGTTGCTTTGGCAGAGAATCTACAGACAGCATTGGCCTATTGGCAATCTGGTCGGGCGGATGATGCCTATCAGCTCTGGAAAAGTAACCTTATGGAAAGTATGTATCATGGGATCAGTCCCGCCAACTTTCAGCAGCTTTCCCACTATGATGCATTTAGAGGCGAATTATACCGTGATTTTGCCGACCCAATTGGTGTAGCATCTCGTACATTAGTCGAAGGATTATTTGGCGTGCATCCACGTCTACTGGACAAACAATTGTTTCTTAAACCTGGTTTCCCATCGACATGGAATTTTGCACAGATTGAAATGCCGGAATGGAGTTATACGTATAAGAAAACTAAAACTGCTATTACATTTCAGATTAACACGCGTTATGCGATGCCCGTAAAACTTGCTTTGGAAGTTCCCGTAGATTTTACCCAGGTGAGTGCTGTTAAAGTCAATGGAAAAGAAGTCAAGTGGTCATTAAAATCTTCCGCTATAAATGGGGCATGTATTGTTGTTGAATCTGAAGCTGAGCGGAATTTCGACATCACGATAATGGGGGATGGTAAACTCGAAAAGATGGATACCAAAAATGTGGAGCAAGTATTCACCGATCAATGGGCTTTTCCATTACCTGCTAACACCCAATTGTTGGAAAGCTACGATCCTCAAGGAATTATCCAAAAGAAAGCCGGTCACAAATTTTCTTTTGTCCAGCATGAGCGGGTAGGAACCTTTTTCGTGAAGCTTCAGCAGGGAGCTATGGTTTGGTGGCAGGCAGTTGATATTCGGCTATTACCGCCTGTAAATTCAACTATTCTGCGTAAAGAGCGAAACTATTTTTTGACGATGGAAAACCGTTCTGCTCAGCCACAACAACTGGCAATTGTTCATCAGGATTTTCAAACAGCCTTCAGCTTGAGGTCAGGAGAAATAAAGAAATTGGAACTTCCCATCAATAGCTTTTCAAAGGGAACAAATAGCGTTAATCTGGTTGTGGGAACTTATCGCCAAACAGTAGATTATATCGATTGGAATATCGATGATAAACCTGATTTTTTAGCGGAAAATTTATCGAGTTATTACAACGCGCGTTTGACGGATATCTTCCAACAGAAATACCTTTCGCCAAGATCGGAAGGGCCAACCTTGCAGTTGCCTTGGCAGGGAATAGGCAATTGGTGTTATCCATTGACGACGGCAAATATTGACGACAGGGGAATCATGAAAAAAGGCAAGCAAGGGGACCTAATATACCTAGGTATTCCGTTTCAGCTAAAAAATGACTCCAAAAATGTGGTCTTTGTCAGTCAGTGGGATAATTATCCAAAAAGCGTCAAAATACCTTTAGCCGGCCAGGCCAGCAAAATGTATCTCTTGGTCGCCGGTTCAACAAATCCGATGCAATCCCAGCTTATCAACGCCAAGATTAAGGTCAATTATACTGATGGAACTTTTGATACGTTAGACCTCATTAACCCTATCAACTGGTGGCCTATCGAACAGGATTACCTCGATGATAATCACGCTTTTGAACTCCCCGATGAACGAGTTCCTTACCGAATCAGTCTGAAGTCTGGAGAGCTTTATAAGGGCGGAACCTGGAGTCATTATACCGATATCAAGGGGTATAGCAATCGTGCCATTGATGGTGGAGCAGCTTCATTATTGGACTTGCCTCTAAACAATAAAAAGAAACTTCAATCAGTAGAGCTTATCGCCGTCGCAAACGATGCGGTCATCGGTCTGATAGGTCTCACTTTAATGCGATAGATAAATTGAGAATGTACTCCGGAATTTCCGGAGGAATCTTGAACACGAATATAGTATGCATAAAAATCCAATATAGATGAAAAAGAAGTTTAGTATTATTTTCACTTTCCTTGTAAGTGTTCTAAGCCCTATGTTAGTCCTAGCTCAACAAGGAACCAAAATTAATCGGGAAAATGTCGTTAAAAGGCACAATGTCTCCAATCATACCATGGATACATTAGCTTCGCTCACAGTCGGTAATGGGACCTTTGCCTATACGGTCGATGCTACAGGAATGCAGTCTTTTCCCATTTATTATAAAAATGGGGTTTCCTTGGGAACACAGTCCGAGTGGGGATGGGATTCTTTCCCCAATACAAAGAACTATAAATTCGAAGAAACATTAAAATCCTACGACTTTAACAGCGAAGGGCGGAACGCGCAATATAGTATCCAATTGAAAGAACCGGAACGCAATGCAGAAGCTGTAAACTATTTTAGGGAAAATAAACACCGTCTGCAATTGGGTAATGTGGGCTTGGAACTTTATTTGAAAAACGGGCAACGGGCAACTGCACAACATATCCAGGCTATTCGACAGGAGCTGAACCTTTGGACGGGTATTATCACAAGTGAATTTCAAATTGAAGGAGAACCTGTCTCTGTAAAAACGACATCGTATCAAAGCAGTGACCGCGTTGCAGTACATGTCGCTTCACCATTGATTGCACAGCAAAGACTGAAAATATTTGTACACTATCCTTACCCAAGCGGAAAATTTTTGGATGAAGGTACCAACTATGATCAGGTGAATGATCATAAAACAACGATCGTAGCTCAATCTGCACATGTTGCAGTAATAAATCATCAGTTGCAGGGAGCCAGTTACTTTACACAATTGAATTACTCACAGGGAACTTTAAAAAATACGGCTTCACACTATTTTGTGTACCAACCGGCTGCTACGCTTGGAGAATTTGATTTTTCATTTGCATTTGCGCCCACAAACAATTTTGATAAAAAGAGCGTAGGATATATTGATGCGGTAGGTGAAAGTGTAAGGTCCTGGAAGCATTTTTGGGAAAGTGGTGCTGCGGTTGACTTTGCGGGTAGCACAGATCCGAGAGCCAATGAGTTGGAAAGAAGAGTTGTACTCTCTCAATATCTGACAAAAGTACAATGCGGAGGAAGTAATCCGCCTCAAGAAACAGGCCTCACTTTTAATAGTTGGTATGGAAAGCCACACACGGAAATGCATTGGTGGCATGCTGTGCATTTTGCATTATGGGGACGTCCTGAAATCATGGAAAAAACATTGGATTATTATTTTAGAACCTTTGAAAAAGCGAGAGAACTCGCAAAACGACAGGGCTATCAAGGGGTTAGATGGATCAAAATGTCCGATAACGAAGGGAATGAAAGCCCCTCATCGGTAGCTGCATTTTTAGTTTGGCAACAGCCACATATTATCTATATGACCGAATTGGCCTATCGGGACAAAAAGGATCTCGCTGTCCTAAAAAAATATAAGGATCTCGTATTTGCCACAGCTGATTTCATGGCCGACTTTGCACATTATGATCAGGAAACGGGTCGCTATAATGTAGGCAAGGGAGTTATTCCTGCACAAGAAGTTTTCAAAGCTTCCGAGACGATGAACCCGACGTATGAGGTCGCCTATTGGGATTGGGCACTTCGTATAGCGCAACAATGGAAGGAGCGTCTGGGAGAACCAAGAGTGACCAAATGGGATCAAGTTATTGAAAAACTGGCCCCCTTACCAAGTAAGGACAACGTCTACTTGGCTACTGAAACTGCTCCCGATTCTTATACGTACGATCGTTGGATGACGGACCATCCCGCGGTACTCGGTGCATTAGGGATGGTTCCTGAATCACCGAAGCTAAATAAAACGGTGATGAAAAACACACTGGATGTCGTTTGGGAGAAATGGCATTGGGAAAAGACCTGGGGGTGGGATTTTCCCATGACGGCCATGAATGCTGCTCGTCTGAATCTTCCCAATAAAGCGCTGGATGCATTATTTATGAATGTCCAAACCAATACCTATCTCAAAAATGGACATAATTATCAAGATGGACGCCTGCGGATCTATTTACCAGGTAATGGTGGGGTGCTCGCGACCGTAGCGATGATGCTTGAAGGATGGGACGCTTCCAACAGTGATTTACCAGGGTTCCCAAAAGATGGCTCATGGGTTATAAAGAAAGAAGGATTTAAAAAAATGCCCTAATATGATGAAGAAAATAATATTACTATTGCTTTTGGGTTGTGGAACAGTATCGACGAAGGCTCAGGAGTTGCCCGTTAAGTCAACGATCGTACGTTCTTTAAGCAGTGTAACCATAACTTGTACAATCTTAAATATACACCTTCGTCCGAAACAAAAGAGGAATATTAAACTGTTCATTGAAAAACAGTAGTATGGTGTAGAATAATGAAATCGGACAGATTCTATACTATTGCAATAAATAATTTAGCTTACTACGTTGGAGAATGTATCCGTGAAAATGATGCTAAGGCGACAGGTCCTTTTATTATGGGCTGTGTAGAGGCTGGGTTTTGAAAAGCGAGTTTTAAGTGTTTTTTTTAAATATTTATAAACAAATCGTTAATTTTATAATTAATAAAATCTAACAATGACCAATTCCGTAAATCAATTTTTAAAAACTTTAGAAATTAGCGATTTTTCTGCCACACCTAAGTATTTGCAATTGGCAAATACAATTATCGATGCTGTTAAAAATGAAACATTGGTCAGAGATGATATGCTCCCTTCTATTAATGAGCTCAGTGCATATCTGGAAATATCACGTGACACTGTAGAAAAAGCATACCGCTATCTTAAGAAAAATGAAATTATAGCATCTAATCCCGGAAAGGGGTATTATGTAAATAAAACGGATGTAGAATCCAAACTTAAGATAGCACTCTTTCTAAATAAACTAAGTGCCCATAAAAAGATAGTATACGATTCCTTTGCAAAAGAGCTGAGTGATTATGCCAACTTGGATCTATTTGTATACAATTCAGACCTATCGTATCTGAATACATTGTTGGGAAGCTTAACGAAAACATATGACCACTATGTTTTATTCCCCCATTTCAAAGAGGGAAGGGACAAAGCGCCGGATATCATTCGTAAGATTCCGGCAGAGAAACTAATGTTATTGGGTAAGTTTATCGAAGATGTGCCCGGAGATTTTCCTGCAGTCTACGAAAATTACGAACATGATATTTACTCCGCATTGGAGGAAGCTAATGAAGTGCTGAGTAAGTACAAAAACTTAAAACTTGTATTTCCTGACTATAGTGATTTTCCAAAAGCTATTATTAAGGGCTTTTATAAGTTTTGTCAACAATATGCTTTTGAACACGAGCTCGTATCCGACATTGATGAAGAGAAAGTAGAGAAAGGAACATGTTACATTAATATTATTGAAGATGATCTGGTGAAATTGTTGAACAAGGTTATTCAGAAAAAACTGGTTATAGGAAAAGATGTTGGTATCATTTCCTATAATGAAACTCCATTGAAAAAGTTTATCCTGAATGGTATTACAACAATATCAACTGATTTTGAAATGATGGGGCGATTGGCTGCCGAATTGATCAGAAGTAAATCAAAGGATCGTGTTGAAGTCCCATTCTATTTAAAGCTTAGGCCTTCTGTATAGACAAAAAAACAGGCTAATCGTGCTGATTAGCCTGTTTTTTTTGATAAATATTTTCTAGCTCTTTGCGTATTATGATGCAATAATCAAAGAAGCAGCTAGTTGATTTTTATTTCTTTAACGTCTTCACAGGGAACAAATCAATAACACCTTTTGCAACCTTGCTGATGTTATTAATTGCTTTTTCTGGATTGTCAACATCGCCAGAACCACGTGCCTGCCAGATCACTGCGTTTGTTTTACGATCGATGGCTTCGATAATCAAATGGCCATAACGATAGCGTTCTTTTGCAACTGGGTAATAACCGCCGCCATAGTAATATGGTGAAAACCATGGACGGTACCAGCCCCAGGGGCCCCCCCAGCCGTAATAACCGCCGCCACCATAGACCAAACGGCTTTTATTGTTGACAATGGTAATATACCGAAATAGTAAATCAGGATTATCTTTAGAATATTGTAGGCCCTTTGCCTCCAGCGCGGTATTCGCGGCATCCAGGATATTGGCTTTGGCGATATCGTTGTCAAAATAAGACTTCGAAAGCGAGTCTACCGGAGGTAACCAGGCATAGGTCTTGAAAGGAGTAAAATCCATCTTTTCTACCCGAGTGGTATTGTATTGATAAGACGAACATGATGCGAGTGCGACGCAAAGCACCAAAAATAATAGAATCTTTTTCATCGTAGTAATTTATTTATCAACTGTGATGAATCTACCATGAGTATTTTGTCGCTGCATTGGACAACCACACTCATGATGGTTCATGGCCTATATGGAACTTATATTTATTTAACTAATTTGTTTTTATTTTTTATCCGCATACCTTTCAATTGTAAAAATAGTACAGTTGACGGTCTTCATGGCAATTGTTTTTTACCGTCCGGGATGCGATCATCCTTTTTGATTTTACAATCTATTACTTTAGACAAAAAACTATAAATATGGTTTAATCCGAATTGTAAAATTAATAAGGATATTTTGCCACCAACGGAATCTGCCTTCCTGGACCAAAAGCTTTTGGACTAACACGCAGGATAGGCGGAGCTTGAAAACGTTTGAATTCCGCATTATTAACCAATTTACAAACCCTTTCTACTAACGATTTTTCAAAGCCCATTGCTACAACCTCAGATCCTGCTTTCTCATTTTCGATGAGTTCAAAGAGGATTTGATCTAATAGATCGTATTCCGGTAGAGAGTCCGAATCTTTTTGATCTGGTCGAAGTTCCGCAGAAGGCGCTTTTTCAATGGTATTGACTGGAATGATCTCCCTTTCTCGATTGATATAGCGCGCTAAATCGTAGGCTTTGGACTTGTAAACATCACCGATTACAGAGATGGAACCTGCCATATCACCATAGAGTGTACCATATCCCACAGCAGCCTCACTTTTGTTGGATGTATTGAGTAAAATATTGCCGAATTTATTGGAAGCAGCCATCAAAATTACCGCACGTGCGCGCGCTTGAATATTCTCTTCAGTTGTATCTGGCTGCAGCCCTTCAAAAAGAGGAGCTAAACTATGTTCGAAGGCATTGGCAATATCTTTGATCGGAACGATATAATGTTTGCAACCGGTATTGTTGACGAGATCCATCGCATCTTTTATCGAATGGTCGGAAGAGTAGACCGATGGCATCAGTATGGCTAATACATTATCGGCACCCAGAGCCTCGCAGGCCAAAGCCGCAACTAAGGCCGAATCTAGCCCGCCGGACAGACCTAAAACCGCCTTCTTGAAACCAGATTTTTGAAAATAATCACGTAGCCCAAGGATCAATGCATCATGTATAAGAGCCATCTCAGCTATAGACTCTTTCGAAGAAGCTGTGGTGGAGGTGATATTTTGTTGATAATAGGTGACAAATTGAAGATCTTCTTCAAAGCTTTTTAGTTCAGCAATTTTTGTTCCTTCATTATTCAGGGCGATTGAGCGGCCGTCAAAGATAATATCCATGTGAGCGCCAATTTGATTGACATAAATTAGCGGTCTGCCAGACTTTGTTACCTGTTGGCTGAGGACCTTGATCCGTTCATCAAAATGGGTATAGGAAAAAGGGGATGCCGCAATGTTGATGAGGAGGTCTGGATTTTCTTTTCTCAGCTCTGCCATGGGGTCACCAACGTAAGAATTGCCCCCTTCGTCATCATCCCACAAATCTTCACATATGGTTAAGGCAATTTTTACGCCGTTCAACTCGATACAATCAAAACGTCTGCTGGGTTCAAAATAACGATATTCATCAAATACATCATAATCGGGCAAAAGGCCTTTTTTTACAATGTTTCGGACTGCCCCATGCTCAATAAATACAGCGGTATTATAAAGCTCTTTGCCCTCAGGATCACTGTTTTTGACGGGTGCTCCGATGATACAGGCGATATCCTGACAATGAGCAGCGATTTGATGAATAGCTTCATCACATTGATGTTTAAAAGCCTTACTTCGCAAAAGATCCTTGGCAGGATAACCACCAATCGCGAGTTCGGCAAAAATAATAAGATCGGCTGTTGCTTCTTTGGCCTGCTGGATCGCGCTAATTATTTTTTTAGTATTTGCTTCAAAATTACCGATATGGTAATTCAATTGTGCTAAAGCTATTTTCATATGCTATTAATCGTCTAACTAAATAAGATACCAATTGATGTCGGATCTTCTCACAAATTTATTTCTTTTTTTTGATACTCAGCCCGCACTTATGCGAATAAAAGCGCTAAATTATCTTCCGATCAATTGAAGGACATCGTATTACCAGCTATGGCCTGTAAGTGGAATGAATGCACAGTGAGTTCATGTTGAGTCTATCTGTTGAGCTGCTATCGTTGTAGATGTATGTTTTTTACAACGCGGGACGATATTGAATGTGCTAAATTGTTTTAACATAATTTTAACAACGTTAAATGCTGTTAAATTTCTTGACATGAAAGCAGATCTGTAGTACCTTTGATATATCAAAAGAAACGAAAGATATTAAAAATAATATATAAAGAACTTTTCATAATTTAGGTTAATAATTGGTTAGGTAAAGCTCGGAGTTCCCCACTTCGAGCTTTTATTTTTTCTAGACACCTGTTTCAAGTCGTGTTTCAATTTGCTTCTTTATTTAATTAATTTAAAGTGTTGTTTATGGATCATACTATTGTCGCACAATAGCGATCTTTTTGTTACGTAAGTACAGCTTCTACCTTTTTTCTCTTTTATTTTTTTTTGCGGCAAATTAGGATCAGATAGTGATCAAATTAACTCTTTTGACAGTGCTTGTTCAGTCATCGTTCAGTGATTGTTCAGTGCTTGCTCAGTGTAGACTGAATGATCAGTGACTGATCACTGTTTAAAAAGCGATTGAAAATTGTTATTAGGTATAAGTTGATCTTAAAATATATCAATTTTAAGATCTATCTTACTTTTAAGTTTTTGGATAATTTTGCTAGCATATAAAACTATCGCCCAATAAACAGATTAATCGTTGAAAACCTCCTGAACTAAAAAGCTCCTAAAATGATGTCATTTTAGGAGCTTTTATACTTTATTGCTTTAAAAGGAGCGATAATTATTTTATATCCGTTACTTCAATTACAAAATCCAATGGGGAGTTTGCCGGAATAGTTCCCACAGCCTGGTTTTGGTATCCATAAAGGGAAGGTGCCATGATATGAATTTTACTGCCCTTTTGTAGACCTTTTTCTGTTAAGCCGCCTAATTTCATGTCACCGATTTTTTGCGGAGCAAATGCGAAGGTCCAAGCAGGAATAATAGTGCTGTAAAATGGGTATTGATACCCCGTGTTTGTGATGATTTCAAATTCTTTGGCAGTATCAGTTTGATCAAATACACTTCCACTCAATAATTTTCCAACGTATTTTACAGTCGGTTTAAATTTTAAGTATTTGCCATTTAATGTGTCAACCACTTTATATTCATAGTTCCCTGTTCCTTCGGCAAGAATTTCATACCAAATTCCTGTTTCGCTGTTGTATTGTGCATCAGGGTAATTTTGGCTAACGTAATTTTTAAGTGTTACAGAATCCGTTTTAAATTGTGCATTCGCATCATAAACCGGCGCATCGTCGCTTTTGTTACAGCTGATAATAAGGAAAGCGATTGCTGCAATTCCCATGAATAGTGGTGATAACAGTTTTTTCATTATATTTTTTATTGGTTTTTCAAGGAAAAGCTATTTTCTTTATGAAAGTAGCTTTGCAAATGTATATTATTTTTTCTTCGTTAAATGTTTTCGCTATAACAATTAACATTTTGATACAGTAATTTACACTTTTGACCCTGGAATTAGCTGTTTAGCATTGAACCAACGCAACTACGCATATTAACATATTGGCTATGCTGGCACATTGGCCACTTTTGGAGAGTGTTTACAAAAAAAGCCATTTCCACAAGGAGAATGGCTTTTTAGCTTGATTCCAGATGACCGGTTATTAGTTTTTGATGTCAACAACTTCTATTGTAAAATCCAAAGGAGATTTTGCAGGAATAGTGACATTTCCTGTTGAAGAGTCTTTTTGGTCATTATCACCATATGCCCATGGAGAGGGTGTAATAAATCTAATTTTTGATCCTTTTTTTAGCCCGTTTGTTGTAATGCCTCCTGTTTTTTCTTCTTTACCATTATAAGTAATTGATTTTGGTAAAAAGGCAATTTGCCAAGCAGGAATTACCTTTGAAAGGTTAAATGTTGCTGTTTTTCCGTCTTCAGTTTGCTGAAAGATAGTTCCACTTGGAACAAGTTTTCCAATGTATTTTACTGTTGCATTAGGGGCAACAATTCCACCATTTCCGCTGAATGAATAAGTGTAAGAACTCTCATCTCCTGCAGCTAAAACTTGATATGCTAATCCTAATGAATCAATGTATTGTACATTTTGAAGTTGATTGTCTGCAACATATTTTTTGATTATTGGGAATTGATCTTCAATTCTTTTTTTATTGATCGAATCTTGAACACGTTGTTTCTCCGTTTGCTCTTTGTAATAAGCATCCCAATCAAAATTATCTTTATTACAAGCCGTAAAAAGAACCCCAAGACACAAAAACGCCATTAATAATTTCGTGATATTTTTCATAATTTCTTAAAGTGTGTATTAATTATAAAATCCAAAACGCAGGAATAATGGAGTTCGCTACAAGTAAATGTTAAATTATTCTAAAAAAACGGATAACTCCTTTGAGTTCAGGTATTTTTGCTGTATACTTTTTAGGCGAAATTCGCTGTCAAAACGTAGGAGAGTTGGGAAGATCATTTTTCTTCCTTGTAGCAATTGCAAAGCTAAAGGATGGTATTGTCCTGTTTTCTTTCTTTTGCTTAAGGGCCTCCATATACTTTGGTCAAAAGAAATGTCTTGGATAGATTCTGCATCTAAATGAACGGCGTAGTAGCGCTTGTTGATTAATTGGACAAGCTCCTTTTTTGTAAAGATTTCCTGTTCCATTTTCCGGCAATAGCTGCACCAATCTGTATGAATAAAGAGAAGTGTTTCGCGCGGGAAAACATTCAGGAGTGAATCCAGTTGTGCAAAATCAATCCAATTTATCCGCTCCTGTCCTTGAGAACAGAGCGGATAAAAGAATAGGATCAATAGCACATATATTTTTTGGAAATGCTTCATATCCCAAATTTGTCTTAATGAAAATGACCAACACGAAGGCCAAATGTATATGTTCGAGGGCGTGTTGGACCATAGATATAGTCTGAGTCCCGTAGCGCTCCCTTGTCAAAATCCTTCTGGAAAGCATTGAACATGTTTTGTACACCACCAAAGATTTCAATGCTGAAATCCTTATGTATTGGGAAGGTATAACCCAAACGGAGATTTAATTCCACAAAGTCCCGGGCATTTTTGAGGGTCATCACATCATTTTGGATGTGTGGAACAATCATCTTTCCCGTGTACACGCCCGTCAGATCGATCGCAAATTGTTTGGTCGCCTTTAGGTTAGTGTTCATATAGCCATAAATATTAGGCGTACGGACATATTTTTGGGTCAGGATATCCTGTCCATCTTCTTTCCCCTCATAGATAAGTTGATCTTTCTTATAACGTGAGCGCTGGATCGTTCCGCCGGTTTGGAAAGAAAACCAAGAGGATGGCGCGATATTGATTTCAATATTGGAACCGTACACCCTGGCTCCCTCACCATTTTGCATTTCCTGGATAATCAATCCATCTTTTTCAGACGCCATGACGTTGACAAACTGATTGTTTAGATCCGTGTAAAATCCCTCCACGAGCAAACTCGTTTGTACATTTCCAAAATTTTTATTGTAGCTAAAAGAACCTGTATAGGCATTGGAGTATTCGGTTTTCAGATTTTCACCGATCAATACAAATACTTGGTTTCCGCCAATGGAAGTGACGTGCATGTCCTCATTAAATGCTTGTGGTGCACGGAAACCCCGTGCATAGCCTCCTCTAAATTGAAGGTCTTTTGTGATATCGTATAAGATGGTCAACCGTGGGCTAAGGGTGCCGAAGCGCTGATCGGAGTTTCGGTTTATACCTGCGAGACTATATTTACCGTCAACATAGGTGTAATCGTATCGCGCTCCGATTAACGTTTTAAAATTGCTTAAAGGCTTCCATTCATATTGGGCATAACTGCCTAGTCCTTTGTTCTGCTGATCAATGGTTCGTTTATACCCTGGTATTTCATCCTGGGTATTGTTGTATGAAAACTCCACTCCGGCAGTAAATACATCTCTTTCAAAGTTGTAGGTATATTGTCCCCCGGCAACTAGCGCGATATCATTAGTTTTTCCATAGGCATTTGCGGCTAATGTACTGTCCGCAAGGGTTGTTCCGCCTCCAAGACCGCCGTAGTAACTGTCGCGAACAGTTTTCTGTACAGAGCCATACAACGACATTTTTTGCTTATAATCTGTGGAATAGTGATCGTATGTGATTCCGCCAACAAGCGAACTGGTTTCCAACTGCTCGGTGATCTGCGTCAGGTGTGGTACTTTATCGAGTTGATCACCACCGCGGCGAAACTCATTTACGGTACTAAAATCAACCGTTATCTTATCTAGGTCACTCGGTTTGTAAAATAGTTTTGTGCCGAACGTGGTGTTACGAAGTTTGGTTATTTCCGAAAAACCATCGCCATTGGCATCGTAAGCTTCCCGATTACGGTGCATACCGTAGAATGTGGCCCCTCTTTTGAGGTCTTCCGATACGGTGGAGGTATTAAAATCCACTGTATTATCCCAGCTTTTGCCGCCAATGAGTGAGTTGGTGGATTTTACTTGCCAGTCGTTTTCTACAGGATCTTTTGTAATAATATTGATTGTTCCGGCGATCGCATTGGCACCAAATAATGCCGAACCACCACTGCGCACAACCTCAATACGATCGATCATACTTGTTGGAATCTGATCCAATCCGTACACGCTATTTAATGCGGAAAATACCGCCCTACTGTTGATCAATATTTGTGAATAGGGGCCTTCGAGGCCATTCAGGCGGACTTGTGAAAAGCCGCAATTCTGGCAATTGTTTTCTACCCGTACACCCGGCTGATAATTCAATGTTTCCGACATGGCAACAGATTGTGTTGCATTAAATAATTTTGGACCTATAACATTGACAACCACGGGGGCGTCCTTACGTTTGACGCCATAGCGTGTAGCCGAAACAACAACCTCATCCAAATTGAGGTTATCTTCTTCCAGTTGAATTTGCAAAGGCGACTTCAACGTGTCTAAAGAGATGACTTTGCTGAAGGAGCGATAGCCTACTGCCGATATATTTAAGGTTACTTTTTGCGTTGGTATGGCGGATAGTTTAAAGTACCCATCTGGATCGGATGTAGTTGCGAGCTTGCTGTTTTTTAAAGTCAGTGTACCAGAAGGAATCCCCTCATGGTTTTTGTTGAATAAGTAGCCTTCAAGTTTTGATTGGGCGTATATAGTGGATGTACCAGCCAGTAATGTGGCCAATAAAGTGTATTGCTTTAGCATCGTAATTTTATGAAAATTTAAAAATACAAGCCTCGTATAGCATGGTCTGTTCCTTGTTATGAACGGCGTTCAAGACATAGCATCTTATCGGAAGCAGGGTAATAGCTTGTTTCCGACAAGGTAATGTATACCAATGAGCTCACTGAAACCATAATGACAGTATTCAGCGAAGGTTTTCGATATTGTAACAGGGACAATTCTCAAAGAAGAGGCAAATAAAAATGGGATCAAAGATGATATATCGATAGCGGTATTTCATGCTGTCGTTCTGGAGCCAAGTAATTTAGCACATGCGTAATCTCTTACTTGTTTGCGCCAAGTTCGTTTGATTGTTATTGAAACAGGGACGGGCCTTCGAAATCTTTGATTTTTGGTTTATGCTAAGCTGGGGGGACCACGTAAATGGTAATGATCGATCGTTGTGGTGATCGCCTCCGGACAAAATGAATTATAATGCTCTTCTTTTATTTCACGCGGAAGAGGAAGTTCAAGGACAGTAAATTCAGTTTGTACGTAGGTATTGTGATAGATGACATTGAGGTATTCGATTTGGTCATCTGTTTCTTGCGGCTTTTGTTTTTTGGTAAAATCATAAGGGTGGGTGTGCATGACAATTTCACCGGTTGATTTTACCTCTTTGTGCATAAAAACAACACCCGAAATAATAATCAGCGACATTAATACCAATTGGCATAATGCGATAAGCTGACGTGGGGATTTCGTTGTTTTTCGGTACATAAAAAAGCGCTACTTTTTAGGGTAACGCTTCAAAAATACGATTTTATTTTGTGAGTATTCGTGATCTACTCATTAAAAAAATATGAAATAGCTATATACTAAGCTTACAGTGCTTCCTGATTATTTAATCAGATGATTGTTGTCGTCAGGAAATACAACGGAAGGTTTAAACTGCTTAGCTTCTTCAAAGTCCATGTTCGCGTAGGAAATAATGATGACGATATCGCCAACTTGAACCAGGCGAGCCGCGGCACCATTCAAACAGATAATACCTGATCCACGTTGACCTGGGATGACGTATGTTTCAAGACGGGCTCCATTATTGTTGTTTACGATTTGAACTTTCTCGTTAGCGATGATATTTGCGGCATCCATCAAATCTTCATCTATTGTGATACTACCCACATAATTCAATTCCGCTTGTGTGACTTTAACGCGGTGAATCTTGGATTTCATTACTTCTATTACCATGGCGCAAAGGTAGGGCTTTCTGCTGAATTTGAAAGATTTGTCAATTAATTTGACAAATTATTCAGAATCATATTATCAATCAAACGGACGCCTTCGACCCAGGCAGTGACAAGTGCGACATGCTGCTTGCTGAAATCGATGTGGTTGACTTCTTTTAACGTTGAACTTTCACATAGCGCAAAGTATTCAACGCTAAGCCCATCGGTGTCTGTTAAAATCTGCAGGGCTTTGTCTTTTATTTCCGCTAGGGGGATAGGGTTATGTATATGATCTTTTACATATTGCAGGGAGCGAGAGAGTGCCAAAGCTGTTCTTTTTCCAGCTTCACTTAAGCGCGCGTTTCTAGAGCTCAGTGCTAGGCCGTCTTGGTCTCTAATGATAGGACATATTGCCAATTGAATCGCGAGATCCTTCATAGCTATCATGCGTTTAATAACCATGACCTGCTGAAAATCTTTCTGCCCGAAACAAGCAATATCCGGTTGTACCAATGTAAATAATTTATAGACCACCTGCGTGACACCTTGGAAATGGCCGGGGCGTTTTTCACCTTCCCAAATTTGGTCCAGTTCGCCAAGATCGAGATGCCAGGCCTCATTTTTATCGGGGTACATCTCATCAACACTTGGTAAGAAAAGGATGTCGCAATCGACGGATTCCAGTAATCTGATGTCGTTTTCGATGGGCCGTGGATATTTTTCGAGATCTTTCGGATCGTTAAATTGTGTGGGGTTAACAAAAATGCTGCAAACACGAATATCACTGATTGGTTTTGCATAATTTAATAAGGATAAATGTCCTTCATGTAAAGCGCCCATCGTAGGGATTAGGGCGATTTTTTGACCTGTTGATCGGGCTTCTTGCAGGTATGCTTGGAGAGATGCTTTCGTTTTGAAAATTTCCACTTTGCTATTTAGTTTTTTGTTGGCAAAGGTGCATAATATTTTGGGAATATAAAACGATGATTAATAGTAAATTGCATAGTAAGTATTTTTTTCGTACCTTTGTAGACCGATTTTACTGTTCGAAAATAATAAATAAAAATAACTGGAGATGGCAAAAACGAAGATATTGTTTATTACTCACGAGATGTCGCCTTTCCTCGAATTAACTAAAATTTCTGAAATTACACGTCAACTTCCGCAAGCGATGCAAGAAAAGGGTTTTGAGATCCGGATCTTAATGCCGCGTTTTGGGAATATCAATGAGCGTAGAAATAGATTACATGAGGTTATTCGTCTTTCAGGCTTGAACATTGTTGTGGATAATAATGATAATCCGCTAATTATTAAAGTTGCTTCATTACCTGCGGCCCGTATGCAGGTGTATTTCTTGGATAATGAAGACTACTTTCAGCGTAAAAAAGTTTTTAGTGATGAGCATGGCGAATTCTTTGCAGACAATAATGAGCGTTCGGTGTTCTTCTGTAAAGGAGCGTTGGAAACTGTGAAGAAATTAGGATGGTCCCCTGATGTAGTACACTGTCATGGATGGTTCTCTGCTTTGGTACCGGCTTACGTGAAGACGACTTATAAAGACGATCCTACATTCAAGGATGCAAAAGTGATGTACTCTTTGTTCAATGAAGAATTTAAAGGTACATTAGGTACGAAGTATGCTGAAATGGCGCCAGAAGGTTCCTTTAAAGCCGCGGATGCGCAGGTGTACGGTGATGGTAGTTATGAGGCGATCTACAAAGGTGCTTTGCATTTTACCGATATGGTGGTTGTCGCTGACGACAATGTCAACACTGAAATAGTTGATTTTGCTCGCTCAAAAGATATTCAGGTTTTTGAACCTAATGGCGATCAGGACTACGATGCTTTTGGAGAAGTGTATGATCAGTTTGCGCCTGAAGAAGTAGAAGCGTAAGCTTTACTTTTCGAAGCGTTTCGAAAAACAAACAGACAATAATATAAAAAAGGCTATTCTCAAGAATAGCCTTTTTTTGTGCGTTTCTTTTTTCATCCGGTCGAACCGTTATTTCAATGATTTTCGGTGCGCTACCTGTTAGAAACCTTTTGTCGCGATAAATATAACTGCGAATTGTTATCTTCGCAATAATCTGTCATTGTTTTTAGCTATTCATACCAGGAGATCTCCGCGAAGATAAATTGGGTGTGATCTATACCTCATAGGTTAGGTTATCAAATAGCATACATAGGCTGTATTATATTGTATTTAAATCGGGTGTTTGGGCATGTTTCTAGGATATGAACAGACACCATAGCTATAATCGTGTAATGAAAATTAAGGTAGGATTTGGATTTGATGTCCATCAGATGAAAGAAGGTCATCCATTTATTGTTGGTGGAGTGCAATTGGAGCATCATGCTGGTGCCTTTGGGCATTCTGATGCCGATGTGTTGGTCCATGCGATATGTGATGCCATTTTGGGCGCCGCCAATTTAGAAGATATTGGCTATCACTTTCCAAATACAGATATGCGCTGGAAAGGCATTAGTAGTTTATTATTGTTAAAAGAATGTATGGCGCTGATTGCTGCGAAAGGATACACGCTTGGCAATATTGATGCGATGCTGTGTCTGGAAGCTCCTAAGATCAAACCCTATATCCCACAAATGAAAGTTAAACTGGCTGAAGCAACGGGTTTGGATATCGACGACATCTCTATTAAAGCAACAACAAATGAAACGATGGGATTTATCGGTCGTCAGGAAGGGGTGGTTGCCTATGCGGTTTGTTTGATTGAACGCGCGTAGTTCGCTTCAATATTTTCACGTTTAAATTCTTGCTTTTGGCCCAATTAGTAATACCTTTGCCAAAGTAGGGATTGGCACACTATCTGATAGAGTGAGCATTAATGTCTTAATTGAAGTCTTTAAAGATCAAAATAATGCCGTATCCAAGTTTGAAAAACACAACTGTGGCTGGAAAAATGGGCTATGCATTGCGGTCTTTAAAATGAATAATATTTACGTCTGAAATTTAGTAAATAGATGAAACGAGTATCAAAAAAAAATCAACTTACTGAGGCTGATGTCAAGCGGTATACGTTCAATTTTTGGAAAATTATCGTCGGGATCGTCGCGATAGGTTTCCTCTTTATATTGAGTATACGTCTTGGCGTATTTGGAAAATTACCCTCCTTCAGTGATTTGGAAAACCCCAAAAGTAATTTAGCTTCCGAAGTTATCACGGAAGATCATAAGGTATTGGGAACCTATTATGTCCAAAACCGCTCCAATGTAAAGTATAGTGAATTGTCACCTTATTTGGTCAAAGCATTGGTTTCGACGGAGGATAAACGCTTTTATGATCACTCTGGAATAGATTACTCACGTACATTTACAGTTATCTTTCACACCCTGACCGGTAACAAGCAGGGGGGAAGTACAATTACACAGCAGCTGGCACTTAATCTATTTTCGGATGGACGGCAAAAGAATTTTCTAAAGCGTGTCATCCAGAAATTTCAGGAATGGATTACAGCGGTTCGCTTGGAAAGAAATTATACCAAAGATGAGATTATTACCATGTATTTTAACACGGTAGACTTTGGTGCTTACAATACATACGGAATCAAATCCGCTGCGCGAACTTATTTCAATACAACTCCGGATAAACTGACAGCAGACCAAGCAGCCCTTTTGGTGGGAATGCTTAAAGGTCCAGGAGCCTATTCTCCGGTGCGGTATCCCGAAAAATCACGTACTCGCCGTAATACGGTGTTGAATAATATGGTTGCCGCAAATTTTATTTCGGCTGAGGAGGCTACAAAAGCGAAAGAAAAACCACTTGGTTTAGAACTTAAGATCGCAAATTACGGTGAGGGTTTGGCGCCATATTTTAGAGCGGTATTAAAGGATGAAATCAAAAAGGAATTTGCAAAATTGTCCATCACCAAACCAGATGGCACACCTTATGACCTCGATCGTGATGGATTGAAAATCTATACGACGATTAATATGTCTATGCAGCAATATGCAGAGGATTCGCAAAAAGAGTGGATGAAGCAACTGCAGTCTAAATTTGCCGCGCAATGGAAAAATAGGGATCCTTTTAAAGGGGATAAAGCCAAGCTGCTCATTAGCGGAATGAAGCGCTCTGACCGTTACCGTATTTTGAAAGAAGAGGGCTTGAATGAGGACGAGATCAAAAAGGCTTTCAATGTCAAGGTTCCGATGAATATATTTACATGGAAGGGAAGTGTTGATACGATGATGACGCCAATGGACTCTATTAAGTATAATAAACTTATGTTGCGCAATGCGATGATGTCTATGGAGCCGAAGACCGGACATATTAAAGCCTGGGTTGGAGGTATTGACTTTGACCACTTCAAATATGATCAGGTAAAAATGGGTACGCGTCAAGTCGGATCAACGGCTAAACCATTTACGTACGCTGTGGCGATTGATAATGGTTATTCACCATGTTACAGTATTCCCAATTACCAACAAACTTATAACGGATGGACACCAAGAGGAAATGCACAAGGTGGAAACCCGATTACCCTAGCGAAAGCATTGGCTTATTCGCAAAACTATGCAACGGCCTATCTGGTACACGAAGTTGGTGCTGCGGAAGTAGCTGCATTGACAAAACGGATGGGTATAACAAGTGATGTGCCTAACTATCCATCGATCTCATTGGGGGCTTATGAAGCGTCGGTCTTTGATATGGTGGGTGCTTATTCGGCATTTGTGAATCAAGGAACTTGGATTGAGCCAACAGCGATCTTACGGATCGAAGATAAGAATGGTACACCGATCTATGATAAAGCACCAAAGGTCGTAAAAGCCCTAAATAGCGAATCCGCTTATATTATTGTTGATATGTTGAAAAAGGTGGTATCCCAGGGTACGGCGAGACGTATTCAATGGATGTATAAGCTCACAAATCCAATTGGCGGTAAAACAGGTACAACCAACGACAACTCAGATGCCTGGTTTATTGGTATTACACCGGAACTGGTTACGGGTGTTTGGACTGGTGCAGAAGATCGAGGCATTAGTTTCGACAGGATGGAGTACGGACAGGGGGCTGCAGCAGCAATGCCAGTATTCGCTTACTACATGCAGAAAGTGTATAAAGATTCAAATTTGAAGTATACCAAGGGTGATTTTGAGCAACCGCAGGGTGGCCTTACCCGTGTCATTGACTGTAATCAGTATTGGGGCGGTGGTGGCTCTGATGTCGAAGATGGGTCTACGGATTCAAGCGGCAAAGATGCGACTAAACTAAAAGATGATCGCTTAGGTTTCTAAGTTATTTTAACGAATACCATTGGGCCAGACAATAAATTTTTTCGAGATTTGTTGTCTGGCTTTTTTGCTGACGGTGTTTGATATTGGAACATAATGGACGTATTTGACTATAGAGAAGAATTAAAGAAGATACCGCATCGACCGGGAGTCTATCAGTATTTTGATAAAAATAACGAACTGATCTATATCGGTAAAGCGAAGGATTTGCGTAATCGGGTCGGCTCGTATTTCGTTAATGAAAATCAGCTGAATGGTAAAACCCGTGTTTTGGTTCGGAAGATCAACCGTATATCTTTTACTATCGTTGACACGGAGATTGATGCTTGGTTGCTTGAGAATTCATTGATCAAAAAACACAAACCCAAGTATAATGTTCTGTTAAAGGATGATAAAACCTATCCATGGATTGTCATCAAGAACGAACCTTTTCCGCGGGTTTTTTGGACCCGACAATATATTAAGGATGGGTCCCGTTATTATGGCCCCTATCCTTCGGTGGGGATGATGCATATTGTATTGGATCTGATCCGTGAATTGTTTCCCCTCCGTACCTGCAATTTGGCCCTAACACAGGAAAATATACGGAAAGGCAAGTTTAAGATCTGTCTCGAATATCAAATTGGAAATTGCAAGGGGCCCTGTGAAGGGTATCAGTCCGAAGACGACTACGATCAGAACCTGAGTGATATCAAGGATATTCTGAACGGAAAGATTGCTGTGGTGACCAATCGTTTAAAGGAGAGTATTGCTACCGCAGCAGCAGCTCTGGATTTTGAAAGAGCGCAGTTAATTAAGGCGAAGCTGGATAAGCTGGACAATTACCAAAGCAAGTCTACGGTGGTCAACTCATCCATTACAAATGTGGATGTATTTAGTATTGCTTCAGACGAGGGCTACGCTTTTGTCAATTACCTGAAAGTCATGAATGGTGTTATTATTCAGACGCAGACGCTCGAAATGAAGCGGCGTTTGGATGAGAGTGAACAGGAGCTTTTGGCCTTGGCCATACCGGAGATTCGGGAACGCTTCAAAAGCCTTTCGCGGGAAATTATCGTACCCTTTGAATTAGATATTGAAGAGAACGAACGGATTCGATTTACGATTCCGAAGCTGGGCGAAAAGAAAAAATTGCTGGAGCTTTCCCAAAAGAATGTGGCATTTTTTAGAAAAGAGCGTCTATTGCAATATGAAAAGCTTAATCCTGATATTCGGACCGAGCGCATCTTAAAACAGATGCAAAAAGATCTTCGCATGAATGTGCTCCCACAGCATATTGAATGTTTTGATAACTCGAATATTCAGGGGAATTATCCCGTATCGGCTATTGTTGTCTTTAAGGATGCAAAACCTTCGAAGAAAGATTACCGTCACTTTAATGTGAAAACAGTTGAGGGACCCAACGATTTTGCCACGATGGAGGAAGCTGTTTTTAGACGCTATAGGCGATTATTGGATGAAGATCAGCCGTTGCCGCAGTTGATCATTATCGATGGCGGAAAAGGGCAGCTAGGCGCAGCCTTAAAAAGCCTGCGCTTGTTGGGGATAGAACGAAAAGTAACCGTCATCGGTATTGCCAAAAGACTGGAGGAGCTTTTCTATCCAGGTGATCAATATCCACTTTATTTAGATAAAAAATCTGAGACCCTCAAGGTCATTCAACATCTTCGGGATGAGGCACACCGCTTTGGAATCACCTTCCACAGGAATCAACGGAGCCGGAAGACCTTCGTTTCAGAGCTGGAAAACGTTCCGGGTATAGGTAAAACAACCGTTGAGAAAGTATTAACTGAATTTAAATCGGTGAAAAAAGCGAAGGAAGCCTCAGATGAAGAGCTAAAAAAAGTGCTTAATCTGAAACAGATTAAAGCACTTCGTGAATATTTTGCAAAATAAAAATTTATAAGAAGAACAATTCGTGCAGGGGAGGTCGGTATAAAAAGATCTCCGTACGAACTCTTCAATGCGGGTTAATCGTCGTACCCGAAACGTTTAAGGTAGTTCTTTTTACTTCTCCAGTCAGGAATTACCTTAACAAAAAGCTCGAGGAATACTTTTCCGTCGATAAACTCTTCAATATCCTGGCGCGCATAAGTGCCGACTTTTTTGATCATGGCTCCTGCTTTTCCAATGATAATGTTTTTTTGAGAGTCGCGCTCAACAATAATTTCGGCAGCAATACGTGTGATATTTGCTTCTTCTTTGTAAGATGTAACGATTACTTCTGTACTGTAGGGAATCTCTTTATCGTATAGTTTGAATACTTTTTCACGAATCATCTCAGAGACAAAAAAACGCATGGATTTATCCGTTAACTCATCCTTTTCATAATAGGCTTCGTGAATAGGTAATTTGTCCTTAATGTAGTGCATCACGGCAGCAACATTATGATTTAATTTTGCTGAAATCGCAAAAACGGTATCCGGATTTAATTTTTCCTGCCAAAACTCAATCTTAGCCTTGACCTCTTCTTCCGAAGATTTATCGATTTTGTTGATAAGTACGGCAACAGGAGAATTTGTTTTACGCAATTTCTCCAGGACATCGTTCTCATCGTATTTTTCGTGGATATCTGTCACAAATAAAATAATGTCTGCATCGATCAACGATCCTTGGACAAAATTCATCATTGATTCTTGCAAAGAATAGTTTGGTTTGATAACACCAGGGGTGTCCGAAAACACAATTTGATGGTCTTCATCGTTTACAATACCGATAATGCGGTGTCTTGTCGTTTGCGCTTTGGGTGTAATGATAGACATTTTTTCACCCACTAAAGCGTTCATTAGGGTGGACTTACCAGCATTTGGCTTTCCGATGATACTTACGAATCCTGCTTTATGTGACATTTTTCTAAATTTTATTAGGATTACAAAGAAACAAAATATATCTTTGTACTCCAATTCGGAAGGATCATAATCTTGTTTTTTCAAAAGAAAAAAGCAATTTTGTTCAAAAATATATTGCGGGGTGGAGCAGTTGGTAGCTCGTCGGGCTCATAACCCGAAGGTCACTAGTTCGAGTCTGGTCCCCGCTACTAAAAGAAAGAGCCGATTGCAATGATCGGTTCTTTTAAAGAAATTTAAAATACATTGCGGGGTGGAGCAGTTGGTAGCTCGTCGGGCTCATAACCCGAAGGTCACTAGTTCGAGTCTGGTCCCCGCTA
>Ga0222426_100120_pt1 | contig 117843 bp, 109 predicted proteins | sample 2B50Ametagenome_FD_180087 | JGI IMG/M metagenome (GOLD analysis project Ga0222426, IMG submission 180087) | Enriched microbial communities from leaf-cutter ant dump, University of Wisconsin, Madison, United States - 2B50A (version 2) | ecosystem: Environmental > Terrestrial > Nest > Insects...
CGAAGCTGGTCGAAGGCAAGGCGATCCAGCTGCATCCGCTGGTGTGTACCGCGTTCAACGCCGACTTCGACGGTGACCAGATGGCGGTGCACGTGCCGCTGTCGATCGAGGCGCAGCTGGAAGCGCGTACCTTGATGATGTCGTCGAACAACATCCTGTCGCCGGCCAACGGCGAGCCGATCATCGTGCCCAGCCAGGACGTGGTGCTTGGCCTGTACTACATGACCCGCGAGCTGATCAATGCCAAGGGCGCCGGCATGGTGTTCTCCGGCATCGCCGAAGTGCGTCGCGCCTACGACAACCGCGTGGTCGAGCTGCACGCCAAGGCGAAGGTGCGCCTGAAGCTGGTCCACCTGGACGAGGAAGGCAACCGCACCACCGAAACCCGCCTGGTCGAGACCACCGTGGGTCGTGCGCTGCTGGCTGAAATCCTGCCGGAAGGCCTGCCGTTCGAGCTGGCCAACACCGAGCTGACCAAGAAGAACATCTCGCGCCTGATCAACTCCAGCTACCGTCTGCTGGGCTTGAAGGAAACCGTGGTGTTCGCCGACAAGCTGATGTACACCGGCTACCGCTTCGCGACCCGCGCAGGCATCTCGATCGGCATCGACGACATGCTGATTCCGGACGAGAAGAAGGTGATCCTCGACGAGGCCGAGAAGGAAGTCGTCGAGATCCAGCAGCAGTACCAGTCCGGCCTGGTCACCGCCGGCGAGCGCTACAACAAGGTGGTCGACATCTGGTCGCGTACCAGCGAGCTGGTCGCCAAGGCGATGATCGACGGCATCGGTACCGAGAAGGTGCAGGATGGCGAGGGCAACACGGTCAGCCAGAAGTCGATGAACTCGCTGTACATCATGGCCGACTCCGGCGCTCGTGGCTCGGTGGCGCAGATCCGTCAGCTGGCCGGCATGCGAGGCCTGATGGCGCGTCCGGACGGCTCGATCATCGAGACCCCGATCAAGGCCAACTTCCGTGAAGGCCTGAACGTGCTGCAGTACTTCAACTCGACCCACGGTGCCCGAAAGGGTCTGGCCGATACCGCGCTGAAGACCGCGAACTCCGGTTACCTGACCCGTCGCCTGGTCGACGTGGCGCAGGACGTGGTCGTCACCATGGACGATTGCGGTACCGAGGACGGCATCATCATGCAGCCGATCGTCGAAGGCGGCGATGTGGTCGAGCCGTTGCGCGATCGCGTGCTCGGTCGCGTGGTGGTCGAGGACGTCTACGGCCCCGGCGATGATGAGGAGCCGATCGTCACCCGCGACACCCTGCTCAACGAGGCTCTGGTCGAGAAGCTCGACAAGGCCGGTGTGCAGGTGGTCAAGGTGCGTTCGCCGATCACCTGCGAAGCCGAGCACGGCGTGTGCAAGCTCTGCTACGGCCGCGATCTGGCCCGTGGCCATCTGGTCAACATGGGCGAGGCCGTGGGCGTGGTCGCCGCGCAGTCGATCGGCGAGCCGGGCACCCAGCTGACCATGCGTACCTTCCACATCGGCGGCGCGGCCTCGCGTGCGGCGGCAGTGGACAACGTGACGGTGAAGACCACCGGCTCGCTGAAGTACAACAACCTGAAGTCGGTGCAGCACAAGGACGGCCACCTGGTGGCGGTGTCGCGTTCGGGCGAGCTGAGCGTGATCGACGCCAGCGGCCGTGAGCGCGAGCGCTACAAGGTGCCGTACGGCGCGACCATCGCCGTGCAGGATGGCGCCCCGGTCAAGCCGGGCCAGACCGTGGCCAACTGGGATCCGCACACCCATCCGATCGTCACCGAAGTGGCCGGTGTGGTGCGCTTCATCGACTTCCTCGATGGCGTCACCGTGCAGAGCCAGACCGACGAGCTGACCGGCCTGGAGTCGGCGGTGGTCACCGATCCGAAGCGTCGCGGTGCGGCGGCCAAGGATCTGCGTCCGATCGTGCGCCTGGAAGACGAGAAGGGCCGCGAGCTGAAGCTGCCGGGTACCGACATCGCCGCGCAGTACTTCCTGCCGGCGGGTGCGATCGTGTCGATCCAGAACGGTGCCGAAGTGGGCGTGGGCGACGTCATCGCCCGTATCCCGCAGGAAAGCTCGAAGACCCGCGACATCACCGGTGGTCTGCCGCGCGTGGCCGACCTGTTCGAGGCACGCAAGCCGAAGGAGCCGGCGATCCTGGCCGAGCGTTCGGGCATCGTCAGCTTCGGCAAGGACACCAAGGGCAAGCAGCGCCTGGTGATCAAGGATGCCGACGGCAACGAGCACGAGGAGCTGATTCCGAAGTGGCGTCAGGTCATCGTGTTCGAAGGCGAGCACGTGGAGAAGGGCGAAACCGTGGTCGACGGCGAGCCGAGCCCGCACGACATCCTGCGCCTGCTGGGCGTGGAGCCGCTGGCCTCCTACCTGGTCAAGGAAATCCAGGACGTGTACCGCCTGCAGGGCGTGAAGATCAACGACAAGCACATCGAGTCGATCATCCGTCAGATGCTGCGCAAGGTGGAGATCACCGAGCCGGGCGACAGTCACTACCTGCGTGGTGAGCAGGTCGAGCGCGTGCGCATCAATGCCGAAAACGACCGTGCCGAGGCCAAGGGCGAGCGTCCGGCCGAGTACCAGTCGGTGCTGCTGGGCATCACCAAGGCTTCGCTGGCCACCGAATCGTTCATTTCGGCGGCCTCGTTCCAGGAAACCACCCGCGTCCTCACCGAGGCGGCGGTTCGTGGCACCCGGGACAGCTTGCGCGGTCTGAAGGAAAATGTTATTGTCGGCCGTCTGATTCCGGCAGGAACGGGTCTGGCGTACCACGCTTCGCGTCGTCGCCAGGGCGGCTTGACCGCCACGGAACTGGAAACGCTTTCCGGTGCCGCCTCCGCCACCTCGTTCGCCGAGGTTCCGGCTGGTAGTGATGATGGTGTCGAGTAAATCCGATCAGGATCTTTCTCGCTGACATACGAAATGAGGTGCAGGGACGCACCTCGTGTTCGAGTCCAGGACGGCTGAGCGCTGCCTTGCCTATGGCGGGCTGCTCATGTTAAATTCCCGCTTCTTGGCAGACCGAGCTGATTCGGGCTGCCTTTATGTTTTCAGGAACAGCTTCGCATGACGACAGTCAATCAGTTGGTGCGCAAAAACCGCAGCCCCAAGACCTACAAGAGCGGGTCGCCGGCCCTGCAGAGCAGCCCGCAGCGTCGCGGTGTCTGCACGCGCGTTTACACGACCACCCCGAAGAAGCCGAACTCGGCGTTGCGCAAGGTTGCCAAGGTGCGCCTGACCAACGGTTTCGAGGTCATCAGCTACATCGGTGGCGAAGGTCACAACCTGCAGGAGCACTCGGTGGTGCTGATCCGCGGCGGCCGTGTCAAGGATCTGCCGGGTGTGCGTTACCACACCGTGCGTGGCAGCCTCGATTGCGCCGGCGTCGCCAAGCGTCGTCAGTCGCGTTCGAAGTACGGCGCCAAGCGCCCGAAGTAATCCGTACATCGGTACGGTGAGGAACGACTGCCCGCCTTTGCGGGCAGTGGCGTTCGGAAAAATACAACGTGCGGCCAGGATGGTCGCTTCTTCAGCGGGCAGGAGTGTCCGCTATATGACGGACAACAAACATGTCGCGTAAAGGTTCACATCCCGCCCGTCTGGTTCTGCCGGATCCCAAGCATGGCAGCCAGCTGATCGCCCGCTTCATCAACATGGTGATGAAGAGCGGCAAGAAGTCCGTGGCCGAGAGCATCGTCTACGGCGCCCTGGATCACATCGGCGAGAAGAACGCCGAGCCGGTGGCTCTGGTCGAGAAGGCGCTGAACAACATCGCTCCGGCGGTCGAGGTGAAGTCCCGTCGCGTCGGTGGTGCCACCTATCAGGTGCCCGTCGAGGTGCGTCCGGGCCGTCGCATGGCTCTGGCCATGCGCTGGGTGATCGACGCCGCCCGCAAGCGTGGCGAGACCTCGATGCCGCGCAAGCTGGCTGCCGAGCTGCTGGAGGCTTCCGAAAGCCGCGGCGGCGCCGCCAAGAAGCGCGAAGAGACGCACCGCATGGCGGAAGCCAACAAGGCCTTCTCGCACTACCGCTGGTAAGCGATGCGTGGTTCCGTCGCCACCCGGCGACGGAAACAAGCCCGTCATCCGTGACGGATTCCTAGCAAAAGAGCGGCCCGGATGGCCGCTTTTGGATATGGGCCGGACCGCCCTGTACAGGTAGACATCCATGGCACGCACCACTCCTATCGAGCGCTATCGCAACTTCGGCATCATGGCCCACATCGATGCCGGCAAGACCACCACGACCGAGCGCATCCTGTTCTACACCGGCGTCAGCCACAAGATCGGTGAGGTGCATGACGGCGCCGCCACGATGGACTGGATGGAGCAGGAGCAGGAACGCGGCATCACCATCACTTCCGCCGCGACCACCGCGTTCTGGAAGGGCATGGATGGGTCGATGGACCAGCATCGCTTCAACATCATCGATACCCCGGGACACGTTGACTTCACCATCGAAGTCGAGCGCTCGCTGCGCGTTCTGGATGGCGCGGTGTTCGTGCTGTGCGCGGTCGGTGGCGTGCAGCCGCAGTCCGAGACCGTGTGGCGCCAGGCCAACAAGTACAAGGTGCCGCGCCTTGCCTTCGTCAACAAGATGGACCGCACCGGTGCCAACTTCGACAAGGTGGTCGGCCAACTGCGTTCGCGCCTGGGTGCGAACCCGGTTCCGATGCAGGTGCCGATCGGTGCCGAAGACAACTTCGAGGGCGTGATCGACCTGCTGAAGATGAAGGCGATCATCTGGGACATGGCGACCCAGGGCATGTCCTTCGAGTACAAGGACATTCCGGCGGACCTGGTCGAGAAGGCCAACGAGGCGCGCAGCTACATGGTGGAATCGGCGGCCGAGGCCACCGAGGAGCTGATGAACAAGTACCTCGAGAATGGCGAGCTGAGCGAGGACGAGATCATTGCCGGTCTGCGTCAGCGCACGCTGGCCAATGAGGTGATTCCGGCGTTCTGCGGCACCGCGTTCAAGAACAAGGGCGTCCAGGCGATGCTCGATGCGGTGGTGCGTCTGCTGCCGTCGCCGGCGGATCGCCCGCCGGTGGCCGGTGTCGACGAGGACGAGAAGGAAGTGACCCGTCAGGCCGACGACAAGGCGCCGTTCTCGGCGCTGGCGTTCAAGATCATGACCGATCCGTTCGTCGGCTCGCTGACCTTCTTCCGCGTCTACTCGGGCGTGCTCAACGCCGGCGACGCCGTCTACAACCCGGTGAAGTCGAAGAAGGAGCGCATCGGCCGCATCCTGCAGATGCACGCGAACGAGCGTCAGGAGCTGAAGGAAGTCCGCGCGGGCGACATCGCCTCGGCGGTCGGCCTGAAGGACGTGACGACCGGCGATACGCTGTGCGCTCAGGATCACATCATCACCCTGGAGCGCATGTCGTTCCCGGAGCCGGTGATCTCGATGGCGGTGGAGCCGAAGACCAAGTCGGACCAGGAAAAGATGGGCATCGCGCTCGGTCGCCTGGCTGCCGAGGATCCGTCCTTCCGCGTGCGTACCGATGAAGAGTCGGGCCAGACCATCATCTCGGGCATGGGCGAGCTGCACCTGGACATCCTGGTCGACCGCATGAAGCGCGAGTTCAATGTCGAGGCCAACGTCGGCAAGCCGCAGGTGGCTTACCGCGAGACGATCCGCAGCTCGGACGTGAAGTCGGACTACAAGCACGCCAAGCAGTCGGGCGGCAAGGGCCAGTACGGTCACGTGGTGATCGAGATGTCGCCGATGACCGACGAGGATCGCGCTGATCCGAACGTGAAGGACGACTTCCTGTTCATCAACGAGATCACCGGTGGCGTGATTCCGAAGGAATTCATCCCGTCGGTCGAAAAGGGTCTGCGCGAGACCATCACCAGTGGTCCGCTGGCCGGCTTCCCGGTGGTGGGCGTGAAGGTCAAGCTGGTGTTCGGTTCGTACCACGACGTCGACTCGTCGGAAATGGCGTTCAAGCTGGCCGCCTCGATGGCGTTCAAGCAGGGCTTCGCCAAGGCCAGTCCGGTGCTGCTCGAGCCGATCATGAAGGTCGAGGTGGTGACGCCGGAAGAGTACGTCGGTGACGTGATGGGCGACATGAGCCGTCGTCGCGGCCTGCTCCAGGGCCAGGACGACACGCCGTCGGGCAAGACCATCGACGCGATGGTTCCGCTGGGCGAGATGTTCGGCTACGCGACGACCATCCGTTCGCTGACCCAGGGTCGTGCCACGTTCTCGATGGAGTTCGACCACTATGCCGAGGCGCCGAGCAACGTCGCCGAGCAGGTCATCAAGAAGGCCTGACAAGGCCGGGTTTTCAACAGAGATTGTTCTTTTCTAGAGGTTTGACGTCATGGCAAAGGGTAAATTCGAACGCACCAAGCCGCATGTGAACGTGGGCACGATCGGCCACGTGGATCACGGCAAGACGACGCTGACGGCAGCGCTGACGAAGGTCGGTGCCGAGCGCTTCGGTGGCGAATTCAAGGATTACAGCGCGATCGACGCGGCGCCGGAAGAGAAGGCTCGTGGCATCACGATCTCGACCGCGCACGTGGAATACGAGTCGCCGACGCGCCACTACGCGCACGTGGACTGCCCGGGCCACGCCGACTACGTGAAGAACATGATCACGGGTGCGGCGCAGATGGATGGCGCGATCCTGGTGTGCTCGGCCGCTGACGGCCCGATGCCGCAGACGCGCGAGCACATCCTGCTGTCGCGTCAGGTCGGCGTGCCGTACATCGTCGTGTTCCTGAACAAGGCCGACATGGTGGACGACGCCGAGCTGCTCGAGCTGGTCGAGATGGAAGTGCGCGAGCTGCTGAGCAAGTACGACTTCCCGGGTGACGACACCCCGATCGTGAAGGGCTCGGCGCTGAAGGCGCTGGAAGGCGACCAGAGCGAAATCGGCGTGCCGGCGATCATCCAGCTGGTGGATGCGCTGGACACCTACATTCCGGAGCCGGTGCGCACGATCGACAAGCCGTTCCTGATGCCGGTGGAAGACGTTTTCTCGATCTCGGGCCGCGGCACCGTGGTGACCGGTCGCATCGAGCGCGGCATCATCAAGGTGGGCGACGAAGTGGAAGTGGTCGGCATCCGCGACACGCAGAAGACCACGGTCACCGGCGTGGAAATGTTCCGCAAGCTGCTGGACCAGGGTCAGGCGGGCGACAATGCCGGTCTGCTGCTGCGCGGCCTGAAGCGCGACGACGTGGAGCGTGGCCAGGTGCTGGCCAAGCCGGGCACGATCACCCCGCACACCAACTTCGAGGCCGAGGTGTACGTGCTGTCGAAGGACGAGGGTGGCCGTCATACTCCGTTCTTCAAGGGCTACCGCCCGCAGTTCTACTTCCGCACGACTGACGTGACGGGCGCCGTGACCCTGCCGGAAGGCGTGGAAATGGTGATGCCGGGCGACAACGTGAAGATGGTGGTCGAGCTGATCCACCCGATCGCGATGGACGAAGGTCTGCGCTTCGCGATCCGCGAAGGCGGCCGCACCGTCGGCGCCGGCGTGGTGGCGAAGGTCATCAAGTAAGCTGAAAGCCGGGAATAGGGAATAGGGAATAGGGAATCGGAAAGGCTTGCGCCGTCCGCTTCTCCTGTTCCCCATTCCCGGCTTCAAGCCAATTTGCCGCAAAAGCTTCACTAAGCGGAAATTTGCAGCTATACTTGGCAGCTCACTCGTCGAGCAGGTCTGATACCTGCCCGACTTACCGCGAAATGAGGCACAGGAAGTGCTTCGAGTTCGCTGGCCGAGGATCGGCCTTCGCAGGGATGACGTCATCACCGGCTGATGCCAGTGGTCACGTTTTTTTTGCGTGACGGGAATCTCGAGTCCAGGCAGGCCGGTCAACGAGCCTGCTTGGTCTTTTTGTGGTGGGGCCGCAATTTTTGCGGCGGTGGCAAAAGCAGTTGCGGAGCGGTGAGAAGCCGCCCGTTTCACAAGAACGTTCTTTAGACAACAGGACACGGTTATGGCGAACCAGAAGATTCGGATTCGACTGAAGGCTTACGATCATCGGCTGATCGATCGTTCGGCCAGCGAGATCGTCGAGACGGCAAAGCGCACGGGTGCCACGGTACTCGGCCCGATTCCGCTCCCGACCAAGGTCGAGCGTTACACCATTCTGACGTCGCCGCATGTCGACAAGGATGCACGCGACCAGTACGAGACCCGTACGCACAAGCGTGTGCTCGACATCGTCGACCCGAACGACAAGACCGTGGACGCGCTCATGAAGCTTGATCTCGCCGCTGGCGTCGATGTTCAGATCAAGCTCGGTTGAGCGATAGACAGGATACGAAGATGAGTATCGGATTGGTTGGCCGCAAGTGCGGCATGAGCCGGCTCTTCACTGAAGATGGCCGCTCGATTCCGGTGACGCTGATCGAGGCGACGCCGAATCGCGTGACCCAGGTGAAGACGGATGACAACGATGGCTACAGCGCCGTCCAGGTTGCCGCGGGCAGCAAGCGCGCGAACCTGCTGACGCAGCCGCTGAAGGGCCACTACGCCAAGGCCAAGGTTGAGCCGGGCCGTGGTCTGTGGGAATTCCGCGTGGCTGCCGAGGATCTCGGCAAGTACGAAGTCGGCAGCGAGATCAAGGCGGATGACGTGTTCAGCGTCGGCCAGATCGTCGATGTCGCCGGTGTGTCGAAGGGCAAGGGCTTCCAGGGCACCATCAAGCGCTGGAACTTCAAGATGGGTGACGCCACCCACGGTAACTCGCTGTCGCACCGCGCGCCGGGCTCCATCGGTCAGCGCCAGACCCCGGGTCGCGTGTTCCCGGGCAAGAAGATGGCCGGCCAGATGGGCAACGTGAATCGTACCCAGCAGGGCCTGGAAGTGGTCAAGGTTGACGCCGAGCGTCATCTGATCGCGGTGAAGGGCGCGGTGCCGGGTGCTACCGGCGGCGACGTCATCATCCGTCCGACGACCAAGAGCTGAGGAGAGACGCCATGGAACTCAATGTTATTGGCGCCGCGTCGCTCAACGTCTCGGACGAAGTGTTCGGCGGTGAGTACAAGAAGGCCCTGGTTCACCAGGTGGTCGTTGCCTACCAGGCGGCTGGCCGTGCCGGTACCAAGGCGCAGCTCTCGCGTGGCGAGATGTCCGGTACCACCAAGAAGTTCAAGAAGCAGAAGGGCGGCGGTGCCCGTCACGGCGACTATCGTGCGCCGATCTTCGTGGGTGGTGGTGTCGCGTTCGCCGCGAAGCCGCGCAACTACGAGCAGAAGGTCAACCGCAAGGCCTACCGTGCCGCGATCCGTTCGATCTTCTCGGAGCTGGTCCGCCAGGGCCGCCTGAAGGTCGTCGACAGCTTCGGCGTCGACAGCCCGAAGACCAAGGCGATGGTGGCCAAGCTGGCCGAGCTGGAAGTGTCCGGTCGCGTGCTGCTGGTGTCCGAGGACTCCACCGAGAACGTGTACCTGGCCGCTCGCAACATCCCGTACATCCACGTGCTTGACGTCATGGGTCTGAACCCGGTCAGCCTGGTCGGTTCCGACCACGTGGTGGTGACGGTCGACGCCGTGAAGAAGATCGAGGAGTGGCTGGCATGAACAACGAACGCATTCTCGATACGCTGCGCGCGCCGCACATCTCCGAGAAGTCGGCGCGTCTGGCCGAGCACAACCAGTATGTATTCGTGGTCGCCCCGACCGCGACCAAGGCCGACGTCCGTGCGGCGGTGGAAGGCTTGTTCGACGTCAAGGTCGAGCAGGTGAACCTCGTCAACACCAAGGGCAAGGTCAAGTCCTTCCGTTTCCGCGCTGGCAGCCGCCAGGGCAAGCGCAAGGCCTACGTGCGTCTTGCCGATGGCCAGACCATCGACGTGGCCGCCAAGGCCTGAGCCAGGAGTTTTTCGAGATGGCACTAATCAACCACAAGCCGACCTCGCCGGGTCGTCGTGACGCGGTCAGCGTCCGTACGGAAGGCCTGTACAAGGGTGCGCCGTACGCACCGTTGACCGAGGCTCAGTCCCGTACCGGCGGTCGCAACCACCATGGTCGCATCACCACGCGTCATCGTGGCGGCGGTCACAAGCAGCACTACCGCATCATCGATTTCAAGCGCGACAAGGAAGGCATTGCCGCCCGCGTCGAGCGCATCGAGTACGATCCGAACCGCACCGCGCACATCGCGCTGCTGTGCTACGCCGATGGCGAGCGTCGTTACATCATCGCGCCGAAGGGCGTGCAGGTGGACGATCGCCTGCTGTCCGGTCGTGACGCGCCGATCAAGGCCGGCAACTGCCTGCAGCTGCGCAACATCCCGCTGGGCAGCACGGTGCATTGCATCGAACTGCGTCCTGGCAAGGGTGCGCAGATCGCTCGCAGCGCCGGTGCCTCGGTGCAGCTGGTCGCCCGCGAGTCCGGTTACGCCACGCTGCGTCTGCGCTCCGGCGAAATGCGCCGCGTGTCGGTCGATTGCCGCGCCACCATCGGCGAAGTCGGCAACGGCGAGCACAGCCTGAAGAAGCTCGGCAAGGCCGGCGCCAAGCGCTGGCTGGGTATTCGCCCGACCGTTCGCGGCGTGGTGATGAACCCGGTCGACCATCCGCACGGTGGTGGTGAAGGCAAGACCTCCGGCGGTCGTCATCCGGTCAGCCCGTGGGGCACGCCGGCGAAGGGTTACAAGACCCGCAACAACAAGCGGACGCAGCAGTTCATCGTGCGTCGTCGTACCAAGTAACGGGAAACCGACATGCCTCGCTCTCTGAAGAAAGGTCCGTTCGTCGACCTTCACCTCGTAAAGAAGGTGGAAGCTGCGGTTTCCGCCAACAACAAGCGGCCGATCAAGACCTGGTCGCGTCGTTCGATGATCCTGCCGGAAATGGTGGGCTTGACCATCGCCATCCACAACGGTCGCCAGCACGTGCCGGTACTGATCAACGAGAACATGGTCGGGCACAAGCTCGGCGAGTTCGCGGTGACCCGCACGTTCAAAGGCCATGTCGGCGACAAGAAGGGCAAGTGATGAGCACTGAAGCCAAAGCGATCCTGCGTGGCGCCCGCATTTCGGCGCAAAAGGCCCGCCTGGTGGCTGATCTGGTCCGCGGGCTTCCCGTGGGCCGGGCCAGCGACGTGCTCGCCTACACCAACAAGAAGGCCGCGCACCTTGTCCGCAAGGTGCTGCTGTCGGCCGTCGCCAACGCCGAGAACAACCTCGGCGCCGACGTCGACGAGCTCAAGGTGGCCCGCATCTTCGTCGACGAAGGTCCGGCGATGAAGCGCATGTACGCCCGTGCCAAAGGCCGGGGCTCGCGCATTCTCAAGCGCACCAGCCACATCACTGTGGTTGTTGGCAACTGACCGGAGGCTAAGACGATGGGTCATAAAGTTCATCCCACCGGTATCCGCCTCGGCATTGCCAAGGACTGGAACTCGAAGTGGTACGCAAACAAGGGCGAGTACGCCCGGTATCTCGTGGCCGACATCAAGGTCCGCGACATGCTGAAGAAGAAGCTGGCCGCTGCCGGTATCTCCCGCATCCAGATCGAGCGCCCGGCCAAGACCGCGCGCGTGACGATCCACACCGCCCGTCCGGGCGTGGTGATCGGCAAGAAGGGCGAGGATATCGAGAAGCTGCGCAAGGAAGTCAGCGACATGATGGGCGTTCCGACGCACATCAACGTCAATGAAGTGCGCAAGCCGGAGCTGGATTCGCAGCTGGTTGCCGAGTCGATCGCGCAGCAGCTGGAACGCCGCATCATGTTCCGCCGCGCGATGAAGCGCTCGGTCGGCAACGCCATGCGCCTCGGCGCCCTGGGCATCAAGATCAACGTGTCCGGTCGTCTGAACGGTGCCGAGATCGCCCGTTCCGAGTGGGCCCGTGAAGGCCGCGTGCCGCTTCACACCCTGCGTGCCGACATCGACTACGGTTTTGCCGAAGCCAGCACCACCTACGGCATCATCGGCATCAAGGTCTGGATCTACAAGGGCGAGATCTTCGATCTGGCCGCTGCCAGCCAGGAGTCGAAGGACGAGCCGGCGCAGTCGCGTGGTGAAGGTCGCCGTAACGATTCGCGTCGCGAGGCCGGTGACGGCCGCCGCGAGCGGTCCGCGAAGTAAGGAGAGTTGCCATGTTGCAACCCAAGCGCACCAAATATCGCAAGCAGTTCAAAGGCCGCAACGATGGTCTGGCCCAGTGCTCCAACCTGGTCAGCTTCGGCGAATACGGCCTGAAGGCAACCACCCACGGTGCACTGACGGCGCGCCAGATCGAAGCTGCCCGTCGTTGCATCACCCGCTTCGTCAAGCGTGGTGGCAAGTTGTGGATCCGCGTGTTCCCCGACAAGCCGATCACCAAGAAGCCGATCGAAGTCCGCATGGGCGCGGGCAAGGGCGGCGTCGAGTTCTGGGTCGCTCCGATCCAGCCCGGCCGCATGCTCTATGAAATCGAGGGCGTCGACGAGACGACGGCACGCGAGGCGTTCCGCCTGGCCGCCGCCAAGCTGTCGGTGCAGACCCAGTTTGTGACCCGGGCGGTGATGTGATGGCCATCAAAGAACTCAACAACCAGTCGGTCGAAGAGCTGAACCAGCATCTGCTGGACCTGCGCAAGGAGCAGTTCAACCTGCGCATGCAGAAGGGCTCCGGCCAGCTCACCCAGCCGCACCAGCTTCGCCGCGTTCGGCGTGACATCGCCCGCACGAAGTTCGTGCTCGGCGGCAAGAAGTAAGGAACGGCCGACATGAGTGACAATCAGAACAAAGTGGAAACCAAGCAGGTGCGTACCCTCGAAGGTCGCGTCACCAGCAACAAGATGGACAAGACGGTTACCGTCCTGATCGAGCGCCAGGTTCAGCACTGGCTGCTCGGCAAGACCCTTCGCCGTTCGACCAAGCTGCACGCGCAGGACGACCTGGGTGCCAACGAGGGTGACCTCGTCCGCATCGCCGAGTGCCGTCCGTTGTCCAAGACCAAACATCACCGCGTGGTCGAGATCATCACGCGCGCCAAAGTCTGAGGGAGGTGCAGCCATGATCCAGATGCAAAGCACGCTTTCCGCAGCGGACAACAGCGGTGCCAAGGAATTGATGTGCATCAAGGTGCTCGGCGGCTCCAAGCGTCGTTACGCCGCGATCGGTGACGTGATCAAGGTCACCGTGAAGGATGCGATTCCCCGTGGCAAGGTGAAGAAGGGCGAGGTCTACAACGCCGTGGTGGTGCGTACCGCCAAGGGCGTGCGCCGTTCCGATGGTTCGCTGATCCGTTTCGACGGCAATGCAGCGGTCCTCCTCAACAACAAGCTCGAGCCGATCGGCACCCGTATTTTCGGGCCGGTCACCCGCGAGCTGCGCAGCGAGAAGTTCATGAAGATCGTCTCCCTCGCGCCCGAAGTGCTCTGAAGCGGAGTCAAGACAATGAACCGTATCCGCAAGGGTGATCAGGTCGTCGTGATCACCGGCAAGAACAAGGGTCAGCGCGGTGACGTGCTGCGTGTGGATGGCGAGCGCGTGTTCGTCTCCAACGTGAACCTGGTCAAGCGCCATACCAAGCCGAACCCGCAGGCCAATCAGGCTGGCGGCATCGTCGAGCGCGAAGCCTCGATCCATCTCTCCAATGTGCAGCTGTTCAACCCCGCCACGAACAAGGGTGAACGCGTTGGCACCAAGACGCTCGAAGACGGGCGCAAGGTGCGCGTGTTCCGTTCGAATGGCGAGGTCGTGGACGCGTAAGGAACGATCATGACCCGCCTCGAAAAATTCTACAAAGAGCAGGTAGTCGCGAAGCTCACCGAGCAGTTCGGCTACAAGAACGTGATGGAAGTGCCGCGCATCACCAAGATCACGCTGAACATGGGCGTGGGCGAGGCTGCCGGCAACAAGAAGGTGCTCGAGAACGCCGTCGCCGACATGGCCAAGATCGCCGGCCAGAAGCCGGTGACCACCAAGGCCCGTGTCTCGGTGGCGTCGTTCAAGATCCGTGACGGTTGGCCGATCGGCTGCAAGGTCACCCTGCGTCGTGGCCAGATGTTCGAATTCCTCGATCGTCTGATCAACATCTCGTTGCCGCGCGTGCGCGACTTCCGCGGTGTCTCGGCGAAGGCGTTCGACGGCCGTGGCAATTACAACTTCGGCGTCAAGGAACAGATCATCTTCCCGGAGATCGATTTCGACCAGGTCGACGCGCTGCGTGGCATGGACATCTCCATCACCACCACCGCCAAGACCGACGCGGAAGCGAAGGCTCTGCTGAGCGCGTTCAGCTTCCCGTTCCGGACCTGATCGATCGCCCGCGATCGTGAGAAATCCGGTCACTCGTGGCCGGACTCTTCAAAAAGAGAGCAATAACCCATGGCAAAGACCTCGATGGTCAACCGCGATATCAAGCGGACCAAACTCGTCCAGAAGTTCGCCGCCAAGCGTGCCGAGCTGAAGGCGATCGTGCTGAGCCCGTCGGCCTCCTACGAGGAGAAGATGGAAGCCCAGTCCAAGCTGCAGAAGCTGCCGCGCGACGCCAGCCCGGTTCGTCAGCGCACCCGTTGCGCGCTGACGGGTCGCCCGCGCGCCGTGTACGGCAAGTTCGGCCTGGGCCGCAACAAGCTGCGTGAGGCGACCATGCGCGGTGACGTGCCGGGTCTGCGCAAGGCCAGCTGGTAATTTCACCAAACAGGATTGCCCGCGATCGCCTGATCGCGGGCAATCCATCGGCCCTCAGGGGCCGTTCGATGCGACTACCGCCTCGATATTCGCCAAAACCTGAAAAGGCTGCTATAGTCGACGGTCTGCGCAACGCAGACTGCCGTTTTTGGCAGCCCACAATTTGATTGATTTCCGGTTTTATCGGATATCGGTGCACTCTGAAGGATGTTTTCATGAGCATGACTGATCCCATCGCCGATCTGTTCACGCGCGTCCGCAATGCCCAGTCCATGGGCAAGCCGACCGTGCGTATGCCGTCGTCGAAGCTGAAGTTGGCGATCGCCAACCTTCTCAAGAACGAGGGCTACATCCTCGATGCCCGCACTTCCACCGAGGAAGGCAAGGCGGTGCTCGAGATCCAGCTCAAGTATTTCGACGGCCAGCCGGCCATCGAGAGCATTTCCCGTGTCAGCCGCTCCGGTCTGCGCGTTTATCGCGGCAAGGACGAGCTGCCGAAGGTCCTTGGCGGCCTGGGTATCTCGATCATTTCGACTTCCGCCGGTCTGCTGACCGATGCCCAGGCTCGCGCCAAGGGCCTCGGCGGTGAAGTCATCGGCCAAGTGGCATAAGGAGTCCAGCGATGTCACGTGTAGCCAAGCAACCCATTTCCCTGCCCAAGGGCGTCGAGCTGACCGTCAATGACGGCGGCATCACCGTCAAAGGTCCGAAGGGCACCCTGTCCACGCATCATCTGCCGGGCGTCACCGTCGCGGTGGACAACGGTGTGGCATCGATCAGCCTGGCCGAGGGCGCTGACGACAAGTTCGGCGGCACCGCTCGCGCGCTGCTGGCGAACATGGTCACCGGTGTTTCCGATGGTTACGAGCGCAAGCTTGAGCTGGTCGGCGTCGGCTACCGCGCCTCGATGCAGGGCAAGTCGCTGAACCTGAGCCTGGGTTTCTCCCACCCCGTGGTGTTCGATGCGCCGGAAGGCATCAGCATCGAGACCCCGACGCAGACCGAGGTCCTGATCAAGGGCGCGGACAAGCAGGTGGTTGGCCAGGTGGCCGCCAAGATCCGCGGCTTCCGTCCGCCGGAGCCCTACAAGGGCAAGGGCGTTCGCTATGCCGGCGAGAAGATCACCATGAAGGAAGCCAAGAAGGCGTAATGCGCGGTTCCTGCGCGGGAGCCCGGTCAAGCTATGGCCGGGACTTCCCGAAAAAAGCAGGGCAGCTCGCTTTTCCAGGTCGATCCGCTTCCCAGGAATTATTTCGATGAACAAGAACGAATCCCGTCTGCGTCGCGCCAAGTCCACGCGCGCCCACATCCGCAAGCTGGCGGTCGCCCGTCTGTCGGTGCATCGCACCGGTCAGCACATCTACGCCCAGGTGTTCGATGCCTCCGGCAAGAACGTGGTGGCGGCTGCGTCGACCTTGCAGAAGTCGGTTGCCGAAGGCCTGAAGGGCACCAAGAACCTGGCCGCCGCTGCGGCAGTGGGCAAGGCTGTTGCCGAGCGCGCCAAAGCGGCCGGCATCGAGTCGGTGGCGTTCGATCGCTCCGGCTTCCGCTATCACGGTCGCATCAAGGCTTTGGCCGAAGCGGCGCGTGAGGCTGGCCTGCAGTTCTGAGTTTCCGGGCCGGGCAGGGTGACTGCCCGGGCCCACAGCGGTACCTACAACTCCAAGCGGCACAGCCGCAAGCAAAGTCCCGGATGGTCCGGGCATACGGATGAGATAAATGTCTTCCAACGATCGCGAAAATTCGGACGGCTTGCTCGAAAAGCTGATTGCCGTCAACCGCGTGGCCAAGACCGTCAAGGGTGGCCGCCAGATGAGCTTCACCGCACTGACCGTCGTCGGTGACGGCGAGGGCAAGGTCGGCTTCGGCTATGGCAAGGCGCGTGAAGTGCCGGTGGCCATCTCCAAGGCGATGGAGCGTGCGCGCCGCCAGATGGTGAACGTCGAGCTGAACAACGGCACCCTGTGGTACGCCATCAAGGCCAACCATGGCGCGGCCCGCGTCTACATGCAGCCTGCTTCCGAGGGTACCGGCGTGATCGCCGGCGGCGCCATGCGTGCCGTGCTGGAAGTGGTTGGCGTGAAGAACGTGCTGGCCAAGGCTGTTGGTTCGCGCAACCCGATCAATCTGGTGCGCGCGACCATCAAGGGCCTGCAGGCCGTCGCCTCGCCGAAGAAGATCGCTGCCAAGCGCGGCAAGACCGTTGACGAGGTGCTGGGCAATGGCTAAGAACAACGAAACCGCCGGTACCGTGCGCGTGCGCCTGGTCAAGGGTCTGCGCGGTGTGCAGGCGCGTCACCGCCTCAGCGTCAAGGCGCTGGGCCTGAACAAGACCAACGATGTCCGTGAACTGAAGGACAGCCCGCAGGTTCGTGGCCTGATCAATACGGTCTACTACCTGGTCCGGGTCGAGGAGTAATCATCATGCGTCTGAATGACATCAAGCCGGCCGCCGGCTCCCGCAAGACGCGTCTTCGCGTCGGCCGCGGCATCGGTTCGGGCCTGGGCAAGACCGCCGGTCGCGGTCACAAGGGTCAGCATGCCCGCGCTGGCGGCACCCACAAGTTCGGTTTCGAAGGCGGCCAGATGCCGCTGAACCGCCGCATGCCGAAGGTCGGTTTCCGCTCCAAGCTGAAGGCGCAGAGCCAGGAAGTGTTCCTGTACCAGCTGGCTGCCATCGAAGGTGATGTGATCGACTTGGTCGCACTGCACAAGGCCGGTCTGGTCGACAGCCGCGCCAAGAAGGTCAAGGTGGTGCTGAAAGGCGAGATCGCTCGTGCCGTGAAGCTCTCCGGCGTACTGGCCACCGCTGGCGCCAAGGCTGCCATCGAGGCGGCCGGCGGCAGCGTGGAGTAATTGACGGTGGCAGCAGCCCAGGGCAATGCACTCGGCAAGCTCGGCAAGCTGACCGAACTGCGTCAGCGCATCTTCTTCGTGATCGGTGCGCTGATCGTGTTCCGTCTCGGCTCGTTCATCCCGGTGCCAGGCGTCAATCCGGAGGCGATGACCAGTCTGGTCAACGGCAACGGCCTGATGGACATGTTCAACATGTTCTCGGGTGGCGCCTTGGCGCGGTTCTCGGTCTTCGCGCTTGGCGTGATTCCCTACATTTCGGCCTCGATCGTGTTCCAGATGATGGGCGCGGTGGTGCCGAGCATGCAGGCTCTGCGCAAGGAAGGCGAGTCCGGCAAGCGCAAGATGACCATGTACACGCGGTATGCCACGGTGGCGCTGGCGGCTTTCCAGTCGTTCGGCATCGCGGTGGCGCTGCAGGGGCAGGTCGCCGCCGGCGGCGCGCCGGTGGTGTACACGCCGGGCTTCGGCTTCATCCTGTCTTCGGTGGTTGGTCTTACCGCGGGCACGATGTTCCTGATGTGGCTGGGCGAGCAGATGACCGAGCGTGGCATCGGCAACGGCATCTCGCTGCTGATCTTCGCCGGCATCGTGGCCGGTCTGCCGGGTGCGGTGGTGCATACGCTCGGCATGAGCAGCAACGGTGAGCTGTCACTGATCAAGTTGCTGATGGTGTTCGGCCTCTCGCTGGCAGTGACCGCTTTCGTGGTGTTCATGGAGCGGGCGCAGCGTCGGATCACGGTGAACTACGCCCGGCGCTCCGGTGGCCAGCGTGCCTACCAGAACCAGACGTCGAGCCTGCCGCTGAAGATCAACATGTCGGGCGTGATCCCGCCGATCTTCGCATCGAGCCTGCTGATGTTTCCGGCCACGGCAATCAGCTGGTTCAGCACGGGTCAGCAGACGCGCTGGTTGCAGGATCTGACCCAGGCGTTGAGCCCCGGCAGCCCGTTGTACGAAATCGTGTCGTCGGTGCTGATCATCGCGTTCGCCTACTTCTACACGGCGATCGTGTTCAACGCGGACGAGACGGCGGACAACCTCAAGCGTTCCGGCGCGCTGATTCCGGGTATTCGTCCCGGCAAGGCCACGGCCAACTACATCGACTCGGTGTTGACGCGGTTGACCGGTGTGGGTGCGCTGTATCTGGTGCTGGTGTGTCTGGTGCCGTCGTTCATGCAGAACGCCTGGCATGTTCCGTTCTATTTCGGCGGCACGTCGCTGCTGATCGTGGTGGTGGTGGTGATGGACTTCACGTCACAGGTGCAGGCGCACCTGGTCAGTCACCAGTACGAGAGTCTGCTCAAGAAGGCCAATCTGCGACGCAGTTGAGGCTGTCAACAGTTGGTCCAGGTCGGAGGGCAGCGCCACCGCGGTGTGGCAGGGCTTTCCAGTTCGGGTAATTCAGGTTAAAATTGCGCGTTTACCGCGCACGAAACGCATCGGAGAAGTACATCATGGCGCGCATCGCGGGTGTCAATTTGCCGGTCCAGAAGCATGTCTGGGTTGGTCTGCAGAGCATTTACGGTATCGGTCGCAGCCGGGCCAAGAAGGTCTGCGCGGATGCTGGCGTGGTTCCCACCACCCAGATCAAGTCCCTGAGTGAAGGCGAGGTGGAGAAGATCCGCCACGAGATCGCCAAGTACACCGTCGAGGGCGATCTGCGCCGCGAGGTTGGCATGGCGATCAAGCGCCTGATGGACCTGGGCTGCTACCGCGGCCTGCGTCATCGTCGCGGCCTGCCGCTGCGTGGTCAGCGTACGCGTACCAACGCACGTACCCGCAAGGGCCCGCGTCGCGCGATCAAGAAGTAATTGAACCAGGGCGATCGTCCCTGATCGCGAAGATCAAAAAGCGGCCTGCGTGGCCGCACTGATACCAAGAGCCTCAAAACTATGGCCAAGCCGGTTAAAGCTAAGAAGAAGATCAAGCGCGTTGTCACGGATGCCGTGGCCCACGTGCAGGCTTCCTTCAACAACACCATCGTCACCATCACCGACCGTCAGGGCAACGCCCTGTCGTGGGCTACCGCCGGCGGTGCCGGTTTCCGTGGTTCGCGCAAGTCGACCCCGTTTGCCGCACAGGTCGCCGCCGAGAAGGCCGGTCGTGCCGCTGGCGATTACGGTGTGAAGACCGTGGAAGTGCGCATCAAGGGTCCGGGCCCGGGTCGTGAGTCGGCGGTTCGTTCGCTGAACGCGCTGGGCTACAAGGTCCTGAACATCATCGACGTCACGCCGATTCCGCATAACGGCTGCCGCCCTCCCAAGAAGCGCCGGGTCTGAGGTCGCATTCCGCGACCCTTTCCCTTTGCGAAAGTCAATGACCGGCACGCATTGCCGGACTATTTGAAAGAGATAAAAACATGGCCCGTTATCGTGGAGCTACCTGCAAACTCGCCCGTCGTGAGGGTGCGGATCTCAGCCTGAAGAGCCCGGCGCGCGCGCTGGATTCCAAGTGCAAGCTGGAAAACAAGCCCGGCCAGCACGGCGCGAACAAGCGCATGCGCATGTCCGACTACGCTGTCCAGCTGCGTGAAAAGCAGAAGGTCAAGCGCATCTACGGTGTGCTCGAGCGTCAGTTCAGCAACTACTACACCAAGGCCAGCACGCTCAAGGGCAACACCGGCGAGAATCTGCTGCGCCTGCTCGAGAGCCGTCTGGACAACGTCGTGTTCCGCATGGGCTTCGCGGTCACCCGCGCCCAGGCCCGCCAGCTGGTTGCCCACAAGGCGATCCTGGTCAACGGCAAGAAGGTGAACATCCCCTCGTACCAGGTCCGTCCGGGTGACGCGATCGCGCTGACCGAGAAGGCACGCAGCCAGCTGCGCGTGCAGGAAGCGGCGACCGTGTTCGACACCATGGACCTGCGCCCGATCTGGGTCGAAGTGGATTCCAAGAAGTTCGAAGGCACGTTCAAGTCGGTGCCGGACCGCGGTGATCTGCCGTCCGACATCAACGAAGCGCTGATCATCGAGCTTTACTCGAAGTAATTAACGGAGCCCTGCATGGCAGTTTCGTCAACTAGTGTGCTGCGGCCGCGTGGCCTCAGCGTCGAACAGCTCGGAGCCAACCGCGCCAGGGTGGTGGTCGAGCCGCTCGAGCGTGGCTTCGGCCACACCCTGGGCAACGCGCTGCGTCGCGTGCTGCTCTCGTCCATTCCCGGTAGCGCCATCGTCGAGGTCGAAATCGACGGCGTGCTGCACGAGTACACCACCCTCGAGGGTCTGCAGGAGGACGTGATCGAAGTCCTGCTGAACCTGAAGGACGTGGCGATTCGTCAGCACTCCGGCGATGAAGTGACCCTGACCCTGTCCAAGCAGGGCAAGGGCGTGGTCACCGCCGGCGACATCGTGGTCGATCACTCGGTGGAAATCATCAACCCCGAGCACGTGATCTGCCATCTGACCAAGGACATCTCGCTCAACATGCGCCTGAAGGTGCGTCGCGGCATCGGCTACCAGCCGGCCAGCGCGCGCCAGCATCCGGATGATGAAGCGCGTCCGATCGGTCGCCTGCAGCTGGACGCGTCGTTCGCGCCGGTGCTGCGCGTGGCTTACGAAGTGGATGCCGCTCGCGTCGAGCAGCGCACCAACCTCGACAAGCTGGTCCTGGACATCGAGACCAACGGCACCATCGGTGCCGAGGACGCGGTGCGCAAGGCTGCGGAGATCATCAACGACCAGCTGTCCGTGTTCGGTGACTTCTCGCGTCGCGAGAGCGCCACCGACAAGGCCGAGAAGAGCGGCTTCGATCCGCTGCTGCTGCGTCCGATCGACGATCTGGAGCTGACCGTGCGTTCGGCGAACTGCCTGAAGGCCGAGAGCATCTACTACATCGGCGACCTGGTGCAGAAGACCGAAGTCGAGCTGCTGAAGACCCCGAACCTCGGCAAGAAGTCGCTGACCGAGATCAAGGACGTGTTGGGTGGCCGTGGTCTGGCCCTCGGCATGAAGCTTGAAAACTGGCCGCCGCCGGGCCTCTCGCACGGCATGCAGCTGGGTTGATTGAAAGCCGGGATTCGGCATTCGGGATTCGGGATTCGTTGAAGCGGCTTGCCTGCTTTTGCGAATCCCGAATCACGTATTCCGAATCTCGAAATACAAAAGCGGATATCCGCGGAAAGCCGGACACAGGCGCCGGTTTTTCATAACAACAGACAGAGAGTATTTCGTCATGCGTCACATGAAGTCCGGTCGGAAGTTCAACCGCACCAGCAGCCATCGCGAAGCGATGTTCAAGAACATGGCTGCCTCGCTGATCAAGCACGAGCTGATCCGCACCACCCTGCCGAAGGCGAAGGAACTTCGCCGCGTGGCCGAGCCGCTGATCACCTTGTCCAAGGTTGACGGCGTGGCCAATCGCCGCCTGGCGTTCTCGCGCCTGCGCGACAAGGAAGCGGTGGGCAAGCTGTTCGTGGAGCTGGGCCCGCGTTACAAGGAGCGTCCCGGTGGTTACCTGCGCATCCTGAAGTGCGGCTTCCGCCCCGGTGACAATGCGCCGATGGCGTACGTCGAACTGGTCGGCCGCCCGCAGGCCGAGGCCGTCGACGCCGAATAAGGCGTGATGGCGCGACCGGCATCGGTCGACAATCGAGACCAGACAAAACCCGGCCGGGCAACCCGCTGGGTTTTTGTTTGCCCCCGCCAGCCGTGGGCGTTGCCTTGTGCCGTGATGTGAGGCAGGAGTCCTTCGTCAGGTACGGCGCGACAACGGTGAAGCCGTGTGCCTGCCCGCGAACTGCAGGAGCCCGCTCGCGGGCGATGCTTTTGAAGCTTTGAAGCCAAAGCCAAAGCTTGAAGATCAAGATCAAGAGCTTTCGTCCTCCTTCGGAGGGCGAGCCACTTTCTCTTTGCGTGGCCACATCGAATGTAACCAGAGAGAAAGGCCACCCCGCTTGGCGCTTGCCGGGCATCGGGCAATGCCATCATGCATTGCCTCAACTCCGGCATCCATGCCGTCGCCTGTCCGTGCGAAAAGGAGTCGACATCCCTGTCGACTCCCGCTGCGCGGCCTGTCGCCCCCGGCTCACCGCCGCACAGGGCCCCGGGTAGGGCAGCGGGCCATCGTGGCCCGCACTTTTCGAACGAGCCAAAGCAACAGCCAGAGCAACAGCAACGGTCGGCGCTTCGGGGCGGGGCGAGTACCGTCAGCGGATGGCGTGTTGCTGACAGCTTGACGGGGAACGGTTAAGGTCTGGCCTCCCGCAAAGCAGCTGTCGTCATGAATCCATTCCGTTGGTCCTATCGCTTCGCTTTCTTCGCCGGTTTCCTCGTGTGTGCCGGGTTGCTCGGTTTTGCGTTGTTCGCCGAGAAGTACTGGCAGATGTTTCCGTGTCCGCTGTGCATTTTCCAGCGAGTGGGTTTCATCGTGATGGGCCTGTTCTTCCTGATCGGCGCGCTGCACGGGCCCCGCGGCGGGGGGCGCTGGGTCTATGCCGGTGGCGTGCTGCTGGGCGCGGTGTTCGGCGCCGTGGTGGCCGGGCGTCATCTGTGGATCCAGTCGCTGCCGGCTGACCAGGTGCCGTCCTGCGGCCCGCCGCTGGACTACATGTTCAGCGCCTTCCCGTTCGCCAAGGTGCTGCGGATGGTGTTCACCGGTTCCGGCGAGTGCGCCACCGTCGAGCCGATCCTGGGCTTGCCGATGCCGGCGTGGACGCTGCTTTGGTTCGTCGTGCTGGCGGGATTGGCCATCGTGGCCAGCCGTCGGCGGAAAGGAGTCGTGGCATGAGCGGCGCAGATGCATGGAGCCCGGATTCCTGGCAGCGCCGGGTAGCCCTGCAGCAACCGCATTACGAGGATGCGGCCGAGTTGGCTACCGCCACCGGGCATCTCAGTCATCTGCCGCCACTGGTCACTTCCTGGGAAGTGGTGGCGCTGAAGCAGGCGCTGGCCGAAGCGCAGGAGGGCAAGCGCTTCCTGTTGCAGGGCGGTGACTGCGCCGAGAGCTTCGCCGATTGCACCAGTCCGGTGATCTCCAATCGCCTGAAGGTGCTGCTGCAGATGAGCCTGGTGCTGGTGCACGGGCTGAAGAAGCCGGTGCTGCGCGTTGGCCGGTTTGCCGGGCAGTACGCCAAGCCGCGTTCGGCAGACATGGAGACGCGTGGCGAGGTCAGCCTGCCGAGTTTCCGCGGCGACCTGATCAACAGCCCCGAATTCACCGCCGAGGCGCGTCGCGCCGATCCGCAGCGGATGATCCGCGCCCACGCGCATTCGGCGCTGACCATGAATTTCGTGCGTGCACTGATCGATGGCGGCTTTGCCGACCTTCGCCACCCGGAATACTGGGATCTGGCCTGGGTCGAGCACTCGCCGTTGGCCGCCGAGTACCGCCAGATGGTCTCGGCGATCGGTGATTCGCTGAATTTCATGGAGACCCTGGCCGGGCCGATCGCGGGCTTCTCCAAGGTGGATTTCTTCACCTCGCACGAGGCGCTGCTGTTGCACTACGAGCAGGCGCTGACCCGCCTGGTGCCGCGCAACCCCGGCTGGTTCAACCTGTCCACCCACTTCCCCTGGATCGGCATGCGCACCGCCGCGCTGGATGGCGCCCACGTGGAATATTTCCGCGGCATCCGCAATCCGGTGGCGGTGAAGGTGGGGCCGTCGGTGACCGCCGAGCAACTGCTGCCGCTGATCGATGCATTGAATCCCGACGACGAGCCGGGCCGGCTGACCCTGATCCATCGCATGGGCAACGCGAAGATTGCCGCCGCGTTGCCGCCGCTGCTGGATGCGGTCAAGCGTGCCGGACGGCGCGTGCTGTGGGTGGCCGATCCGATGCATGGCAACACCGAAAGCACCTCCAACGGCTACAAGACCCGCCGTTTCGACAATATCCGCGGCGAGCTGGAGCAGGCTTTCGACATCCATGCCGCGGCCGGCACCCGCCTCGGCGGCGTGCACCTGGAGCTGACCGGCGAGGACGTGACCGAATGCATGGGCGGCGCCCGCGACCTTTCCGAGGCCGACCTGCAGCGCGCCTACAAGTCGATGGTCGACCCCCGCCTCAACTACGAGCAGTCGCTGGAACTGGCGATGCTGATCGTCAGGAAGTCCGGCAGCCGGCAATCCGGGAGCGGGGAATAGGGAGTGGGGAATAGGGAATAGGAAAAGCCGGAGCAAAAACCGGCGCGCCTGAAACTCCCTCCCCATCGCATCAGGAGAGGGCCAAGCTCAGGCCTCGGCTTCGGCTTTGGACCTGGCTTTTCCTATTCCCTGTTCCCCACTCCCTATTCCCGGCTCTGACACCTGTCACCCCTGCTGCCGGACGACGCACACTGGATCGGCCATGCGGGCGACGGGATGATGGGGTTCTGCCAAGCGGAGCATCGTCATGAGCGATCAAGCCTCCATCACGCCGCGTGTCGACCTGTGGTCACTGATTGGACTGGCCTTGCTGCTGTTGCCGTGGTTGACCATGGCGCACGAGCTGGGGGGACATGCGCTGGCCTGCGTGGCCACCGGCCATCTGCCCAGCGAGCTGGGTGCGTATTACGTGGAATGCCCGGGCACCGGCGTGGGCAGCGGACGGATCGTGGCGATGGCCGGCACCGGGATGGACTTGCTGCTGGCGGCACTGGGGTGGTTCGCCTGGTCGCGGGTGCGGCGGCCGTTGCCACGGTTGGTCTGGTGGGTGGTGTTCACGGTGAAGGGCATGGTGGCCGGTGGTTACTGGATGTTCTCCGGCGTGTTCGATCTGGGCGACTGGGCGCTTTCCGGTCCCGACGGGATCGGGCCGTTGCCCTGGCCCTGGCTGTGGCGGGTGCTGATGTTCGTGCTGGGCCTGGCCGTCTACATCGCGGTGGTGCGGCGGGCGATCCGGATGCTGGCGACGATGCTTGGTGGCGGGGCGCAGGCGGCGGCCACGCAGCGGCGGATCGGCATGACCCTCTACCTCGTCGGCGGGGTCTCCGCGCTGCTGGTCAGTCTGCTCAATCCGCTGGGCATCGTGATCACCTTGATGTCGGCGATCGCCTCATCGTTCGGCGGAACCGCCGGGCTGTTCAATGTGGCCTTCGCCGGAGCCGGCGAGCGGCCGCCGGCGGATTTCGTGATCGGGCGCCACGGCTGGCTGCTGGTGGCCGGGCTGGTCGTGACCCTGGCGTTCGCGGTGGTGCTGGGGCCGACGGTCCATCTGGGCTGAGCGGATCAAGGCAGCCCGGGCGGGACGAATGCGGCATGTTGTCGCGATGGGCCAGACGAGGCCGGCGCCTGACACGGCCAGTGCACGTTGGCGGCGTACAATGGGCGGATGACCACGAACGCCAGCCGTCATTCCGCCAAGCCGTTCGCCACCGCCGCCTTGCTGGCCGCCGCGCTGTTCATCGGCGCCCCCGGCCATGCCGCGGACGAGTCCGATCCGGCACCGATTCCCGATACCTTGCAGCAGCGCATCGCCAGCTGCATCGCCTGCCATGGCGAGCACGGCGAGGGCTCGCCCGGCAGCGGCTATTTCCCGCGTCTGGCCGGCAAGCCGGCGACCTATCTGGCCCGCCAGATGCAGGATTTCCAGAACGGGCTGCGCAAGTACGCGCCGATGGAATACACCGTGCGCCAGCTCAGCCCGGAGTACATGCGCGAGATCGCCGAGTACTTCTCCGCCCAGCAGGTGCCCTATGGCCGCTCGGAGGTGCCGACGGTATCGGACGCGGTGATCCAGCGTGGCAACGAATTGGTGGAGAAGGGTGATCCCTCGCGCCAGATCCCGGCCTGCGCCAGCTGCCATGGCAGCCAGCTGACCGGCGTGGAGCCATCCACGCCCGGACTGGTCGGCCTGCCGTATGACTACATCAGCGCCCAGTTCGGCTCCTGGCGCACGCATACCCGGGCCACCGTGGCGCCTGATTGCATGGCGCTGGTGGCCAGCCGCCTCAGTGATTCGGACATCACCGCAGTGGCCGCCGCGCTGGCCAGCCGTGAATTGCCGGCCGATACCCATGCGCAGCCGGCCGGCTCGGTGACGCCGCCGCTGTCCTGCGGCGTGCTGGGCGCGGTGGAGGATCCGTCATGAAGCATTTGCGCTGGTGGTTGTTGCTGGTTTTCGTGGTGGTCGTGCTGGGCGTGGCCTGGTGGCTGTTCGGCAGTGGTGGGCGCGAGCCGGTCTCGCCGCAGGCCAGCGCCGTGCCAGCGGCCTCGTTGAAAGATCCGGCGCTGGTCGAGAAGGGCCGCTACCTGGTGGCGGCCGGCGATTGCGCAGGCTGCCACACCGCGCGTGGCGGTGCCGATTTCGCCGGTGGGCGCACGGTGGCCACGCCGTTCGGCAACATTCCCGTGCCCAACATCACCCCGGACCACGAAACCGGCCTGGGCGACTGGAGCTTCGAGGATTTCGAGCAGTCGATGCGCCACGGCGTGGGCCGCCACGGCGAGCTGCTGTATCCGGCCTTCCCCTATACCTCGTACACCAAGGCCAGCCGCGACGACCTGCTGGCGATCTTCGCCTACCTGCAGTCGCTGGCACCGGCGCAGCAGCCGGCGGTGGCCGGTTCGCTGGAATTTCCCTACAGCGTGCGCAACGGCCTCAAGGCGTGGCGGGCACTGTATTTCCGTGCCGGCGAGTTCAAGCCTGATCCGGCGCAGTCGGCGGAATGGAACCGTGGCGCCTATCTGGTGCAAGGCCTGGGCCACTGCAACGAATGCCATGCGGCCCGTGACTCGCTGGGCGGCACGCCCGGTGACGTGCATCTCACCGGTGGCCAGATCCCGGTGCAGAACTGGTATGCGCCTGACCTGAGCACGCAGCGCCATGGTGGCCTGGAAGGCTGGACGGCCAAGGACATCGTCGACCTGCTCAAGACCGGCCAGTCCGCCCGCGGCGCCACCTTCGGGCCGATGGCCGAGGTGGTGGTCAACAGCACCCAGTACATGAGCGACGAGGATCTGCACGCCATCGCCACCTATCTGGAGTCGCTGCCGCCGCGCGACGCGCCGGCCGAGCCGTCCCGGATGTTCGATGCCGACACGCTGGTGGATGCCGGTGCCAAGGTCTACGCCGAGCATTGCGAATCCTGCCACCGTGCCGACGGCAAGGGCGTGGCCGGCATCTATCCGCCGCTGGACGGCAACTCCTCGGTGACCGAGCCGACCGGCATCAATGCCGCCCGCATCGTTCTGCTGGGCGGGTTCGCTCCGGTGACCGCGGCCAATCCGCGTCCGTACTCGATGCCGCCGTTCGCGCAGCAGTTGAGCGATGAGCAGGTGGCGGCGGTGATCAGCTACATCCGTCGTTCGTGGGGCAACCATGCCTCCGCGATGCGCGCCGAGGATGTCAGCAAGTACCGGCAGACGCCGATCGATTGATCGGCGTGGCCGGTCGGCCACGATCCGGCCGGCTCAGCCGCGCAGCTCGCGGTACAGGCCGGCCAGCGCCAGCCATGGCGCCAGATCCCAGTGGCCGCGTGCCTGCCCGGAGGGCGAGGGCAGCACGAACATGCGGGTATCACCCCATGTCTCTTCCTGCAGTCCGTAGTCGGTGGCGCGACCGAGCGCGGCGCGTGCCGCATTCTTGCTGGTGAAGCCGAGCAACCGGGGCTGGTGGTGCTCGAGTTTGGCTACCAGGGCTGGCACGTCGAAAGCCCCGCGTGGCAATTCGTCATCGTTGCCGCTGTACTGTTTGGCCAGGTCGGTCAGGCCGATGCCGTAGTTGGGCAACAGCGGGAATTCCTGCGGCGCGAGCTGGCGCGGGGTCAGCCCGGCCTGGTGCAGGGCACGCCAGAACAGGTTGCCGGGATGGGCGTAGTAGGCGCCTTCGGCGGCCGAACGCCTGCCAGCGGCGGTGCCGCAGAACACCAGAGCCAGGCCGGGGCGCAGTACGTCGGGGAGAATCGGGAGCGGGGCTTGCGGGAGCATGGTGCAGGGGGGCGGCTGGAGGCACTCACGATAGCGCGGCTGGCCGTATCGCAGAACCGTTGCCCGTTTTTGCGGTCTGCAGCCCGGTAGCGAACATCCCTGGCCTGATTGATCGACAGTCCGTAGCCGCAACCGCTATAAAGATCACTGGTTCCGGGAGTGTGCGGTGAGTGAAGAAATCCTGATCAACGTGACCCCGCGCGAGACGCGGGTCGGCGTGGTCGAAAATGGCATGTTGCAGGAAGTCCACGTCGAACGTGCCTCCCGCCGCGGTTATGTCGGCAACATCTACAAGGGCCGGGTGCAACGGGTGATGCCCGGCATGCAGGCGGTATTCGTCGAGATCGGCCTGGAGCGCGCGGCCTTTCTGCACGCCTCGGACATCGTGCGCCCGCCGTCGGCCGACGGCGAGGGCGGCAACGGCCATGTGCCGACGATCAGCGAACTGGTGCACGAAGGCCAGGAGATCGTGGTGCAGGTGGTCAAGGACCCGATCAGCACCAAGGGCGCGCGACTGTCGGCGCACCTGTCGATTCCCTCGCGCTACCTGGTGCTGCTGCCGTACGCGCGCACGCTGGGCATCTCCGCGCGCATCGAGGACGAGACCGAGCGCCAGCGCCTGAAGGACGTGCTGGGGCCGATGATCGGCGAGAACCCGCTGGGCTACATCGTGCGCACCAATGCCGAAGGGCAGAGCGCCGAGTCGCTGGCCTTCGACGTGACCTACCTGGGCAAGGTCTGGCGCGTGGTGCAGGAGAACATCGCCAAGGCCAAGGTCGGCGAACGCGTCTACGAGGAGCTGTCGCTGCCGTTGCGCAGCCTGCGCGACATGCTCAACGACGAGATCGAGAAGGTCCGCGTGGATTCCCACGAGACTTTCGAGAAGGTCACCAAGTTCGTGCACAAGTTCATGCCGAACCTGGATGACCGCATCGAGCACTACGACGGCGAGCGGCCGATCTTCGATCTGTACGGGGTCGAGGACGAGATGCAGCGTGCGCTGAAGAAGGAAGTGCCGTTGAAGTCCGGTGGCTACCTGATCGTCGACCAGACCGAGGCGATGACCACCATCGACGTCAACACCGGAGCCTACCTCGGCACGCGCAACCTGGAAGAGACGGTGTACCGCACCAACCTCGAGGCCGCGCAGGCGGCAGCGCGCCAGCTGCGGCTGCGCAATCTGGGCGGCATCATCATCATCGACTTCATCGACATGAGCGACGAGGAACACCGTCGCCAGGTGCTGCGCATGCTGGGCAAGGGACTGGCGCGCGATCACGCCAAGACCACGGTCTACCCGATGTCGGCGCTGGGCCTGGTCGAGATGACCCGCAAGCGCACCACCGAGAGCCTGGCGCGCCAGTTGTGCGAGCCGTGCCCGGCCTGCAACGGTCGCGGCCAGTTGAAAACCGCCGAAACGGTGACCTACGAAATCTTCCGCGAGATCACCCGGGCGGTGCGCCAGTTCGACGCGGAGAAGCTGTTGGTGATGGCCAATCCGTCGGTGGTCACGCGGATCCTCGAGGAGGAATCGGCGGCGGTGGCCGAGCTGGAGGAGTTCATTTCCAAGAGCATCCGCTTCCAGGCCGAAGAGCATTACTCGCAGGAACAGTTCGATGTCGTCCTGCTGTAGTCCGGTTGCGGGTCACTGCGCGTGACATCGCCGTGGCGGCAGCGGTTGTCGGGTTGTGCCTGCGTGTCGGGCCGGATACTCGCGATCGTGGTGATCGTGCTGGCCGTGCTGATGCTGCTGGCGCAATCGTTGTTGCCACTGCTCGGGCGGCATCCGGACTGGCTGGCCGCGCAACTGGGCCAGCGCCTGCAGCGGCCGGTGGCGATTGCCGCGATGGAGGGACACTGGTCGTTTTCCGGGCCGCGGTTCGTGATGCACGACGTAAGCATCGGTCGCGCCGACGCCGCCGACGGCAAGCTGCTGGAGCTGCCCCGTGCCGAATTGCGGGTTGACCTCGGCAGCTGGCTGTTGCCGTCGCGGCATCTGTTCAACCTTTACGTGCGTGGTTTGCAACTGGATCTGCATCGCGATGCCACGGGCTGGCAGCTCAACGGCATGAACCTGGCCGGTAGCGGCGAGCGGCAACCGCCGCCGACGCACATGTCGCTGGATCTGTGGCTGGACGATGTCGGGCTGACGGTTGCCGATGCGGTGCATGATCGCCACTTCGCCCTGCATTCCCCGCGGCTGCGGCTGAGCTATCAGGGTGATCAGATCCGTTTCGGCGGGCTGGTGCATCGGCAGGGGGTGACCGCCGCGGTACGCATGGCAGGCCGTCTCCGCGCGGATGGCCGTCGTGGCCAGGTGTGGATGAACGTTGACGCGGCCGATCTGCACGCGATGCTGGAGGGCGTCGATCTGGGCGGGAGCGAGGTCGAGCAGGGGCATGGTGGCCTGTCTGCGTGGCTGGACTGGCGTGATGGTCGCCTCGGTCATGGCCTGCTGCGGGTCGACCTGGATACGCTGGCGATCAAGGCGCCCACCGCCACGATGCGCGTGGATGCGCTGCACGGGCTGGCTGGCCTCCGCTTGACCGACGATGACTATGTCGGTCGCTGGGCGGGTGATGGCGGCGGGGAACTGGCGCTTTCGTTGCATCATCCGGACACGGGGCAATGGGCGGTGGAGGCCGCTGCACGCGGCCTGCGGTTGTCGCCGCTGTTGCCCTGGCTCGCGTTGAAGCCGCAGCTGTCGCCGGCACTGGCGCATTGGCTGGGCGACGGTCAGCCGCATGGCACGCTGGATCGGGCCGAGCTGCGCTGGAGCCAGTCGGGCGGGCTGGATCACCTCGAAGCGGATTTTCACGATGTCGGCATCGCTCCGGTCGGCAAGCTGCCCGGGATCAGCTCGCTGCGGGGAAGAGTACGTGGCGATGCCGAAGCACTGGTGCTGGAGCTGCCGGCCCAGGCCACCACCTTGCAGTTCCCGCACGGTTTCCGTCAGCCGTTCGTGCTGTCCGATCTCTCCGGCACGATAGCGGCCTGGACACAGGATGACGGCTGGCATCTGGGTGCCGATGCGCTGGATTTCACCGGTGCCGGTTATGCCGGCCAGGCGCGGGGCGAGGTACTGCTGCCGGCCAAGGGGCGACCGTTCCTGGATTTGTACGCCAACCTCGACCATGCCGATGTGGCCGCGGCCAAGCTGTTCTGGCCGATCGGCTCGATGTCGCCGGGTACGGTGAAATGGCTGGATCGTGCGCTGGTGGCGGGCAGGATTGACCGAGGCCAGGTGCTGGTGCGTGGCAATCTCGCGGACTGGCCGTTCCGCCACAATGAGGGGCGCTTCGAGGCCCGGGCGCAGATCAGCGGGCTCACGCTGGACTATGGCGCAGGCTGGCCGCGCGGCGAAGGTCTCGACGCGGTAGCCAGCTTCGTCGGCAATGGCATGCTGGTCGAAGCCGGCAACGGGCAGGCGCTCGGGGTCAAGGTGGAGCGGGCGGTGGCGCTGATCCCGGATTTCCGCGACAACCTGCTTGATCTGAACGTGCAGGGGGCGGGCAGCGGCGCCAGCTTGATGGCCTTCGCCCGGCAGAGCCCGGTTGCCCGCGACCAGGCCGATACCCTGGCCAAGCTCGATCTGGGTGGCAGTGGCGCGTTCGACTTCCATCTGGCCTTGCCACTGCGTGACGTTGCCGGCCTGCAACTGGATGGCAATCTGGTGTTGAAGGACGCCGACCTCGACGCGCCGGAGTGGAATCTGCACCTGGACAAGCTCAGCGGTCCGCTGCACTTCGACGCGCATGGCCTGGGCGGCGACCGGCTTCAAGCCGGCTTCCGTGGCCAGCCGTCCACCCTGCAACTGGCCATCGCCGGTGCCAACGTCGACCCGGATGCCGTGTTGTCGGCGAGGCTGCGGGGCCGCTACCGCGTGGACGAGCTGATCCAGGGCTATCCGTCGCTGGACTGGATCGGCCAGCTGGCCGACGGGCGTGGCGACTTCGACATCGGCTTCAGCATCGAGCACCAGGCCGATGCCGACGCACTGGTGCAGACACTGACCGTGGACTCGCCGATGCAAGGCATTGCGCTGGATCTGCCGGCACCACTGCACAAGTCGGCGGCGGAGCGTCTGCCACTGCAACTGTCGCTGGGGTTGCCGATCGATGGTGGTGATCTGCGACTGGGATTGGGAGACGTCTTGCATGGCCACTTGCGCCTGGCCGACGACAGTCGCCCGTTGGCCGGTACGCTGATGTTCGGTCAGCGTGTGCCGCAGACCCTGCCCGAGCGCGACCTGCGCATCCGTGGCCATGCCGTCAATTTCGACGCCACCGGCTGGGTGGCATGGATCGCGGCAGGCAGTGGTGCAGGTGGTCCGGGATTGGAGAGCCTCGACATCAGCACTGATCAGGCCGAGTGGTTCGAGCAACCGCTGGGGCCCTTGAAGCTGCAGGCAAAGCCCGGCAGTGAGGTCCTGGGCGTGGACGTGGACGGTGCCGCCATGGCCGGCAATTTCAGCGTGCCTACCGTTGACCTGGAGAAGCGCGGCGTTACCGCCCGGTTGCAGCGGTTGTATTGGCCCAAGGCCAAGCCGGCCTCCGCCAACGACGGCGCGGCAGCGACGGATGCCACCGATGCCGTCGATCCGGCCGACACCGGCATCAATCCGGCGGCGATGCCGCCGTTCCATCTGTGGATCGGCGATCTGCGCCTGGGTGAGGCGAAACTGGGCGAGGCACGGCTGGAAACCTGGCCTACCGGAGAGGGCATGCACATCGAGCAGTTGCGTGCGCTGTCCAGTCAGGTGCAGATCAATGCCAGTGGCGACTGGAATGGCAGCGCCGGCAACAGCCATACGCGGATGAAGATCGATTTTGCTGCGGAGAATCTCGGCGCGATGCTTGGGGCCTTCGGTTTTGATGGCCTGGTCGACGGCGGCAGAACCCACGATCAGCTCGATGCCCGCTGGCCCGGTGCGCCCAACTCGCTGTCGCTGGCCACGATGGATGGCTCGCTGCACATCCAGGTCGACAACGGCCGCATTCCGGAGGCGGCATCACCCGGCGTGGGCCGCCTGCTCGGCCTGGTCTCGCTGGCCGAGCTGCCGCGCCGGCTGACCCTGGATTTCGGCGACGTGTTCGGCAAGGGCCTGGCGTTCGATGCGATCCACGGCGATTTCCGTCTGGCCGATGGCAGCGCCAGTACCGACAACCTGGTCATCGATGGCCCCGCCGCCAACATCCGCGTGACAGGCCGCACCGGCCTGCGCCGCCGTGACTACGACCAGCAGATGCTGGTGATTCCGCACGTGGGCAACAGCCTGCCGCTGGTCGGCGCGGTGGTCGGTGGCCCGATCGGCGCGGCGGCGGGCCTGGCCGTGCAGGGCCTGCTGGGCAAAGGCCTGAACAAGGCCGCCAGCGCGCGCTACCGGATCACCGGCAGCTGGGACAAGCCGGTGATGACCCTGGTGGAAAAACACGAAGCCGCCGCCCCCGCCAGCGATGCGCCCGCCGCCCTCCGGGAAGCCCTCCCGGCGCCCGCCACCACGGTTCCGCCCCCCGCCGGCTGAGCTGGCGAAACAGCGCTTTCGGGGCAGGGATTCGCAAGAGCATCGCCCGCGAGCGGGCTCCTACGGGGTTTCGTCAGTGCTGTTGATGCGAGTGTGACTGGTGCGGTGCAGACCTTCCCGTCCCGCACACCGCCCCGTTCGTTGTAGGAGCCCGCTTGCGGGCGATGCTTCTGGGCCGGGATGACCAGCCATTCGGCTGTTGAGAGCCGGGATTGGGGATTCGCAAAAAGCATCGCCCGCGAGCGGGCTCCTACAGTGAATGGGGGGCTGGTGTGCGGGGGCTTTTCTCTCACTCCTCTGCACTCACTCCTGGGCTTTGGTGCTGCCGTTGAAGGGGAACAACTGCTGCTTCACGAAGCCGTCGGGCATGTAATCACCGACCACGCCGTAGTGGGCGGGGAATTTGTTCTTCGATTTCACCGCGGTGCCGAACAGGTGGTCGAGGAAGGCGTAGTGCGCGGCGTAGTTCTTGTCGATCGCCTCGTCATCCGAGGCGTGGTGCCAGTGGTGGAAGTCCGGCGTCACGATCAGGTATTTCAGCGGTCCCCACGGCAGGTGCACGTTGGCGTGGTTGAACACCGCCTGGAAACCCACGATCAGGATGTAGCCGTTCATCACCGCCTCGCTGAAACCGAGGATGTACAGCGGCGCCAGCACGGCCACGCGGGTGGCGATCAGTTCGAACATGTGCTGGCGCGAACCGGCCAGCCAGTCCATCGTCTTCACGCTGTGGTGCACCGCGTGGAAGCGCCACAGCAGCGGCACCTCGTGATACGCGCGATGCGTCCAGTATTGCGCCAGGTCGGCCGCCAGCACGCACAGCAGCAACTGCGGCAGGAACGGGATGTGCTGCACGGTCTGCTGGAAACCGCTGCTGACCAGCCAGCCGAACATGTGGTGCAGCAGGTAGTTCACCGTCAGCAGCGCCAGCCCCACGATGAAGTGGTTCACCGCGAAGTGCTTCAGGTCGGTCTGCCATTCCTTGCGGAAGATCGCCTGGCCCTTGTACAGCGGGAACAGCTTCTCGATCACCACGAACACCAGGGTCGAGCCGAGCAGGTCCAGGATGAACCAGTCCAGCCCGATGTATGGCGTGTGGTCGGGGAAGCTGCCCACCGGCACGCGTGAGCCACCCAGCGCCACCGCCGCGATCACCAGCGCGAAGGCACTGATGTTCAGGCCACGCTGGCGGTTCATGATGATGTTGCCCAGCGAGATGCCGCCGGCCACCAGCAAGCCCACCAGCAGCAACTGGCGCAGCACGTCCACCGAATACTTGCTGCGCAGGTCCGGCGTGGTCAGGTATTGCGGGAAGTGGAAGGCGATCACCGCCAGCAGGCACAGGATGCCCAGCGACAGCGCGATCACCCCGCTGATCTTGCCCAAGCCCGGCTTCAGCTCGCCGTCGCGATGCAACAGCTCGCGGGTTTCCTGCACCGGTGCCTTGACCTTGCTGATCACCTCGCGGGCGATTTCACGCTTCGAATGTTTGTCCATGCCTGTTCCGTTCAGTCCCCGTGCCGGCGCATGGTAACCCGGCGGCGGAGCATTGCTTTAAAGTGCCGGGATCGCCCCCATCTCGGGGCCTTCCGACTCCCCGACCTGGCAGCCCATGGATTCCCTGATCGCCCTCGCCGAAAGCAAATTGTTGTCCCCCGGCGGCATCGCCACCGGCGACCTCGACCGCGTCTTCAGCCAGCTGATGGGCCCGTCGATCGACGCGGCGGACCTTTATTTCCAGCACTCGCGCAGCGAGTCGTGGATGCTCGAAGAGGGCATCGTCAAGGACGGCAGCCACTCGATCGAGCAGGGCGTGGGCGTGCGCGCGATCAGCGGCGAGAAGACCGGCTTCGCCTATTCCGACGAAATCGTGCTGCCGCAGTTGCTGGACGCCTCGAAAGCGGCCCGCGCGATCGCCCGTGACGGCCACGGCTCCGGCCAGCCGCTGGCCCTGCACGGCGCACGCCAGCTGTATCCGGCGATCGACCCGGTCGACAGCCTGCCCAATCCCGACAAGATCGCCCTGCTGCGCGAGGTGGATGCCTATGCGCGTTCGCGCGATCCGCGCATCAAGCAGGTCATCGTCAGCCTTGCCGCCACCATCGACACCGTGTTGATCGCGGCGTCTGACGGTACCCTGGCCGCCGACGTGCGTCCGCTGGTGCGCCTGAACGTGCAAGTGATCGCCGAGCAGGGCGGTCGCCGCGAGCAGGGCCACGCCGGCGGCGGTGGCCGCTACAGCTACCGCGAGCTGATCGACAACGGTCGTGCCATGGCCTTCGCCGACGAAGCGGTGCGCCAGGCGTTGGTGAACCTGGAATCGGTCGATGCTCCCGCCGGCCAAATGACCGTGGTGCTCGGTCCCGGCTGGCCCGGCGTGCTGCTGCACGAAGCCATCGGCCACGGTCTGGAAGGCGACTTCAACCGCAAGGGCAGCTCCGCCTTCTCCGGCCGCATCGGCCAGCGCGTTGCCGCCAAGGGCGTCACCATCGTCGACGACGGCACCTTGCCGGGCCGCCGCGGCTCGCTCAGCATCGACGACGAAGGCACCCCCACCGAGTGCACCACCCTGATCGAGGACGGCATCCTCAAGGGCTACATGCAGGACAAGCTCAACGCCCGCCTGATGGGCATGGCGCCCACCGGCAACGGCCGCCGCGAATCGTTCAACATGCTGCCGATGCCGCGCATGACCAACACCTACATGCTGGCCGGCCAGCACGATCCGCAAGAGATCGTGCGCTCGGTGAAGAAGGGCCTGTACGCCCCGAACTTCGGCGGCGGCCAGGTCGACATCACCAGCGGCAAGTTCGTCTTCTCCGCCAGCGAGGCCTACCTGATCGAAGACGGCAAAATCACCCGCCCGGTCAAAGGCGCCACCCTGATCGGCTCCGGCCCCGAGGTGCTCAACCGCGTCTCGATGATCGGCAACGACCTGGCGCTGGATGAGGGCGTGGGCGTGTGCGGCAAGGACGGCCAGAGCGTGCCGGTGGGCGTGGGCCAGCCAACCCTGAAGATCGACGCGATGACGGTGGGCGGCACAGCGGCCTGATCGGCCGGGACGACAAGCCTTCGGCTGTTGAACGCCGGGATTCGGAAACGCCGGCATCAAACCTCGGCGCAGGTCAGGCACCGCCCGACAATGCGCGCGGTTTCCATGCGCAGCCGACGCCCGCTCCGCGCGATGGAATACGCAGGAGCCCGCTCGCGGGCGATGCCTTGTTGGCTAACGATTGCCCAGATAGCCAGGGATCACGAAAAAGCCGTTTTCCTCCACGAACGTGATGCGCAGCCGATGGAGCAGGGCGCGCAATTCGTCCGTGCAGTCTTCGATCACGTGGGGCAAAAGGCGGCCGACGCTGCGCCGGTATGCAGGTGCCACCCGGATCCATTCAATGTGCTTGCCGAACGAAGCCTCGGGAGTTTTTCCCCAGTCACCGTGGTAGCCCGGAGCGGGTTCAATGGTCGGAGGGAAGGGCTGCTCCTCGTGGAGTGTCTTGACCTGGTAGGCGGGGGGGAACGGCAAGCCGTCGATGGCTTCGCACAACTCCCGCCAGCGGGTGTCGTTCATGCACGGGACCAGGCCCCGTTCGGAGATGGTTCTGGCTGTACGTCTGTCCATGGATGGGGTTGGCTGTGGTTGGTTTGTTTCGTGCTCATCCTGCCCTTGCTCCAGCCGTACCCGCCACCGTCGAGTCTGTGCAGGTTGGGGGATTCTGCAAGGTGATTCGTCACATGTGAGATCAGGAGCGGGGCTTGGCCAGACTTCCCGACGGCGAAGCGTGCCCGGTCCCGATGGAGCATGGCACAGTGCCGAAGGAAATCATGCGGCCGCCAAACGCAGCCACTTGGCGGATCATCACCCGGCAGCAGTTGGGGCCGGAACACCACGGAGCAGGAAGCGTCATGTCGATTTTCGGAAAACTGTTTGGCCGCAAGCCTTCGGCCACGCCAGGCTTGCAGGCACTGATGGAACGTTATGCGCAGGCTGCCTCAGCCCGGTTCCCGGGCGTGCGCCCGGTCATTGCGCTGGCGGCAACGGCCGCCGAGTCCAGCGTGGTCCTGCACTTCCCCGAGGGTAGCCAGTTCACGCAGTTTTTCGGCAATGTCTGGCCGCGTTGCCAGGCCGGTCCGGAGGCGGTGGACGAGGTATTCGCGGAGCAGTTTGCCTCCATCGAAAGAGTTCGGCGCGAATGGGAAGACGATGCCAATCGCGAACCGGGACTGATTCTGCCGGTACTGAAAAGCCGTGGCTGGCATGACGCCTCATTGCAGCAACTGCGTGATGCGGGCGTGGCGGTTGGTGATGCGCCCTTCGTGGTTCGTCCGTTCGTCGGGGACCTGGTGATGACCTTCGTCGAGGACCGGCCCGAGTCGATGAACTACATCGGGGCGAAATCCGCACGCGAGCGCGGACTGGACGACGAGGCGCTGTTCGCTCACGCGCTGGAAAACCTGGCCGGCTTGCTGCCGCAACTGCGCATCGAAGGCGGCGGCGGGCGTCATGTCGCGCGGCTGGATCGCAACTACGACGCCAGCATGGCCTTGTTGTTCGATCGCTGGCGCGATCGTGTCGATGTGCCGGGCGAACCCGTCCTGGCAATTGCCGCCCGCGACGAACTGCTGATCGGTGGCACAGGTGACATCAAGACGCTTCTCCAACTGCAGCAGATCGCGGGCGAGATCGTGGAGCAGTCGGCCTATGCCCTGACCAGCCGCCTGTTCGTGTTCCGCAACGGCAGGCTGGCCCCGCTGATGATCGCGCGCAAGGACGACGACGTGGTCCTGGTCGACCTTGCCGCGGACGAGCGCATCGGCGGCGGAACGGCATGACCGTGGTGCTGTTGCCGGCGCAGTCAGGAACGGGGTCAGGTTGACTTCCCCGCAGTCGGGAAATGCCCTTGGCACGAGTGGCACTCTCGATGGCGAGGGCATTCGGCGTGCGGGTGCCGTGCTTTTCCTTGCCTCGTCGGACGCTGGCGAAGCGTTGGCGATGAAGCGCGTCAGGTGGTTTGGCTGAGTGCGAGGGAGCTTTCGACGGCGTTTCCCGGCGCTATGCGAAAGCTGCCGCGGGCAACTCCTGATCCCTGCCTGGCAGATCGGGTGCCACTCAAGGGTTCGCTGGCCCACGGCCTCCGGAAAGCGCCTCACGGATGATTCCAGACAGCCACGCCGTGTCATCGCGAGCAAGCCATTTTCCCAGCTGGACCAGGACGAGGCCGATCCCGAACATGGCAACTCCGGCCAGCGGGAACCACCACATGACAGCTGTCGCGGATGTCCATGTCGCGTAGATCGCCAGCGTCGTCCACAGCAGGCAGAAGCCGAACCAGAAGGTCAGAAAGACCTTCACCAGCCAGTGCATCGTGAACCGTCCTTCGAGGACGACGTGGCCTTGCCCGGTTTCCTTGAAGCTGCCGACGAAATACGGCGCAAAGGAATTCCTGACAAACGGAATCCTTCGCGCCAGGACGACTTCGAGTTCCGACACGGTGCCGACGGCCTGTTGATGGGTCAGTGCTCCACTGAACATTCGCTTCGTGGCCTGCTGGAGCCTGAGAGTGGATTCCTCGCGACCGAAATCGCTCTCGAATCTGGCCGGGAGTGAACCGTAGAGGAAGTCGAGAAAGGTCGGTTTCATGGGTGGGCTGAAGGTATTTCCGGCATGAAGGGCAATTGCTTGAGTCCGGGAGGTTGGCTGACCCGGAAGGGATGCTTCACGGATGCCAGGGGGCTGCCGGCTTCTGCTATTGCGGATCCCCGCGTTGAACAGCCGGACGGCTGGCCATTCCGAACTCCGGCTCTCAAGGTACCACGATCGCCGTCCCCGTCTTCACCCGATCCAATGCGATCAGGCTGCGGAAGCTCGTTACCAGCTCGTTCTCCGCGAACAGGCGGCGGGTCAGTGCTTCGTACGTCGGCATGTTGGGGGCGACGATGATCAGGACGAAGCTGATGCCGCCGGTGACGTAGAAGCATTGCTGGACTTCGGGGGTGTTGCGGAACAGGGCCTTGGCGCGGTCGGAGGTGCTGGCGCGTTCGTCTTTCATCTGCACTTCGACGATGGCGGTGATGGTGGCGGCGACGGTGTCGGGGTCGACCACGGCGACGTTGGCGGCGATCACGCCGGCTTTTTCCATCGCGGCGATGCGGCGCTGGACGGCGGCGGTGGAGAGGCTGACGGTTTCGGCGATGACGCGCTGCGGGGTTTTGTTGTCGCGCTGGATGATGGCGAGGATGGCGCGATCGAGGCGGTCGAGGGTGTGGCCGCGATGGGCAGTCTTTTTTGCCATGATCGGGAAATTTTCTCGTTTGGAGGCCGCAGATACGGTCAAATCATCGCATTGCAGCGAGTAGATTGCGCGGATGGACACGATCTCGACCGCACCAGTCATTCCCGCCCAACGCCATGCCGGCCTTTTTGCCGGGGTGGCCTGCGGCATGGGGGCGGGGGCGCTGTGGGGGCTGGTGTTTCTGGCGCCGGAGCTGGTGCGGCAGTTCAGCCCGTTGCAGCTGACGGTGGGGCGCTATTTTTTCTACGGGCTGATCGCGTCGATGCTGATCGCGCCGCGCTGGCGTTCGTTGTTGGCGCGCCTGCCGCGACGGCAGTGGTGGCATCTGGCCTGGCTGGCGCTGGCGGGGAACACGCTTTACTACGTGCTGCTGTCCACGGCGGTGCAGACCGGCGGGATCGCGATGACCTCGCTGGTGATCGGCTTCCTGCCGGTGGTGGTGACGCTGGTGGGCAGCCGCGATCACGGTGCGGTGCCGTTGCGGCGCTTGTTGCCGTCGCTGTTGCTGTGCGCGGGCGGAGCGCTGTGCATCGGCTGGCAATCACTGGGCGGCGCGGCGGGAGGCGTGCCGGGGCAGCGGCTGCTGGGGCTGTCGTGCGCCGTCGGTGCGCTGGTGTCGTGGTCGGCGTATGCGGTTGGCAATGCGCGCTGCCTGGTGCAGTTGGAGCAGGTGTCGGCACATGACTGGAACCTGCTCACCGGCGTGGTCACCGGGGCGCAAAGCCTGCTGTTGCTGCCGCTGGCTTTGGCCGTCCAGACGGCCAGTCACGCAGGCGCGGAATGGGCAAGGTTTGCCGCGGTGTCGGCGGGCGTGGCGATGCTTGCGTCGATTGCCGGCAATGCCCTGTGGAACCGGATGAGCCGCTTGTTGCCGCTGACCATGGTCGGGCAGATGATCCTGTTCGAGACGGCGTTTGCGCTGCTTTACGGGTTTGCGTGGGAGCGGCGCTGGCCGACAGGGTTGGAACTCGGGGCGCTGGCCTGCGTGGTGCTGGGGGTGATGAGCTGCCTGGCCGCGCACCGGCGACCGGTGGTGGCCGAGGTGGTGGGGTGAGGGACGAAATGCGGCGAAGGCATCGCCCGCGAGCGGGCTCCTACAGCCGTTGACCGGTAGGAGCCCGCTCGCGGGCGATGCCTTTCGGATGACTCAGTCTTCGCCGCCGTCGTCCGACTGCAGGTCTTTCAGCAGTTGGAACAGCTCGCGGTAGGCCTTGGGGGGTTTGTTCGGGGTGTTCTTCTCGATGCGCGCCTGGCGCACCAGCGAGCGCAGGTGCTGGCGGTCGATCTGCGGGTGTTCGGCGATCAGGGTGGACAGGGCTTCGTCGCCCTCGTCGGCCAGCAGGCGCTCGCGCAGGGCTTCCAGGCGGTGCATGGCGGCGGTTTCCTGGCGGCGCTTCTCGCGGTTCTCGCCCAGTTCGGCGCGCACGGCGTCGAAGGCGTCATCGTCCTGGCGGCGCATCAGCTTGGCCAGGAAGGCGAGCTGGCGCTTGCGCGCGATGTGCGAGGCGATGCGACGGACGTTGGCGATCTCGTCGCGGATGTCGTCGGGCAGGGGCAACTTGGCCAGCCGCGACGGCGGCAGTTCGACCAGCTGGCCGGCCAGCTCCAGGATGGCCAGCGCGTCGCGTCGCTGCTGGGTGCGGCTGGGGCCGTACTCCGTGTCGTCGAGTTCGTGTTGGTTGCGGCTGCGGCTCGGGCTCACGGGGTCATTCCAGAAGGGCGGTGGTCAGGTCTGTGGTGCGCTGTCGGCCGTTTCGGTGTCGGCCTGTTCGAGCGCGAAGCGGGCGATCGGCTCGCCGTCGAGTTCGATGGTTTCGTTGAACATGGCGGCGGGTCGTACCCACAGCCCGCGTTCGCCGTACAGGGCCTGGTAGACCACCAGCAGCTCCATGGTCTCGCTGTGGCGGGCGGTGCCCAGCACGCGATAGCGCTGGCCCTTGTAGTGGCGATAGATGCCGGCGGCCGGTTGCATGGCGTTCTCCGCAGCTCTTTCATTTCACCGCGGCGGCCCCATCTGCAGGCTTCGGCGGTGCGAACCGCTTATTCTACCCCTCTTTGATCCCAGGAAAGCCCGCACGTGAGCGAAGTCGCCATCAGCCAGCCGCCGTCCGATCGCAGCCAGTCCGAACTCGACCGCCTCGCGGAACTGGCCGAGGAGGTGATCCGCCGTGCGCGTGCCGCCGGTGCCAGCCAGGCCGAAGTGGCTGCCAGCATCGACACCGGCCTGAGCGTGAACGTGCGGCTGGGCGAGGTGGAGACGGTGGAGCACACCCGCGACCGCGGCTTCGGGCTGACCGTGTACTTCGGCCAGCGCAAGGGCTCGGCCAGCACCGCGGATCTCAACCCCGACTCGATCCAGGCCACGCTGGAGCAGGCCTGCGCGATCGCCCGCTACACCGAGCCGGACCCGGCGGCGGGGCTGGCCGATGCCGATCGCATGGCGCGCGACTTCCCGGATCTGGACCTGTGGCATCCGTGGGACATCGATACCGCGCAGGCGATCGAACTGGGCATCGCGATCGAGGAGGCCGGCCGTGCCCATGCCGGCATCAGCAATTCCGACGGCGCCGGCGTGCAGGCCGGGCAGGGGTTGTCGGTGTACGCCAATTCGCACGGTTTCATCGGTCGCGAGCGCGGTACCCGGCATTCGCTGTCGCTGTCGCTGATCGCCGGCGAGGGCGACGGCATGCAGCGTGATTACTGGTATGACAGCGTGCGCTCGGCCGGTGATTTCATGAGCGCCAAGGCGCTGGGCGACAAGGCGGCCGAGCGCACCCTGGCGCGGCTGGACGCGCGCGGCCTGTCGACGCGGCAGTGCCCGGTGCTGTTCGCGCCGGAATTGGCGCGGGGCCTGATCGGCCATCTGCTGGGCGCGGTCAGTGGCGGTTCGCTGTACCGCCGTGCCAGCTTCCTGCTCGATCACGTCGGCAAGCCGGTGATGCCGTCCTGGCTGGACATCCACGAGCGCCCGCATCTGCCGCGCGGCCAGGGCTCGGGCAATTTCGACGCCGAGGGCGTGGCCACCCGTGACAACGAGCTGGTCGAGGGCGGCGTGCTGGCACGCTACGTGCTGGGCAGCTATTCGGCGCGCAAGCTGGGGCTGCAGTCCACCGCCAATGCCGGCGGCATCCACAACCTGATCGTCGATGCCGGCAGTGCCGACGGCGAGCGTTCGGATTTCGAGGGCATGCTGCAGCGGCTGGGCACCGGGCTGCTGGTGACCGAGGTGATGGGGCAGGGCGTGTCCATCGTCACCGGCGACTACTCGCGCGGCGCGGCGGGCTTCTGGGTGGAGAACGGCAGGATCGCCTATCCGGTGGAGGAGATCACCATCGCCGCCAACCTGCGCGACATGTTCGCCGGCATCGTCGCGGTGGGCAGCGACGTGGACCCGCGCTCGCATCTGCGGGTGGGCTCGATCCTGGTTGAAAAAATGACGGTGGCCGGCGATTGATGCTCTGATCCACTCGGCCCGTGCCGAATGGATCAGAGCCCCTCAGGTCGGTCGAGCGCCGAAAAAGTGAAAATTCCTGCGACACCATGTTGCAAGCCTTGTTAGCATCAGAGGCAGCGGCGCCAGCTGGCGATCCGTCCAGGTATTTTCATTACAAGGAGATGAGCATGAGCGTTCCCCCCGAGTCGGTCGTTCCGCCTCCGCCGAGCAAGTCCGGCGATGGCGCCCCTTCTGCCGATGAGCGTCAGTGGGCGATGTTCGCGCATCTGTCCGCACTGTGCGGCCTGATCATTCCGTTCGGTACCATCATCGGTCCGCTGGTGATCTGGTTGATCAAGAAGGACACCATGTCGTTCGTGAACGACCAGGGCAAGGAAGCGCTGAACTTCAACATCACCGTGGCAATCGCGATGATCGTCAGCTGGATCCTTTGCTTCATCCTGATCGGCTTCCTGCTGTTGGCCGTGGTCGGCATCGGCTGGCTGGTGCTGGTGATCATCGGCACGATCAAGGCCAACGAAGGCACCACGTATCGTTACCCGTTCACGCTTCGACTGGTGAAGTGATTGGAGGGTAGGGAATCGGGAGTGGGGAATAGGGAATAGCAAGAGCAAGAGCAGCTTGCCGTTCGCCGCAACCTTCCCCCACCTCCGTTTTCCTCTGAGCAACCATGCAAAAGGGCGCCAATGGCGCCCTTTTGCATGTCCGGAAGCAACAGTTGGAAACAGGTGGGTGCAGGTTACCTCGCACTGCTCTTCCTATTCCCTATTCCCCACTCCCCACTCCCCATTCCCGGCAATCAAAGCACCTTGCCCAGCCCCGCCGGATTGCGCGGGTCGCTGGCGGCGGTCTTGGTGTTGGTGGTCTTGTCCCAGACCACCACGTTCATGTTGCCCCAGGTGTCCTGGTCGTTGATCTCGTAGCCCATGTCCTTGAGCTTGGCCAGTACGTCGGCGGGCAGCTGGGTGCCTTTCTCGATGTCGATGCGGTCGGGCAGGAACTGGTGGTGGATGCGCTTCTGCGCGGTGATCTGGCCGGCGTCCTTGCCCTCGATGAAGGCCAGGATGGCGCCGAACACCTGGGTGATGATGGTCGAGCCGCCGGGCGAGCCGATCACCGCGAGACGATCCCTGCCGATCACGAAGCTCGGGGTCATCGAGGACAGCATGCGCTTGTGCGCCACCGGCGCGTTGGCCGAGCCGCCGATCAGGCCGAAGGCGTTGGGTGCGCCGGCCACCAGGGCGAAGTCGTCCATCTCGTCGTTGAGCAGCACGCCACTGTCGCCGGCCACGAACTTCGAGCCCAGCGTGGTGTTCACCGTGGCAGTCATCGAGACCATGTTGCCGTCCTTGTCGATGATCGAGTAGTGCGTGGTGTGCATGCCCGGATCCTTGACGTGCTCGGACGGCAGCCAGGCCGACTTGGTCGCCTGCTCGGCCAGGATGCTCTGGCGCAGGCCGTCGGCGTAGTAGGGCGACAGCAGCATGTCCAGCGGCATCTTCACGAAATCGGGATCGCCGAGGTATTCGTTGTGGTCGCGGAAGGCACGGCGCATCGCCTCGACCAGATAGTGGATGCGATGGGCCTGGTCCATCTTGCCGAGGTCGTACGGCGCGAGGATGTTGAAGATCTCGGCCACCGCCACGCCACCGGATGACGGCGGCGGCGCGGTGACGATGTGGTAGCCCTGGTAGTCGAGTTCGATCGGCGTGCGCTCTTTCGCCTGATAGGCGGCCAGATCGGCCAGCGTCCAGGTGCCACCGGCGGCCTTGACCGCGCGGACCATTTCCTCGGCGACCGGGCCCTTGTAGAAGCCGTCGGCGCCGCGCGCGGCCATCGCCTTCAGGGTGGCGGCCTGGCCGGGGTCACGGAAGATGTCCGACTCCTGCGGTGCCTTGCCGCCGGGGAAGAACTTGCTGGTGGAAGCGGGGTAGCGCTTGAGCACGTCGGCACTGCGATTGATCGAGCGGACCAGTGCGCCGGTCGGGTGGAAGCCCTGGTCGGCCAGCCGGATCGCCGGCTGCAGTGACACCGACAGCGGCAGCTTGCCGTACTTGTCGGCCATGTAGGCCAGGCCGGCCGGCATGCCGGGGATGCCGGCGGCCAGCGGGCCGTTGACCGAGGTGTCGCGGTTGGGCGTGCCGTCGGCGTTGACGTAGTCGGCCGAGCTCACCGCCTGCGGCGCCATCTCGCGCGAGTCGATGAAGGTGTCCTTGCCGGTGGATGCGTCGTGGATCAGCGCCAGGAAGCCGCCGCCGAGGCCGGAGGCTTCCGGCTGCACCACCGACAGCGAAGTGGCCACGGCGATTGCCGCGTCGACCGCGTTGCCGCCCTTTTTCAGCGTCTCGAAACCGGCTTCGGTGGCCAGCTTGTTGGCGCTGGCGATTGCCGCGGTTTGCGTTTTCGCCGGAGCGGCATCACGCGCCTGCGCGGAGATGCCGAAGGTGACCAGGGCCACCACCAGCGCGGTGCGGGTCAGGCGGGCGAGCGAAGGTTGCGTGCGGAAGGTGGCGGGATGTGCGTGGAACTTGGGCATGGGGGCACCCTTTGTGAGCGATGGGGGGGATGGAAAGAGCATCGCCCGTAGGAGCCCGCTTGCGGGCGATGCTTTTTTGCTTACCAGTCGTAGCGGATCTTTCCGTAGACGTAGGCACCCTGGAAGCCGAACGGCGAGCTGGACGAGTACGGGAACACGCCATTGGTATCGGAGTCTTCCGGCACGCGCATCGGGTAGGTGTTCAGCACGTTGTCGCTGCCGAGGGTGAAGGTCCACTGGTTGCGGTGGTAGCTCGCGGCCAGGTCGAGCAGCCACTTGCTCGGGTAGACGATGTCATCGAGGTAGCTGACCGAGCCGTACGAGGTGATCCGGTCGTAGCGGGTCAGATTGCCGGTGAACGCCCAGTTGCCGACGTTGTAGGTCTCGTTGAGGATCAGCTTGCTGCGGGGCGCGGAGTCGGCCAGCAGGCCCTTGATGGCGCTGCGATTGAGGCGCTGGAAGATCACGCCCAGCGAGTCGAGCACCGGCGGATTCGGCTTGACGTCGGTGACCTTGTTCTTGTGGTAGCCGTAGCTGAGCGTGGACAGCAGCGAGCCGTTGGCGCCGACATCGGTACGCAGGCTGGTGACGATGTCGATGCCCTGGGTGCGCACGGTGCCGGCGTTGGTGAAGTACGAGACACCCTGGTACTGCAGGTCGGTGATGCCGTGGTCGGCCAGGTAGTCGATCACCGAGGGCAGGGCCAGCGACAGCTGGCTGGACAGCGCGATGCGGTCACGCACGGTGATCTGGTAGGCGTCGACCGAGATGTTCAGGTCGTTGGTCGGGTTCCACACCATGCCCAGGGTGTAGTTGCGCGATTTCTCCGCCTTCAGCGGCTCGCTGCCGAGCAACTGGGCGATCGGGTTGTTCACCGGCACCAGGCCGCGCAGGTAGATGCCCGGCGGCAGGCCGAGCGAGTTGCCCGGTCCCTGGGCGGCCGAGGTGGTTTCCGAATAGTGTTGCTGGCCCAGGCCTGGCGCACGGAAGCCGGTGGACGCGCTGCCGCGCAGGGCGAACGAATCGGTGAAGTCGAAGCGGCCCGACAAGGCCGCCGAGGTGGTGGTGCCGAAGTCGGAGTAATCCTCGTGGCGCGCCGCGGCGGAGAAGGCGAAGCGATCGGTGAGGTTGCCTTCCAGCTGGATGTACTCACCCACGTCATGGCGGGACACCGAGATCGCATCCTGCGGTCCCCAGCCGGCAAAGCCCTGGGCGCCACCGGCCACGCCGGAGGTGCCGACGTAGTACGAGCCCAGCTCGCCGGCCTCGACGTCATAGCTCTGGCGCAGGTACTGCGCGCCGAAGGACAGCGTCAGCGGGTTCTTCCAGCTGGAGCCGATCTCGCGGGAGATGTCCAGGTCGACGGTCTGCTGCGAGGCCGAGAGCAGGCCGTCGTGGAAACTGGTCGGGCTGCTGCCGAAGTCGTTCAGCAGGGCGTAGTTGGTGGTGTTCTGGGTGGCGTAAGAGACGCGGTTGTTGCCGTAGTTGCCGCTCAGGTCCCAGTGCCACGCGCCGGCCTGGCCGCGCAGGCCGACCACCAGCGAGCGGTCGGTGGAATCGCCATGCTCGCGCGGCAGGAAGCCGTCCGGGTAGACCAGGCCGACCAGGGGGTTGTTCGGATACGGCGTGTTGCTGCCGTAGCGGTAGTAGCCGCGCGGTTCGCCGACGCGGCGGCCGTAGTGGCCGAAGGCATACAGCTCGACACCCGGGGTGATGTCGTACTGCATGTTGAGGAACACGTTCTGGTTGCGGAAGGCCACGTTGCCGAAGTGGAACTTCTGGCCCAGCTCGGTCAGGCCCCGGCGGCGGTCGACGCCGGCGCGGTTGGTGGAGTTCTGGTTGCTGGCCTCGGCGGTCATGCGCAGCCAGCCCTTGTCGCCGCTCAACGGCACGCCGAAGCTGGTCGAGCCCTGCCACTGGCGACCGTCACCTGCCGAGTACTGGCCACCGGCGGCCTGGATATTGCCGCCCTCGGCGCCGCTCTTGAGGATGATGTTGACCACGCCGGAAAGCGCATCCGAGCCGTACTGGGCGGAGGCACCGTCACGCAGCACCTCGATGTGGTCGATCGCCGACATCGGAATGGTGTTCAGGTCGATGCCCTGCGAGCCCTGGCCGATCTGGCCCAGGCTGAGCAGCAGCGCGCCGGAATGCCAGCGCTTGCCGTTGACCAGCACCAGCACCTGGTCCGGCGACAGGCCGCGCAGCTCGAACGGACGCTGGAAGGCGAAGGTGTCCGAAGCCGGGGCGAACGGGAAGTTCAGCGAAGGGATCGCGCGCTCGAGCGCCTGGGTCAGGTCGATCGTGCCGGTGGCCTTGAGCGCATCGGCGGAGATCACGTCGATCGGGGTCAGCGAGGAGCTTTCGGTGCGCTTGCCGGCACGGGTGCCGGTGACCACCACTGTGTCGAGGTTCTTGGCCTTTTTCGAGGTGCTGCCGGCGGCGTCGGAGGTCGCCTGTGCATTGGCGTCCTGTGCTGACACGGAGGTGGCGAGTGCAAGCAGTACCGCAGCTGCCAGAGAAGTCGGGATGAGCCGACCAGGACGCTTGTTCATGAACATTCTCCCCAGGTGCTTTTCTTCAAGATGACATCGCGGGCGTGCAGCCGGCGAGCGTTGCGGTCGATATCCGACCTGCATGGGCAAGGCGCATCCCCGGGCACCTTGTCCGCATTTGTTGCAATCCCGCTTCGAGCATAGTCACAGGTGCGCGCAACCCTCCAATGAAAAGACTGCCATTTGGCATAACCAAAAGTTGTGGACAGCAAAGAACTGCTGCGGTCAGGGCGGACCGATGACCTCAGCGGCCCGCTGCCGAACGATCTCCAGAAAGCGTTTCTGCAGTGGATTCAACGGACTGTCGACGCGATAGAGCGCATACAGGACGATGTCCAGTTGCAGTTTGAGTGGGCGAGTCTGCACGTTGCGGCCGCCATCGCGCGAGGCGGTGAACGGATCGACCAGGGCCAGCCCCTCGCCCTGCACCACCAGCGAGTAGGCCAGCTGATAGGTCTGCACCCAGGCGGCGATCCGCGGCGGCGGCGTGACCTGGGCCAGGTGGCTCTGCAGCATGCGACCCAGCGCATCCTGCACGGTGATGCCGACCATCGGCCGGGCGGCCAGTTCGCTTACCGGCAAGGGTTGTTGCAGTTCTTCGGCCGACCACCAGCCGGGCGGGGCGATGACCATGACCTGGCCGCGTCCCAAGGCCTCCTGATGCAGGCCGGGGTGACTGGTTTCCTGCTGGGTGAGGCCGATGTCGGCTTCGTGCAGCATCAGCGACTCGCACATTTCCGCCGAGTGCTGGGTGAACAGCTCGGCGGTCATGCCCGGCGCGCATTTGCGCAGCGCGGTGGTGGCATCAGGGACGAGGGCGTGAGCGAGGGTCGGCGTGCAAGTGACCCGAAGTGGGTGGTTCTCGGGGGCACCGAGGCTGCTGGTCAGCCGCTGCAGGTCGTGCAGTTCCTGGATGATGTTGTCGACGCGATGCCGCAGCAGCAGGGCCTGTTCGGTGGGTTGCAGGCGACCGCGCACGCGGCTGAACAGGGGGAAGCCGAGTTGTTGTTCGGCGTGTTGCAGCGCTTTGCTGGCGGCGGGCTGCGAGATGTTGAGCAGGTTGGCGGCCCCGGTGAGGCTGCCGGTGGTCAGTACCGCGTGGAAGACTTCAATGTGGCGCAGGCGCATCGTATCCCCGTGACAGGCACCGCCCCCGATGCCGTTGGTCGAGTGCAACATAGCAGTTGCGGTGATGCCTGTCTGGTGCGGGTGGCGCGTGGCCCTTGCATGGGCCCGATCATCGGCAAAGCCGTGCGCCTGCATGTGAACCGTAGGAGCCCGCTCGCGAGCGATGCTTTTTGCAGGAGCCCGCTCGCGGGCGATGCTCTTGAGGCTTTCAAGCTTTCAAGCCAGAGCAGGATCAAGAGCTTTCGTCCTCCTTCGGAGGCCGAGTTCTTTTCTCTGTTTGGCTGTATGGACCGGAGGCATGGGTAACAGATGTGCCAGGACATGGGTTACACCTCATCGCTGATTTCCGACGCGGTCGAGGTGCCGCTTCAGAGGGGACCCCGGTAGAGCAGCGGGCCATCGTGGCGCGCACTTTTCGAACGAGCCAGAGCCAGGGCAACAGCAACGGCAACGGCAACAGCCGCGTCTTGCAGGGCGGGCATTGCCCGCGGCTTCTGGTGTCGGTGCATGTCGAGCACTGCGTGCGGCATTGCGGGGTTGCGATGCCCTGTCGAGGCATGACTCGGCAAATGCCGTTCGTGTCGTGGAGTGAAGCGTGATCGTCAGGCCTGCCGCGCAGCGCCTTTACTCACTCCTCACTCCTCTCCACTCACTTCTCGCCTCAATGTCCGCGCTGTGCCGAATAACGTGCCAGTTCGGCGAGCAATCCGGCGCGGGGGCCGAGCGGAGCGATGGTGTCCAGGGCCTGGGTCACCAGTTCGGTCAGGCGGGCGCGGGAGGCGTCGAGGCCGATGATCGAGGGGAAGGTGGGTTTGGCGGCGGCGGCATCCTTGCCGGCGGTCTTGCCGATCACGGCCGATTCGCCTTCCACGTCGAGGATGTCGTCGCGGACCTGGAAGGCCAGGCCGACGGCGTGCGCGTAGCGGTCAAGCGCGAGCAGGGTGTCGGCGTCGCCGCCGGCGGCGAGGGCGCCCAGCTGCACCGAGGCGCGGATCAGGGCGCCGGTCTTGCAGGCGTGCATGTGTTCCAGTTCGGACAGGCTCAGCGGCCGGGCAACCGCAGCCAGATCCAGTGCCTGGCCACCGGCCATGCCTTCGGCGCCGCAGGCGCGGCCGAGCGCTCGCAGCATGGCCATGCCGGTGGCGGCATCGGTCTGGCGCACGGCGTCGTCGGCGAGGATTTCGAAGGCACGTGCCTGCAGCGCGTCACCGGCAAGGATCGCCATGGCTTCGCCGAACACGATGTGGCAGGTCGGGCGACCGCGGCGCAGGGCATCGTCGTCCATCGCCGGCAGGTCGTCATGGACCAGTGAATAGGCGTGGATCAGTTCCACCGCGCAGGCGGCGGCGTCCAGTGCCGGGCCGTCCTTGCCCAGTGCGTGCGCGGCGGCATGGACCAGCAGCGGGCGCAGCCGCTTGCCACCGCCAAGCACGGCGTAACGCATGGCCTGGTGCAGTTCGACCGGGGATTCGCTGGCAGGGGGCAGGCAGTGTTCCAGCGCCTGCTCGGCCCGCAGGATCAGTGCCTGCAGTGCCGGGCCCAGGCCGGGCTCAGAGTTCGGGTTCAAACGGTTCGGCGCCGTCGGGGGCTTCGGGATCGAGCAGCAGGCGCACGCGCAGTTCGGCCTGTTCCAGCGACTGCTGGCAATGGCGGAACAGCCCGATGCCGCGCTCGAACGAGGCGAGGGATTCGTCGAGGCTCAGCTGCCCGCCCTCCATCCGTGCAACCAGCTGCTCCAACTCGTCGAGCGAGTGCTCGAAGTCGGCGGCGGGCGAGGCTTCTGCGGGGACGGGAGCGGTCTTGGCCATGGCCCGCAAAGCTAACGCAGAGGCGGCCTGGAATCAATCTGCGCGGGCGTTTTCGATGCGCCGGTCAGCGTCCGGGACGCCACTGCGGAAGTGCGCCGGCCTGATCGAAAATCGCCATGCCGCGCTCGTTGATCCAGCGGTCGGCCACGGCCACCAGTTCGTCGCCGGCATGCAGCAGCGGGCAGGCTTCGCGTCGCCATGGCGGTACGTCGCCCTGCTGGAACAGGTCGCGCAATTCGCGGGTGTGGCGGTCGCCGGCAGGCTTGATCCGTTCACCGCCGCGACGGGTGCGCACCCGCAGTGGTTCGGCCAGTCGCGCGTCGGGCAGCGACAACGACAACGTGCCACCGTCACCCAGCCGCAGTGATTCGCCGTGCCAGAGGAGGTCTTCGTTTTGCGCCGGGGCGCCAGGCGGCAGCGCCCACAGCCGGCCACGCCAGACATGCAGCTCGGTACCGGGCCAGCGTACGCAGGGCCGTTGGCCGGGGCGGGCATGGCATTGCCGTTCGATCTGCCGGCGCTGCGCGGTGGTCGGCGCCGGCAGGCCGAGCGCGTGCAGCCAGTGGTCGAGCAACGGTTCGCGCAGCGCCGGCGCCAACGACAGCCAGCCAGCGGCATCCAGGCTGCCGTCGTCAGGACGGTGCAGGGTGGCGAAGGCATCCAGCCATTGCGCCCGCAATGCCTCGTCGGCGGCGCGGCTGAGCATCGCGCTGTGCACGATCGAATCCACCGCCTGCGGCCAGTGCCGTTGCAAGGCGGGCAGGATGTCGTGGCGCAGGTGGTTGCGGGCCAGCCGGGTGTCGTCGTTGGATGGATCGTCGATCCAGCTCAGCGCATGCGCCAGTGCGTAATCACGCAACTGCTGCCGCGACAGGCCAAGCAGCGGACGCCACAGCTGGCCGGCGCCGAACGGACGTTGCGCACGCATGCCGCCAAGCCCTTCCGGGCCGGCGCCGCGCAGCAGTTTCAGCAGCACGGTTTCGGCCTGGTCGTCGCGATGATGGCCAAGCAGCAGCCATTCGCCCGATTGCAGGTGTGCGGCCAGCGCGACATGGCGTGCCTCGCGCGCGGCGGCTTCCAGTCCGCGGCCGCTGGCGGTGTCGACCTGCACCGTGATCACCGTGCAGGGCACTTGCAAGCTGGCGCAGAAACGTCGGCAGTGCCCGGCCCAGTCGTCGCTTTGCGGATGCAGTTGATGATCGACGTGCAGTGCGCGCAGGCCGCGTGAACGCGCTTGCGGCAGGCTGGCCAGTGCATGCAGCAGGGCGCTGGAATCGGCGCCCCCGCTGAAGGCGACGCACAGCGGGGCCGATGGCACGGACGCCAGTGCGTCGGCCAGGTGGCTTGGCAGTGGCTGGCTCACTTCTTGCCGGCGCGCGGGCGCACGTACAGATGCTTGCCGTTGCCGATCTGGCGCTCCTCGGTGTCGAACAGGCCGATGCCCTTGATCAGGCCGCTGAGCTTGGCGTAGCCATAGTTGCGTGCATCGAAATCGGGCGATTGCTTGCTGATGATGCTGCCGACCGCGCCCAGGCCGGCCCAGCCGGTGTCGTCCGAGGCCGCTTCCATCGCATGGCGCAGCAGGTTCATCAGCTGGGTGTTGCCGCGCAGCTCCTTGGCGGTGTGCGGCTTGGGGGCCGCCTCGGTTTCCGTGGCACCGGCGGTGACCCCGGCCAGCACTTCGGTGTAGATGAACTTGTCGCAGGCGGTGCGGAACGGCTCGGGCGTCTTGCGCTCGCCGAAGCCGTACACGGTCAGCCCCGATTCGCGGATGCGCGAGGCCAGCCGGGTGAAATCACTGTCGCTGGAGACGATGCAGAAGCCGTCGAAGCGGCCGGCGTAGAGCAGGTCCATCGCGTCGATGATCATCGCCGAGTCGGTGGCGTTCTTGCCCACGGTGTAGCGGAACTGCTGGATCGGCTGGATCGAGTGGCGCAGCAGCGCCTCCTTCCAGCCGTTGAGCTCGGGCTTGGTCCAGTCGCCGTAGATGCGCTTGACGTGCGCGGTGCCGTACTTGGCCACCTCGGCCAGCAGTCCTTCGACGATCGCCGGTCGCGCGTTGTCCGCGTCGATCAGCACGGCGAGTTTCATGGTGGTGACATCGTTGGCCATGGGCGTCAGCCGGTGGTTGGGATGCACCCAGTATGCCTTGGGAGAGGGAATGGGGAGTGGGGAACAGGGAATGGGAAAGCGCCGCACGCTTGCAACGCTTCTCGCATTCTCCATTCCCTATTCTCTAATTCCCCGAAAAGGCGCCATAGCTGCGCAGACGCTTGTAACGCTGCTCGAGCAGGTCGGCGATCGGCATGGCCTGGAGTTCGTCGAGCTGGTTCATCAGCACGGCCTTCAAGCGGATCGCCATCGAACGCGGATTGCGGTGGGCGCCGCCCAGCGGTTCGCGCACGACCTTGTCGATCAGGCCCAGCTCCAGCAGGCGCGGTGCGGTCATGCCCAGCGCCTCGGCGGCGTCCTTCACCTTGTCGGCGCTCTTCCACAGGATCGAGGCGCAGCCTTCCGGCGAGATCACCGAGTAGGTGGAGTACTGCAGCATGTTGGTGCGATCACCGACGCCGATCGCCAACGCGCCGCCGGAGCCACCTTCGCCGATCACGGTGCACACGATCGGCACCTTCAGCTCGGCCATCTCCAGCAGGTTGCGGGCGATCGCCTCGCTCTGCCCGCGCTCCTCGGCACCGACGCCGGGATAGGCTCCGGGGGTATCGATCAGGGTCAGCAGCGGCAGGCCGAAGCGCTCGGCCATCTGCATCAGGCGCAGCGCCTTGCGGTAGCCCTCGGGGCGCGGCATGCCGAAGTTGCGGCGCACCTTGTCCTTGGTGTTGCGGCCCTTCTGGTGGCCGATGATCACCACCGGGCGGCCGTTGATGCGGCCCAGGCCACCGACGATGGCGGCGTCGTCGGCGTACATGCGGTCGCCGGCCAGTTCGTGGAACTCCTCGCAGATCACCTCGATGTAATCGAGCGTGTACGGGCGCGCGGGATGGCGCGACAGCTGCGTGGTCTGCCAGGAATTGAGGTTGCGGAAGATTTCGGCGGTCTTGACCTTCAGCTTCTCGCGCAGCCGGCCGACTTCGTCCTCGATGTTGAACGCCTGGCCATCACTGGCATGGCGAAGCTCTTCGATCTTCGCGTCCAGTTCGGCGATGGGCTGTTCGAAATCGAGGAAGTTCGGATTCATTCGCGGCAATTCGTGGCACGGAAGCGGAGCAGTATAGCCGGTGGCCGGCGGTACGTGAGAACGCGGGCGTATGGGGGGCGAGGAGTGAGTGGAGAGGAGTGAGGAGTGAGAGAAGAGCCCCTCTCCCTCCGGGAGAGGGTGGCGCGAAAGCGCCGGGTGAGGGTTCGGGCGAAGCGATCCACTTCACGCTCCGCCCGAACCCTCACCCCAACCCCTCTCCCAGCGGGAGAGGGGCTCTGCTTTTCTCTCACTTCTCACTCCTCTGCACTCACTCCTGGCTCTTTTCCACTCACTCCTGGCTCTTCACCACGCGCAGCCGCGCGGCGGCGATGCCGGGCAGGGCGCGGACGGCACGCAGCAGGTCGGGGATGGCGTTGACGCGCCAGTCGGGGCCAAGCTCGAAATCGGCCTGGGCGGAGCTGTTGCGGTAGCCATGCAGGGTGACGCCGGCATGGCCGCCGCGGAAGCCGGCCAGGGTGTGCTGCAGCTGCTGGACGAAGTCGGGTCCGATGCCGTTCAACTTCAGCTGCAGCAGGCGGGCGTGCTTGCGGCAGGCGTCGGCCAGCGACATCGCGCTGCGTGCGCGCAGCTGGAATCCGCCGCCGGAAAAGTCGTCGATGCGCAGGCCGCCGTCGACCACCAGCATCTGGTCGCGGGTCAGCAGCGGGGCGATTTCCTGGTACAGCTCGCCGAAGAAGCTGACCTCGATGATGCCGGTGCCATCTTCCAGCCGCACGAAGGCATCGCTGTCGCCGCGCTTGCGTACGCCGGTGACCATGCCGGCGACGGTCCAGGGCGTGTCGGGGCCGCGGCGGAAGCGGTTGTCGCCGTCGTCGTTCTTGCGCGGCCGTGGCGGCTGGTAGCGATGCACGATCTCGCCCAGCGGGCAGGTGGCCAGCTGGGCCAGCTCTTCCTTCCACGGGTCGGTCGGATGGCCGGACAGGTAGTGGCCGAGGGTGTCGCGCTCGCCCTGCAGCTTCTGTTCCAGCGGCCATTCCGGGGCGGTTGGAAGCTCGATCTGCACCACCGGCGTGACCGAGCCCATGGCGGCGCCGAACATGTCGTTCTGGCCGGACTGGCGGTCGCGCAGATGCTGTTCGGCAGCCTTGATCGCGTCGGGCAACTGCAGCATCAGGCTGGCACGGTTGGCCGCCAGCGAGTCCAGCGCACCGGACAGGATCAGTGCTTCGAGCACGCGGCGGTTGAGCCGGCTGGGGTCGACCCGGCGGCAGAAATCGGCCAGGTCGGTGTAGCGGCCGTTGCCGCGCTCGGCCACGATCGCCTCGCAGGCGCCCTGGCCGACGCCCTTGATCGCACCCAGGCCGTAGCGGATCACGTCCGGCTCGATCGCCACGAACATGTAGTCGGAAGCGTTGACGTCGGGCGGCAGCACCTCGATGCCGATCGCGCGCGATTCGTCCAGGAAGGTCACCACCTTGTCGGTGTTGTCCATGTCCGAGGAGATCGTCGCGGCCATGAACTCGGCCGGGTAGTGCGCCTTCAGCCAGGCGGTCTGGTAGGAGACCAGCGCGTAGGCGGCCGCGTGCGACTTGTTGAAGCCGTAGCCGGCGAACTTCTCCATGTCGTCGAAGATGGCGTCGGCCTTCTCGCCGGACAGCCCGTCCTTGGCCGCACCTTCGCGGAAGATCGCGCGGTGCTTGACCATCTCCTCGACTTTCTTCTTGCCCATCGCGCGGCGAAGAAGATCGGCGCCGCCGAGCGTGTAGCCGCCGACGATCTGCGCCATCTGCATCACCTGCTCCTGGTAGACCATGATGCCGTAGGTCTCTTTCAGGATCGGCTCGACGCGGGGGTCGGGGTAGACGACTTCTTCCTTGCCGTGCTTGCGTGCGACGAAGCTGGGGATCAGGTCCATCGGGCCGGGGCGGTAAAGCGCCACCAGCGCGATGATGTCCTCGAAGCGGTCGGGCTTGGCGTCCTTGAGCATGCGCTGCATGCCGGACGATTCGAGCTGGAACACCGCGACGGTCTGCGCCTTCTTCAGCAGCTCGTAGGACTTGGCGTCGTCCAGCGGCAGCTTGGAGATGTCCAGCGGCTCCTCGCCGGTCTTCGCGCGGCGCGCGTTGATCGCCTTCACCGCCCAGTCGATGATGGTCAGCGTGCGCAGGCCGAGGAAGTCGAACTTGACCAGGCCAACCGCCTCGACATCGTCCTTGTCGTACTGGGTGACCACGCCGCTGCCGTCGGTATCGCAGTACAGCGGGGCGAAGTCGGTCAGCGGGGTCGGCGCGATCACCACGCCACCGGCGTGCTTGCCGGCGTTGCGGGTGAGGTTTTCCAGGCTCAGCGCCAGGTCGATCAGCGCGTGCGCGTCCTCGTCCTGCTCGTAGGCCTCGCAGAATTCCTTGACGACACGATCGGGTTCCTTCTTCGACTTCTCCGAACGGCCCAGCGCATCGGACAGGGTCAGGTCCAGCGGGCGCGGCGGCACCATCTTGGCCAGCCGGTCGACCTGGCCGTAGGGCATCGACAGCACGCGGCCGGAGTCGCGCAGCACCGCCTTGGCCGCCATCGAGCCGTAGGTGATGATCTGGCTGACCTTGTCGCGGCCGTATTTGCGCGCGACGTAGTCGATCACCTCGTCGCGGCGGTCCATGCAGAAGTCGATGTCGAAGTCGGGCATCGACACGCGTTCGGGATTGAGGAAGCGCTCGAACAGCAGGTTGAACTGCAGCGGGTCCAGGTCGGTGATCTTCAGCACCCAGGCCACCAGCGAGCCGGCGCCCGAGCCACGGCCGGGACCGACCGGGATGCCGTTCTGTTTGCCCCAGTTGATGAAGTCCGCCACGATCAGGAAGTAGCCGGGGAAGCCCATCTTGACGATGACGTCCAGCTCGCGCTCCAGCCGTGCCTCGTAGTCGGCCAGGGTGTGGCCGGCGGCCAGCGGCGCATGTTCCAGCCGCTCGCGCAGGCCCTGCCGCGACAGCTCGCGGATGTGGCTGTCCAGATCGTGGCCTTCCGGCACCGGGAAGTCAGGCAGGTAGTAGGTGCCGAACTTCAGTTCCAGCGTGCAGCGTTTGGCCAGTTCGACGGTGTTTTCCAGCGCCTCGGGGATGTCGGCGAACAGCGCGGCCATCTCCTCCGGGGTTTTCAGGTATTGCTGGTCGCTGTAGTCGCGCGGGCGCTTGGGGTCGTCCAGCACGCGGCCCTGGTTGATGCACACGCGGGCTTCGTGGGCGCCGAAGTCCTCCTGCTTGAGGAAGCGCACGTCGTTGCTGGCGACCACCGGCAGCTGCAGTTCCGTGGCCAGCGCCAGTGCGGCGGTGATCCAGTTTTCCTCGCCCTCGCGGCCGCAGCGGGTCAGCTCCAGGTACAGCCGGTCGGGAAACAGCGCCGCCAGCGGGCGCAGCTTCGCCAGCGCCGCGTCCACGCCCTGGTTCAGCGCGATGCGTGCCACTTCGCTGTCACGGCCAAGCAGGGCGATCAGGCCACTGGTGGCGTCGGCGCTGAGCCAGCCGGCATCGACCAGCGCGTGGCCGCCATGCTGGCCCTGCTGCCAGGCGCGCGAGACCAGCCGTGACAGGTTGAGGTAACCGTCGCGGTGCTGGCACAGCAGGGTCAGGCGCCACGGGCGTGGATCGTCGGGCGAGGAAACGCGCAGGTCGCTGCCGCCGATCGGCTTGATGCCGGCCGCGCTGCAGGCCTTGTAGAACTTCACCAGCGCGAACATGTTGCTGTCGTCGGTCAACGCCACCGCAGGGATGCCGTCGCGCACGCAGGCGGCGACCAGCGCCTTGATGCGGATGGTCGAGTCGACCAGCGAGTATTCGCTGTGCAGGTGCAGGTGGGTATAGCGGACGGTCATGCGGATTCGCGCGATGAATCGGGAAAGGCTAACCGCCGCCCGGGGCAGCGGCAAGATTGACTTCCCCGGGGTTTGCGCGAACCGCGGCCGCACGTGGCTCGCATCGCATCAGGTGTTCGCGCCGCGGCCGGTGGCGCCATGGCATTTCCGCCGGTCGCTGCATGGAAAAGTGGAGAGCAGACACGGACGGCGCGCGCCACGCGGAGCCGCACGGGTGCGGACCTCGGCGTGTCTCAGAACAGCCGGCCCTGCTCCAGCGCCAGGCGTACCGGGGCGAAACTGCGGCGGTGTTGCGGGCACGGTCCCAGCCGCTGCAGCGCCTGCATGTGCGCCGCGGTGGGATAACCCTTGTGGGTGGCGAAGCCGTAGCCGGGATGGATCTCGTCCAGCGCCTTCATCAGCCGGTCACGGCTGACCTTGGCCAGGATCGAGGCGGCGCCGATGGCCGGTTCCAGGCCGTCGCCGCCGACGATGGCGCGACCGGGGCAGGGCAGGTCCTTCGGCAGCTTGTTGCCGTCGATCAGCGCTTCGTCGGCCGCCGGGTGCAGGCCGGCGACGGAACGGCTCATGCCGGCCATGGTGGCCTGGAAGATGTTGAGGCGATCGATCTCCTCGGCCTCGACCAGCACGATGTTCCAGGCCAGCGCACGCTCGATGATCTGCGGGTACAGCGCCTCGCGCCTGGCTTCGGTGAGTTTCTTGGAGTCGTCCAGGCCGGCGATCGGCCGGTCCGGATCGAGGATCACCGCAGCCACCGCCACCGGGCCGGCCAGCGGGCCGCGGCCGGCTTCGTCGACGCCGGCAATGCGCGGGATGCAAGTGGCCTGGATCGGCTCAGCCATCGTGCGGCTGCGGCGCAGTGGCGTTGTCGACCAGCTCGATGATGGCACCGGCGGCGCGCTCGCCGGCCTGGCCTTGCGCATCACCGCGCAGAGCCAGGTGGAGTTGCTCGAAGGCAGCGACGATGGCGCCGCGGCGTTCGCTGTCGTTGAACAGGGCCAGGGTGGCGGCGGCGAGATGGTCGGCGGTGCAGTCGTCCTGCATCAGCTCGGGTACCAGCCGGCCGTCGCCGATGCCGGTGGCGCGCGAGAGGATGTTGGGCAGCGAATAGATGTCGGTCTTGAGCATCCTCAGCGCCTTGGCGATGCGGTAGCTCATCGGCGCGACGCGGTAACCGACCACCATCGGCCGCTTGGCCAGCATCGCTTCCAGCGTGGCGGTGCCGGAGGCCAGCAGCACCACGTCGGCGGCCAGCATCGCCTGGTGCGCGTGGCCGTCCAGCAATTGCGGCGCCTGCTCCGGCGGCATGTCAGCCAGCAAGGCTTCCAGGCTGGCGCGCACTTGCGGATTGGCGGCCGGCACCACGATGCGCAGGCCGGGCAGGGCGCTGGCGACCCGGCTGGCGGCCTCAAGGAAAATGCGGCCCAGTCGTGCCACTTCAGACGGCCGGCTGCCCGGCAGCACCGCCAGCACCGGTGCCTGCGCCGGCAACTGCAGGGCCTCGCGGGCGCCGGCGCGGTCGGCGACGAGGTCGAAACGGTCGGCCAGCGGATGGCCGGCGAAACGGGCATCGATGCCGTGCCTGGCGTAGATCGCCGGCTCCATCGGGAACAGGCACAGCACGCGGTCGGCGCTGCGGCCGATCTTCTCCGCGCGCTTCTCGCGCCAGGCCCAGACCGAGGGACTGACGTAATGCACGGCCAGCAGGCCGGCGTTCTTCAGCCGTTGTTCCACGCCGAGGTTGAAATCGGGTGCGTCGATGCCGACCACCACCGCCGGCCGCTCGCGCAGCAGTCGCGCCACCAGCTCCTTGCGCAGGCGCAGCAGCCGCGGCAGGTGGCTGATCACCTCGCTGAAGCCGAACAGCGACAGCTCACGGATGTCGTACCAGGACTCGAACCCCTCACGCTGCATCCGCGCCCCGCCGATGCCGACGAAACGCGCCTGCGGCCAGCGCCGGCGCAACGCCACGATCAGCTCGGCCCCCAACTGGTCCCCCGAGTCCTCGCCGGCGAGGAGGGCCACCAGGACGGGCTGGCCGGCCATTCGGTCGTCGATGGAGGATTCCGGGTTCGGTGCGTTGCTCACGGTTTGCGGTATTTCCTGCAGGTTGCCGGAGTGGCGGCAAGAGTCACGGACGCGGCTTTTGCGAATTCCGGCTTTCAACAGCCGAACGGCTGGTCATCCCGAATCCCCGTCCTGAGCTTGTCGAAGGGCTGAATCCCGGCCTCTCAACGCGCCAGCGAGCGCTCGCTGCTGTCGAGAAATGCCAGCATCGCCCGCACGTCCTCGCTGTCGCGCGCCTGCTCGGCCAGCTTCTCGCGTGCCTCGGGCAGCGACAGGCCGGCCATGTACAGGGTGCGGTAGGCGCGCTTGATCGCGGCGATGCGGGTGGAGTCAAAACCGCGACGCTTCAGGCCCTCGCTGTTGATTCCGCGCGGACGGCCGTGCTGCTCGTTGGCCATCATCACGAACGGCGGCACGTCATGGCCCACCAGGCAGCCCATGCCGATGAAGGCATGCGCGCCGACCTTGCAGAACTGGTGCACGCCGGAGTAACCGGACAGGATCGTCCAATCGCCGATGGTGACGTGGCCGGCCAGCGCCGAATAGTTGGAAAACACCACGTGGTTGCCGACTTGGCAGTCGTGCGCGATGTGCACGTAGGCCAGCACCCAGTTGTCGTTGCCGATGCGGGTGACGCTGCCGCCGTCGCCGGTGCCGCGATTGATGGTGGCGAATTCGCGGATCAGATTGCGGTCGCCGATCACCAGTTCGGTGCGTTCGCCGGTGAATTTCTTGTCCTGCGGCGCACCGCCGAGCGAGGCGAACTGGGTGATCCGGTTGTCGCGACCGATCCGGGTCGGGCCCTCGATCACGACGTGAGGGCCGATCACCGTACCGTCGCCGACTTCCACCTCGGCACCAATCACGCTGTAGGCACCGATGCTGACACCGTTGCCGATGACGGCACCCGGGTCGACCTGTGCGGTGGGATGGATCGAGGTGGCGGCACTCATTTGCTGGCCCTCGCTGCACAGACCAGATCGCAACTGGCCACTTCCCGGCCGTCCACCAGGGTGCGGGCGGTAAACAGCCCCATGCCGCGTACCAGTCGCTTCTGGGTCACCTCCAGGCGAAGCTGGTCGCCCGGCACCACCGGCACGTTGAAACGCGCATTGTCGACCTTGGCCAGGTAGAACAGCGGGGTGCCCTGGTCGCCCTTGAGGCGGCGGCTGAGCTGGGTCAGCAGGCCGGCGGCCTGCGCCATCGCCTCGATGATCAGCACGCCCGGCATCACCGGGTGCCCGGGGAAATGGCCCTGGAAGAACGGCTCGTTGATGGTGGCGTTCTTCAGTGCGACCACGCTCACGTCGGGCACGATCTCGACCACCCGGTCCACCAGCAGGAACGGATAGCGATGCGGCAGCAACTGCTGGATCTGCTCGACGTTGATCGGCATCGACAAGGAGGGGATTTCTTCACTCATGGATTGCTGTCCTTTTCCAGCGCCGACAACCGGCGCACGTACTCGTCCAGGTGCTTGAATCGCGCTGCACTCTTCCGCCACTGGCGGTTTTCCTGCAAGGGAGTCCCGGACGAGTACTCCCCGGGTTCGCGAATCGAATGCGTGACCAGACTCTTGGCGGTAATGGTAACCCGGTCGGCGACCTCGAGATGGCCGAGCACGCCGGCGTTGCCGCCGATCATGCAGTAGCGGCCGATCCTCGCGCTGCCGGCAACGGCGGCGCAACCGGCCATCGCGGTGTGCGCCCCGACATGCACGTTGTGGGCGATCTGGATCTGGTTGTCCAGCCGCACGTCCTCTTCCAGCACGGTATCGTCCAGCGCGCCGCGGTCAATCGTGGTGTTGGCGCCGATCTCGCAGTCGTCGCCGATGCGCACGCCGCCGAGCTGGGGCAGCTTGATCCAGCTGCCGTGTTCGGATGCGTTGCGATCGAAGGCCAGGCCGAAACCATCCGAGCCGATCACTGCGCCGGGATGCACCAGCACCCGTTTGCCGAGCACGACCCGTGTGACCAGGGTGACCCGGGCGACCAGTCGCGACTGCGCACCGACGATGCAGTCCTCGCCGATGATGCAATGCGGGCCCAGCACCGCGCCCTCGCCGATCTCGGCACCCGCCTCGATCACGCAGCACGGGCCGATGCTGGCGCTGGTGCTGACTTTCGCGTCAGGCGATACCACCGCGCTGGGATGGATGCCCACGGAGGATGCCGGCATGCGCTCGAACAGGGCGGCAATGCGCGCATAGGTCACGTAGGGATCGGCGGCAACCAGTGCCGCGGTGGGGCAGTCAGCCAGATTTTCCTCGCGCACCACCACCACGCCGGCACGGGTGCCGGCCAGTTGTGCCGCGTATTTGCCGTTGGAGAGGAAGCTCAGCTGACCGGGACCGGCACCGGCCAGCGTGCCGACGCCATTGATGACACGCGTGCCATCACCATTGAAGGCAAGGCCGAACCGTTTGGCCAGTTCGGCCACCGTGTAGTTGATCGCTTTCATGCATGGCTCCCGCTGCTGCCGGACATTGTAGGGGCATGCGTCACGCGGCGTGGCACATGGACCGGCAAAAGAAAGCGCGGCATGGCCGCGCTTCCGGTGTTCCCGTGTACGACAGTGTCAGAACTGGCTGCCGAAGGTGAACTGGATCCGCTCCTCGTAGTGGCGATCGGCATCCTTCGAGCGGATCGGCAGCGCGAAGCTGATGATCAGCGGGCCGATCGGCGCCTGCCACTGCAGCGACAGGCCGGTGGACGCACGCAGTTCGGAAGCATTGAAGCTCTTGTAGTCGCGGAACGCGTTGCCGACGTCCATGAACCAGGAGACGCGCGCGGTGTTGACGTCCTTGAGGAAGGGCAGCGGCAGGTAGACCTGGGCGGTACCGAGCACCTTGAACGCGCCGCCGATCGGCTGCGCGTAGTAGTAGCCACTGCACATGCCCTTCGGATCCGGCACGCTGCCGTCGATGCAGGCGCGTGGACCGAGGGTGTAATCCTGGAAGCCGCGCACGTCGCGCACGCCGCCGGAGTAGAAGTTTTCCCAGAACGGCAGATCGTTGCGCATGTCGGTCATGACGTGCTTGGGGTCGGCCTTCTTGGTCGCCTCGACCAATGCGTTGAAATCGTCATCGTTGAGGCCGTTCTTGCCGTAGGTCTTGCCGTAGCCGACCTGGCCGTCCAGATACAGCACGAAGCCCTTGCCGATCGGCCAGTAATGGTTGATCTCGGTGTTGAGTTTCCAGAACTGCACGGTCGAGCCGGGCAGCGCGATGTCGGTGCTGGCCGAGATCAGGCCGCCGCGGGTGGGTGCCCAGTAGCCGTTGCGGGTGTCGTGGTTCCAGCCCAACGTGCCGGTCCATGTATGGACGGTCTTGTTGCCGATCTGGTTCTGGTAGTCGATCAGGATCGCCGGGCTGTAGCCGGGGAACAGGTTCACCTTGTTGCTGCTCGCACCCAGGCCCACGCGGACACCGTCGCTTTCGCTGATCGGGATGCCCAGGTAGGTGGAGAAGCTCTTCGCGCTGGTCGCGTAGTTGGCGAAGTCGGTGTTGCCGTAGTCGGTCTTGGAGTAGTTCAGCGTGTAGCCGATGCCGATGTTGTTGTCGGTCAGATACGGGTTGTAGTAGTTCAGGCCGAAGCGGGTGTAGTAGGTGCTGCGCTCGCCGCTGACCGAGAAGCTGTCACCGCTGCCGAACAGGTTGTTCTGCGACACCGAGGCATTGAGGATGATGCCCGAGTACTGCGAGTAGCCGACGCCGAACTGCATGCTGCCGGCGGACTGCTCCTCGACCTTCACGCTGACGTCGACCTGGTCCTGGGTGCCGGGAACCAGCGCCTTGTCCACGTCGACGGTCTTGAAATAGCCCAGGCGCTGCAGGCGCAGCTTGGAACGGTCGACCGCCGCCTGCGAGTACCACGAGCCCTCGAGCTGGCGCATTTCACGGCGCAGCACGTTGTCCTGGGTGCGGGTGTTGCCCTGGAACACCACGCGGCGCACGTAGACGCGCTGGCCCGGCTCGACGTACATGGTCAGGTCGACGGTGCGCTTGTCCTTGTCCAGCTTCGGGATCGGGGTGACCTTGGCGTAGGCGTAGCCGATGTTGGCCAGCACCGCCTTGATCGCGTTCGAGCTGGCCTCGATCGCGGCACGATTGAAGGTGGCGCCTTCCTTGACGAAGACCAGCTTGCGCATGTCGTCCTCGGGCAGGATCAGCTCACCCAGCAACTTGACGTCGCTGACCGTGTAGATCTCGCCTTCCTTGATGCTGGCGTCGATGTACATCGCACGCTTGTCGGGCGCGATCGCCACCTGGGTCGAGTCGACACCGAAGTCGGCGTAGCCGCGATCCATGTAGTACGACTGCAGCTTCTCCAGGTCGCCGGACAGCTTTTCGCGCGAGTACTGGTCGTTCTTCGAGTACCAGGACATCCAGTTGGTGGTACCCGACTCGAAGCCCTCGCGGATTTCCTTGTCGGTGAAGGCCTGGTTGCCGATGACGTTCAGTTCCTTGATGCGCGCAGCCTTGCCCTCGCGGATCTCGATTTCCACGGCCACGCGGTTGCGGTCCAGCCGGGTCACGTGCGGTTCGACCGAGACGTTGTACTTGCCGCGGTTGTAGTACTGGTGGATCAGCTCCTGCTGCACGTTGTCCAGCGCCAGCCGGTCGAAGGTCTCGCCCTCGGTCAGGCCGATCTCCTTCAGGCCCTTCTTCAGGTCATCGGTCTTGATGTCCTTGTTGCCGCGCAGGGTCAGCTTGGCGATCGAGGGGCGCTCGGTCACCTTGATGACCAGGATGTCGCCTTCGCGGTCGAGCTCGACGTCGCTGAAGAACTTGGTCTGGTACAGCGCGCGGATGGCCCGCTTGGCACTGTCGTCGGTCAGGCGGTCGCCCTTGTTCACCGGCAGGTAGTTGTACACGGTACCCGCCGAGATGCGGCTGAGACCGTCGATGCGGATATCCGAGACCACGAACGGATCGAAGGCGAACGCATTGGCGGAGAGGGAGGCAAGCAAGATCAGCGCGGCGATACGCTTCATCGTCGGTTCCGTTGTTGTTTCGATGGAGCGGCCGGCATGGCCACCCCGTTCAATGCATGAGGCAGGGACGAGCCCTGCCTCGAAAGAAAATCCGTACCCCGGCCGAAGTACATGCCGCAACGCGAGCCACCGTGCCGGACGCCGCTCCGGATGGATCGGCAGTCATGCCCCGCGTCGCGGCTGGCGATGGCCGCGGTCACGACAGCAACATGCGGTGGATGTCGTTGTAGAACGCCAGCCCCATCAGCGTGAACAACAGGGCCAGGCCGATGTACTGACCCACGACCATGGTCTGTTCGCTGACCGGGCTGCCCTTGACCAACTCGACAAGATAATACAGCAGGTGACCACCATCGAGGACCGGGATCGGCAGCAGGTTGAGGATCGCCAGGCTCAGCGATACCAGCGCAAGGAACTGCAGGAAATACGGCAGGCCCAGGTTGGCCGACTGGTTCGCCACCGAGGCGATGCCGATCACGCCGGACAGGTTGCGGGTGGACGCCGCGCCGCTGAGCATCTTGCCGAGCATGCTGAAGGTCTGCGTGGTGTGCATCCAGGTGGTCTGCAGCGCGGCGCCGAAAGCACGGACCGGGCCGTAGTGGATGATCGCCTGCTCCGGCGGCGGCGCGCCCACGCCCATGGTCCATTTGGCGGCCTGTCCTTCCAGTGACTGCCATTTGGCGGTGACCTGCAGCGTCAACGGCTGGCCGTCGCGCAGCACGCTCAGGGCCATGGTCGGGGACTTGAGCGCCTCGGCCTGCACCTGGCTGCTGAAGGCATTGAAATCGGTCACCGGCTGGCCGTTGATGCTGATGATGCGGTCGCCTGCATGCATGCCGGCTTTGGCCGCGGGCTGCTCCGGCAGCACGGTGGCCGCAATCGCCGGCGTTGCCGCAGGGCGCAGGCCCAACTGGTCGAGGTATTCGCCCACGTCGCGGCCGGGCGGCAGCTTGTCCAGCGGCAGCACCAGATTGCGTGTCCGGCCATCCTCACCGCGCACCACCAGAGGCAACGGCTCGCGGCCGAGCAGGGCGTTGGCGACGGCACCCATCGAGTCGGTCCAGCTTTCCATCGCCTGGCCATCGACGCTGAGGATGCGGTCGCCGCTGCGCACGCCGGCCTCGGCGGCGATGCTTTGCGGCACGGCGCTGACCACCGGGGCGGCGTCGGGGCGGCCGAGCAGGAACATCAGCCAGAACGCGGCGATGGTGAAGATCAGGTTGAAGCCGGGGCCGGCCGCGACGATGGCGATGCGCTGCCAGATCGGCTTGCCGGTGAATTCCTGGTCGCGCAGGGCCGGGTCGACCTCGCCTTCGCGTGCGTCCAGCATCTTGACGTAGCCGCCCAGCGGGATCGCCGCGATGCGGTATTCGGTGCCGTCGCGCGCGACCCGTTTCCAGATGGCGCTGCCGAAACCGATCGAGAAGCGCAGCACCTTGACGCCACAGCGGCGTGCGACCCAGTAGTGGCCGAACTCATGGAAAGTCACCAGCACGCCGAGCGTGACCAGCAACCAGAATACCGAGCCGAAGAAAGGAGTCATCAAGTGCCGTGGTGAAGATTCATCGAACCAAGAATATCAGCAAGCATTGCGCAGGATGCGGCGGGCCGCCTCGCGGGCAATGCGGTCGCGTTCATGCAGGCCGGGGATATCGACCACGGCTTGCGCCGGCAGTTCCGTGAGCACGGATTCGACCAGATCGGCGATGCCCAGGAACGGCAGTGCGCCGGCCAGGAAGGCTTCCACCGCCACCTCGTTGGCCGCGTTCAGTATGGCCGGCGCGTCGCCGCCGGCCCGCAATGCCTGGAAGGCCAGTGCCAGGCAGCGGAAGGTGGCCAGGTCCGGTTGCTCGAACTGCAGCGGCGAGCTGGTTGCCAGGTCCAGCGACGGCACGCCCGACTCCACCCGCTGCGGCCAGGCCAGCGCGTGGGCCAGCGCGGTGCGCATGTCCGGGTTGCCCAGTTGGGCCAGCACCGAGCCATCCAAATACTCGACCATCGAGTGGACCAGGCTCTGCGGATGCACCACCACGTCGATCTGGTCGGCCGGGGCGCCGAACAGGTGGTGCGCCTCGATCACCTCCAGGCCCTTGTTCATCAGGGTGGCCGAATCGACCGAGATCTTGCGGCCCATCGACCATTTCGGATGCTTGCAGGCCTCGTCCGGGGTGACCGCGGCCAGCTGGGCACGGCTGCGGCCGCGGAACGGGCCGCCGGAGGCGGTCAGCACCAGCCGGCGCACGCCGCTGCGGGCAAGGTCGGGCCGGCCGCCGGGCAGGCACTGGAAGATCGCGTTGTGTTCCGAATCCACCGGGATCAGGTCGCCGCCGCCGGCGGCCACCGCCTGCAGCAGCAGCGGGCCGGCCATCACGATGGATTCCTTGTTGGCCAGCAGCAGGCGCTTGCCGCTGCGGGCCGCGGCCAGGGTGGATTCCAGGCCGGCGGCACCGACGATGGCCGCCACCACGGTGTCGCACAGCGCGCTGGAGGCCGCGGCGGTGATCGCGTCCTGGCCGCTGGCCACCTCGCAATTCACGCCGGCGGCGGCCAGTTGCCGGGCCAGCGTGGCTTCCAGCGCCGGATCGGCAATCACCGCCAGCTCGGGCCGGTGCTTCACGCACAGCGCCACCAGCGCGTCGACCTGGCGATGCGCGGTCAGCACGGTGGCGCGGAAGTGCTGCGGGTGACGGGCGATGACGTCGAGCGTGCTGCCACCGATCGAGCCGGTGGCGCCGAACACCGCGACCCGGCGGATGCCTTGTGCTGTCGTCGTGGCCATCACAGCAGCCCGATCAGCCACAGTCCGGCGGCAAACACCGGCAGCGCGGCGAACACGCTGTCCAGTCGATCAAGCAGGCCGCCATGGCCGGGGAAGATGCTGCCCGAGTCCTTGATCTGAGCGTGACGCTTCAACAGGCTTTCCAGCAGGTCGCCGACGATCGAGATGGCCACGGTGGCGGCCGACAGCAGTGCCAGCGCCAGCATCTGGCCGCCCCGGACATCAAGCAGCCAGCCGCCGATCACGCCGGCCAGCACACCGGCGATCATCGCGCCGTACGCGCCGGCCCAGGTCTTGCCGGGGCTGATCTGTGGCGCCAGCTTGCGCTTGCCGAAGCTGCGGCCACTGAAATAGGCACCGATGTCGGATACCCACACGATCACCAGCGCCAGAAGGGTCCACCAATGGCCATGGTCGGGTTTGCCGTGGATGGCGACCAGCGCGGCCCAGGCAGGGAACAGCACGAGCAGCCCGACCAGCAACTTCAGGAGGCGGTTTTCGCGGGTGGGTGCCGCGCCGAAGGCGAAGTGGCGCAGCCACAGGCAGGCAAGCAGCCACCAGGCCACGCCGATGGCGAGCAGCCAGGGAGTCAGCGCGATGTGCACCGGCCACAGCAGCGCGAACAGCACGGCTGCCGGCAGCAGCAGGCCCAGGCGCGATGTGCCGTTGGCGATGCCGCTGATCGCGGTCCACTCCCAGCTGGCGGCGAGAAAGGCCAGCGCGACGATCGCCGCGAACACCGGGGTCGATGGCCACAGGATGATCAGGATCGCCAGCGGTGCGAGTACCACGGCGGTGAGAACGCGCTGCAGCAGCATGGGAATCCTCAGGAAAGAGTGGCGACCTGCTCGCCGGTGCGGCCGTAACGGCGCTCCCGGCGGGCATAGTCCTCGATGGCCCGGGCCAGGCAGGCCTGGTCGAAGTCGGGCCACAGCGTATCGGTAAAGTACAGTTCGGCGTAGGCGGCCTGCCACAGCAGGAAGTTGCTGAGGCGGCATTCGCCACCGGTGCGGATGAACAGATCCAGCGGCGGCAGGTCGGCCAGGCTGGTCCAGCTGTCCAGCCCGGCTTCGTCGATCTGCTCCGGCTGCAGTTCGCCCCGTGCCACTGCAGTGGCCGCTTGGCGGCAGGCCTGCACGATGTCCCAGCGGCCGCCATAGCTGACCGCGATGTTCACCTGCAGCCGCTGGTTGCCGGCGGTGCGCGTCATCGCCGACTGCATGCGCTGGCGCAGATCAGCGTCGAAAGCATCAAGGTTGCCGATGAAGCGAAGCCGCACGCCGTGCTGGTGCAGTTCGTCGACTTCCTTGTCCAGCGCGCGCACGAACAGGCCCATCAGCGCGCCGACCTCTTCCTGCGGGCGCTGCCAGTTCTCGCTGGAGAAGGCGAACAGGGTCAATGCCTGCACGCCCTGGCGCATGGATGCCTCGATCACCTCGCGCACCGCCTTGCGGCCGGCGTTGTGGCCGAAGCTGCGTGGACGGTGGCGGGCTTTCGCCCAGCGGCCGTTGCCGTCCATCACGATGGCGATGTGGCGCGGGATCGCGGCGGCGTCAGGCTGGCCGGTCATGCGGTCGAGGGCACGGCAGGGAGATTCGATGGACGCCCGGTCAGAGCGCCATCAACTCCTCTTCCTTGGCTTTCACCACGCCATCGACATCCTTCACCGCCTGGTCGGTGATCTTCTGGATCTCGTCGTCGAAGCGACGCTCGTCATCCTCGGTGACCAGCTTTTCCTTGAGCAGGTCCTTGGCCTGCTGCAGGGCGTCGCGGCGCACGTTGCGGATCGCGATCTTGGCGTTCTCGCCCTCGTGGCCGACCATCTTGGCCAGCTCGCGGCGACGCTCCTCGGTCAGCGCGGGCATGTTCAGGCGGATCACGGTGCCGGCGGTGTTCGGGGTGATGCCCAGGTCGGAGGCCATCAGCGCCTTCTCGATCGGCGCCACCATGTTCTTTTCCCATGGCGTGATCAGGATCGTGCGCGCGTCGGACAGCGACACCGAGGCAACCTGGGTCAATGGCATGTCCGAGCCGTAGTACGACACCTTGATGCCGTCCACCAGCGAGGTGCTGGCGCGGCCGGTGCGGATGCGGGTCAGGTCGTGCCGCAGGGATTCGATGCTTTTGCCCATGCGGGTGTGGGCATCGGTCTTGATGTCGTTGAGCATGTGGCGGTTCCTGGAAACTGGCAACAGTCGAGTATAGCAGTGGGCGGAAGGCTCAACCTTCGCTGACCAGGGTGCCGATCGGCTCACCCTGCATGATCCGCATCAGGTTGCCGGGCACGGTCATGTCGTAGATGCGCAGCGGCATGTGGTCGTCGCGGCACAGCGCGATCGCGGCGGTGTCCATCACCTGCAGGTTGCGGCTGATCACTTCGCTGTAGGTCAGCTGGTCGTAGCGGGTGGCCTCGGGGTGCTTGGCCGGGTCGGCGGTGTAGACGCCGTCCACCTTGGTGGCTTTCAGCAGCAGGTCGGCGCCGATTTCCACCGCGCGCAGGGCGGCGGCCGAGTCGGTGGTGAAGAACGGGTTGCCGATGCCGGCGGCGAACAGCACGATGCGGCCTTTCTCGATGTGGCGGATGGCGCGGCGGCGGATGTAATCCTCGGCCACGTCGTGGATCTGGATGGCGCTCATCACGCGGGCGTAGCCGCCGCGCTTCTCGATCGCCTCGGCCATCGCCAGCGCGTTCATCACCGTGGCCAGCATGCCCATGTGGTCGCCGGTGACCCGGTCCATGCCGGCGGCGGCCAGCCCGGCGCCGCGGAAGATGTTGCCGCCGCCGATGACCACGCCGATCTCGATGCCGGCGCGCTGCACTTCGATGATTTCGTCGGCGAGACGGCCGATCACGTTCGGATCGATGCCGTAGTCAGCCTCGCCCATCAGGGCTTCACCGGAGAGCTTGAGCAGGATGCGGTGGTACTTGTACGAGTCGCTCATGGAGGCTCCGGATTGTGTGGTGGCAAACCGTCACATTGTAGCGGGAGTGGTCGGTCGCCGGAATGGCGAAATGCGTTCGCGCGGTGGTTTTTCGCGGTTTGGCGCGGTCTGCGTTGCCGTGGGTGCTTCTGCATGCATTTGGCACATGCAGAAACCTGCCCGGGCGTGGCTCGGGCGCCACCCGACACCGGTAAATCCGCGTACCCGCATATGAGCCATGGGGGGCGCGGGCGATGTTTTGCAGGAACCCGCTTGCAGGCAATGTTTTGTAGGAGCCCGCTCGCGGGCGATGCTTTTGAAGCTTTGAAGCTTTGAAGCTTTGAAGCCAAAGCCAAAGCCAAGGCTTGAAGATCAAGATCAAGGGCGTTTCGTCCTCCTTCGGAGGGCGAGTTACTTTCTCTTTGAGTGGCCAAAGAGAAAGTAACCAAAGAGAAAGGCCACCCCGCTTACGCGCCGTTCGGACATCCTGTCCGACCGGTCCGCGGTCGGACTACGGGGTTTTTCGACAGCCCATCCATGGGCTGGCGAAAAACTGGCCGGCATCCATGCCGGCCACCCCTTCGGGGCTTTCCTTCGCCCGACCGCCGCTTCAGAGGGGCCCCGGAAGAGCAGCGGGCCATCGTGGCCCGCACTCCTCGAACGAGCAAGGGCAACAGCAATAGCCAAAGCCAAAGCCAAAGCCAAAGCCAAAGCCAAAGCGCGGCTCGGTCTGGCGTCGGGATTGCGCGGGCGCGATGAGGTCTGCTGCGTGGTTGGGGCGGGGCTGACTTCGGGCCAGCGTGTCGCGCAACGGAGGAGGGGTTTTGCTGTTGCTATTCCCCACTCCCTGTTCCCTGACAAAAAAACAAAAAAAAGCCGCGGCAAGCCGCGGCTTTTTTCTCGACCAGCGAAAGCGTCAGACCTGCATCGCCTTGGCGACTTCGGCCAGATAGTCTTCCTGCACCTTCTCGATGCCTTCGCCGACGGCCAGGCGGGCCACCGAGATGACGTCGGCGCCTTCCTTCTTCAGCGCTTCGGCGACGGACACGTTGGTGTCCAGCACGTAGGGCTGGCCGAGCAGGGTCACTTCGGACACGATCTTCTGGATCTTGCCGGAGATGATCTTCTCGAGGATCTCGGCCGGCTTGGCCTTTTCCTTGTCGGACATCAGGCTCAGCGCGATTTCCTTTTCCTTTTCCAGGAATTCGGCCGGCACGTCCTCGGCGCGGATGTGCGCCGGGTTCATCGCCGCAACGTGCATCGCGATGCCCTTGGCCAGCTCGTCGGAGCCGCCCTTGAGCGCCACCAGCACGCCGATGCGGCCGCCGTGGATGTAGCTGCCGATCACGCCGTCGCTCTCGACGCGTGCCACGCGGCGCACGTCGATCTTCTCGCCGATGGTGGCGATCAGGGCCTTGGCGGCCTCTTCGACGTTGCTGGCGCCCGGGAAGGCGGCAGCCTTCAGCGCCTCGGCGTCAGCGGCGCCGGATTCCAGCGCGACTTCGGCCACGCCGTCGGTGAACTTCAGGAAGCTGGCGTCCTTGGCGACGAAGTCGGTTTCGCAGTTGACTTCGACCAGCACGGCCTTGCCGGCGGCCTGGGCGGCCACGATGCGGCCTTCGGCGGCGACGCGGCTGGCCTTCTTGTCGGCCTTGGCCAGGCCGGACTTGCGCAGCCATTCCATCGCCGCTTCGATGTCGCCGTTGTTCTCGACCAGCGCCTTCTTGCATTCCATCATGCCGGCGCCGGACCGCTCGCGCAGATCCTTGACCAGTTGTGCGGAAATATTGCTCATCGGTAATCCTCGGATGCTTTGTTTGGCGTGATGGCGGTTTGCGCCATCACGCGTGAATCCTGTTGCAGGACGGCGGCCATGCGGCCGCCGTCGGGACGCTTACCTGGCGTCGCGCGAACCACGGCCACCATCGCGGCCGCCGTCACGGCGCGGGCCGGACTTGCGCGGGGCGGCGTCACGGTCGCGACGCGGACGGTCGACCTTGGCCACCGGGTTGCCTTCCTCGTCCAGCTCGACGAAGTCGTTGCCGTCGCCCTGGGCGGCGGCCGGCGCGGCGGCCTTGCCTTCCAGGATCGAGTCGGCAGCGGCGCGGGCGTACAGCTGGATCGCGCGGATCGCGTCGTCATTGCCCGGGATGGCGTAGTCGACCAGCTCCGGGTTGTAGTTGGTGTCGACCACGGCGATCACCGGGATGCCGAGCTTCTTGGCTTCCTGCACGGCGATGTCTTCGTGGCCGATGTCGATGATGAACAGCGCGTCGGGCAGGCGGTTCATGTCCTTGATGCCGCCCAGCGAGGCTTCCAGCTTCTCGCGCTCGCGGCGACGGGCCAGCACTTCGTGCTTGACCAGCTTGTCGAAGCTGCCATCGGTCTCGGCCGCTTCCAGTTCCTTCAGGCGGGCCACCGACTGCTTCACGGTGCGGAAGTTGGTCAGCATGCCACCGAGCCAGCGGGCGGTGACGAACGGCATGCCGGCGCGGGCAGCTTCTTCAGCCAACGGCTCGCGGGCCGAACGCTTGGTGCCGACGAACAGGATGGTGCCGCGCTTCTGCGCCAGGCCCGACAGGAAGTTCATCGCGTCGGTGAACAGCGGCAGGGTCTTCTCGAGGTTGATGATGTGGATCTTGCCGCGGGCGCCGAAGATGTACGGAGCCATCTTGGGGTTCCAGTAACGGGTCTGGTGGCCGAAATGCACGCCGGCTTCCAGCATCTCACGCATGGTGACTTGTGCCATGGGTATTGCTCCGATTGTCGGTTCCCGGAAAGGAACCTGGGGGTTGGGACCTCCACGCATCCCCGGCCTCGACCGCGGCTTGCCCGGATTCGATGACGGGCTGGCCGCAGCACCCCGAGGGCGGTGCCGATGCGTGTGTGGCGTTGGTTTTGGGTGTTGTCCCGCTGGGGGTTACAATCCCGGTTCGCTTTGCGCGGCGGCCTTCATCAAGGAAGGCTTCTGCCTTGCAAAACCCCGCAATTGTAGCCGGCTCGCCGGCAGCGCGGCAAGTTGCCGGATACCAAGGGCTTCTGCCGCCACGAGAGTGAATCCATGGCCATTACCCTGAAATCCCCGCAAGACCTCGAAGGCATGCGCGTCGCCGGCAAGCTCGCCGCCGAAGTGCTGGCGATGCTCAAGGAGTACGTCAAGCCCGGCGTGACCACCGAGGAGCTGGACCGTCGCGCCTACGAGCACATCGTCAACGTGCAGAAGGCGATTCCCGCCAACGTCGGCTACCACGGCTTTCCCAAGACCCTGTGCACATCGGTCAACCACGTGATCTGCCACGGCATCCCGACCGAGAGCAAGGTGCTCAAGGACGGCGACATCATCAATCTCGACGTCACCGTGATCAAGGATGGCTGGCACGGCGATACCAGTCGCATGTACGTCGCCGGTTCGCCGTCGGTGCTGGCCAAGCGGCTGATCGACACCACCTTCGAGGCGATGATGCGTGGCATCCAGGCCGTGCGCCCCGGCGCCACCCTGGGTGACGTCGGCCATGCCATCCAGCAGCACGCCGAGGCGGCCGGTTTCAGCGTGGTCAAGGAGTATTGCGGCCACGGCATCGGCAAGATCTACCACGACGAGCCGCAGGTGCTGCACTACGGCAAGGCCGGCACCGGCATCGAGCTGAAGAAGGGCATGACCTTCACCGTCGAGCCGATGATCAACGCCGGCAAGCCGCATACCCGCCAGCTGCCTGATGGCTGGACCGTGGTCACCAAGGACCACTCGCTGTCCGCCCAGTGGGAGCACACCATCGCGGTCACCGACGACAGCTTCGAGATCCTCACGCCCTGGCCGGATGCCTGAAAGCCGGGATTCGGGATTCGGGATTCGGGATTCGCAAAAGCCGGCTTTCGGTGACTCTTGGAGGTTCGGCACGACGGTGTGGGGATCGGTCACAATGGCCGGACTTCCTCTGGTTTGCGCAGTGTCGTGACTGATTCCCGCCAGCTTCCTCCTTTGCCCCGGCTGCCGGTGGCGGTGCCGCGTTCGGGTGTTTCGGCCGAGGCGCGGCGGGCCTTGCGGCAATTGCTGGAGGATGTCGATCGCGCGCTGACGGCGGCTTTCCGCGAAGGAGGCGATGCCGGGGCGCTGGCACGACGGCGTGCCGATGCGGTGGCTGCGGTCACCGTGCACGTGTGGACGGCTTGCCTGGGTGAACTGGCCGATGCGGCGCTGTTCGCGGTGGGCGGTTTCGGGCGCGGGCTGCTGTTTCCCTGTTCCGACGTGGATCTGCTGGTGCTGGTGGAGCAGCCCGAGCCGGCACGGTTGCGGGCGCTGGAGCAGTTCTTCTCCACCTTGTGGGATGTCGGCCTGAAAGTCGGCCACGCGGTGCGCGAGCCGGCCCAGTGCCGGACGCTGGCGGCCGAGGACGCCAGCGTGTTCACCAGCCTGCTGGACGCGCGGCGGCTGGCCGGGGACGTCGTTTTCGGCAAGCGCCTGCGCGCCATCGTCGACGATCCGGCGCTGTGGCCGCCGCGCGACTACCTGGCGGTGCGGCTGGCCGAGCGCGATGCGCGCCATGCACGTTTCGACGACACCGCCTACAACCTCGAACCCAACTTGAAGGAAGGCCCCGGCGGCCTGCGCACGCTCGACTCCCTGCGCTGGCTGGCGCGCCGCCTGGCGCACGCCGACGACCTGCCCGGCATGGTGGAGGAAGGCTTGCTTGACCCGGCCGAGCTGGCGGCGCTGGAGGCGTCCGAGGCGGTGCTGCGGCGTTATCGCTACGCGCTGCATCTGGAGGCGGGGCGGCCGGAGGAACGGCTGTTGTTCGACTACCAGCGCGCACTGGCGGCGCGGCTGGGCTTCGAGGACGAGCACGAGCGCAACCTGGGCGTCGAGCAGTTCATGCAGGGCTACTACCGCGCGGCCAGCCAGGTCGAGCGGCTGGGCGTGCAGGTGGCCGAGCGTTTCGAGGAAATGCTGGAGTCGCCCAGTGAGGCGGTGGCGGTGGGCGAAGCCTTCGTGCGCTACGGACCGCGGCTGGCGGCGCGTGATCCGCAGTTGTTCATGCGTCGTCCCGCGGCGCTGGTGGAAATCTTCACTGCGCGGCTGGACCAGCCCGGTCTGGTCGGCTTCAGCGCCGACACCATGCGTCGCATCCACCAGGCCACCGCCGCCCACGGTGATGCGCTGGCCGGTGATCGCGAGGTGCTGGCCGCCTTCCTGCAACTGCTGCGTCGCGGTGCGCCGGCGGTGGAGGCGTTGTGGCGGATGAACCGGCACGGCCTGTTGGCGGCGATCCTGCCGGCCTTCGGCAAGGTGTTCGGGCGCATGCAGTACGACCTGTTCCATGTCTATACGGTCGACGAGCACACCTTGCGCGTGCTGCGCAATCTGGCGCGTTTCGCCGACCCGGCGGCGAAAGCCGAATTCCCGCTGGGCTGCGAGATCTGGGCCAGCCTGCCCAAGCCGGAGATCATGCTGCTGGCTGGCCTGTTCCACGACATCGCCAAGGGGCGTGGTGGCGATCACTCCGTGCTGGGCGAGGAAGAGGCGCGCCATTTCTGTGCGCGGCTCGGCTTGCCGGCCACCGACGGCGAGCGGGTCGCCTGGCTGGTGCGTTGGCACCTGCTGATGAGCACCACCGCGCAGCGCCAGGACATCACCGATCCCGACGTGGTGCACCGTTTCGCCGACGTGGTGGGCGATCGCGAGCGGCTTGGCCAGCTGTACCTGCTGACCGTGGCCGACATCATCGGCACCAGCCCGCGACTGTGGAACGGCTGGAAGGACCGTCTGCTGGCCGACCTGTGCACCAGCACCCGCTACGCCCTGCGCAGCGACGTGGAGCTGCCGCGTGACATCGGCGTGCGCGTGCACGAATGCGCCGAGTACGCGCTGGCGCTGTTGATGGACCAGGGGCACGCCGAGGCCGACGTGCAACGCGTATGGGCCGACTTCCCGCAGCTGAGCTTCCTGCGCCACCGTCCCGAGCAGATCGCCTGGCAGACCGCGGCGATCCTGCGGGCGCAGGGGGCGGTGCCGCTGGTGGCGGTGCACCCGCTGTCGGTGCGTGGCAGCACCGAGCTGTTCGTCTGCACGCCGGATCGCGACGGCCTGTTCGCCACGGTGACGGCGGTGCTCGACCGGTTGCGCTTCTCGGTGCTGGAGGCACGCGTTCTCAGCTCGCCCACCGGCATGGCACTGGATACCTTCCTGCTGCTCGATGCCGACAGCCAGCAACCGGTCAGCGCGTTCCGTGCCGAGGAACTGCAGCAACGCCTGCAGCGCGCGCTGGCCCAGTCGGCCGGCGTGCAGCCGAGCAAGCGCGGCATGTCGCGCCACCAGAAGCACTTCCAGATGGCCCCGAAAATCAGCTTCCACGCCGCCGGTGGACGCACCCAGCTGGCCCTGGTCGGCACCGATCGTCCCGGCCTGCTGGCGGCGGTGGCCCAGGTGATGCTGGCCTGCTCGGTGCGCGTGCACGATGCACGCATCGCCACTTTCGGCGAGCGGGTGGAGGATTTCTTCCAGCTCACCGACCGCCACGACGCGCCGCTCGACGAGCAACTGCAGCAGCGGCTGCTGCGAGCGCTGCAGGAGCGCATCGGCCTGGCGCGCGAGCGCGCGGCGGACTGATTCGCGGCAACGGCACCGCGCTATCATCGCGGCCATGACTACCTATCTGTTGATCAAGACGCTGCACCTGCTGTTCGTGATGGCCTGGATGGCCACGGTGTTCTATCTGCCGCGGATCCTGGTCAACATGGCCGAGGCGGCCAACGAGCCGCCGGTGCTGGCCAGGCTGCAGCTGATGGGGCGCCGGCTGTACAAGTTCGGCCACAACATGTTCGGCATGGCCTTCGTGTTCGGCGTGGTGCTGTGGCATGGCTGGCGGGTGTTCCCGAACACCCTGCCGAACATGGTCGCCGGCATGCACTGGATCGATGCCAAGCTGGGCCTGGTGGCGCTGCTGCTGGCGTATTTCATCTGGTCAGGCCGCATGCTCAAGCGCACGCAGAAGGGCGGGTCGCTGCCTTCATCGCGCGCCTTGCGCTGGATCAACGAGCTGCCCGTGCTGCTGTTGCTGGGCGTGATCTGGCTGGTCCTGTCCAAACCGTTCTGAGCGCAGGTCGGGCACCGCCCGACAATGCGTGCGGGCCCCGGCACATCCGGTGTTCGACGCACACCGAAGCCAAGAGCCGCGGGTGGTGCCCGCCCTGCGCCGCCTGAGCAGGGCGAGGAGTGAGAGAAAGCCGACGGCATGCACTCACTCCTCACTCCTCTCCACGCACTCCTTTCGCCTTTGGCGTCATCCTCCGAAATACCCCCGGTACCACGCGACGAACTTCGCCACGCCATCCTCGATCGAGGTGGATGGCGCATAGCCGACGTCGCGGCGCAGTGCTGACACGTCGGCCCAGGTGTCGGGCACGTCGCCGGGCTGCATCGGCAGCAGGCGCTTTTCCACCGTGCGGCCGAACTGCTGTTCCAGCAGTTCGATGAAGCGCAGCAACTGCACCGGCTGGTCGTTGCCGAGGTTGTAGACGCGGTAGGGGGCGTTCGAGGTGCCCGGGTTCGGCGTCTCGGCGTCGTACGCGGGGTCGGCCTCGGCCGGGTGGTCCAGCGTGCGGATCACCCCTTCGACGATGTCGTCGACGAAGGTGAAGTCGCGGCTGTGGTGGCCGTGGTTGAACACGTCGATCGGCTCGCCGCGGCTGATCCTTCCGGCGAACAGCATCGGCGACATGTCCGGCCGGCCCCACGGGCCGTACACGGTGAAGAAGCGCAGGCCGGTGGTGGGCAGGCCGAACAGGTGGCTGTAGCTGTGCGCCATCAGCTCGTTGGCCTTCTTGCTGGCCGCATACAGGCTGACCGGATGATCCACCGCATCCTCCACCGCGAACGGCATCTTGCGGTTGGCGCCGTAGACCGAGCTGGACGAGGCGTAGACCAGATGCCCGACCTGATGGCGGCGGCAGATTTCCAGCACATTGCCGAAGCCGACCAGGTTGCTCTGCACGTAGGCCTGCGGGTTCTCCAGCGAATAGCGCACGCCGGCCTGGGCAGCCAGATTCACCACGCGCTCGGGACGGAAGCCGGCGAAGATGGCGTCGATTGCCGCCGCATCGGCCAGGTCGGCGCGATGATGGGTGTAGCCGGGATGGTCGATGAAGCGGGCCAGTCGCGCGTCCTTCAGTGCCGGGTCGTAGTAGTCGTTGTGGTTGTCGATGCCGACGACTTCATCACCGCGTGCCAGCAGGCGTTCGGCCAGGGCGGCACCGATGAAGCCAGCGGTGCCGGTGACGAGGATGCGCATGAGGGAGTCCGTTGACGGGCGAAAACGGGATTTTAGGCGGGTGGGCGGCAGAAAGCATGGCCGGACGGGGTGCTCCGTTGACAGCCCGGCCGCTCCGGGCTAGCTTTCGCGCTTCGATTTCCCGCGAGCGAAGGTGGCCCGCAGCAACCTGCCGGCCGAGCGTGCGACATGGACACTACCCACAGCCACAGCTGAAACCGCGCACCAGCCTCACGCTTGTCGAAGGGCGCTGCGCGCCCTTTTTTGTTGGCCGCTTCCGGCCCCTTCCCACGTTCATCCGCCCGCCCGGGCGATGCAGCAGGCAAGACACATGATTGAGATCACGCTACCCGACGGCAGCAAGCGCCCGTTCGATCACCCCGTTACCGTGCAGGACGTGGCCGCCTCGATCGGCGCCGGCCTGGCCAAGGCCACCCTGGCCGGCAAGGTGGACGGCAAGCTGGTGGATGCCAGCTTCCCGATCGAGCAGGACGCCAGCCTGCAGATCATCACCGAGAAAAGCCCCGAGGCGCTGGAGATCCTGCGCCACTCCACCGCGCACCTGATGGGGCAGGCGGTGCAGCGGCTGTTCCCGGGCGCGCAGGTGACCATCGGCCCGGTGATCGACAACGGCTTCTATTACGACTTCGCCTACGAGCGCCCGTTCACGCCCGAGGACCTGCCGAAGATCGAGGACGAGATGCGCAAGATCGTCGCCGAGCAGTTGCCGGTGACGCGCAGCGTGAAGTCGCGTGACGAGGCGGTGGCGTTCTTCCGTGGCCTGGGCGAGAACTACAAGGCCGAGATCATCGAGGGCATTCCCGCCAACGAGGACCTCTCGCTGTATTCGCAGGGCGAGTTCACCGACCTGTGCCGCGGCCCGCACGTGCCCAACACCGGCAAGTTGCACTCGTTCAAGCTGATGAAGGTGGCCGGCGCCTACTGGCGCGGCGACAGCAACAACGCGATGCTCAGCCGCATCTACGGCACCGCCTGGCTCAACGACAAGGACCTGAAGGCCTATCTGTTCCAGTTGGAAGAGGCCGAGAAGCGCGACCACCGCAAGATCGGCAAGCAGCTGGACCTGTTCCACCAGCAGGAAGAAAGCCCCGGCATGGTGTTCTGGCACCCCAACGGCTGGGCGATCTGGCAGCAGGTGGAGCAGTACATGCGCGGCGTGTACCGCAAGAGCGGCTATCAGGAAGTGCGCTGCCCGCAGGTGCTGGACGTGTCGCTGTGGAAGAAGTCCGGCCATTGGGACAACTACCAGGAAAACATGTTCTTCACCGAGTCGGAGAAGCACACCTTCGCGCTCAAGCCGATGAACTGCCCCGGCCACGTGCAGGTGTTCAACACCGGCCTGCACAGCTACAAGGAGTTGCCGATCCGCTACGGCGAGTTCGGTGGCTGCCACCGCAACGAGCCCTCCGGTGCGCTGCACGGCATCATGCGCGTGCGTGCGTTCACCCAGGACGACGGCCACATCTTCTGCACGCCGGAGCAGATCGAGGCGGAAGTCACCGCTTTCCACGCCCAGGCGATGCAGGTCTATGCCGACTTCGGCTTCGACAACATCGAGGTGATGCTGGCGCTGCGCCCGGAAAAGCGCATCGGCGACGATGCGACGTGGGATCGCGCCGAGGCGGCGCTGCGCGGGGCACTGGCGGCCGCCGGGGTGAAGTGGACCGAATTGCCGGGCGAGGGCGCCTTCTACGGCCCCAAGATCGAGTACCACATGCGAGACTCGATCGGCCGCGACTGGCAGGTCGGCACCATGCAGGTCGACTTCATGATGCCCGAGCGCCTTGGCGCCGAGTACGTCGACGAGCACTCGCAGAAGAAGCATCCGGTGATGCTGCACCGGGCCATCGTCGGCTCGATGGAGCGCTTCATCGGCATCCTGATCGAGCATCACGCCGGCCTGCTGCCGACCTGGCTGGCGCCGGTGCAGGCGGTTGCCTTCAGCATCACCGATGCGCAGTCCGACTACGTCCGTGAAGTGACGCAAGCCCTTGTGGACAAAGGTTTCCGGGTGCAATCGGATTTGCGCAACGAGAAAGTCGGCTATAAAATCCGCGAACATGCGATGCAGAAAGTGCCCTATCTCCTCGTGGTCGGTGACCGCGAGAAAGAGGTCGGGGCGGTTTCTGTCCGCACCCGTTCCGGTGAGGACCTCGGCAGCATGCCGCTGTCGGACTTCATCGAACGCCTGGAGGCTGAAACCCGGCGCTGAGCGCCGGGCGGCCATTCAAATCACTTCTTCTGGAGGATCGTGGTATCGCTACCACAGACAACAAGGGCAACCGTCGCAACCTGGAAATCCGCGTCCCGCGGGTGCGTGTGATCGGTGTCGATTCGGAGCAGTTGGGCATTCTCAGCCGCGACGAGGCATTGAGCCTGGCGCAGGAAGCCGGCATGGATCTGGTCGAGATCCAGCCGAACGGCGATCCGCCGGTCTGCCGCATCATGGACTACGGCAAGTTCAAGTTCGACGCCCAGAAGAAGGCCCAGGCGGCCAAGAAGAAGCAGAAGCAGGTCGAGATCAAGGAAGTGAAGTTCCGTCCGGTCACGGACGTGGGCGACTACCAGATCAAGCTGCGCAACATGCTTCGGTTCCTGGAAGAGGGTGACAAGGTCAAGGTCACCATCCGCTTCCGTGGTCGCGAGATGTCGCACCAGGATCTGGGCCAGAACCTGGCCAGGAAGATCCAGGAAGACGTGGGCGACAATGGCCAGGTCGAGTCCTTCCCGCGACTGGAAGGTCGCCAGATGGTCATGATGATCGGTCCGAAGAAGAAGTAATTCCCGCCCGGCGGGATGCAACGGGAGCCTTCCGGCAACGGGGGCTCCTGTTGGCGTTTTCGGGACGGGATCGCGGTCTTTCTCCCGCGAGCCTTCTCCCTCGCAAGAGAGCTTCCCCCGGAAAGTCACGGAGGGAGTGCATGGCCGGCACTTCGTGCTGGCATTTGGCTTTTCAAACCCGTATCATTGCGGGTTCGACCCGCCTGGAAGGGTCGTGAACCGATCATGGCAGGACGGAAAGCGTGACTCCGCAAGGGCTCACCGCCAGATCAGTCAGAAACGGGATCATTCCCACTCAAGGAGCATCTCTACAATGCCCAAGATCAAGACCAACCGGGCGGCGGCGAAGCGTTTTCGCAAGACCGCGTCGGGCAAGATCAAGTGCGGCCACGCCTTCCGCTCGCACATCCTGACCAAGAAGTCGACCAAGCTGAAGCGTGGTCTGCGTGCCAAGAACCACCTGAAGGCGTGTGACGCCCCGGGTGTGGCCCGCATGCTGCCGTACTGATAGAGACGAGGAGATAAAACCATGGCTCGTGTAAAGCGTGGCGTTACCGCCCGTCGTCGTCACAAGAAGATCATCGGCCGCGCGAAGGGCTTCTACAACGCCCGTCGCAAGGTCTTCCGCGTTGCCAACCAGGCCGTCATCAAGGCTGGTCAGTACGCCTACATCGGCCGCAAGCAGCGCAAGCGCCAGTTCCGTGCGCTGTGGATCGTCCGCATCAACGCTGCCGCGCGCATGTTCGGCCTGTCGTACAGCCGCCTGATCAATGGCCTGAGCAAGGCCGGCATCACGGTGGACCGCAAGGTCCTGGCCGACATCGCCGTGCACGACATCAAGGCTTTTGGTGCGATCGCCGAAAAAGCGAAGGCTGCTCTGGCGGCGTAAAGCTTTGAGCGATCAAGCTTGATCGCGAAGATCAAGAGCGGCCTTCATGGTCGCACTCTTCAGAAAAGCGAACGTTTGCGGGGAGGTGGCCAATGGCCCCTCCCCGTTTTCGTTTCCGTGGGTCCTCAGTGGGAATCGCATCGATGGACGAGCTGGACAACCGCGCCGCACAGGCGCTGGCCGATATCGACAAGGCGGACACGCTCGAAGCGCTTGATGCGCTGCGCGTGGGCCTGCTCGGCAAGAGCGGCATCGTCACCGCCGCGCTGAAGGCGCTGGGCGGGTTGGCACCGGACGAGCGCAAGGCGCGCGGCGCCGAGGTGAACAAGGTCAAGGAACGCCTGGCCGACGCGCTGGCTGCCCGCAAGAGCGTGCTGGAGCAGGCCGAGCTGGATCGCCGCCTGGCCTCCGAGACCATCGACATCAGCCTGCCCGGTCGCGACGGCGTGCGCGGCGGCATCCATCCGATCACCCGGGCGCTGGAGCGGATCGCCTCGATCTTCGCGCGGCTGGGTTACCAGCGTGCCGACGGTCCCGAGATCGAGGACGACTGGCACAACTTCGAAGCGCTGAACTTCCCGCCGCACCATCCGGCGCGGGCGATGCACGACACCTTCTACTTCGGCGATGGCCGCCTGCTGCGCACGCATACCTCGCCGGTGCAGATCCGCTCCATGGCCGGGCGCCAGCCGCCGATCCGCATCATCGCGCCGGGCAAGGTCTATCGCAGTGACTCGGACCAGACCCACTCGCCCATGTTCCACCAGATCGAAGGCCTGCTGGTCGACGAGACCTCCAGCTTCGCCGACCTGAAGGGCACTCTGGCCGAGTTCATCCGCGCCTTCTTCGAGCGCGATTTCGAGATGCGCTTCCGCCCCAGCTACTTCCCCTTCACCGAACCCTCGGCCGAGGTCGACATCCGCTGGGAAACCCCGGACGGCCAGTCGCGTTGGCTGGAAGTGCTCGGCTGCGGCATGGTGCACCCCAACGTGCTGAAGAACTGCGGCATCGACCCGGAACGCTACACCGGCTTCGCCTTCGGCCTCGGCGTCGAACGCTTCGCCATGCTGCGCTACGGCGTCACCGACCTGCGCGCCTTCTTCGAAAACGACCTGCGATTCCTCAGGCAGTTTGCTTGATGGCCGGGATTCGGGATACGGGATTCGGGATTCGAAAGAGCCCCGGCATCCCGCTTTTCCGAATCCCCAATCCCGTATCCCGAATCCCGGAATTCCAATGAAATTCTCCGAAAACTGGTTGCGTGAACTGGTGGATGTGCAGGCCGACCGTGCTGCGTTGGCGCATGCCTTGACCATGGCCGGGCTGGAAGTGGAAGAGCTGACGCCGCTGGGTGAGGAGCTTGATGGCGTGGTGGTGGCCGAGATCACCGCTGCTGAAAAGCATCCGCAGGCTGACCGGCTGCAGGTGTGCACGGTGGACGCGGGGCAGGGCGAGGCGCTGCAGATCGTCTGCGGCGCTCCGAATGCCCGCGTTGGCATCAAGGTGCCGCTGGCCAAGGTCGGCGCGAACCTGCCCGGTGGCATCGCGATCAAGGCGGCCAAGCTGCGTGGCGTGGAGTCGTTCGGCATGTTGTGCTCGGCCAAGGAGCTGGGCGTCGACGCCGATGCTTCGGGCCTGCTGGAGCTGCCGCTGGATGCGCCGACCGGCCAGCCGCTGGCCGACTACCTGGGCCTGCCTGATGCCAGCTTCGAGCTGAAGCTGACCCCGAACCGCCCCGACTGCCTGGGCCTGGTCGGCCTGGCGCATGACGTGGCAGCGCTGTTTGGCAGTGCGGTGAAGGTGCCGGTGCAGGACGCGGTGGCGGTGACCGGCGCAGCCTCGCGTGGCATCCGTCTGGAAGCCGGCAAGGACGCGCCGCGCTATCTCGGCCGCGTGGTCGAGGGCATCGATCCGGCCGCGCGCACGCCGCTGTGGATGGCCGAGCGCCTGCGCCGTGGCGGAGTGCGTCCGATCAGCGCCGTGGTCGACGTCACCAACTACGTGATGCTGGAACTGGGCCAGCCGATGCACGCCTTCGACAACGATGTGCTGCAGGGCGACATCGTGGTGCGCCATGCGCGCGCCGGCGAGACGCTGAAACTGCTTGACGGCAACGAGGCGACGCTGGACGAGGGCTTCGTGCTGATCGCCGACGAGCACAAGGCGCTGGCCGTGGCCGGCGTGATGGGCGGCTTCGACTCGCGCGTCACCGACGCCACCCGAAACATCTTCCTGGAGTCCGCGCATTTCGCGCCGGCGGCGATCATGGGCCGCGCGCGCAAGCTCGGCTTGCATACCGATGCCTCGCACCGCTTCGAGCGTGGCGTTGATCCTGAATTGCCGCGCCGTGCGCTGGAGCGCGCCACCGCGTTGTTGCTGGCGATTGCCGGTGGCCAGGCCGGCCCGGTGCTGGTTGCCGAGAATGCCGCCGATCTGCCGAAGCCGCAGCCGGTGGCCTTGCGTCGCGCCCGCCTCAAGCGCGTGCTCGGCGTCGAGGTGGCCGATGCCGAGGTGGCGCGCATCTTCACCGCGCTGGGCATGCAGGTGGCAAGCACGGAAGAGGGCTGGCAGGTCACCGCGCCCAGCAGCCGCTTCGACATCGAGCGCGAGGAAGACCTGATCGAGGAAGTCGCGCGCATCTTCGGTTACGACAACATCCCCACCCATTCGCCCTCCGGTGCGCTGGTGCTGGCGATCGAGCCGGAAGCGCGCATCGGCGAGCTGGCGCTGCGCGAGCAGTTGGCCGCACGCGATTACCACGAGGCGGTCAACCTGTCCTTCGTGGCCGCCGAACTGCTCGACACCTGGGGTTTCAACGAGGGCCGCGTGGCCCTGCTCAACCCGCTGTCGGCCGATCTGGCGGTGATGCGCCCGTCGCTGCTGCCGGGTCTGATCGAGGCGCTGCGCCACAACCGCGCGCGCCAGCAGGAGCGGGTGCGCCTGTTCGAGGTGGCTCGCGTGTTCGGCGCCGGCGATCCCCCGGTGGAAACGCCCAGCCTGGCCATCGTTGCCAGCGGCAATGCGCGTGACGAGCAGTGGGGCGAGCCTTCGCGACCGCTGGATTTCCATGACCTGAAAGGTGACCTTGACGCGCTGATCGCGTGGGGCGGCGAGCCGCAGCGCTGGTCGGTGCACGCCGACGGCCTGCCGCGCTGGCTGCACCCGGGGCGCGGTGCGCGGATTGCCCGTGACGGCGTCACCGTGGGCCATCTCGGTGCGCTGCATCCGCAGCTGGCCAAGGCGCTGGACCTGGGGGGCGACGTGCACGTGCTGGAGCTGGCACTGGAGCCGCTGCTGGCCCGTCGCCTGCCGCAGGCGCAGCCGGTGCCGCGCTTCCCCGCGGTGCGTCGCGACATCGCCGTGGACGTGCCGGAAACGGTGCAGTGGGCACAGGTCGGGCAGGTGGTGCGCGAGGCGCTCGGGCAGCGTCTGAAAGCCTTGCGCCTGTTCGACCGTTACAGCGGCAAAGGGGTCGAAGCAGGTCGCAAGAGTTTGGCTATGGGCTTGATTTTGCAGGACGCTTCACGCACCCTTACCGACGACGACGCAGACCATTGCGTACGCGATGCGATAGCTGCGTTGGAGCAATCATGCAGGGCAAAGTTGCGAGGATGAGATGGCGCTGACCAAGGCGGAAATGGCCGAGCGGCTTTTCCTCGATGTGGGACTGAACAAGCGTGAGGCGAAGGAGTTCGTGGATGCCTATTTCGAGGTGGTCCGCGGCGCCCTCGAGAACGGCGAGCAGGTGAAGCTGTCCGGCTTCGGCAATTTCGATCTGCGCATGAAGAACCAGCGTCCGGGACGCAACCCCAAGACCGGCGAGGAGATTCCGATCTCCGCCCGGCGCGTGGTGACCTTCCGGCCGGGGCAGAAACTCAAGGTGAGAGTCGAGGGCTATGCTGGATCAAGGGAATAACACCGAACTGCCCGCCATCCCGGCCAAACGCTATTTCACCATTGGCGAGGTCGGCGAGCTGTGTGGCGTCAAGCCTCACGTGCTGCGCTACTGGGAGCAGGAATTTCCCGCGCTGAATCCGGTCAAGCGCCGCGGCAATCGTCGTTATTACCAGCGCCACGACGTGCTGATGATCCGCCAGATCCGCTCGCTGCTGTACGACGAGGGTTTCACCATCACCGGCGCCCGCGCACGGCTGGAAGGCTCGCAGGCGAAGGTGGAAGCGAGCATGTCGCACCAGATCGTGCGTCAGGTGCGCATGGAACTGGAAGAGATCCTGACCCTGCTGCGTCGCTGAGCATCTTCCGGATTCACCAGACAAGCTGCTACACTAGCCAGCTTGCCGCATCGTCGGGGCGTAGCGCAGCCTGGTAGCGCATCTGCCTGGGGGGCAGAGGGTCGTCGGTTCGAATCCGGCCGCCCCGACCAATTCGGCACGGACACGAAAAAAGCGCCTTCGGGGCGCTTTTTTCGTGTCCGTGCCGGGATTTGGCATTCGGGATTCGGGATTCGTTGAAGAGCCGGGATTCGGGATTGGAGATTCGGGATTCGTAAAAGCCAAGAGCAAGACCGTGCGGCTTGCGGTAGGCCGCGACGCTCTTGCCTTTGCGAATCCCGAATCTCCAATCCCGAATCCCGGCTCCCCTAGTAAATCACCCTGCTGCGCAAGGTCCCCGGAATGTCGCCCAATTGCGCTTTCAATGCATTGGCCTGGGTTTCGTCGGCGCTGACGTCGATGACGACGTAGCCGACTTCGCTGTCGGTCTGCAGGAACTGGGCGTCGATGTTGATGTTGCCGGCGGTGAACAGTTCGTTGATGCGCGAGAGGGTGCCGGGGACGTTGCGGTGGATGTGCAGCAGGCGGCGGCTGCGCGGGTGTTCGGGCAGGGTGACTTCGGGGAAGTTCACTGCCGACAGGGTCGAGCCGTTGTCGCTGTAGCGCACCAGCTTGCTGGCCACCTCGATGCCGATGTTGTCCTGTGCTTCCAGCGTGCTGCCGCCGATGTGCGGGGTCAGGATCACGTTGTCCATGCCGACCAGCGGCGAGACGAAGGGATCGTGGTTGCCCTTCGGCTCGACCGGGAACACGTCGACCGCGGCGCCGGCCAGGTGGTTGTCGCCAAGCGCGGCCGCCAGCGCGTCGATGTCGACCACGCTGCCACGCGAGGCGTTGATCAGCACCGCGCCCGCCCGCATCCGCGCCAGTTGCGCGGCGCCGATCATCATCCGCGTGGCCGGGGTTTCCGGCACGTGCAGGGTGACCACGTCGGCGCGTTCCAGCAGCTCGTCCAGGCTGGCCACGGCACGGGCATTGCCCAGCGAGAGCTTGGTCTCGATGTCGTGGAAGATCACCCGCATGCCCAGGCTTTCGGCCAGCACGCCGACCTGGGTGCCGATGTGGCCGTAGCCGATGATGCCCAGCACCTTGTCACGCGCCTCGTAGCTGCCGCTGGCCGACTTGCTCCAGCCACCGCGATGGCATTGCGCGCTCTTCTGCGGAATCCCGCGCAACAACATGATCGCCTCGGCGATCACCAGTTCGGCCACGCTGCGGGTGTTGGAGTAGGGCGCGTTGAACACCGGAATGCCCGAAGCCCGGGCGCTGCCGAGGTCGACCTGGTTGGTGCCGATGCAGAAACAGCCCACCGCGATCAGGCGCCGGGCATGGGCCAGAACCTCGTCGGTGAGCTGGGTGCGCGAGCGGATGCCGACGATGTGGGCTTCGCTGATGCGCGCCTTCAGCTCGTCTTCCGGCAGCGCGGTCGCGTGCGTCTCGACCTGGCTGTAGCCGGCGCGGTGGAACACCTCGACCGCGCTGGCACTGACTCCCTCCAGCAGCAAAACCTTGATGTCCTGGCGCGGATAGGAGGTGTGCATCGACGGGCTCCGGGTGAGTGGATGGTTGGCTCGACTATGCCAGATTTGCCGCGGTGCAACACTAGACGTTCCATGCGTCATGCTGGCAGGCTTCGGGCTTCACCGGGAGCCTTTGCATGACCGATCCTCGCCTCGCCGAATTGCGCCGTTGCCTGCCTGATCTGCGCCTGCTCACGGAGGCTGCCGAGCTGGAGCATTACGGCCGTGACTGGACCCGTCGCTGGACGCCTGCGCCGCTGGCGATCGCGTTGCCGGCCAGCGTGGAGGAGGTGCAGGGCATCGTGCGCTGGGCCAACCAGGCGCAGGTGGCGATCGTGCCTTCGGGCGGACGCACTGGCCTCTCGGGCGGTGCGGTGGCGGCCAATGGCGAGCTGGTGTTGAGCCTGGAGCGGATGAACCGCGTGCTCGGCTTCGATGCGGTCGACCGCACGCTGACCGTGCAGGCCGGCATGATCCTGCAGCAGGTACAGGAAGCGGCCCACGCGCATGGGCTGTCGTACCCGGTCGACTTCGCCGCCCGCGGCTCGTGTTCGATCGGCGGCAACATCGCCACCAATGCCGGCGGCATCCGGGTGCTGCGATATGGCAACACGCGCGAATGGATCGCCGGGCTGAAGGTGGTCAGCGGACAGGGCGAGTTGCTGGAGTTGAATCGCGCACTGGTCAAGAACTCCAGCGGCTACGACCTGCGCCAGCTGATGATCGGCTCGGAGGGCACGCTGGGCGTGGTGGTGGAGGCGACCTTGAAACTGACCGATCCGCCGCCGCCGTCGCAGGTGATGCTGCTGGCACTGCCGGACATGGATGCGCTGATGCGGGTGTTCGCGTTGTTCCGCGCGCGGTTGTCGCTGCAGGCCTTCGAGTTCTTCACCGACGTCGCCTTGCGCCACGTGCTGGCGCATGGCGCGCAGCAGGCGATCGAGGGCGAGCATCCGTATTACGTGGTCACCGAGTTCGATGCCGCGGGCGAGGCGCAGCAGGAGGCGGCGCTGGAGGTGTTCGGCGAGGCGATGGAGCAGGGCTGGGTCAGCGATGGCGTGATCGCGCAGAGCCAGGCGCAGGCGGCGGCGCTGTGGCGGCTGCGCGAGGGCATCACCGAGAGCCTGGCCGCGCATCGCCCGTACAAGAACGACGTGTCGGTGCGGGTGGCTGCGGTGCCGGCCTTCCTGCATGGAATGCAGGCGTTGCTGGCGCGCGAATACCCGGACATCGAAGTGGTCTGGTTCGGCCACATCGGCGACGGCAACCTGCACATCAACGTGCTGCGGCCGCGGGACATGGACGAGGCGACGTTCATCGCCCGCTGCGAGCATGTCACGCAATTGCTGGCCGATACGCTGCAACACCATGGCGGCAGCATCTCGGCCGAGCACGGCATCGGCCTGGTCAAGCGCAAGTACCTGGGCAGCACCCGCAGTGCGGCGGAGATCGCGCTGATGCAGGGCGTGCGCAAGGTGTTCGATCCGCGCGGCATCCTCAATCCGGGCAAGCTTTTCGTGGCGGACTGATGCCGCCTGCGTGCTAGCCTTGGCGGACTTTTCGCCGGGTTTCAAGGAGCCGCCATGTCGTCGTTGCGCACGCTGTATCCCGAGATCGAGCCGTTCGACAGCGGCTTCCTGCAGGTCTCGCCGTTGCACACGTTGTACTGGGAGCAGAGCGGCAACCCGAACGGCAAGCCGGTGGTGTTCCTGCACGGCGGTCCCGGTGGCGGCACCAATCCGAAGTGCCGACGCTTCTTTGATCCGGCGGTCTACCGCATCGTGCTGTTCGACCAGCGCGGCTGCGGCAAGTCGACCCCGCACGCCGAGCTGACCGACAACACCACCTGGGATCTGGTCGCCGACATCGAGCGCGTGCGCGAGCATCTGGGCATTGATCGCTGGCAGGTATTCGGCGGTTCCTGGGGTTCGACGCTGGCGCTGGCCTACGCGCAGACGCATCCGGACAAGGTCACCGAACTGGTGCTGCGCGGCATCTTCATGCTGCGTCGCTGGGAGCTGGAGTGGTTCTACCAGAAAGGCGCCGACGCGCTGTACCCGGATGCGTGGGAGCCCTACCTGGCGGCGATTCCCGAGGTGGAGCGCGGCGACCTGATCAGTGCCTACCATCGCCGCCTGACCAGCGACGACCCGGCCGTGCGCGTGGCCGCGGCGCGGGCCTGGTCAGTGTGGGAAGGTTCCACCAGCTTCCTGCATCAGGATCCCGGCAGCATCGGCTCTCACGACCAGGACGAATTCGCGCTGGCCTTCGCCCGCATCGAATGCCACTACTTCGTCAACGGCGGCTTCTTCGACCACGACGATCACCTGCTGCGCAACGTCGATCGCATCCGCCACATCCCGGCCGTGATCGTGCAGGGCCGCTATGACGTGGTCTGCCCGTTGCGCAGCGCCTGGGACCTGCACCGCGCCTGGCCTGAAGCCGACCTGCGCATCGTCCAGGACGCCGGCCACTCGGCGTTCGAGCCCGGCAACGTGCATGAGCTGATCGAGGCGACCGACCGGTTTGCGTGAGGGGCCGGGATTCGGGATTCGGCATTCGGGATTCGCAAAAGCCAGAGCGTGTGGTTTGCGGCAACCCGGTCGGCATCAGAGTGCATGTGGCTGACGCTCTTGCCCTTGCGAATCCCTAATCCCGAATGCCGAATCACGGGTTTTTAGTGCCAAAAATCTTGTCGCCGGCGTCGCCGAGGCCGGGCAGGATGTAGCCGTTTTCGTTGAGGCGCTGGTCGATCGAGGCGGTGTAGATCTCGATGTCGGGGTGGGCGGCGGTGATGCGTTCCAGGCCTTCGGGTGCGGCAACCAGGAACAGTCCCTTGATGCGCTTGCAGCCGGCGGCCTTGAGCATGTCGACGGTGGCGACCAGGGTGCCGGCGGTGGCCAGCATCGGGTCGACGATCAGGGCGATGCGCTCGTCCATGCGGCCAGTCAGCTTCTCGTAGTAGGCGATCGGCTTGAGCGTCTGCTCATCGCGCTGCAGGCCGACCACGCTGACCTTGGCGGCGGGGATCAGGTCGAGCACGCCGGGCAGCATGCCCAGGCCGGCGCGCAGGATCGGCACGATGGTGATCTTCTTGCCCTTGATCCGCTCCACCTGCAGCGGCCCGGCCCAACCCTCGATTTCCTCCTCGACGGTTTCCAGGTCCTTGGTGGCCTCGTAGGTGAGCAGGGCGGCGACCTCGGAAGCCAGTTCGCGGAACTCCTTGGTGCTGATGCCGGCACGGCGCATCAGACCCAGCTTGTGGCGGATCAGCGGATGGCGGACTTCGACGATTTTCATGGGGTTTGGCCAGGCAGGGCGCATCACGCGCAACAGCCGCCGAGCTTAGCGAAGCAGCTCATTCCACGCACGTGGTTCGATGTGCCGGTCAGGCGCCGGTCGCGATGCTGACGCAGTCACTCATGAAATCGCGAAACCGGTCGCCCTCCAGTGAGTGGATCCGGGCATCAGCGTGACAGGTGGTCACCCGGCCTTGCGGCTTGGGGATGGGGGTCGCAGCAGCCTCAACTTTCATGCACTTGCGCAGGAACAGGTGACGCTCGTTGCCGTGGATGCCGACGGCCAGACGGTTGCAGCTGGCCATGCGCAGTTGGCGCGTGGTGCGTGGTTCAGGTGGCTCAAGTGGGGCTGATGGCATGGCCGAGGCGGCGTTGCCGGCGGCGAGCAGGGCGGTACAGGCGATCAGCTGCGGCGAGAAGGACATGGCAGGTTCCTTTCTGGACGCCGGGCAATCCCGGTTGTGCCAGTCTGGAACCGCACTGCGCCCCGGAAAGTGGGCGCAGGCTGAAATGCCTGTAAGTACCCGGCCGCGGTGTCGCGTCGTGCGACACCGGTGGCCGGGACATGGCTGCAAACTCAGGCCGCTTCGGCCTGGCTCTTGCGCGGGCCTTCCAGCAGGGCGGTGCGCACGTGCGCCACGATCAGGTCGACCTCGGCGCTGGTGACATTGAAGTGCGGGGTGAAGCGCAGCGAGTTGACGCCACCGTGGATCACGCCGACGCCGTGCTCGCGCAGGTATTCCTCGGTGGAGTTGGCGCCGTAGCACTTGAACTGCGGGGCCAGCTCGCAGGAGAACAGCAGGCCGGTGCCCTGCACCTTGGTGATCAGGCCGCCCAGCTCGTCCTTCAATGCATTGAGCTTGTTGACGAACTCCACGCCACGTTCGCGGATGTTGTCGCGGACCTCGTCGGTCAGCTGGCCCAGCGTGGCCAGCGCCACGTCCAGCGCCCGCGGGTTGGTGGTCATGGTGTTGCCGTAGATGCCCTTGCGGTACAGCCCGGCGGTGCGCTCGCTGACGGCCAGCACCGACAGCGGGTACTGGCCGCCGTTGAGTGCCTTGGAGAAGGTTTCCATGTCCGGTGCCGGCAGCTTCTCGAAGCCGGGGTAGTCGGTGAGCGACAGCACGCCGTGTGCGCGCAGGCCGGCCTGGATCGAGTCGACCAGCAGCAGGCTGCCGTGGGCCTGGGTCAGTTCACGGGCGGCCAGGTAGAACTCCGGCGTCACCGCACGGCCCGGATCGCCTTCGCCCATCACCGGCTCCAGGAACATCGCCTCGATGAACCAGCCGTGCTTGTCGGCATCGGCGAAGGCGGCTTTCAGCTGCTCGACGTCATAGGGATCGACGGTCAGCACGCTGTCTTCGTGGCGGTAGCTGGCCAGGTGCTGCTGGTAGGTCTTGCGAGTGGAATCCGAATACAGCGCCGGCTCGCCGGTGCGGCCGTGGAAGGCGCCCTTGACCACCAGGCGCTTGATCGTGCGGCCGGCATGGCGCGCACCGTCGTCGGTCATCGCCTTGGCGTTGACGTCGGCGATGCGCGCGGCCAGCGTCACCGCCTCGGAGCCGGAGTTCAGGCACAGGTAGTTCACGTACGGGTTGTTGCCGCGGCTGCGGCCCAGCTCCTGGTTCAGCGCCCGGGTGAAGCGGAGCTGCGCCACGCTGGGCGACATCACGTTGGCCATCACCTGCGGGCGCGACATCGCTTCCAGGATCGCCGCATTGTTGTGGCCGAAGCCGAGCATGCCGTAGCCGCCGTTGTCGTGCAGCACGGCGCCCTTCAAGGTGACGATCCACGGACCACGCGCCGCACCGGGCAGGTAGGGATTGACCGCGTCATCGGGATAGAAATTGACGAAGCCGGCCTGGACTTTGCCCATCTGCTCGGTTTCGTCCAGCTTGAGGAAGTCGGCCAGTTCGGCACGCAGCTCGCGATGGCGCTCGACGGCCTCGGTGATCGCCTGGCCCAGCAGCGGATCGTGCGCCGACATGCGCTCGATGGTGGCGTCATCCAGGCCGGTGGTGCGCGGCTTGCCGCCGAATTCGCGCAGTTCGCGCAGTTGTTCGATCACGCTCATGGATCAGTCCTCCGTAGCTCCGCCAGATGGCAGTGCGTGCCCGCGGCGGAATGGGTAAATGCATGGTCGGAAACGCGTTGCCACCGGCGTTTCCTTCAATGTTTTCAGATGCTTCGCGCCGCCTGATGGGGACCTTCGGGGCGACGTCATGCTCGACAGGATACCTTGCGGCTGTCGCCGCCGTAACCCCGTGTCCAGCCGTACATGACGGCTGTCATGGCCGATGTTTGACGCCGGCAACTGCCGCGCGGAGCGGGCTGCGGCGACGATGGCGGCACAGGAGAACCGCCATGACAGACACCGCCGCAAAAACCGTCGCCCGCCTCGATGGCGTGATCAAGCACTACGGCCGACTGGCCGCGCTGGAGGGCGCCAACCTGCAGCTTCATCGAGGTGAATTGCTGGCCTTGCTCGGCCCCAACGGCGCCGGCAAGAGCACCGCGATCGGCCTGCTGCTGGGGCTGCTCCGTGCCGATGCCGGCACGGTCGAGCTGTTCGGTCAGGATCCGCAGCAGATCGCGGCGCGCCGGCGCATCGGCGTGATGCTGCAGGACGCCGCGCTGCCGCCAACCCTGAAAGTGGGCGAGCTGTTGCGGTTGACCACCAGCTATTACCCGGCGCCACGCAGCGTGGAGGAATCGGCCGCGCTGGCTGGCGTGGCCGATCTGCTGGGGCGTCCCTACGCGAAGCTTTCCGGCGGGCAGCAGCGCCGCGTTCAGTTCGCGCTGGCGCTGTGCGGACGACCCGAACTGCTGTTCCTGGACGAGCCCACCGTGGGCATGGACATCGAGGCACGGCAGAAGCTGTGGGCGGCGATCCGCCAATTGGTGGCCGAAGGCTGCGCGGTGCTGTTGACCACGCATTATCTGGAAGAGGCCGAGGCGTTGGCCGACCGGGTCTGCGTGATGTCGCACGGGCGGATCACCCATGAAGGCACGGTGGAGGATCTGCGCGCACGGGTGGCGCTGAAGCGCATCCGCTGCCGCAGCCGCCTGTCGCCGGAGGCGGTCGGTGCCTGGCCGGAGGTCAGCGAGGTGCGGCAGCAGCAGGAGCGCCTGCACATCGCCACCGCCGAGGCCGAGGCGGTGGTGCGCCGGCTGCTGGATGCCGACCCGCAACTGGACGAACTGGAGGTGCAGCGCGCTGGCCTGGCCGAGGCGTTCACCGAACTGACCCGCGATACCGACGAAGCGTCGGACCACTCACAGCGCGAGGCTGCCTGACATGCAAACCGCCATCTCCACCCTCCCGATGCCGCGCCACCGCGTGATCGGCGCCTATCTGGCCGAGGCGCGCAGTGAATGCCTGCGCTATCTGCGCTCACCGGGTTTCATGCTGCCGATCATGTTGTTCCCGGGCATGTTCTATCTGCTGTTCGGCGTGTTCATGGCCGCCAACAACGGCCCGGAGGCGGGGCGCTACCTGCTGGCCAGCTACGGCGTGTTCGGCGTGATGAGCCCGGGCCTGTTCGGTTTCGGCGTGTCGCTGGCGCTGGAGCGTGACGGCGGGCTGCTGGCGTTCAAGCGAGCGTTGCCGATGCCGCCCGGTGCTTATCTGCTGGGCAAGATGCTGATGGCGATGCTGGCCGCGGCGGGCGTGATCGTGCTGTTGCTGGCGATGGCGTTCGGGTTGGGGCATGTGCATCTGGCGCCGGGCCAGGTGGCTGCGTTGCTGCTCACCGGCGTACTCGGCGTGTTGCCGTTCTGCGCACTGGGCATGTTCGTCGGCACCTTGATCAAGGGGCAGGGCGCGCCGGGCATGCTGCAACTGGTCTACCTGCCGATGTCGTTCATGTCCGGCCTGTGGTTTCCGCTGTCGATGATGCCGCGCTTCCTGCAGCAGATCGCGCCGGTGTGGCCGAGCTATCACCTGGATCGCATCGCGCTGGCGGCGGTGGGCCTGGCCGAGGATGCCTGGTGGCCGCATGCGTTGGTGTTGGCGGGTTTCGCGCTGGCGTTCTTCCTCCTGGCCGCCCGCCGCCTGCGCCGCAACGGTTGAAGTAGGATGCCGCCCATGTCCCTCGCCTCGTCTTCCGCGTACCGCCTGATCGCCCGCTGGCTGCGGCCCGCGCCGGATTCGCTGGCGGCGCAGGGCATGCGCCGCGGCAAGTCGCCGTGGGTCGATGCGATCCACCTGCTGTGGACGATGTGGATCTTCATCACTCCGGCGTTCGACAGCGCCGGCTGGACGCTGCGCTGGTGCCTGTTCACGGCCGCTTCCTATCCGCTGTTCCTGCTGCTGTACGCCGGCAGCGTGGTGGCGCCGCGGCGGCTGTCGCGGGCGTTCGCGATCGGCATGATCCTGCTGTGCCAGGCGCTGATGCCCTGGTATCCCAGTGCGCTGACCTACTTCGTGTTCGGCTGCGTGATGATGCGCGTGTGTGGCATGTCGTTCCGCCGCTACATGGCCTCGCTGGTGCTGGCCAACGTGTTGTTGTTGCTGGAAGGCTGGCTGCTGGGCTATCCGTGGCAGGCTACCGGCCTGATCAGCGGCATGACGGTGGTGATCGGCCTGGTGGTCAATGCCGAGCGGATGAGCGAGGAGAAGGACGCCGAGCTGCGCCTGTCGCACGAGGAGATCCGGCGGCTGGCCGCGACTGCCGAGCGCGAGCGCATCGGTCGTGACCTGCACGATCTTCTTGGCCATACCTTGTCGCTGATCACACTGAAGCTGGAGCTGTCGCGCAAGCTGTTCGATCGCGATCCGCAGGCCTCGCGTCGCGAGGCGGAAGAGGCCGAGCAGGTGGCGCGGCAGGCGCTGGCCGAGGTGCGCGCCGCAGTCACCGGCATCCGTGCCACCGATCTGGCCGCCGAACTGGCTTCGGCGCGGTTGATGCTGGGCTCGTCTGCCGTGCATCTGGATTGCGGCGCGGCGCCGGAGGATCTGCCGCGCGATGTCGAGCGCACCTTGGCGCTGGTGCTGCGCGAGGCGGCCACCAACATCACGCGCCACGCCGAGGCCACCCGGGTGCAGGTGAGCTGGAAGCGCGAGCATGGCTGGCTGAGCCTGTGCGTGCAGGATGACGGGCGCGGTGGCGTGCAGGCCGAGGGCAATGGCCTGGCCGGCATGCGCGAGCGCGTGCGTGCGCTGGGTGGCACCCTGGCGATCGATTCACCGCGCGGTGGCGGCACCCGCCTGCAGGTGGACGTGCCGCTGGACACGCCGGTATCCGGCCTTGATGACGAAGGGCGACTGATGGGAGACGCCGCATGATCCGCGTGCTGCTGGCCGAGGACCAGGCGATGGTGCGTGGCGCGCTGTCGGCCCTGCTCAATCTGGAAAGCGACATCGAGGTGCTGGGCTCGGCGGCCGAGGGCGAAAGCGCCTGGCGCGAACTGCAGCGACTGAAACCCGACGTGCTGGTCACCGACATCGAGATGCCCGGCCTGACCGGGCTGGAGCTGGCCCAGCGCATCCAGCGCCACGGCCTGCCGATCAAGGTGGTGATCGTCACCACTTTCGCCCGTCCCGGTTTCCTGCGCCGCGCGCTGGACGCGGGGGTGTCCGGCTATCTGCTGAAGGACGCGCCGGCCGAGAACCTTGCCGATGCCTTGCGCACGGTGCATCGCGGCGGCCGCTCGATCGACCCGCAACTGGCGTTGGAAGCCTGGTCCGAGGCCGATCCGCTGAATGACCGCGAGCGCCAGGTGTTGCGTCTGGCCGGCGAGGGCCAGGCGGCTGGCGACATCGCCACGCAGTTGAATCTCTCGCACGGCACCGTGCGCAACTATTTGTCCGAGGCGATCGGCAAGCTCGGCGTGGCCAACCGCATCGAGGCCTACCGGCTGGCGCGGCAGAAGGGCTGGCTGTAGCCAGTCGGGGGCGGCTGGCCGACAATCCCCGGCTCGACCGGAACGGGAAGGCCGATGCCGCGAGCGGCGATCCAGTGGGTGTTTCTGTGCCTGTGCGGCTTCCTGCTGCAGGCCTGTTCGCGTGCGCCGCAGGCCACGCTGGCGCAGCAGGCCTACATCTGGCAACGGGTGTGGACGCCGGCGGTCACCTCGGCGATGCACGACAGCGGCGACGCCATCCACGGCTGGCGCGTGCTGGCCGCGCAGACCGACGCCAGTGGCCGCCTGCAGCGTTTCAACCCGGATCGCGCCGCGCTCGCCGACAGCGGCAAGCCGGTGGTGCTGGTGCTGCGCATCGACGGCCAGTTGCCGCAGTTCGATGAGGACGCCTTGCTGGCTGGTGCGCTGGATCTGTGGCGCGACTGGCAGGGCAGCGGCGCGGCCTTGGCCGGGCTGGAGATCGATCACGACTGTGGCACCGCCCGCCTGCCGGCCTATGCCGATTTCCTTGGCCGCCTGCATGCGGCCCTGCCGGCGGGGACCCGGTTGTCGATCACCGCGCTGCCGGCCTGGCTGTCATCGCCGGCGTTGGCCGGCGTGCTGGCATCGGTGGATCAATCGGTGCTGCAGGTGCATGCCGTGCGTGATCCGCGAGCCGGCCTGTTCGATCCGGTGCTGGCGCGGCACTGGGCCGGGGAATACGCCACGCGCAGCGACAAGCCGTTCCTGCTGGCCTTGCCCAACTACGGCTCGCGGGTGAGCTGGGATGCGCAGGGCCGCATCGTCGCGGTGAGCAGCGAGGCGGCCGTGCTGGACGCGCACGAGGACAGCCGCGAGCTGCTGGCGCAGCCGGCGCAACTGGCGGATTTCCTGCGTGCGCTGCGCGCCGATCCGCCGCCGCATCTGCAAGGCATCGCCTGGTTCCGCCTGCCCACCACGCAGGATCTGCGCGCGTGGAGCCTGCCGACCTGGCTGGCGGTGATCGAAGGCCGGCCTTTGACCGTGCGGCTCGACGCCAGCCTGCAACCCGGTGACGTGGCCGGCGCCTGGGACGTGCGGCTGCGCAACGGCGGCGAGGTCGATGCGGGCCTGCCGGCGCGGGTCACGTTGCCGGCAGGCTGTTCGCCAGCCGATGGCGTCAACGGTTATCGTCTGCGCACGGATCAGCGCGGCATCTCGCTGCAACGCGCGCAGCAAGGCCTGCTGCGCGCCGGACACCAACGCACGATCGGCTGGGCGCGTTGCCCGGCCGGGGGAGAAAACCTGCATGTGGATCAGTAGACGATGGTGGTGGGGCGTGGCGACGATGGCGGTCGTGGCCGGCGTGGCATGGGCCTGCGGCCCGGACTTCCCCAACCAGCTGCTGGATGATCGCGCGGCCACGCTGAAGGCCACGCCGGTGAACAGCTTCGCCTACGAGGTCGCGCATCTGCGCAAGGCCGGCGATGCGTTGAAGGCGAAGGAGGCTTCGCCATGGGAGTCGTATGGCGAGCCGGACAAGGCGTCGCCGCTCGACGGAGATCTGGATGAGGCGCAACTGGCACAGCGCCGGCAAATGGCGGATGCCGACAGCGGCGACCAGGCCTACGAACTGGGCAAGGGCCTGCCCGAAGCGGTGCGCCTGTACGCGGCGGCTGCGGTGGACATCCATCGCGCCGACGGCGATCCGCAGCGCCTGCTGGCGGCGGAGAAACGGTTGCATGCGCTGCTGGACCTGCCCGAGGAGCAGGCACGGCCACGGGCGGTGGCCGCCGCCTACATGCTGGGCGAGATCAATCTGGAATTGTTCATCGACTGCGTGAACTGCAAGCCGGATGACCGCGAAGGCGAGATCCGCGGCGACTTCATGCAGGTGCGTGAGCTGGCACGCAAGGGCGCGCCGGATCAGGACGGGCTGGCCGTGGCCAGCTACGGCGAGGAGGCGCGCCTGTATCTGCGTGGCAGCGCCGATGTGGGCGACGACAGTGCCGCCGGCAATTTCTGCCGCTGGGAGGGTTTCATCGCCGGTGGTGAATGCGGCGCCACCATTCCGGTGCCGCAGTACGTGCAGGCGATGGGCCTGTATGCGGAGCAGGCCGCGCGCGGCTCCGTCAGTGGCGTGGATTCGCTGCGGCATCTGGCCGGCTATGCCTTCGGCCATCCGGACCTGCTGGCCGGCCTGCTCGACGATCCGCTGGCGCAGCAGGTGATGGTGGCCTACGCGTTGGCGTATTCCCGCGACGAGACCGCGGATGATGACGATTACCTCGGCCCGCCGGCGGTCAACGCCAGCCGGCTGGCCTCGTTGGCGGACGCCATCCAGCGGCGCGGCCTGGATCACGTCGAAGGCGCCGACCGGCTGGCCGCACTGGCCTATCGCGGCGGTCGCTACGAACTGGCCGCCACCCTGGCCGGCAAACAACCCGGCGCACTGTCCAGCTGGGTGGAGGCCAAGCTGGCCCTGCGCAAAGGCGACATGGATGCAGCGGCCGCAGCCTATGACAAGGCCATCCAGGCGTTCCCGCGCATCGAGCCGGGCGCGGAGCCGCCCGATGCGGGGATCGACCTGCTGCAGGGCGAGCGTGGCGTGCTCAGCCTGGCGCGCGGCGAATACGTGCAGGCGCTGGCGCAGATCTGGCCTGCCGCCGATACGTGGTGGGGCGACGTGGCCTATCTGGCCGAACGCGTGCTGACCACCGACGAGCTGAAGCAGTTCGTCGATGCCCACGCGCCGAAGGACGAGGCGTCTCCCGCGGATGGCGGCAGTTTCTTCAGCGGCGGGGTCAGTCGCGGCACCGCCTTGCGCGAACTGCTGGCACGGCGGCTGATGCGCGAGGGCCGCTACGACGAGGCCATTCCGTATTTCCGCGATCCCTCGGTGGTTCATGCCGTGGATGGCGAGGGGGAGGCGCTGCCTCTGCGCGAGTGGGCGCGGCAGTACGCCGATGCGTTGGCCCGCAGCCAGTCCGGGGCCGACATCGACAAGGCCGAAGCCTTGTACGAAGCCGCCGTGCTGGAGCGCGGGCACGGCATGGAGATCCTCGGTTACGAAGCCGCGCCGGACTACTACGCCCTGGGCGGCGAATTTCCCGGCGGGATGGGCCAGGTCAGTGCCGAAACCGGAACCCTGCTGACCGCGGGCGAGCATGATCGTTTCGTCGCCAGCGCGCCCAAGCCGTCGAGCCGCTTCCATTACCGCTACACCGCCGCCGACCGCGCCAATCATGCTGCCGACCTGTTGCCTGCGCGCTCGCAGGCGTTCGCGGCAGTCCTGTGCAACGCCACCGGCTGGATGATGGACGGCCCGCCGGATTACGACGACCCGGCTTTCACCTGGGACGATTCGGCAGCGAAGCAGCCCACCGAAAGCGAACGCCATGTCCAGGCGCTGTACCGGCGCTACGTGCAGCAGGGGCCATACGTGCCATGGGCCGCCGATTTCGGCCACGACTGCCCGGCGCCGGATTTCGATCGCGCCCGCAGCCAGCTCCGGCAGCAACGCATCGCCCATGTGCGCCACGTGATCGGCCGCTACCGCTGGCTGCTGCTGGGCGCCGGCGTGCTGGTGCTGGTTGGCCTGGTGGCCCTGTTCCGTCGCCGTCGCTCGTAGGGCGGGCATCGCCCGCGGCTCTTGCTCCGGCATGCGTCGGTATCGGCGCGAGGCAGGCCACCCGCATCGTCGGGCGATGCCCGACCTGCGGCGGCTTTTTGGCCGGTGGGGCTTCTGCGGGATAATGGCCCATTTCCCTCCGCTGGCCACCTGCCTTGAAGAAGTCCGATTTCGATTTTGAACTGCCGCCCGAGCTGATCGCCCAGGCGCCGCTGCCGGAGCGTTCGGCCAGCCGCCTGCTGCTGCTGGATGCGGCGGCGGGCACGCGCCAGGACCGGATGTTCCGCGAGCTGCCGGACTTCGTGCGACCGGGTGATCTGCTGGTGTTCAACGACACCCGGGTGCTGCCGGCGCGGCTGTACGGGCACAAGGAAAGCGGCGGCGCGGTGGAGATCCTGATCGAGCGCGTCACCGGCGAGCACGAGGCCACGGTGCAGCTCGGCGTCAGCAAGAAGCCGAAGGAGGGTGGCCGTATCGTGCTCGCCGACGGCAGCCACGCGGTGGTGCTGGGGCGCGACGAGAGTTTCTTCCGGCTGCGCTTCGAATCACCGCAGCCGCTGGAACAGTTGCTGCAGAAGCTGGGCGAGATGCCGCTGCCGCCCTACATCGAGCGCCACGCCGACGACAGCGACATGGAGCGCTACCAGACCGTGTTCGCCCGCGAGCCCGGCGCGGTCGCCGCACCCACCGCCGGCCTGCATTTCGACGAGGCGATCCTGGCGCGGCTGCGCGAGCGCGGCGCGGAATTCGGCTACGTCACCCTGCACGTCGGCGCCGGCACCTTCCAGCCGGTGCGTGCCGACGATCTGAAAGACCATCACATGCATCGCGAGTGGCTGAGCGTCAGCGCGGAACTGGTCGAGCAGGTACGTCGCACCCGTGCCAACGGCGGCCGGGTGATCGCGGTGGGCACCACCGTGGTGCGCGCGCTGGAAAGCGCCAGCCAGAGCGGCGAGCTGCAGCCATTCGCCGGCGAGACGCAGATCTTCATCTACCCCGGCTACCGCTTCCGCAGCATCGACGCCCTGGTCACCAACTTCCACCTGCCGCAGTCGACCCTGCTGATGCTGGTCTCCGCCCTGGCCGGCCGCGAGTACATGCTCGACGCCTACCGCCACGCAGTGGAACAGCACTACCGCTTCTTCTCCTACGGCGACGCGATGCTGATCCTGCCTTGAAGGCCGGGATTCGGGATTCGTAGGAGCCCGCTCGCGGGCGATGCTCTTGTTGCCGGGGCCTCCGAAAAGCATCGCCCGCGAGCGGGCTCCTACAAATCCCGATTCCCGATTCCCGATTCCCCATTCCCTGCTCTCACGACACGGGAACGGCCAAACCCGCGATAATGCGCGGATGACTTCCCTGACTTTCGATCTTCTGGCCACTGACGGCGCGGCGCGGCGCGGGCGGCTGAGTTTTCCCCGCGGCAGCATCGAGACGCCGGCGTTCATGCCGGTGGGCACCTATGGCTCGGTCAAGGCGATGACGCCGCGCGATGTCACCGACATCGGTGCCGAGATCATCCTGGGCAATACCTTCCACCTGTTCCTGCGTCCGGGGCTGGAGATCGTCGAGAAATTCGGCGGGTTGCATCGCTTCATCGGCTGGGACAAGCCGATCCTCACCGATTCCGGCGGCTTCCAGGTGTTCTCGCTGGCGCACAAGCGCAAGATCACCGAGGAGGGCGTCACCTTCGCCTCGCCGGTGGATGGCTCCAAGGTGTTCCTGTCGCCGGAGGTGTCGATGCGGATCCAGAAGACGCTGGATTCGGACATCGCGATGATCTTCGACGAGTGCACGCCGTACCCGGCCACCGAAAAGGTGGCGGCGCAGTCGATGGAGCTGTCGTTGCGCTGGGCCGAGCGCTCGCGTCGGGCCTTCGACGACCTGGGCAACCCCAATTCGCTGTTCGGCATCGTGCAGGGCAGCGTCTACGAGAACCTGCGTCGCCGTTCGGCCGAGGGGCTGGTGCAGATCGGTTTCGACGGTTACGCCGTCGGCGGGCTGGCGGTGGGCGAGCCGGAGGCCGAGCGCAACCACACGCTGGACTTCACCGTGCCGCTGCTGCCGCAGGACAAGCCGCGCTACCTGATGGGCGTGGGCCGGCCGGAGGACATCGTCGAGGCGGTGCGGCGCGGCATCGACATGTTTGATTGCGTGATGCCCACCCGCAACGCACGCAACGGCTTCCTGTTCACCGCCGAAGGCACCCTGCGCATCCGCAACGCCAAGTACGCCACCGATACCGCGGTGATCGAGGAAGGCTGCGATTGCTACGCCTGCAGCCAGGGTTTCAGCCGCGCCTACCTGCGCCATCTGGACCGTTGCAACGAGATCCTCGGCAGCCAGCTGGCCACCATCCACAACCTGCGCTACTACCAGCGCCTGATGGCCGGCCTGCGCGAAGCGATCGCCGCCGGCACGCTGGACGATTTCGTCGCCGCCTTCTACGCCCGGCGGCAAGGCGGCGCCTCGTAGGACGGGCATGGCCCGTGCTCCATGGAACTTCCAGGACGGGCATGGCCCGCCCTGCGAGGTTTCAGAGGTTTGCCCGGGGCCTGATGCCAGCAACCCGCCACACTCACTTCTCACTCCTCTCCACTCACTCCTGGCCTCCCGGCGGGTACCGTGCAGCCCCTCGGGGTGCATGGCATAATCGAGAATCTTTTATCAGGCGTTCAGCTGGAACCGCTGGCTGCGCCGCAACTTGCGAGTCGAAAACCATGAATTTTCCGGTCTCTCCCGTGCTTGCCCAGGCTGCTCCGGCGCCGCAGGGCGGCGGCATGTCCATGATCATCATGATGGTGGTGCTGTTCGGCCTGATGTACTTCATGATGATCCGCCCGCAGATGAAGCGGCAGAAGGAACATCGGGCCCTGGTCGACGGTCTGTCGCGTGGCGACGAGGTGGTCACCAACGGTGGCATCGCCGGTCGCGTGGAAGAAGTGGGTGACGCCTTCCTCACCGTGGAAATCGCCCCGAACGTGAAGATCAAGGTGCAGAAGGGCGCGGTCCAGCAGGTGTTGCCCAAGGGCTCGCTGAAGTCCGTCTGAGTCGCGACGCCCGTCCGGCGGAGCTTTTCCGCACGGCTTTTTCGATGGTTGCTACCGCCGCGGCAATGGCCGCGGCTTTGATGGATCCCAGGCATGAGTGATTTTCCCCGCTGGAAGTACGCGCTGGTCGCGCTGGTGATGCTGTTCGGCCTCATCTACGCATTGCCCAATGCATTCCCGCCGGTCCCGGCGGTGCAGGTGACGGCCAACCGCGATGCGCCGCCGATCGACCAGGCCGTGCGCGAGAAGGTGGCCGCGGCACTGGCCGCGAAGAACATCGCGACGACCGACGTGTTCCTCGACGGTGACCAGTTGCTGGCGACGTTCTCCAACTCCGACGTGCAGAAGAGCGGTTCGGACGCGATCAAGGAAGCGCTGGGCGACGGCTACACCGTCGGCTTCAAGCTGCAGTCCAACGTGCCGTCGTGGCTGGGCGCGATCGGCGCCCGCGCGATGCCGCTGGGCCTGGATCTGCAGGGTGGCGTGCACTTCCTGATGCAGGTCGATCAGGCCGACGCGATCGAGAAGCAGGAAAACAGCTACGCCGACGATATCCGCAGCCTGCTGCGCGACAAGAACATCCGTTACCAGTCGGTGGCGCGCAGTGCCAACGCCGACCAGGGCATCGCGGTGATCCTGCGCTCGGCCGAGGATCGCAGCGTTGCCTCCGACGCGATCGCCAACGAGTATCTCGACCTCAACGTGGTCAATGGCGCCAGCAGCGGCGACCGCTTCGTGCTGAACGTGGTGATCAAGCCGGAAAAGCTGCGTGAACTGTCGCGCAGCGCGATCACCCAGAACCTGGGCACCCTGCGCAACCGCATCAACGCGCTGGGCGTGTCCGAGCCGCTGATCCAGCAGCAGGGCGACAGCCGCATCGTGGTCGAGCTGGCCGGCGTGCAGGATCCGACCGAAGCCAAGAAGCTGATCGGCGCGGTGGCAACCCTGCAGTACCGTCCGGGCATCGGCCAGGCCGGCGACGCGCGTGCGGTGGAAGCAGCCCGTACCGGAAACATCCCGCCGGATGCCAACCTCTATTACATGCGCGGCAGCAACCTGCCGGTGCTGGTCAGCAAGAAGATCATCGTCACCGGCAACCAGCTGATCGACGCCGCCTCCGGCATCGACCAGACCAGTGGCACGCCCAAGGTCGACGTCACCCTCAACGCTGCCGGCGCCAAGAAGATGGGCGACTTCACCAACAGCAACATCGGCAAGCCGATGGCGGTGGTGTACGTCGAGCAGGTGTATGAGACCAAGGTGGTCGACGGCAAGGAAGTGCGCGTGCCCAAGGTCACCGAGACGGTGATCAATGACGCCACCATCCAGGGCGCCTTCAGCCGCCAGTTCCAGACCACCGGCCTGGGCAGCCCGAAGGAAGCCTCCGACCTGGCGCTGCTGCTCAAGGGCGGCGCGCTGGCCGCGCCGATGGACATCGTCGAGGAAGGCGTGATCGGCGCCAGCCTCGGCCAGGACAACATCGACAAGGGCTTCCAGGCGGTGATGCTGGGCCTGGCCCTGGTGCTGCTGGCTGCGGCGATCTACTACAAGCTGTTCGGCCTGGTTGCCGACATCGCGCTGTTCTTCAACCTGGTGATCCTGCTGGCGGTGATGTCGCTGATCGGCGTGACCCTGACCATGCCCGGCGTGGCCGGCATCGTGCTGACACTGGGCATGGCGATCGACGCCAACGTGCTGATCTGCGAACGCGTGCGCGAGGAACTGCGCAACGGTTCCAGCCCGCACGCCTCGATCCGCGCCGGCTACGAGAAGGCCTGGTCGACCATTCTGGACGCCAACGTCACCCACCTCATCGCCGCGCTGGCGCTGACCACCATGGGTACCGGCGCGATCAAGGGCTTCGGCGTGACCCTGCTGATCGGCATCCTCACCTCGCTGTTCACCTCGGTAACCCTGACCCACGCGTTCACCGCGCTGATCCACGGCAACCGCAAGCTCAAGACGCTGTCGGTCTAAGGAGTCACCATGGAAATCTTCAATCACGACAGCAACATCAACTTCCTCGGCATGCGCAAATACAGCGTGGCTCTGGCCATTCTGTTGATGATCGCGTCGGTCGGGCTGATCGCCACCAAGGGCCTGAACTACGCGCTGGACTTCACCGGCGGCGTGTCGATGGTGATCGACTACGACAAGTCGGTGGAGATCACCGACGTGCGTGCCGCGCTGGAGAAGGGCGGTTACGAGCACGCCATGGTGCAGAGCCTGGGCGGCACCCGCGAGGTGTCCATCCGCATGCAGCCCAAGGATGACGCCGGCGCGGTCGACGCCACCGGCAAGGTCAACCTGGACAAGTTCTCCGACGACGTGCTCGGCGCGCTGCACGCCTCGCGCCCGGATGCCAAGCTGAAGAGCCGCGAGCTGGTCACCGCCGAGGTGGGCGCCGAGCTGCGCAGCGACGGTACCGTGGCCGCGGTGTTCGTGATGCTGGGCATCATGGCCTACCTGTGGATCCGCTTCGAACGCCGCTTCGCGATCGCCGCGGTGGCCACCGAGCTGCACGACGTGCTGGTGACCCTGGGCATCCTGGCGCTGGTCCAGCGTGAGTTCGACATGACCGTGCTGGCCTCGGTGCTGGCGGTGATCGGTTACTCGATCAACGACAAGGTGGTGGTGTTCGACCGCATCCGCGAGCTGTTCCGCCTGGCCCGCAAGGCCGAGCCGGAGGAGATCCTCAACCGCTCGATCAACAACACCCTGTCGCGCACCATCATCACCTCGCTGTTCACCGCGATCACCATGGGCGCGCTGTACTTCTTCGGCGGCACCGCCGTGCACGGCTTCGCCGTCACCATGCTGATCGGCATCGTGGTCGGCACCCTGTCCTCGATCTTCGTCGCCAGCCCGATCCTGCTCTGGCTCGGCGTGTCGAAGCAGGACCTGATGCCGGTGACCAAGGAAAACCCGGAACTGGCCCGCCGCCCGTAAACGGCAGCCCCGCTTCCACGAAAAGGCCCGGTTCGCACCGGGCCTTTTTTTGTCCCCGGGATTCAGACAGCACCACAAACAACACCCTCCCCAAGCACGCCCCCGTAGGAGCCCGCTTGCGGGCGATGCTCTCGGGCCCGAGTCGAGCAGGCAGATCAGGCACCACCCACGGCTCTTCGTGCACGCATCATCGCATCGCACCGGGAGAAGCGGAAAAGCCGCGTGCAATGCCTGCAGTACGCTCGAATCAGCGGCCAAAGGCATCGCCCGCGAGCGGGCTCCTACAGTTCTCGCTCAAACACCCACGCCAAGCGCGAACCCCCGTAGGAGCCCGCTAGCGGGCGATGCTCTTGGGCCCGAGTCGAGCAGGCAAGTCAGGCACCGCCCGCGGCTCCTCGTGCACGCATCACCACATAGCGCCGGGAGAAGCGGAAAAGCCGCGTGCAATGCCTGCAGTACGCTCGAATCAGCGGCAAAGGCATCGCCCGCGAGCGGGCTTCTACGGGTGCAGGCTTTGTTCCAGCTCTGCCAGTCGTTGCGGGGTGCCCACGTCGGTCCAGGCGCCGGCGTGGAACGAGCCTGTCAGTTCGCCGCGGGCCATCGCTGCATCCAGCAGCGGCCGCAGCTTGAAACGCGGTGGCTGGGCCAGCCCGTCATCACCGACCCGTTCGCGCCAGCCATCCAGCAACTGCCGGCGGAACACGCCGATGCCGGCATAGGTCAGCTTCGGCTGGCCATCGGCATGCAGGCGTCCCTGTGCATCCAGATGGAAATCCCCGCCGGGATGGTGGGCGGGATTGCCGGTCATCAGCAGGTGCGCCAGCCCCTGCGGCTCAAGCGGCAAACCGGCCAAGTCCACGTCGCACCAGACATCGCCATTGATCACCAGGAAGGGCTCGCTGCCCAGCAGCGGCAGGGCATGCAGCATGCCGCCGCCGGTCTCCAGCGGCTGCGTGCCTTCGTAGGCGTAGCGGATGCGCAGGCCCCAGCGCGAGCCATCGCCCAGCACCTCCGGGAACTGTTCTGCCAGATGCGAAGTGTTGATCACCACGTAGTGCACGCCGGCCGCCGCCAGCTTTTCCAGGTGCCACGCGATCAGCGGCTTGCCGCCGGCCATCAGCAGCGGCTTGGGCGTGTGCTCGGTCAGCGGGCGCATGCGCTCGCCAAAGCCCGCGGCGAAGATCAGTGCCTGCCTCATGCGTTGGCCCGGGTCAGGTCGCGATCAGCCGCGTACTGCTGCAGCAAGGCCGCGAACGCCTGCAACTCCGGATAGCTGCCGGCCACCTCGATCACGTAGCGATACACCTGCGGCACGTCCTTCAGGTAGCCGGGTTTGCCGTCGCGATACCACAGCCGGTAGAACTGTCCCAGCACGCGCACGTGGCGATGCAGTCCGGTCAGGTCGAACCAGCGCAGGAAGTGCGCGGCATCGATGTCCTCGCCGATCACCCCGGCACCAAGCAGGCGCTGCCGGTACGACTCCACCCACGCCTCCACGCGCTCGCGCGGCCAGGCGATGTAGGCGTCGCGCAGCAGCGAGGCGAGGTCATAGGTGACCGGCCCGCGCAGCGCGCCCTGGAAATCGATGATGCCCGGGCTGTTGTCGTCGACCTGCAGCAGGTTGCGGCTGTGGTAGTCGCGATGCACGAACACCTTCGGCTGCGCCAGCGCATTGCGCACGATCACGTCGAACGCGGCCTCGATCACGTCCCATTCCCCGCAGGCCGGGACATGGCCCAGATGCCGTTCGAGGAACCACTTCGGCATCACCTCCAGCCCCTCCACCAGCTTCAGGTGGTCGAACGGCGGCAGGTCGTCGCTGGACATCCGCGTCTGCATCAACAGCAATGCATCCATCGCCGCGCCGTAGAGCCGGTCGGCGTTGTCCTCGTCCAGCACGTCGAGATACAACCGCGAGCCCAGATCCTCGATCAGCAGAAAGCCCTGCTGCAGATCCTGCGCCTGCACCTGCGGCACATGCAGCCCGGCCGCCGCCAATCGCTCCCCGATCGCCAGCCACGGCCGCGGGTCCTCGCGCTCCGGCGGGGAGTCCATCACGATCCAGGTTTTCCCCTCGTGCGTGGCACGCCAGTAGCTGCGGAAACTGGCGTCGGATGAGGCGGAATCGAGGGTAAGTGTTTCGTCGCCGAGAACGGCGCGGGCCCAGGCGAGGCGGGCGGCGGAGCGCGGGGTGGTGGTCATGGCGCGATGGTACCCGCTTGCCGTGGGACGGGCACGCAATGCTGGGGCGGCTGGTGGTGGTGTCAGCGGGATTCGCGCGGTGGGGTGGTGAGCATGGTGATCAGCTCGCGCACCAGCTTGCGTCGTGCCTCGGGCAGGGTCAGGAAGGCTTCGAAAGCGAGCCGATCATGGCCACGCAGGTGATCGGGCCAGGCCACGTTGGGTTCGCGCAGCACCTTGTTCGTGCTGGTGCCGAATTGAAGCTCGTGCGGTGGCACATGGGCGATGCGTGCCAGTGCCTGCAGGTTGGCCTGCTTGGGAATGTGCTTGCCGTGCAGCCATCCGGAGATCGCCTGCGGCGTCACCGCCTCGCCGCCGTTGGCCGGAACCATCTTCTCCAGCTCGCTCGGACTCGCCTCGATGCCGGCTTTCTCCAGGGCGGCGACCAGGCGTTTCGCGAAGGCGGTCTGTTCGGTCTTCATGGGGCATGACCTTAGGTTGCGGTCATGCCTGCTTATGTAATTTATGCTTGATGATTAGCGAAAGAGTTGCTTACATTGGATGATTGGAACTCCGTCGGTCGTCGTCATGCCCAAGTCACCATCGCAGCAACTTCCGGGCCTCGTACCGGCCGGCACGCAGGATGGTCATGCGATGTTGCTGGAGCAGCTGCGGGAGTTGCTGCCGGCGGCGTTTCCCGACGGCGAACTTGATCGCGCCGCGTTGCTTGAGGCGTTGAGCCTGGGGGAGGCTGCCGAGCCGACGTTTGCTTTTTCCTGGCCGGGCCTGGAGCAGGCGCGGGAGGATGCTCGTGTCCCGACGACGGCAACCCTGATTCCCGACGTGGCGGCATCGGTTCGCTGGGACGATGCGCGGGACGTGTTGATCGAGGGCGACAACCTGCAGGTGCTCAAGTTGCTGAAGAACGGCTATGCCGGGGCCTTCAAGCTGATCTACATCGACCCGCCCTACAACACCGGCGACAGCTTCACCTACAACGACGACTTCTCCATCCCCGAGCCCGACTACCTGCGCGCCAGTGGTCAGCTGGATGAGCAGGGCGCGACCACCAGCCGCAAGGAAACGCGCGGGCGCAAGCACGCCCCCTGGTTGACCATGATGTTTCCGCGCCTGGTGGCGGCTCGTCAGTTGCTGCGCAAGGACGGCGTTTTCCTGGCCAGCATCGACAACAACGAAGTCCACCATCTGCGTCTTTTGCTGGACGCGGTGTTCGGTGCCGAGAATTTCGTTGACATGATGACGTGGCGTGGCGCACGCAAAGGCGATGCGAAGCTTACGGGTGGAGGACAGGATTACATCCTCGTCTATGCCCGCAACAAGTCTTATCTGACGGAAAACGACATTCGCTGGCGTGAGCGCAAGGAAGGGCTGGAACCGGTTTACGCAAAAGTAAAAGAGCTTTTTGAGCAGTTTGGTGAAGACTATGACGCGGCCACGGTTGAGCTGAAGGCTTGGTACAAATCGTTGGCGGATGAGGATCCTTCGAAGTCCCATGCCCATTACGGAGCTATAGATAGACGGGGAGCATTCTTTCCCGGAGATATTTCCAGCCCAAGTCCGCGGCCGAATCTTGTTTACGACTGGAAGGGCTATTCGGTGCCGAGGAACGGCTGGCGCTATGAATACGCAAAAATGAAGCGGTTGGATGAGGACGACAGGCTTCTTTATCCCGATTCCAAAGAAAAGCGTATTCAGATCAAGCGCTACTTGAGAGAACACGAAAATTGGGCCCCTTCCTCGGTGTTCTATCGCGACCGGCGTTCGGCTTCCGGTGCGCTCAACAAACTCATGGGTGCCAAGGTCTTCGATGACCCCAAGAGCACCGATGTACTGGCGCGGCTGATCCATGCGATCACCGGTGATGGCGATCTGATACTGGATTTCTTCGCGGGTTCCGGTTCCACCGGGCATGCGGTGTGGGAGCAGAATCCGCGTGACGGCAAGACGCGTCACTGGGTGCTGGTGCAACGTCCTGAGCTGCCGGATGAAACCACCGAGACCGGCCGCAATGCCGTGGCAGCCGGTTACGCCACGATTTTCGAGATCACGGCCGAGCGGCTGCGCAGGGCGGCTGCTGCCTTGGGAGATGGGCATGGGTTCCGGGTATTCCGGGCCCGGGAAACCGGGTTGTCGGTAGATGCACCGATCGTCGCGCAGGATGGGCAGAGCGAGGGTGCGCAGTACAGCCTGATGCTGGCCCGGGCCGGGCAGCCGCCAGTCAAGGAGGGCGCGAGTCCTGATGCGCTGGCGTGGGAGGTTGCGCTCAAGGCCAGCACCATCCGTCTGGACGAGGCATTCGAGCTGGTGGAGATCGAAGGATCGATCGTGCACATCTTTCGCAATGCTGCAGGCGAACGCCTTCTGGTCTGCTTGGACCGCTTTACCCAGGCCATGGCTTCGGCGCTGGAGCTGCGTGAATCCGGCGACGACACTTTGATCCTGCGGGGCGACAGGGTTGACGACGCGTTGACTCTGACCCTGGCTCCACGGCTGCGCTCGAAGCTCATTATGCTGGAAAGGATGGCTCGTGAAGTTTCGATTTGACGACCAGCCGCATCAGGCGCAGGCCATCGAGGCTGTCGTCGATCTGTTCGAGAGTGGTGCGCTCGTGGCGCAGCCGGGAGTTGTCGGACAGGCTGCCGGCGCCATGGGGCATGCCGGCTTCCGGCTGGATCGCACGATGTTGGCCCGCAACCTGTCGGTGGTGACTCAGCGTGAGGCGGTCGAACCGCAGGATGCTCTTGTCCCGATGGTGGAGACCGACCTGCTGGAGCAGGAGCGGGATTTTCCCAACTTCTCGGTGGAGATGGAGACCGGCACCGGCAAGACCTACGTCTACATCGCGACGGCCTTGCGATTGGCCGAGATCCACGGCCTTCGGAAATTCGTGATCCTGGTGCACACGGTGGCAATCCGTGCCGGTGTGGTGAAGACCTTCGAGCAGACCCGCGAGCACTTTCGCGCCAAATATCCGCATCTGGATTACCAGTGGCATGTGCTTGGCGACAGCCAGGCCGTTCCGGATTTTGCCGACCCGTCTTCCAGCGTGCAGTTCCTGGTGGCAGGCATCAGCTCATTGGACAAGCCGGCAACGAACACGCTCTACGCTTCGCCGGAGCAGGCCAACCTCTGGCAGGGAGGTGCCAGCGGGATCGCGCAACTGGCCCGGTTGCGTCCGGTGGTGCTGATCGACGAGCCGCAGAACATGGCCACGGCCAAGCGGCGAAAGACCATCGCCACGCTCAATCCGCTGGTGGCGTTGCGTTACAGCGCCACCCACCGTGAGTCCTTCAATCGGGTCCATCGCCTTTCCGCACGGCGTGCGGCGGAACTCGGTCTGGTGAAGCGCGTGAGCGTGAAGGGCGTGGTCGGCGGTGCCAACGGCCAGCCCTATCTCCACCTCAAGAGCATCCGTGCCAGGAGTCAGCGCGGCACGACGCGATGGCTGGGTGATCTGGTGATCGATGTCGATGGCGGTGATCGCAAGGCACTGATGCTGTCGCCCGGTGCCGACCTGCTGGATGAAAGCGGTGGGCTGGCGCAATACCGTGGCTACGTGATCGACAGCATGACCCGTACCGAGTTGCGCTTCGACAACGGCGTGACGCTTGCGGTGGGGCAGACCTTGGGCGTGGATGGCGTTTCGGTGTGGCGTGACCAGATGCGCCACACCATTCGTGCGCATCTGCAGAAGCAGGCCGACGTGGAACACCGGGCACTGGGGGTGAAGGTGCTGTCGCTGTTCTTCGTGGAGCGGGTGGCTGATTACCTCGGCGACAGTGCCGTCCTGCCGGCGATGTTCGATGCCTTGTTCCGCGAAGAGTGGCTGCGCTCCGGACGAGCGGCGGAGGCCATGCCCGATCCGGCATCCCTGCGGGTGCACTATTTCCCCTCGACCAAGACCGGTATCTGCAAGGACACCAGCGGCAAGGCCAACGAGGAAGCTTTCGAAGCAAGGGCTTACGACGAAATCATCGCCAACAAGGAGAGGCTGCTGGATGCGGCCAATCCCCGTGCGTTCATTTTTTCGCACTCCGCGTTGCGCGAGGGTTGGGACAATCCCAACGTGTTCCAGATCGGCTTCCTGCGACATAGCCGTTCGGAAACCGAGCGGCGACAGCAGATCGGACGCGGCTTGCGCCTGCCGGTGGATCAGGCCGGCAACCGGGTCCATGACGAGACGCTCAATCGCCTGACTCTCGTGGTCGACGAGAGCTTTAGTGAATTCCGTGACGGGCTCAATGCGGAGTACGGCGGGGCAGGCGACAGGCCGGATGTGGAGAACGAGGACCGGCAAATCACCATCCGCTTGCGAAAGGAAAAATTCAGAAGTTCCGAATTCGATGAGTTGTGGCGTCGCATTCGCTACCGGGCGATCTATCGGGTCGAGCATGTGGATGAGGCCATGCTGGTCTCGTCGGTCGCTTCGCACGAACATCTGGATAACCTGCGCAGCATCCAGCGACGTACCAATGCCGTGCAGAGTGCCGACCTGGTCTATGACGACGAGGGCAAGGTGATCACCGCGGATGAGGCGGTTGCGGAGACCGCCGGTGAACGTGTCGTGTTGGCCGGCATGTCGTTGCCGAACGTGGTGGAACTGGTCGAGGACCAGTTGCTGCATGGCAAGTTTCCGCTGCAGTTGACCCGTCCGACCGTGGTGGCGGTGTTGTCGGGGATTCCTGCGCAATATCACGTGGGGGCAATTCACGACCCGGAGTACTGGGCAAGAGTTGTCGCACAGGTGATACGCACCACGGTGATCGAGCAGATGGTGCACAACGTGCAGTACGTTCCGGTGGATGAGGCCTTGTGGTGGGATGCCAACATGGTTTTCCTGGAGCAGGAAACCAGCAGCAAGTCGTTGGTGGAGCAGGGGCGTCCGGCGCCTCCGTCCGGTGTTGCCGAGTCGCCGGGGGATGGCAGCAATCTTTACGACTGCGTCGACTACGACAGCCTGGTCGAGCGGTCGTTTGCCGAGATGCTGGAAAACCATCGCAGCGAGGTGAAATTGTTCACCAAGCTTCCTCGTCGCTTTCGGGTAAGAACGCCGGTTGGGGAGTACTCGCCGGACTGGGCCATCGTCTATGGCGAGGAGGGCGAGGAGCAGCTTTGTCTGGTACGGGAAACCAAAGACACGCTGAACCTCGCCGATCTGGAGTGGGATGAGGCCATGCGGATCCGTTTCGCGGCACGGCATTTCGAGGCAGCACCGCTGGGGCGAGTGGACTTTGGCAATACCACGGCGCAGGCCGGCATCCGGTTGAAGTCAGATCGGGTGAAGTAGGCAGTGACATGTGTCGCGTGATGGTGCGGGATCAAGCACCTTCAAGCCGCCGTCGCCAATGGCTGCACCTTGTGCAGGCTTTCCTTCAACTCGTGCTCGGCGAGCATGAGGTCATGGTCGGTCTGCAGGTTCATCCAGAACTGCGGGCTTTGCCCGAAGGCTCGGCCGAAGCGCAAGGCGAGTTCCGCGGTGACCGGGCGCTCGCCGCGGATCAGGTGCGAGATGCGCATGGGCGATACGCCGACCGCTCGGGCGAATGCCGCTTGGCTCATGCCTCGATCAGCGAGGATTTCTTCCAGCAGTTCTCCCGGGTGGATGGCGGGCAGGGCATGGGTGTTGGTTGGATTGCTCACGATGCGGGTTCCTCAGTGGTAATCGACGATTTCCACGTCGAAGGCGTCGCCATCCTGGAAGCGGAAGCACAATCGCCACTGGTCATTGATGCGGATGCTCCATTGGCCAGTACGGTTTCCGTCCAGCATTTCCAGCCGGTTGGAAAGTGGTTCGCGCAGGTCTTCCGGGCGGGTCGCCATGTGCAAAAGTTTCAGTCGCCCCAGTGCCCGTTGCCGGATGTCAGGAGGGAGCCGCCGACTGCCTCCCGTGGCTGCCAGGCGTGCGGTTTCCTTGTCGGCAAAGCTCCTGATCATCTGCGGACTCCTGTCTGCGCGGATTCCGGCATCGTAAACAGGGTGTTTACGGTTCGCAATGCGGCATATCGTGCGAAGCCTGAACTTCCCCTCCCCTGATTCCCGTAGGTCGGCTCCGCCACGGCGCGCAGGGTAACGCGGAGCCTCCTTCGCAGGGCAGACATCTCCCGCGTTGCGCGCAGCCACTCACCCTGCGCGCCAGCCGTCACCGCCACCCCGGACGGCCTCAATTGACCGCTTCCGCCATAAACAGTACCATTTTGGTCTGATTTAGCCCGTCCGTACCCTGTCGATATCCCCGCCCAGTCATGTTGCGCGTCAGCCGATTGACCGATTACGCCACCGTGGTGATGACCTGCATCGCCGCGCATCCGGCGGATGTGCTCAGTGCGGTGCAGATTGCCGACGAGACGCGGCTGGAGTTGCCGACGGTGAGCAAGTTGCTCAAGGCGCTGGGGCATGCCTCGCTGGTGGAGTCGTTCCGCGGCGTCAACGGGGGTTACCGGTTGGCGCGGGCGGCGACGGATATCTCGCTGGCGGACATCGTCGAGGCGCTGGAAGGGCCGATCGGCATGACCGAGTGCAGCCTGGCCGAGGGCCAGTGCGATCGCGAGGCGCAGTGCGGCGTGCGCGGCAGCTGGCAGCGCGTGAACAGCGTGCTGGACCGGGCGCTGCGTGAGGTCAGCCTGGCCGAGATGCTCAAGCCGCCGGCGGCACCGCGCCGGAAGATTGCCGCCCATGTCGATGCCGGCGGAGCCACCACCGAATGAACAGCATGACCAACGAAAGCAGCACCGCCACCGCGCTTCGCGACAACGCCGAAGTGGCCGAGGCGCTGGGTCGCAACTACAGCGCCGGTTTCGTCACCGAGATCGAGATGACCGGCCTGCCGCCGGGCCTGGACGAGGACACCATCCGCGCGCTGTCGGCGGTCAAGCGCGAGCCGGAATGGATGACCGAGTGGCGCCTGCAGGCCTATCGCCACTGGCTGACCATGCCGCAGCCGGACTGGGCCAAGCTGAACATCGATCCGATCGATTACCAGGCGCTGAGCTATTACGCCGCGCCGAAGAAGCAGCCCAAGTCGCTGGACGAGGTGGATCCGGCGCTGCTGGAAACCTACGAGAAGCTGGGCATCCCGCTGCACGAGCGCGCGGCGCTGGCCGGCGTGGCGGTGGATGCGGTGTTCGATTCGGTCTCGGTCGGCACCACTTTCCGCAAGCAGCTGGCCGATGCCGGCGTGCTGTTCTGCTCGATGAGCGAGGCGATCCGCGAATACCCCGAGCTGGTGCGCCAGTACCTGGGCAGCGTGGTGCCGACCGGTGACAATTTCTTCGCCGCGTTGAATTCGGCGGTGTTCTCCGACGGCAGCTTCGTGTTCATTCCCAAGGGCGTGCGTTGCCCGATGGAGCTGTCCACCTACTTCCGCATCAACGCGCAGAACACCGGACAGTTCGAGCGCACCCTGATCGTGGCCGAGGAGCGCGCCCAGGTGTCGTACCTGGAAGGCTGCACCGCGCCGCGCCGCGACGAGAACCAGCTGCACGCGGCGGTGGTCGAGCTGGTCGCGCTGGAAGGCGCGCAGATCAAGTACTCCACCGTGCAGAACTGGTACCCCGGCGACGAGAACGGCGTCGGCGGCATCTACAACTTCGTGACCAAGCGCGGTGACTGCCGCGGCGACGATTCCAAGATCACCTGGACCCAGGTGGAAACCGGCTCGGCGATCACCTGGAAGTACCCGTCGGTGGTGCTGCGCGGCGACCGCTCGGTGGGCGAGTTCCACTCGGTGGCGCTG
>Ga0222426_100122_pt1 | contig 116184 bp, 115 predicted proteins | sample 2B50Ametagenome_FD_180087 | JGI IMG/M metagenome (GOLD analysis project Ga0222426, IMG submission 180087) | Enriched microbial communities from leaf-cutter ant dump, University of Wisconsin, Madison, United States - 2B50A (version 2) | ecosystem: Environmental > Terrestrial > Nest > Insects...
TCAGTAATTCCATCACTTCCTGCTTGCTGTTGGTCATAAACACAGTCGTATGCCTACCATCTATTTTAAGAGGGTGACTGTGTCCGGTGTTTCAGGGGGCTAGTCCAGTGCCCGTCCGCCAGATGGACAAACTGCTGGCGCTGATCTAGCCGACCGGGGCCAAGGTGGTGCTGCTGCTGGGCGACACTGCACAGACCAAGGCCATTGAGGCAGGTCGCGCCTTCGCCATGACGCAGGAACAGGGCATGAAAACCGTACTCATGAGCGACATCCAGCGCCAGCGGTCCGAACGGCTGCGCCAGGCCATCAATGCCCGCATCCATGCGCAGCGCGGCCTGGAAGGGCAAGGGCCAGCATTACCGGCTGCTGGCCCGCCACGACACCATCCGCGCCCAGCGCAGTTCGCTACCACACCGTGGGCGATATTGCGGTGCCCAAACGGGATTACCAATGCGGCCTGAAACGCGGTGAACGCTATCGCATCATCGGCATGCATCAGCATGACCGCATCACAGCCACCAGCCTGCATGCCATGATCGAGCGGAACAAGATACCCTGCTGATACCATAGTCGTACTCACGCAACACAAAGAAAGGACACCCGCCAGACCAAATTTGGGTAGCCAGGTGGGTAGCCAGGCCGAAAATTCAATGTGCGGTGACGTGATAACAATTTGATTATTAAAGGAATTTAGAATCGAATGAAACTCGCCACCTGGAACGTCAATTCGCTCAACGTCCGCCTGGGTCACGTCCTGGAATGGCTGCAGGCGAATCCCGTGGACGTCCTTTGCCTGCAGGAACTGAAACTGCCTGACGAAAAATTCCCCCACGAGGCGCTGCAGGCCATCGGCTACCACGCCTGCTGGGCGGGGCAAAAGACCTACAACGGCGTGGCGATCCTCAGCAAGACGCCGCTGCTGGACGTGCAGCGCAACATCCCGGGCTACGAGGACGCGCAGCAACGCATCATCGCCGCCACCCTGCCCGACCCGGACGGCCGCCCGGTGCGCGTCATCAGCGCCTACTGCCCCAACGGCCAGTCGGTGGGCAGCGAGAAATACGCCTACAAGCTGGACTGGTACCAGGCCCTGCGCGGCTGGCTACGCGAGGAGATCGACGCCCACGGCGATCTGGCCATCCTGGGCGACTACAACGTGGCGCCGGCCGATGCCGACGTCCACGATCCCGCGGCCTGGGAGGGCAGCGTGCTGGTGTCCGGGCCCGAGCGCGAGGCCTTCCGCAGCCTGCTGGACCTCGGTCTGCAGGACACCTTCCGCCTGTTCGACCAGCCGCCGAAGATCTTCAGCTGGTGGGACTATCGCATGATGTCGTTCCGCCGCAATGCGGGGGTGCGCATCGATCACATCCTCGCCACGCCGGAACTGGGCGCCCGCTGCCTGGAATGCCGGGTGGACAAGGTTCCGCGCGGCTGGGAAAAGCCGTCCGACCACGCGCCGGTGATCGCGGAATTCCGGACGGCATGACTATAATGGAAACCTTTTCTTTCCACACCCGCACCCATGCCGCTTGACAGCCGATTGATCGCCCGCCTGGACCAGGGGCTGGTTCTCGACATCACCCTGGAGGACCTGCCTTTTCGCGTGTACGTGGCGCAGCGCGAGGCGGACGTCGAGCAGGTGGCCGATCTGGTCCCGGCCGAACAGTTCGAGGGTCAAGGCGACGTGCACGTCGCGGCGATCCATGACGGCGACGACGCGTCCGAGCAGATCCAGGACGTCCTCTTCAACCTGAATCCGGGCGACGCCATCGTCTTCCTGTGCACGGGCCCGCAGGCCTACGCCGACACGCTGGCCGAGCTCGGGCAGGCGCCCGACGCGCAGGAGCGCTGATGGGCGCGGACGGCACAATGAATCCCGAGATGACTTCCCGATACGCCGGCAACATCTTCATGGTGGTCGCCCCCAGCGGGGCCGGAAAATCCAGCCTGGTCAATGCGCTGCTGGCGCAGGACAACAGCCTGTCGCTGTCGATCTCCTGCACCACGCGGACACCCCGCTCCGGCGAGCGCGATCAGGAACACTACCGTTTCGTGTCGGTCGACACCTTCCAGGCGATGCGCGATCGCGGCGACATGCTGGAATGGGCCGAGGTCCACGGCAATTTCTACGGCACACCGCGCGACCGCGTCGCCCAGGCCATCGCCGCCGGCACCGACATCATCCTGGAGATCGACTGGCAGGGTGCCAGCCAGGTGCGCCAGCATTATCCGCAGGCCATCGGCATTTTCATCCTGCCGCCTTCCATCGAGGCGCTGGAATTGCGCCTGAACAAGCGCGGCCAGGACGCGCCCCAGGTCATCGCCCGCCGCCTGCTGGCGGCCGGGGGCGAGATGGCGCATGCGTCCGACTGTGAATATGTTATTATTAATCAAGACTTTAGCGTAGCATTGCAGCAGCTCCAGGCCGTCGTCTCGGCGGCCCGCCTGCGCTATGCGGCGCAATCCATCCGCCATGCCGATCTGTTCATGCAGCTGGGCATCCGCAAACCTCTCATCAACGCTAGCTGACCAGGAATTTTATGGCTCGTATCACTGTCGAAGACTGCCTCCAGCAGGTCCCCAATCGCTTTGACCTGACTCTGGCGGCCACCTATCGCGCCCGCGAACTGGCTCAGGGCCACGAACCCCGCATCCAAAGCCACAACAAGCCCACGGTGACCGCCTTGCGCGAGATCGCCCAGGGCCAGGTCGGCACCGAGATGCTGCGCAAAGTCCCCACCTGACGGGCGGGCGGGGCCATGGCGTTCTCAGGCATACGCGGCGCGTCGTCCGGACTGCTGGCAGTCCTGCGCAAAGGCCCGCGACTGCGCCGCCGCAAACCGCACAACGCCCCCGCCTCGCTGCCCGCCGCGGCCCCCAGCCCGATCGCCTCGCTGGCGGACCTGCAGCAGATCATCTCCGGCTACCTGTCGCCACGCGACGTCGAGCGCGTACGCGAGGCCTACCGCTTCGCCGACAACGCCCACCTGGGCCAGTTCCGCGAAAGCGGCGAGCCCTACATCTCGCACCCCATCGCGGTCACGGAGATCTGCGCCGGCTGGAAGCTCGACGCCGACTCGCTGATGGCGGCCCTGCTGCATGACGTCATCGAGGACCAGGGGGTCTCCAAACAGGAACTCGCCGAAAAATTCAGCGCCGACGTGGCCGACATCGTCGACGGCCTGACAAAACTCGAACGCCTGGAATACGCCACCAAGGCCGAGCAGCAGGCGGAATCCTTCCGCAAGATGCTGCTGGCCATGGCGCGCGACGTGCGCGTCATCCTGATCAAGCTCGCGGACCGGCTGCACAACATGCGCACGCTGGATCCCGTGGCGCCCGAAAAGCGCCGCCGGGTGGCCCGCGAGACCCTGGACATCTATACCCCCATCGCCCATCGCCTGGGGCTCAATGCGCTGTTTCGCGAGCTGCAGGACCGCTGCTTCAAGGCCATGTACCCCAACCGCTATGATGTCCTGTACAAGGCCATGATGGCGGCGCGCGGCAACCGCCGCGAGGTCATCACCAAGATCGCCGAGTCCGTGCGGGCCGCCCTGCCCGCCGCCGGCCTGGACGCCGAGGTCAGCGGCCGCGAGAAATCCCTGTACGGCATCTACAAAAAGATGGTCGAGCAGAAAAAGTCGTTTTCCGACGTGCTCGACATCTACGGGTTCCGCATCGTGGTCCACACGCTGCCGGAATGCTATCTGGCCCTGGGCACGCTGCATCAGCTGTACCGGCCGGTGCCCGGCAAATTCAAGGACTACATCGCCATCCCCAAGATCAATGGCTACCAGTCCCTGCACACCACGCTGATCGGCCCCTACGGCACGCCGGTGGAGTTCCAGTTCCGTACCCGGGACATGGACCACGTCGCCGAGGAGGGCGTCGCGTCCCACTGGCTCTACAAGGAACAGGGCACGTCCCTGAACGACCTGCAAAAGCGCACCCACCAGTGGCTGCAATCCCTGCTGGACATCCAGAGCCAGACCGGCGACTCGGGCGAGTTCCTGGAGCACGTCAAGGTCGACCTGTTCCCCGACGCGGTATACGTGTTCACTCCCCAGGGCAAGATCCTGTCGCTGCCGCGCGGGGCCACGCCGGTGGACTTCGCCTACGCCATCCACACCGACGTCGGCAACCATGCGGTCGCCTGCAAGGTCAATGGCGATTTCTCGCCGCTGCGCACCGAGCTGCACAGCGGCGACGCGGTCGAGATCATGACTTCCTCGGCCTCGCGCCCCAGCGCGCAATGGCTGAATTACGTGCGCACCGGCCGGGCCCGCTCCGAGATCCGGCACTACCTGCGCACCGAGCGCTACGAGGAATCCATCGCCTTCGGGCGCCGCCTGCTGAACCAGGCCTTCGACCAGCTGGGGATCGCCTATCCCAAGGACGACGATGCGCAATGGGAACGCCTGGCCAAGGGCTCGGGCGGCGCCTCGCGCGCCGAGATCCTGGCGGACATCGGTCTGGGCAAGCGCCTTGCGGCCGTCGTGGCGCGGCGTTTCGCGCCGGAGAACGCCATGCTGGAGACCACGGCCATGGCCGTGGACGAATTCAACGCGGTCGCGGGCGCACCCATCGTCATCCACGGCAACGAGGGCCAGGCGGTGCAGCTGGCTCCGTGCTGCGGCCCGCTGCCGGGCGACGCCATCATCGGCGGCATCCGGCTGGGCCACGGCCTGGTGGTCCACATGGCCGATTGCCCGGTGGCCCAGCGCCAGCAGGCCAAAGAGCCCGAACGCTGGATCCCGGTGGTCTGGGACGCGACCACGGCGCGCCACCTGACGACCCGGCTGGACATCACCGTGCTGAACGAGCGCGGCGTGCTGGGCCGCCTGGCGGCCGAGGTCACCGAGGCCGACTCGAACATCACCCAGCTGACCATGCCCGACGAGGCGGCCTCGACCGCCCTGCTGCACCTGACCGTCCAGGTGGACAGCCGCAAGCACCTGGCCCAGGTCATCCGCGCCATCCGGCACGTCCCCCAAGTCCAAAAAATCGTCCGCGCCAAGGGATGATTCCGGACTAAAAAAGGTCCCTGCGGACCTTTTTTTGCCGGAATCATCCGAGCGGCTTGCAAGCCGCGAGGTGGAGGGATGCCACGCGGCTTGCAAGCCGCGAGGGGGACCCTCGGGCTCAGTTCGAGCCGCTGTCGCCCTTTTCGATCAGCTTGCGGCCCTCGTCGGTGATCTTCACGTCCAGCGCCTTGCGCAGGTCGACCATCAGTGCCTGCTGCTCGACCCCACCCCAGACACGCGCCATCTGGGCGCCCAGGCCGTCGAGGGCCGGCTTGTCGGTCGTGCCGGGCTTGACCTGGTCCACCTGCACGATGGCATAGGCATCGGGCAGCGACACGCCGCCGTAGGCCGGCAGGGTGTGGTGCGACACCGAGAACGCCGCGTCCAGCACCGCCTTGCCCAGTCCGGCCGGATCGAGGCGGCTGATGGTGACGGGATCCTGGAAGCCTTCCGATGCGCCTTTTTCCTTCAGGGCGGCCAGGGCCTTCTCGCCGGCGGCCACCGCGGCCGCCTGGGCGCGCTGCGATTCCAGTTGCGACCGGATATGGGCCTCGACCTTGTCCAGCGCCGGCACGTGGGCCGGCGTGACTGCGTTCACGCGGACCACCACCATCGTGTCGGGGGAGATCTCGATCACGCCCGAGTTCTGCTTGTCGGTCATGACCTGGCGGCTGAACAGCGCCTGGCGCACCCGGACGTCGCCCAGGATCGCCGCGTCCTTGGACGCGGCGGCCGCCTGGGGACCCGCCTCGTCGGCGGTCAGCAGGCGGTCGCGGGCGATGCCCTGGACCTGGCGCACCTGCAGGCCGAGCTCCTTGGCGGCCGGATCCAGGCTGCCCGGATTGTCGTAGACCAGGCCTGTCAGCTTGGTCGCCATGTCGGCAAAGCGGTCGGCGGCCAGCTGGCGGCGGACCTCGGATTCGACCTTGGTGCGGGCCTCGTCGAAGGTCTCGCCCTTTTCGGGCTGGACCTCGTTGGCGATGAAGACGTGATAGCCGTCCGGGCCCTTGACCGGGTCGGACACCTCGCCCTGTTTCAGGGCGAAGACGGCCTGCTCCATCGCCAGCGGCAGGGTGCCGCGCTGGACCCAGCCCAGCTGGCCGCCGTCGCGGGCGGTGCCGGCGTCCTGGGATTCCTTGCGCGCGAGTTCGGCGAATTGCCCGGGCTCGGCGCGCGCGCGGCGGCTGACGTCCTCGGCGGAGGCCAGGGCGGCCTTGGTGACGTCGTCGGAGGCGCCCGAGGGCAGCTTGATCAGGATGTGGCTGACGTTCACCCGCGCGGGCACCACGTAGCGGGTCTTGTTCTGCTCGTAGTAGTCCTTGAGCTGGGCTTCGCTGACGGCCGGCACGCTGGCCACGGCGGCCGCCTCGTCCAGCACCAGGTAGTCGGCGGAGACCTGCTCCGGCAGCCGCAGGGCGTCCTGGTTGGCGTCATACCAGGACTTGACGTCCTCCGGCGTGATGGTCACGGAGCCGCGGTAGTCGGCGGCCTGGAAGACGCGCAGCCGGATCGTGCGCTCTTCGGTCAAGGCGCGCTTCAGCGCGTCGATGACCGGCGGCGGCAGGGCGGCGGTGTCGCGCACCGGCCCCAGCACCGTGTCCAGCGCCAGCTCGGCCCGCTGGCTGTCCTCGAATTCGCGCGGGCTCAGGCCGATCGAAGCCAGCACCTCGTGGTAGCGGTCGGCGGAAAACTGGCCGTCCACCTGCACCTGCGGCATGGCCGCGATGGCGCGGCGCAAGGTGTTGTCCGACACGCTGAAATGTTCGTCGGTCGCCACGGCGATCTGGACCTTGCGGTCGATCAGCTGGTCCAGCAGCGCCTGGCGGGCATCCGGATTGTCCAGCAGCGCGGGATCGAAGCGCCCCTGGCTGCTTTCCTGCATCTGCTGCAGCTGGTTGCGCTGCGCCTGCGTGAATTCCTGCTTGGTGACCGAGAGCTTGCCGATCTCGGCGATGGCCGGATCCGCGGTCACGAAGGAATATCCGCTGATGCCGAGGAACACGAATGACGGCACCACCAGGATCAGGAGGATCAACTGCATCAGGCGCTGGTGCGTGCGAATGAAATCGAACATGGGCGAAGGTCCTGCTGAGCATGGCCGGCCAGTGCCGGCGCATCCGAAACAAAAAAGGCGAACACCGTCGCCCGAGCTGGCTGGTCGAACCGACAGCCTCAAATGTCACGCAGTTTAACACTGTGATGCCCGGACCGCTGGCGCCCGCGGCAAGCCGCTAAAATGGACGGCTCTCCCTTTCTCAGAGCGACACCCGCCCCATGACTGCATCGCGCCCCGCCTGGCCCTGGCCCGCCTTCATCGCCCACCGGGGCGGCGGCCGCTTCGCCCCCGAGAACACGCTGGCGGCCATGCGCGCCGGGGCGGCGCACGGTTTCCGGATGGTCGAGTACGACGTGAAGCTCAGCCGGGACGAGGTGCCCTTCCTGCTGCACGACGACCGCATCGACCGCACCTCCGACGGCCGCGGCCTGGCCTCCGAGCTGGACTGGAAGACCCTGTCCCAATCGGACTTCGGCGCCTGGCACGGCCCCGAATTCGCGGGCGAACCGGCCCCCACCCTGCTGTCGGTCGCCCGCTATACCCGGGCGCGCGGCGTGCACAGCAACATCGAGATCAAGCCGACCACGGGATGCGAGGCCGAGACCGGCGCGGCCGTGGCGCGCGCCGCGGCCCGGTTGTGGGCGGGCGCCGCGCTGCCCCCGCTGCTGTCCTCGTTCTCCGAGACCGCACTCGAGGCGGCGCGCACCGCCGAGCCCGGGCTGCCGCGCGCCCTGCTCATCGAGGGCCCGGTGCCGGCGGACTGGCGCGCCCGGATGACGGGCCTGGGCTGCATCGGCCTGAACATCGACACGCAGCAGGCCGACCGCGCGCTCGTGCGCGAGGTCCTGGACCAGGGTGCCACCCTGGCGGTCTGGACCGTCGACGATCCCGGCCGCGCCCGCGAGCTCCTGCACTGGGGCTGCCAGGCCGTGTTCACCGACGCCCTGGACCAGGTCCGCCCCGACACCCCCGATTCCCGCCGCTAGGATCCGAGCCATGTTCAGCTATCGACACGCCTTCCACGCCGGCAACCACGCCGACGTCCTGAAGCACGCAGTCCTGGTCCAGATCCTGGAACACTTCAACCGCAAGGACACGCCGTACTGGGTGATCGACACGCACGCGGGCGCCGGCCTGTATGCGCTGGACGGCGAATGGGCCGGCCAGAGCGGCGAGGTCACCGAGGGACTGGACCGGCTGCTGGGCGCGCCCAATCCTCCAGCCCTGGTCGAACGCTACCTGCGGGCCGTCCAGGACTTCAATCCCGACGGCGTCGCCAACCTCTATCCCGGCTCGCCCTGCCTGGCCCTGCACGCCATGCGGGCCCAGGACCGCCTGCGCCTGTTCGAACTGCACCCGACCGAGGGCCAGGTGCTGGAAGACACGCTGCGCCGGCAGGTCCACGCCCCGCGCCGGCAGGTGGCGGTGGCCCTGGAAGACGGATTTGCCGGCCTGAAGCGGCTGCTGCCCCCGCCGCCGCGCCGGGGCCTGATCCTGATCGACCCCTCGTACGAGAACAAGCAGGACTACCGCTCCGTCATGCAGGCGCTGCGCGACGGCCTGCAGCGTTTCGCCCAGGGGTGCTTCGCGGTCTGGTATCCGCAGGTGCAGCGGATCCAGGCGCACGAGATGGTCCGGGCCCTGGAGCGCCTGCCGGTGGACTGGCTCAATGCCAGCCTGACGGTGCGCAAGCCCGCGGCGGACGGCCTGGGCATGCATGGCAGCGGCATGTTCGTGATCAATCCGCCCTGGACGCTGGAATCCGAGTTGCGCGCCGCCCTGCCCTGGCTGCAGGCCGCGCTGGCCCAGGACGACCAGGCGCGCTTCAGCCTGACGACCGGCGCCGCCAGGGGCGGGGCCGGAAAGCCGCCCGCCCCGGACGGCAAGCCGGCCGATGCGCCGGCCGGACACCCCGGCCCCGCGCGGCGCCCGGCCGCGCGGCAGGCGGATCAGAAGCGCTCGCCCTCGCGCAGGTAGCGCCATTGCCCCACGGGCAGGTCGCCCAGCACGACCTGCCCCATGCGCACGCGCTTCAGGCCCACGACCTTCAGGCCGACCATCTCGCACATGCGCCGGATCTGGCGCTTGCGGCCTTCGCGCAGGATGAAATGCAGCTGGTCCTCGTTCTGCCAGCGCACCTTGGCGGGGCGCAGCGCCTGCCCGTCCAGGCTCAGGCCATGGTTCAGCAGGGCCAGGCCATTGGCCGACAGGCGTCCGGACACCCGCACCAGGTATTCTTTTTCCAGCGAGGAATCGTCGCCGATCAGCTGGCGCGCGATACGTCCGTCCTGGGTCAGCACCAGCAGGCCCTGCGAGTCGATGTCCAGGCGCCCGGCCGGCGCCAGGCCACGCACGTGCGCCGGATCGAAGGCGCGCCGCCCGGCATGGAACTGGGTGTCGGCCCGGATCAGGGACGCCGCCAGGCGATACCCCTTGTCCGACTGATGGGAGACATAGCCGACGGGCTTGTTCAGGATGATGGTGATCTTGTCGGTCTGGCGGCGGGCCGCCTGGCGCTCGAGCGTGATGCGGGCATCGGGCGAGGCCTTCGTGCCCAGTTCGCGCACGATCTGCCCGTCGACGCGGACCCAGCCGCGCTCGATGTAGGCATCGGCCTCCCGGCGCGAGCACAAGCCGCGCTGGGCCATCAATTTTGAGATTCTTACCGGTTCCATGATGGGGCGCATTGTAGCGTCCGGCATGCGGTCGTGTCGCCCCGATGGCGCCCGGCGCTACAGTGCCTCGACGCCGGTTTCCCCGGTGCGGATGCGGATCGCCTGCTCGACCGGGGTGACGAAGATCTTGCCGTCGCCGATCTTGCCGGTGCGCGCCGCGCGGATGATGGCCTCGATCACGCCCTCGGTCTGATCGGCCGCCACCACGACGTCGATGCGGATCTTGGGCAGGAAGTCGACCACGTACTCGGCGCCGCGATAGAGCTCCGTGTGGCCTTTCTGGCGTCCGAAGCCCTTGACCTCGGTCACGGTCAGGCCGTTGACGTTCAGCTCGGACAAGGCTTCGCGCACTTCGTCCAGTTTGAAGGGTTTGACGATCGCTGTGATCTGCTTCATGTCGGGCTGCGCCATGGTCTCCGGGTTCCGCTGAAAAGCTTTTAATATAGCGCAGGTCGCGCCTCCTCTATAATTTCCGCACTATGTCCAATACCTCGTCCACACACAATCAGTTCGACAACAAATCCCAGGCCTGGTCGGCCCGCTTTTCAGAGCCGGTCTCGGACCTGGTCAAGCGCTACACCGCCTCGGTGAATTTCGACCAGCGCATGGCCGCCTTCGACATCCAGGGATCCCTCGCGCACGCCGACATGCTGGCCGCGGTCGGCGTCATCGGCGACGGCGACCTGGCGGACATCCGGCGCGGCATGGCGCAGATCCTGCGCGAGATCGAGGACGGCGCCTTCCAGTGGTCCCTGGACCTGGAGGACGTCCACCTGAACATCGAAAAGCGCCTGGTCGAGCTGATCGGCGATGCCGGCAAGCGCCTGCATACGGGCCGCTCGCGCAACGACCAGGTGGCCACCGACATCCGCCTGTGGCTGCGCCACGAAATCGACCAGGCGATCGGCCTGCTGCGCCAGCTGCGCGCCCGCTTGGCGACGCTGGCCCAGGCGCACGCCGACACCATCCTGCCGGGCTTCACCCACCTGCAGGTGGCCCAGCCCGTGACCTTCGGCCACCACCTGCTGGCCTACGCCGAGATGTTCGGCCGCGACGCCGAGCGGCTGGCGGACTGCCGCCGCCGCGTCAACCGGCTGCCCCTGGGGGCGGCCGCGCTGGCGGGCACCTCGTACCCCATCGACCGGGAACGCGTGGCGCGCACGCTGGGGTTCGACGAGGTCTGCCGCAACTCGCTCGATGCCGTGTCCGACCGCGACTTCGCCATCGAGTTCTGCTCGGCCGGCGCCCTGATCATGATGCACGTCTCGCGCCTGTCCGAGGAACTGGTCCTGTGGATGAGTCCGCGCGTGGGCTTCATCGACCTGGCCGACCGGTTCTGCACCGGCAGTTCCATCATGCCGCAGAAAAAGAACCCCGACGTCCCCGAGCTGGCACGCGGCAAGACGGGCCGCGTCTACGGCCACCTGATGGCCCTGCTGACCCTGATGAAGGGCCAGCCGCTGGCCTACAACAAGGACAACCAGGAAGACAAGGAAGGCCTGTTCGACACCGCCGACACCTTGCGCGACACGCTGACGATCTTCGTGGACATGATGGGCGGGGTGCGCGTCAAGGCCGAGGCCATGCGCGCCGCCGCCCTGCAAGGCTACGCCACGGCCACCGACCTGGCGGACTACCTGGTCAAGCGCGGCGTGCCCTTCCGCGACGCGCACGAGACCGTGGCGCTGGCGGTGCGGTCCTGCGAGCAGCGCGGCTGCGACCTGGCCGACCTGTCGCTGGACGAACTGCGCGGCTTCCATGGCGAGATCGGCGAGGACGTGTTCCAGGTCCTGACGCTGGAAGGCTCGGTTGCCGCCCGCAAGCACATCGGCGGCACCGCGCCCGAGCGCGTGCGCGCCGAGGCCCGGCGCATCCTGGACGATACCGCCCAGGCATAGCGGCCCCGGACGCACGTCCGGACGATGCGCACCATGAAAAACGCCGGGTGGACCCCGGCGTTTTTCTTATCCCTGCCGCCGCCCGAGCGCGGCCGGCCAGCCCAGCCCCAGCAGCGCCAGCGCCGCGAACGCGGCGCCCGCCAGGAACGTCGCCGACGGGCCCCAGGACTGCCACAGCCAGCCGGCCAGTACGCTGGCCAGCAGCATGCACAGCCCGCTGGCCAGGTTGAAGATCCCGAACGCCGTGCCTTTCATGCCCGCCGGCGTGGTGTCCGCGATCATGGCGGCGAGGATGCCCTGGCTGAAGCCCATGTGCAGCCCCCACAGGGCCGCCCCCGCCAGCAGCAGCCAGACGCCGCCGGCCTCGATCGCCAGCGCCAGGTCGGCCAGCACGAGCAGCACCAGGCCGGCCGCCAGGACGGCGGTGCGCGGCACGCGGTCGGACAGCCAGCCGGCCGGATAGGCCGACAGCGTGAAGAACAGCGACATCACGATCAGCACGAGCGGCGCCCAGGCCATGGCAAGCCCCATGTCCTGGCCGCGCAGGATCAGGAAGGCCTCGCTGAAGCGCGCCAGCGTGAAGACCGCGCCGATCGCGACCACCCGCCAGTAGGCCGCGCCGAAATCGCGGGCCGCGCTCCAGCGGATGGGCGAACGGAAGGCGCGCGCCTGGCCGTGGCGCGAATGGTCCTCGCGCACGCCCCAGAACAGCAGGGCCATCGCCGCCACGCCCGGCAGCACCGCGAACCACAGGACGTGCCGGATGTCCGCGAAGACCAGCATCAGGAGCACCGCCAGGCCGGGGCCCAGAACCGCGCCCACGGTGTCCATGGACTGCCGCAGGCCGAAGGCGGCGCCACGGATCTCCGGCGGCGTGACGTCGGCCACCAGGGCGTCGCGCGGGGCGCCGCGGATGCCCTTGCCGATCCGGTCGATGAAGCGGGCGGCGAAGACCGTGCCGACGGTATGGGCCAGCGGGAACAGCGGCTTGCTGAGGGCGGCCAGGCCGTAGCCGGCCAGCAGCAGCCCCTTGCGCCGGCCCAGGAAGTCGCTGATCGCGCCCGAGAAGACCTTGACCACCAGGGCCGTGGCCTCGGCCACGCCCTCGATCACCCCGACCGCCAGCACACTGGCGCCCAGCCCCGAGACCAGGAAGACCGGCAGCAGGCTGTGGATGAGCTCCGAGGACAGGTCCATGAACAAGCTGACCAGGCCCAGCATCCAGACGGTGCGGGGGATGGCGCTTCGGCGGTCGTCCGGCGCGGCCTGCATGCGTCCGCTACGGCTCGAAGACCGCGATCGATTCCACGTGGGCCGTGTGTGGGAACATGTTGACCGCGCCGGCGGCCCGCAGCGTCCAGCCGCCGACGTGATGCAGGATGCCGGCGTCGCGCGCCAGCGTGGCCGGGTTGCACGACACGTAGACGATCCGGCGCGGGCGCTCGTCCGGCGCCAGCTCGGCCAGGGCCTGGGCCACCGCCAGGGCGCCCTCGCGCGGGGGATCGATCAGCATCCGGTCGAAATGCCCCAGGCCGCGCAGCCAGCCGGCGTCGACCTCGAACAGGTTCAGTTCGCTGAAGGCCGTGCGGTCCGCCAGCCCCTGCCGGGCGGCGTCCTCGCGCGCCCGGGCGACCAGCGTCGCGCTGCCCTCGATGCCGACCACCCTGTCCGCGACCGTGGCCAGCGGCAGGCTGAAATTGCCCAGTCCGCAGAACAGGTCGGCCACCCGTTCGCCGGGCTGCACGTCCAGCAGGCTGAGCGCGCGCGCGACCAGCGCCTGGTTGATGTGGGGATTGACCTGCGTGAAATCGGTCGGCCGGTAGTGCATGCGCAGGCCGTAGGCCGGCAGGGCATACGCCAGCGCGTCGGCGTCGATCGGATCCAGGGGATGGGCGGTCTCCGGCCCCTTGGGCTGCAGCCACCAGACGACCTCGTGCGCCGCGCCGAAATCCCGCAGCAGCCCGAGGTCGGCATCGGTCAGGGGCTCCAGGTGCCGCAAGCACAGCACCGTGGCCCGGTCGCCCACCGCGACCTCGATCTGCGGCACGCGATCCGGGCGCGAGAGGCTGCCGACCAGCGTGCGCAAGGGCATCAGCAGGGCCGACACGTGCGGCGGCAACACCCGGCATTCGCGGATGTCGGCTACGTAGCTGCTGGCGCGCTCGCGAAAGCCGACCAGCACGCCGCCCTTCTTGGGGACCAGGCGCACCGACAGCCGGGCGCGGTGGCGGTAGCCCCAGGTGGGCCCCTGAAGCGCCGGCAGGATCTGCAGCGGCCGCACCTTGCCGATGTGGACGAGCGCGTCTTCCAGCGCCCGCTGCTTGATGGCCAGCTGCGCGGCGGGCTCCAGGTGCTGCATGGCGCAGCCCCCGCACACGCCGAAATGCGGACAGGGGGGTTCGGTGCGCTGCGACGAGGCCCGCAGGACCTGTTCGACGCGGGCCTTGTCGAAGGACGGCTTGCGCCGGGTGACGCGCGCCATGACGCGCTCGCCGGGCAAGGCGCCTTCCACGAAGACGACCTTGCCGTCGTGGTGGGCGATCCCCTGCCCCTCCAGATCCAGCGATTCGATATCCAGGGGGTACGAAATGGGTTCAGGCATGATTCCAGGCGGAAAGGAATTCCTTCCAGTGCGGCGCGTCGATGGCCGCGAGGGTGTTGCGCACCAGGTCCAGCTCCGCCGCGTAGGCGGCGGCATCCAGCTCGCCCTTGATCAGGCGGTAGCGGCAATAGACCAGCCACGTATTGACCACGTCGGTCTCGCAGTAGTTGCGCACGTGGTCGCGCTCGCCCGCGTGCCAGGCCTGCCAGACCTGGCCGCCGTCCATGTCGAGCTTGCCGGGGAAGCCACAGAGCTTGGCCAGCTGGTCCAGGGGCGCATTGGCGCGGCCGTTGAACTTGGCCAGCACGTCCATCAGGTCGACGTGGCGCGTGTGGTAGCGGTTGAGGTAGTTGTTGAAGCGGAAATCCCGGTCGTCCTCGCCCGTGTCCCAGTAGCGCGGCGCGGCCACGCCGTGGATCAGGCTGCGGTAATGCAGCACCGGCAGGTCGAACCCCGATCCGTTCCAGCTGACCAGCGTCGGCGTGTAATGGCCGATGGTCTTGAAAAAACCGCTGATCAGGACCGGCTCGGGGTCGTCGGGCTGGCCGATGGTGCGCACCCGGAATCCCTGGTCGTCGCGAAAGGCGCAGCCCACCACGGCCACCTGCTGCAGGTGCAGCGGCAGGAAGTCGTTGCCGTGGGTCTCCCGGCGTTCGGCCAGGGCCGCCTCGATCAGCTCGGCGTCCGGCAGGTCCGCCCAGCGCGGATTGAGGCGCCGCAGGCCGTCCGCGTCGGGGATGGTTTCCAGGTCGAAGACCAGGGTCGGGATCATCGCGACGGCAGGTAGGACAAGGGATTCACCGGCGTCCCGCGGCGGCGGATCTCGAAGTGCAGGCGCGGGGAGCTGGTGTCGGTCTGGCCGATCGTGGCGATCTTGGCGCCTTTCTTGACGCTCTGGCCGGTCTTGACCAGCAGCGTCTGGTTGTGCGCGTAGGCGGTGATGAAACCGTTGCTGTGTCCCAGCAGGATCAGGTTGCCCAGGCCGCGCACGCCGTTGCCCGCGTACATGACCTTGCCATCGGCGGCCGCGGCCACGGGGGCGCCGATGGCGCCCTCGATGTCGATGCCCTTGGTGTTGCTGTTGAACCCCTGGATGATCTTGCCGCTGGCCGGCCAGCCCCAGGCCACCAGGCTGGCATCGCTGGCGCGCGCCGCGGACGTGTCGGCCGCCGGCGCGGGCGTGGCCGGCTCGGTGGTCGTCGCGCCGCCGACGGGCTTGGTCTGCACCGGCGTGGCCACGGCGTTCGAGCCGGCGGGCAGCGCGGTGTCCGGATCCAGGCGCAGCACCCGGCCGATGGACAGCTGCGAGGGGTCGGAAATGTTGTTCAGCTGGGCAAGGCGGGAGACCTCCATGCCATGATCCTGGGCGATCTTGTAGAGCGTGTCGCCCGCCCGCACGACATAGGTGCCGTGCGCCGTCGGGGCGGCGGCGCCAGCCGACGCCATGCTGGAATGATCCGCCACGGGTGCCCGCTGAGAGCGCGAGGCGCAGCCCGACAACACGGCTGCCGACAGTAGAACCGTCCAGAGCAGAACGCGCCCGGTGCGTGGCGAATGGGTGAACGGAGCATCTGTCACCAGCGTCCCATCGAGCATGTGATTCTCCTACTTAGGTCTGCGTGCCAGGACGCAGAGGTACAAATCGGACGTCTTCGAGTTCCACCCGGTGCCAGGAGGCGGGGCCTGTGCGCTCGAAGAGTATGAGTCTTTGGTGTGTCGCACCCTCCGGGGCGATCAGGCGCGCGCCCACCGCCAGCTGATGCAACAGAACCTCAGGGATTTTAACCCCCGCGGCGGCAACGACAATGCCGTCGAACGGCGCCCGGTGCTCCAGTCCCTGCATGCCGTCGCCGAAGGACAGCCGCACGCGCCCCCGCGAACGACCCTGGGACAGGTTCAGCCGCGCCTGGTCATAGAGCCCGCGGATGCGCTCGACGGCATAGACCTCGGGGACGAACTGCGCCAGCACCGCCGCCTGGTAACCGCATCCGGCGCCGATCTCCAGGACTTTCTGGGGCGCCCTGCCCTCGCACATGACCGCCAGCATGTAGGCCACCACCCAGGGCTGCGAGATGGTCTGCCCGTAGCCGATCGGCAGGGCCGCATCCTCGTACGCGCGGCTGGCCAGGCCCTGATCCACGAAATCATGGCGCGCCACCGTCTGCATCGCCGCCAGGACCCGGTCGTCGGTGATGCCCTGCTCGCGCAGCCGCCGCACCATCTGGGTGCGCAGGCGGTCCGAATTCAGGCCCAGGTTGCCGGCGCCGGGCGCCGCCGTGGCCGTGCCGGTACGCGCCGGCGCCGGCGTGTGCGGCCCCAGGATGCGGGTATTGCTGTTGGCGGTCGAGTAGCCCGGTCCCAGCGTGGCGCTGCGCACGGGGCTGCGCTGGATGCGCAGCGGCCGGTCCAGAGGGGAACGGGGCTTATTCATCGGTCTGCATCCAGCGGGCCACCGCCTGCGTCTGGGCGTGGTCCGTGAGATCGAGGCGCAGGGGCGTGAGCGACACCGCGTGGGCCTCGATGGCGCCGAAATCCGTATCCGGCCCGCCCTCCAGCGCCCGCCCGACCGGCCCGATCCAGTACACCGTGTCGCCGTACGGCGTGGTGCTGCGGATCACCGGCTCGGATGGATGACGGCGGCCCAGGCGCGTGGTCCTGAAGCCCGTCAGGGCCTGATACGGCATGGCCGGGATATTGACGTTCAGCAGCAGCGGGCCTTCCCATGGGCGCTCCTGGAAGCGCGCGACCAGGTCCCGCGCCACGCGGGTGGCGGTCTCCAGGTGCCGCCAGTCGCGCTCCACCAGGGAAAACGCCATGGACGGCACGCCGAACAGATAGCCCTCGGAGGCGGCGGCCACGGTACCGGAATAGAGCGTATCCTCGCCCAGGTTGGCGCCGTTGTTGATGCCCGAGACCAGCAGGTCCGGGCGGAAATCCAGCAGGCCGGTCAGCGCGACGTGCACGCAGTCGGAGGGGGTGCCGTTGACGAAATGGAAACCGTTGGCCGCCTGCCGCACCGTCAAGGGACGGCGCAGGGTCAGGGAATTGGACGCGCCGCTGCTGTTGGTCTCGGGCGCGACCACGGTCGTCTCGCCCAGGGGGCGCAGGGCCGCGGCCAGCGCCTCGATGCCCGCCGCGTTGTAGCCATCGTCATTGGTGACCAGTATGCGCATTGTCCTCTTCTTCCCGCGTGAAACCGGATGGTGCGAATTGTACTCGGGGATATCCCCCGGACGGATGGCGGTTGCCGCCCCGGCGCTTTAGAATGGCCCCCATTCCGATTCCCGGGGGTCCCGCGATTCCCTTTCACACCATGATCCACTTCTTTTTCCCCGGCGGCATCATCCTGGCCCTGGCCGTCGGCTACCTGATGGGATCCGTCCCCTTTGCCGTCGTGGTCAGCCGCCTGATGGGCCTGAGCGACCCGCGCAGCTTCGGTTCCGGCAATCCCGGCGCGACCAACGTGCTGCGCGGCGGCAACAAGCTCGCCGCCCTGCTGACCTTGCTGGGCGACGCGGCCAAGGGCTGGGCGGCCGTCATGCTGGCGGCCTGGGCGGCCGGCCGGGGCTGGCTGCCGGACGCGGCGGTGCCGCTGGCCGGGCTCGGCGCGTTCCTGGGCCATCTGTATCCGCTCTTCCTGCAGTTTCGCGGGGGCAAGGGCGTGGCCACGGCGCTGGGCGTGCTGCTGGCGCTGCAGCCGTGGCTTGCGCTGGCCACCGCGCTGACCTGGGTGATCGTGGCCGCCGTGACCCGGTATTCTTCGCTGGCAGCCATCATCGCCGCCATCTTCGCGCCCTTCTACTACGTGCTGGGCGGCAACGTCGCCTGGCGCATCGACGCCTTGACCGCCGCGGTCATCGTCGTCATCTGCGTGCTGCTGCTGGCACGCCACCACGAGAACATCGCCCGCCTGATCGCGGGCAAGGAAAGCCGCATCGGCTCGAAGAAAAAATAAACGCAGCAGGGGCGGCCGCGCGGCGCCGGCTCAGGCCGGCGCGCAGACGTCCTGCAGATCCCAGCGGGGACGCACCGCAAAACCTGCATCGCGCAGGGATGCCAGGTCCACCAGCCCCGCCCTCGCCCGCAGCGCGGCGGCCCAGGCGATCATCGCGCCATTGTCGGTGCACAGGTGCAGGGGCGGGAAATACGCCTCGCCGCCCAGGCCGGCCATGGCCGACCGCAGGCGCTCGCGCAGATGCCGGTTGGCACCGACGCCGCCCGCCACCACCAGCCTCTTCAGGCCCGTGCGCCGCAGGGCCTGCAGGGACTTGGCGGCCAGCACATCGACGATGGCCGCCTCGGTGGAGGCCGCCAGGTCGGCCCGGGCGGACGGGTCGTCGGCGCGGCCTTCGGCCTGCAGGCCGCGCATGCGGGTCAGCACCGCGGTCTTCAGGCCGCTGAAACTGAAATCCAGGTCGCCGCTATGCAGCATGGGACGCGGCAGCGCGCAGGCCGCCGGATCGCCCCGTTCGGCCAGCCGGGAAAGCTCCGGGCCGCCCGGATAGCCCAGGCCCATCAGCTTGGCGCTCTTGTCGAACGCCTCGCCGGCGGCGTCGTCCAGCGTCTCGCCCAGCAGCGCATACCGCCCGACCCCGTCGACCCGCATCAGCTGCGTATGGCCGCCCGACACCAGCAGCGCGACGAAGGGAAAGGACGGCGCCGGATCGGCCAACAGGGGCGACAGCAGGTGGCCTTCCAGGTGGTGGATGGGAATGGCGGGCAGGTCGCGCGCCCAGGCGAACGCCCGGGCGAAACCCGCCCCCACCAGCAGGGCGCCGGCCAGGCCGGGGCCCGCGGTGTAGGCCACGGCATCGAGATCGCCGGCCCGCACGCCGGCTTCGTCCAGCACCTGGCGCGTCAGCGGCACGATGCGGCGGATGTGGTCGCGCGAGGCCAGCTCGGGCACCACGCCGCCGTACTCGCGGTGCATGGCGATCTGGCTGTACAGGGCATGAGCCAGCAGTCCGCGTTCGGTGCAGGCCACGGCCACGCCGGTCTCATCGCAGGAGCTTTCGAATCCGATGATCAGCATAGGCCGCCAGTGTACAACTGTTCACAAAATGGAATGGGCGGCGATAGAATGGGCCTCGCAAGAATACGCAGTCAATAAACCGCTTCCACCTTTGGGGACAAAGATCATGCTGGAGCAGCTCTTCAAGCTTAAAGAACACGATACCAGCGCGCGCACCGAACTGCTCGCGGGCATCACCACCTTTCTGACGATGTCCTACATCGTGTTCGTAAACCCCGACATCCTGTCGAGCACGGGCATGGACAAGGGTTCCGTTTTCGTGGCGACCTGCCTGGCCGCGGCGCTGGGCTCCCTCATCATGGCCTTCGTGGCCAACTGGCCCATCGGCATGGCGCCTGGCATGGGCCTGAACGCCTTCTTCGCCTTCACCGTGGTCGCGCAGATGGGCTACACCTGGCAGCAGGCGCTGGGGGCGGTCTTCATTTCGGGCGTGGTGTTCGTGATCCTCACGGTCACCGGCGTGCGCGAATGGCTGGTCGCCGGGATCCCATCGTCGCTGCGGGCGGCCATCGCGGCGGGGATCGGCTTGTTCCTGGGGATCATCGCCCTCAAGACGGCGGGCATCGTGGTCGCCAACCCCGCGACCATGGTGGGCCTGGGCGACCTGACCCACGCCAGCACCCTGTTCGCGATCCTGGGCTTCTTCATCATCGCCGCGCTCGGCGCGCTGCGGGTCCGGGGGGCCATCCTGATCGGGATCCTGGCCATCACCGTGCTGTCCATCCTGACCGGCCTGACCCAATACCAGGGCATCTTCTCCGCGCCGCCCAGCCTGGATCCGACCTTCTTCAAGCTGGACATCGCCGGGGCACTCAGCACGGGCTTCTTCCACGTCATCCTGGTGTTCGTGCTGGTCGAAGTCTTCGACGCCACCGGCACGATGATCGGCATCGCGACCCGCGCCGGCCTGGTCAAGCCGGACAACCCCGGCCGCCTGGGCCGCGCCCTGCTGTCCGACAGCTGCGCCATCGTCGCCGGCTCCATGCTGGGCACCAGCAGCACCACCGCCTACGTGGAAAGCGCCTCGGGCGTGCAGGCGGGCGGGCGCACCGGCCTGACCGCCCTGGTCATCGCCGTGCTGTTCCTGCTGGCCCTGTTCCTGTCGCCGCTGGCGGGCATCGTTCCGGCCTACGCCACGGCGCCCGCCCTGCTGTACGTCGCCTGCCTGATGCTGCGCGAACTCGTCGACGTGCAATGGGACGACATCACCGAATCCGTACCGGCGGCCATCGCCGCGGTCGCCATGCCGCTGACCTACTCCATCGCCAACGGCCTGGCCTTCGGCTTCATCAGCTACGTGGTGATCAAGTCCCTGTCCGGGCGGTTCCGCGACATCCACCCGGCCACGCTGCTGGTGGCCGTCCTGTTCGTCATCAAGTACGCCCTGTTCCCGGGCTGATGCCCCGCCCGAGGGCTTGCAAGGCAGGTACACTGTCCCCATATAGGATGGAAACCGGAAGGCGGCCTCTTGCCGCCTTCCACAGCCAGGAGCCCTCATGAGCATCATCGAACTCACCCAGGATACCTTCCAGGAAGCCACCAAGGCGGCACAGCCCCTGATCATCGATCTCTGGGCCCCCTGGTGCGGCCCGTGCCGACAGTTCGCGCCCACCTTCGAGGCCGCCGCGGACAAGCATCCCGACGTCACCTTCGCCAAGATCAACACCGAAGAGCAGCAAGAACTCGCGGCCGCCCTGCGGATCCGCTCGATTCCGACCCTGATGGTCTTTCGCGAGAACGTGCTGCTGTTCCAGCAGGCGGGCGCCCTCGCGGCCTCGCAGCTCGAAGAGCTCATCACCCAGGTCAAGGCGGTCGACATGACCGAGGTGCACGCGCAGATCGCCGAACAGGAAAAGGCGTCCTCCACCACGCACTGAGCGCGGTTCCTCCTTCAAGCGCCGGCCTCCGGCGCGATCGCGCCGGCCGTGCTGGCGGCCTCGGCCGTCGCCTTCAAGGGTCCGCGCGGCCGCCGGGTCGCGCCGGTGGTTCCATCCCCCGGTCCTTGAGAAAGGCGGCGAACGCCCGCGCCGCGGCCGACAGGTGTCGTCCCGGCGGATAGACCGCATGGATGCCGCCGCTGGGCAGTTGCCAGTCGGGCAGGACCCGCACCAGCCGTCCGCTCTCCAGTTCCGGCGCGGCCGAGACCGCCGTCATCACCGACAGGCCCGCCCCCTGCAGCAAGAGGCTGCGCAGCACGCCGGTCGAGTTGACCGCCAGGGACGCACGCATCCGCACCTGGCAGGCAGTCTCTTGACGCCGGAACGTCCATGTCAGCGGCGCGACCAGCGGCGTGAAGGCGACCCAGGCGTGCGTCTTCAGTTCCTCGGGGCTGGCCGGCATGCCGTGGCGGCGCAGATACCCGGGCGAGGCCAGCAGGTATTGGTCGAACGCGCCCAGCCGGGTGGCGCGCAGGGACGAATCCCGCAGCCACCCTACCCGGACCGCCAGGTCGATACCCTCGGCCACCATGTCGGCGACCTGGTCGGCGCAGCGCAGCTCGACGGCCAAGCCCGAATGCCGCGCCTGGAACGCCAGGATGGCGGGCGCCAGGACGCGTTCGGCGTAGTCCTCCGGGGCGCTGACGCACAGGGAGCCGGCCAGCTCGGCCGACGTCGTCCGGAATCCCGACAAGGTCTGGCCGAGCTCGTCCAGCACCGGCAGGCAGGCCCGGCGCAGGGCATGGCCGGCCGGCGTCAGCCGCACCTGCCGCGTCGTCCGATGGAACAGGGCCGCCCCCAGGGCCGCCTCCAGCCGCCGGATGACCAGGCTGACGCGCGTCTTGCTGCAGCCCAGGCGTTCCGCCGCCACGGTGAAGCTGCCGGCCTCGGACAGGGCGAGAAATACCGGCAGGTCGTTCAGATCCACACCATCCATACGGCTTCCTGCGATGATTGTTTCATAAACGATAACAGTAAAATATTTCCCAGGCGGTTTTTCAGATCAACGTGGCCCCCTATAGTGGATCCCGGATACCGATTCCCCACTTTCCAGAAGGATGCCTCATCATGAAAATCGCCCTCATCGGCGCCAGCGGCTTCATCGGCTCGGCCTTGCGCGACGAAGCCCTGCGCCGCGGCCATGTCGTCACGGCCCTGGTCGGCCACCCCGAACGCCTGCAGGCCGCGCCCAGACTGACGGCGCGCCGGGCCGACGTCATGGACACCGATGCCCTGGCCCAGGCCCTGCGCGGCCACGACGCCGTGCTCAGCGCCTTCAGCGGCCATGCGCAGCAGGACATCTACGCCTATTACATGCGGGGTTTCCACCGCATCCTGGACGCCGTCAAGGCGGCGGGCGTGCCGCGATTCCTGATCGTGGGCGGGGCCGCCTCGCTGGAGACCGCGCCGGGCAAGCTGCTGTTCGACAGTCCCGATTTCCCGGAAGCCTACCGGCCCACGGCGCAAGGCGCCCTGGATGCCTTGCGCGCCCTGCGCCGCGAGGACACGCTGGACTGGACGATGCTGTCGCCCGCCGCCGAGATCTTTCCGGGCGCACGCAGCGGGGCCTTCCGCCTGGGCCACGACACCCTGCTGGCCGACGGCGAGGGCCGCAGCCGCATTTCGACCGGGGATTACGCGGCGGCCATGATCGACGAGCTGGAAACGCCCGCCCACCGTCGTCAGCGGTTCTGCGTGGCGTACTGAGCGGCCTGCAGAGGCGCCGCGGGCGGCAGTCTGCCGTCCGGCAAGCCGCGCGCGGCCGCCATGCGGTGGTCCACGACGCGGCGCACGCGCACCGCGTCGCCGAAACGCGAGCCGTTCATCCCCTGGCCGTCCAGCAGGATCATGGCCAAGTCGCGGCCGTCCAGCCGCACCATCATGGCCAGGCAGTCGCCGGCTTCGCGGGTGGTGCCGGTCTTGGACGCGAGGATCTGCCATTGGGACCGGCCGACCAGCATGTTGGTGTTGCGGAAGGTCTGCCCGCCGACCTCGTACCGGGTGCCGGTGGTGTAGCGGCGGATCAGCGGCTGCAGCGAGGCCGCACGGACCAGCAGGGCCAGGTCCCTGGCCGTGGACACGTTCTCGTTGGACAGTCCAACCGGCTCGACGAAGCGGGAATTGCGCATGCCCAGGGCCAGCGCCTCGGCGTTCATCGCCTGGACGAATACGCCCATCCCGCCGGGGTATGTCCTGCCCAGCGCATGCGCCGCGCTGTTCTCGGAGGCGATCAGCGCCAGGTGCAGCAGGTCGGAGCGGCTCAGGCGGGACCCCGCCGCCAGGCGCGGCGGGATCTCGCTGGGCAGATTGCGGTCGCTGGCCTCGATCGTGATCATCTCGTCCAGGGGCAGGCCGGCCCGGACCACCACCAGCGCGGTCATGAGCTTGGTCAGCGAGGCGATGGGCCGCACGGCGTCCTCGTCGCGCGCGAAGAGGATCTCGGACGTATCCATGTCTTCCACGAGCACCGCGCCGGACTTGAGCTTTTCGATTTCTGCGCCGGGATTGCGCGTGACCAGCGAGGCCTTGACCGCAGCATCGGGGTCCAGCGGTTCGGGCTTCGCACCCCAGCGCCTGACGGCAATGCGCCGGCCATAGCCATGCAGGCAGATCGGCAGCGAGGGCTGGGCATTGCAGGGATGGAAATTGGCGACCTGGGCGCGGGCGGGCGCCGGCCAGAAGGCCGCAGCGGCGGCGAGCGCGGCCGCCATGAACAGCGCGGCCCGCCAGTGTAGCGACGTCGCGATCATTTCCGATCCTCCGGACGCGGCCACGGCCGCGGCCTGACAGACATTCATTGCAGGATATTACTACGCACGCGGGCATGGGGCATGCTGCCAACCGGACAGGCCGACGGAACCTCGCCCAGCGCGCCGCTTCGTTGCCGCGTTTTCCTTGTCTGGAGGTCCGCGTGTGAATGTACTACTGTCCCTGCAAGCCGCCCGGCGAAAGGCGGGCTGATGTCGCTGCCCATCGAAGACTACGCCCTGATCGGAGATTGCCACACGGCGGCGCTGGTCGGCCGCGATGGCTCGATCGACTGGCTCTGCTGCCCGCGCTTCGATTCGCCGGCCTGCTTCGCCGGCCTGCTGGGCTCGCCCGCGCAGGGCCGGTGGCGGCTGGCGCCGGCCGGTCCGGTGCGCAAGATCAGCCGGCGATACCGCGGCGACACGATGATCCTGGAGACGGACTTCGAAACCGACGAGGGCACGGCCCGGATCACCGATTTCATGCCGCTGTCGCGCCACCGCTGCGACGTCCTGCGGGTGGTCGACGTCCTGCGCGGGCGCGTGCCCGAGAACGGCTTCAACGTCGCCCGCGCGCTGGTGGGATCGGAAGGCACCTGCGTCACCGTCCTGCAGGCCCGCGTGCGCCTGGTCGACAGCCCGCCGGCGCGCTCGCTGCTGGTGCTCGGCTACGAGGACGTGTACTGCGCGGGGGACCACGTCACCGAGATCCTGCAGTCCGGCCCCGTCGGCCTGGAGGGCATCGACGAGGGCCTGATCCAGGACATGAAGGCCATCGGCCTGCATCCGGAGGACGTCCTCGATGCGCGCCTCCCACAGGGGATTGCGGCCGGCCACCAGCGGGACGACGGCGAAGTTGTAGGGCGGCGGCGGCGAGGGAATCGACCATTCCAGGGACGCGGCGTCCCAGGGATTCTCGCCCGCGGGCCGGCCGCGCCGCAGGCTGACCGCCACGTCGGCCAGGAAGATCAGGATCCCTGCGGCGAACACGAAGGAGCCGGCCGAGGTGATCAGGTTCGGCACGTCCCAGCCCATGTCGGCGGAATAGGTGTAGATGCGCCGCGGCATGCCCAGCAGGCCGGCGATGTGCATGGGAAAGAAGGCCACGTTGAAGCCGATGAAGATCACCCAGAACGCCAGCCTGCCCAGGCGCTCGGACGTCATCCTGCCGGTGAACTTGGGAAACCAGTAGTAGATGCCCCCCAGCACAGGGAACACGTTGATGCCCAGCAGCACGTAATGCAGGTGGGCGACCACGAAATAGGTGCCGGTCAGCTGCCAGTCCAGCGGCACGGCCGCGGTCATGACGCCCGACACCCCGCCGACCACGAACATCAGGATGAAGCTGGCGAAGAACAGGAACGGCACCTTGAATACCGGACGCCCCAGCCAGATCATGGCGATCCAGGCGAAGGTCGCCACCGCGCTGGGAATCGAGATGATGGTGCTGGTGGCGCCGAAGAAGAACAGGGCCAGGGGCGCGATACCGCTGGCGAACATGTGGTGTATCCATACGACGAAGCCCACCGCCATCGTCGCCACGGTCGCCACCGCCACCGCCGTGTAGCCCACCAACGGGCGGCGGCAGAACGTGGGCAGCGCGTCCGAGACGATGCCCATGGCGGGCAGGACGACCACATAGACCCAGGGATGCCCGAACATCCAGAACAGATGCTGCCACAGCATCGGGCGCCCCGAGGCGGCCACGTCGAAGAAGTGGGTGCCGAACTGCCGGTCGAACCACAGCATGACGAAGGCCAGGCTGACGGCCGGGACGACCAGCAGGTTGGCCACCGAGGCGGTCAGGGTGCCCCACACCAGGATCGGCACGCGGTTGATCGACATGCCCGGCGCTCGCATGCGCAACAGGGTCACGACGAAATTGACGGAGCCCACCGTGGTGGACACCCCCAGCAGCACCATGCCCAGGGCATAGACGTCGATGTTCGGCCCCGGATTGTAGGTCAGCGACGACAGCGGCACATAGTTGAACCAACCCGCGTTGGGCGCCTGCCCCAGCGGAAAGCCGGCATACAGGAACAGGCCCGCGAACAGAAAGACCCAGTAGGACAGCGCATTCAGGCGCGGGAAGGCCATGTCGCGCGCGCCCAGCACCAACGGCCACAGATAATTGGAAAAGCCCGACAGGATCGGCAGCGCATACAGGAAGATCATGGTGATGCCATGCATCGTGAAGATCTGGCTGTATTGCTCGGGCGACAGCACGTGCAGGCCGGGCTGCGCCAGTTGCACACGCAGGATCAGCGCCTCGATCCCGCCCAGGATCAGAAAGGCGAACGCCGTCACGATGTAGCGCATGCCGATGCGCTTGTGATCGACCGTGGCCAGCCAGTCCCGCCAGCCGCCCTCGCCTTCCCAGGTGGCGCGCAGCCTCAGTTCGCGCGCCGAGCCACGCGGCAGCCGGCCGACTTCGGGCTCGCGGTTCAGGCGGAGATCGGGCGGATTCGGCGCGTCATCGATCATGCGTGTTCCTTCCGGATGGCGGCGCGCTACTGCAGCGCCGCCAGGTAGGCGCCCAGCGCGGCCGCATCCTGCGGCGCCAGCGCGAAACCGGGCATGAGTGATTCGGGCTTGATTTCCTGCGCGCGCCGGACCCAGTCCAGGACGTGCCCGGGCGTGTTGCTCAGCGTGCCGGCTGCGATGCGCCGGCGCGAGGCCAGGTGCGTCAGGTCGGGGCCGAAGGCGCCGTCCGCCTCGCTGCCGCGCACCGCATAGCAGCCCGCGCAGCGCTTCATGAAGAACTCCTGCCCCGCGCGCGCCTGCGCGTCCGCCGGCGCTGCCGCCGGCTGCGCCTGAGCCCGGCGCCAGGCGTCGAACTGCGCCGGCGGCTGCGCGATCACCTCGAAGGCCATGTGGGCGTGCTGCACGCCGCAAAAGGCGGCGCACTGCCCCCAATAGACGCCGGGCGCGTCCGCCTGGATCCATTGCGTGTTGACCTGGCCCGGGATCGCCTGGCTCTTGCCTGCCAGTTGCGGCACCCAGAACGAATGCAGCACGTCGACGCTGTCGAGGTCGATCTTGACGGGCACCCCCGTGGGGATGTGGATCTCGTTGGCGGTGGTGAAATGCCGGTCCGGATCCTCGGGATCCTCGTAGGCGGCCTCCCACCACCAGTCGTGCGCGGTCACCTTGATCGTGAGGGACGGCGCGGGCGACGGCTGGGCGACCGCCTCCAGCGTGACGAGGGTATAGGCCAGGGCGACCAGCAGGGCGGCCGTGGAGATGCCCACGCCAATGTAGACGAAGGCCATCCCGCCCGGCTCCCGCCCCATCGCCTGCGGGTCCGCGGGTGGGCGCCGCCTCAGCAGCGCCCCGGCCAGCAAGGCGCAGATGATGAGGACGACCGCCACGGACAGGGCCGCAAGGCCCCAGCCCAGGCGCATCGTGGGCGCCGCGGCGGGCCCGCCCGCCTGCCAGAAATACCCCAGGGGGGCCGCCGCGTGCGCGCACCCCGGCAGGACGAGGGCGCATGCGACCGCCAACACGCGCCGGAAGAGAAAGGAGGTCGGATCAGTCGTGGCTCGGGGTTCCCTGGATGGATCGCTTGCCGATCCATTGTGGGACAGGCGCGCGGCGCGCCGCAATGCGACTCTGTATCCGCCTATGTCCCCGTCCCGGCCGCGCGGCGGCGCGAACACAAAACGACACACTTGTTCCGGCGGGAGGCCAGGTCCGCGATCAGCGGCCGCGCGCCACGTGGTTGCGGGCCTGCTCGCGAAACCGCGCGGGCGTCACACCCGTGTGCTTGCGAAAGAACCGGCTGAAATAGACCTCGTCCTCGAACCCGAGCTTCCAGGCCAGGGACTTGATGGGGTCGGACGTATAGACCAGGTCGCGCTGTGCCTCGTGCACCAGCCGCTCGCTGATCACCGCCGTGGCCGGCATGCCCAGCACGTCGCGGCACAGGCGCGTCAGGTGCCCGCCAGTCACGCCCAGTTCGCTGGCGTAGACGGTCAGGGGCACGTGGTCGCGATAGTACTTGTCGACCAGCTCGCGGAATTTCTGGATCTGCGCGGCCTTGCGCGAACTGCCGGCGCGCAGCAGCAGCCCGCGCCCGTAGCGGATCCGTCCAATGCGCAGCACCAGCGCGGACAGCAGCGACATGCAGATGCCGGGCTGGCCGACGCGACGGCTGCGGAATTCGTCCTGGATGGCATCAAAGAGCGGTCCGACCGGCTGCAGCGCGGGGTCACCCGGCTCGAGTTCCATCGCGAAGGGCTCGCGGACCACCGACAGCATGGCCGGATCGGCGGCGCCGATCATGCGTTCCAGCACATGCTGCACGGCGGTGATGACTGGCCCGTCCACATCGGAGGTGAAGTGGAAGGAATGCATTATCTGTTCTGGGATTGACAAAATGCACGGCGCCCTGACGTGGATGATTTCCTCGCCCATGCCCACCACCCCGCCGCCGTGGGTCAGGTACAGCATCTGAATGAAAGATTTGTGCAGATGCGGCTTGATTACCCAGTTATTCAGTGAAGATCGCGTAGGAATGTTCTCGATATGAACCGAATCCACCCAGTGATCCAGGCCCTGAGTCGTGTACAAGCCGTAGTTAGGGTTTTCTCGCATTCAGGCGGTTTCAAGGAAATAAATGCACGAATTGTCCTGTTGACAGCCGGAATTGTCAATGACGATCCGGTTCAAGTTCCAGATAATAAAAATATCCCGACGCCCATCATGGACATCCCTGGACGTGACCGGGTTCAGAAACCCGCGGCGTGACCTTCGCCAGCCGGATTTCGACATTCAGCAACTCAGGAGAACACTATGCAAGAGCCGAACTGGCTTGGCTTGCAGGGGCAAACTTGCGCCGTCACCGGCGCCGCCCACGGTATCGGGCAAGGCATCGCCCGCGAACTGGCGGCCGTCGGCGCGCGCGTCGCGCTGCTGGACTTCGACCGCGAAGGCTGCGAGACCGCGGCGGCCGCCCTGCGCGCGACCGGCGCCCAGGCCATCAGCATCACCTGCGACACCTCGGACCCCGACAGCATGCGCCGCGCGGCGGCGGCTGTGGAGACCGAGCTGGGCGCCTGCACCGGCCTGGTCAACAACGCCGGCATCCTGCGGCCTGCGGCCCTGCAGGACGTCAGCCTGGAGGAATGGAACCGCGTGCTCGGCATCAACCTCACCGGCTATCTGCTGGCGGCGCGCGCCTTCCAGGCTCAGATGCGCGGTGCGGGCGGCGGCAGCATCGTACACGTGGCCTCCATCGCCGGCAGCTTCCCGCAGACGCGCAGCGGCGCCTACAGCGCCAGCAAGGCCGGCGTGCGCCTGATGTCCCGCCAGATCGCGGTCGAATGGAGCGCCGATGGCATCCGCAGCAACACGATCTGCCCGGGCATGATCCGCACCCCCCTGTCGGCGGCCTTTTACGCCGAGCCCGGGCTGGAAGCCCGGCGGGCCGCCATGACGGCCAGCCGGCGCATCGGCGAGACCAGCGACATCGCCAACGCCGCGGCCTTTCTGCTCAGCCCGCGCTCCAGCTACATCAACGCCAGCGACATCGCCGTCAACGGCGGCATGGACGCCATGCTGATGGACATGGTCCCCCGTCCCGGCTTCAACCAGACCCACCAAGAGCAAACCGCATCATGAACACTCAATCTCTGCAAGACGGCACGCGCTGCGACGTGCTCGTCATCGGCGCGGGCGTCTCCGGCCTGACCACCGCCATCGTCGCCGCCAAGCACGGCCTGAACGTCGTCGTGGTCGAGAAGGCGCCCGTCTTCGGCGGCACCGCGGCCTATTCCGGCGGCGTCCTGTGGATCCCCGGCAACCACGTGGCCCGCGCCTCTGGAATCCAGGACACGCGCGAAGCCGCGCTGGAATACATCCGCCACGAGACCCAGGCGAATTTCAATCCGGAAGTCATCGACGCCTTCCTGGACAAGGCGCCCGAGATGGCGGAATTCTTCGAGCGCGAGACGGAGGTGAAGTTCATTCCCACCCTGTATCCGGACTACCACCCGGACCAGGTCGGCGCCGCGCAGCAGGGCCGCTCCATCCTCGCCAAACCCTACGACATCCGCGCTCTGGGGCCGGACATGAAGCGCCTGCGTCCTCCGCTGAAGACCATCACCTTCATCGGGATGATGTTCAATTCCTCCAGCCCGGACATCCGGCATTTCTTCAACGTGACCAAGTCGCTGGGCTCGTTCCTGTACGTCACCCGACGCCTGAGCAAGCACCTGAAGGAACTCGTCCTGTACCGGCGCGGTATCAACGTGACCAGCGGCAACGCGCTGATGGCCCGCCTGGCCAAGACCGCGCTGGACCTGGACATTCCCATCCACACCGAATGCCCGGTCAGCGGCCTCGTCGAAAACGGTGGGCGCATCACCGGCGCCCTGGTGCGCAGTGAACAGGGCGAACTGCGCATCCACGCCGACAAGGCCGTCGTGCTGGCCGCCGGCGGTTTTCCCCACGACGAGGCGCGCATCCGCGAGGTCTATCCCCACGTGGCGCGCGGCGGCGAGCACCTGTCGCCGACGCCGGTGGAAAACACCGGCGACGGCGTGCGCCTGGCCGAAGGCCTGGGCGCCGAACTGACGCGAGGCTCGGCCAATGCGTCCGCCTGGATCCCGGTGTCGCGCGTGCCCTTCGGCGGCGGGAAGACCGGCGTATTCCCCCACCTGATCGACCGCTACAAGCCCGGCGTCATCGGCGTGACCCGCGACGGCAGGCGCTTCACCAACGAGGCGAATTCCTACCACGACGTCGGCCAGGCCATGATCCAGGCCTGCGCGGAAAGCAAGGAAACCGCCATGTGGCTGATCTGCGATCACCCGACGATCCGCAAGTACGGGCTGGGCTATGCCAAGCCGGCCCCCATGCCCCTGGGCCCCATGCTCAAGCGCGGATACCTGCACAAGGGCGCGACGCTGCGGGATCTGGCCCGGGCCACCGGCATCGACGCCGACGGGCTGGAGGAGACCGTGCGCGCCTTCAACGCGTCCGCGCGGCACGGCGAGGATCCCACCTTCCATCGCGGCTCGACCGCATTCAACCGCTACCTGGGCGATGCCGAACACCGGCCCAATCCCTGCGTGGCACCCATCGAGACGGGGCCTTTCTATGCCCTGAAGCTGGTGATGGGCGACCTGGGCACCTTCGAGGGCCTGCGCACCGCCTTGACCGGCGAAGTGCTGGGCCCCGCCGGCCAGGCCATCCCCGGGCTCTACGCCGTGGGCAACGACCGCGCCAGCATCTTCGGCGGCAACTACATCGCTGCCGGGATCACCCTGGGCCCCAACATGACCTTCAGCTACATCACGGCCAAGCACATCGCGCAGGCCACGCAACCCTGAACCGGAACCCGGAGCGGACCATCCGCTTCGTCGGAGAAGCACATGCAGATAGACGACTCTCTGGACCTGATCGACCACCGCATCTACACCATCGCCCTGCGCAAGATGCCGGAATTCCTCCAGGTGTTCAACGAACTGGCCATGCCGATCTTGCGCGAGACTCTGGGCAACCCCGTCGGCCTGTACACCAGCCATGTCGGCCCACTGAACCAGTTCGTGCACCTGTGGGCCTACAAGGACCTGGCCGACTACGAGGCGCGCTGCCGGCGCCGCGATACGCACCCCGACTTCCCGGCCTACCTCGCGGCCTCGGCGCACCTGATCGTCGCCCAGGAGACCCGCCTGCTGACGCGAGCCGGGCTGTTCTACGGCCGAAAGGAACAGCCATGAACGGCGGCACCGGAACGCCCCGGACGGCCATCGTTACGGGCGGCGCGGCGGGCATCGGCCTGGCCACGGCCGAGGTTCTGGCCCGGCAGGGGTATCGCGTCTGCATCGCGGACCTGGACGCAGAGGCCGCCGCGCGGGCCGCCCACGCACTGGGCGCGGGCCACGTCGGCCTCGCCTGCGACGTCAGCCGGGAAGATGCAGTGGACCAGACCGTGCGCGATGCCATGGCAGCGCTGGGATGCATCGACGTGCTGGTCAACAACGCCGGCATCGGCGACCAGTCCGCGGCGACGCTGGACCAGGACGCGGGGCACTTCGACCTGGTGCTGGCCACTCATCTGCGCGGAGCCTTCCTGATGTCCCGGGCCGCCGCCCGCCCCATGCTGGCGCGCCGCGCCGGGGCCATCGTGAACCTCAGCTCCATCGCCGCCTTCGGCGGCATCCCGGGGCGCAACGCCTACGCGGCGGCCAAGGCCGGCATCTCCGCCATGACCCGCTCCATGGCCTGCGAATGGGCGTCCCGCGGGGTGCGCGTCAACGCCGTGGCGCCCGGCTACACCCGCACCGAGCTGGTCGCGGAACTGGAGCGCAAGGGTGCGCTGGACACGCGCGGCATCCGCGCCCGCACGCCCATGGGACGCCTGGCCCAGCCGGCCGAGATCGCGCGCGTCATCGCCTTCCTCGCCTCCGACGACGCCAGCTACATCACCGGCGCCACGCTGCTGGCCGATGGCGGCTGGACCGCGCTGGGGGCTCCGGAAGGCTCGCTCGCCGCGGGCGCCGACTGAAAGACACTGGAGGATCTCATTCCATGCTGACGATCAACATCATCAACGGGCTGGTCTATGGCGCGCTGCTGGCCATCGTCGCCTCGGGGCTGGCGCTCATCTACGGCCTGCGGCGCGTGGTGAACTTCGCCCACGGCTCGCTCTACATGCTGGGCGCCTACATCGGCTACACCGTGGCGCTGCACGCGAACTTCTGGGTCGCACTGGCGGCGGCGTCCGCCATCATGTTCGTGCTGGGGGCGCTGCTGGACCGCTACGGCCTGCGGCTGCTGCAGAACTACGACCCGCTCAGCGTCATCCTCGTGACCTTCGGCCTGCTGCTGATCATCGAGGACGCGGTCCAGTCCATCTGGGGCAAGAGCAATCTCGCGCTGCCCGAACCAGGCCAGCTCAGCCACTCCATCCATATCCTGGACATGACGCTGCCGGTCTACCGCATCGCGGTGGTGCTGGTGGGACTGCTGGTGGCCATCGGCCTGTCGCTGTGGATGCAGAAGACCCGCATGGGCCTGTTCGTCCGCGCCGCCAGCACGGACCCGGCCACCACCGCCATGCAGGGCGTGAACACCGACCGGCTGAGCGCCCTGGTGGTCGGCCTGGGCACGGCCCTGGCCGGCTTTGCCGGCGTCGTCACGGCGCCCTTCCTGTCCCTGTCGCCCTCCATGGGTGGGGACGTGCTGATCGACTCCTTCATGGTGGTGGTGATCGGCGGACTCGGCAGCCTGCCCGGCGCCTTCCTGGCGGCCGTCGTGCTCGGCCAGGTCCAGACCCTGGGCGCGGTCTACCTGCCGGACCTGTCCGCCTCCCTGCCCTTCATCCTGATGATCGCAATCCTGATCTGGAGGCCGGCCGGAATCGCCGGGAACCGCACATGACACGCACCGCTCCCCAACGCCCCGGCCGCATCGCGCCGGCCAGCCTCGCCGCGCTGGCGATCGCCTTCGGCGCGAGCCGGCTCATCGAGTCCGAAATCGTCCTGTCGCTGCTCACGCAGGCGGCCATCTATGCGGTCTTCGCCACGGCGCTGGGGCTGCTGCTGCGCCAGAACGGCATGGTGAGCTTCGGCCACGCCGCGTTCTTCGGCCTGAGCGCCTACGTCGTCGCCATCCTCCTGCGCGACACCGGGCTGTCCGCCGAGGCCGCCATCCTGATCAGCCTGGCGGGCCTCGCGCTCTTCGCCCTGCTGCTGGGCCTGGTGATCGTCCGCGTCCCGGGCATCGCCTTCGCCATGCTGACGCTGGCGCTCGGACAGCTGTTTTACCAGCTCGCGCTGCAGTCCCGCACGCTGACCGGCGGCGCCGACGGCATCAGCATCGACTGGCCCGACGAGATCTTCGGCGTCTCCCTGTCCACGCTGCTGACGCCCGGCGTGCTCTTCATGACGACCTGGACCGTCCTGATCGTCTCCGTCGCCCTGCTGGTCCGCCTGCATCGCAGCCGCTTCGGCCTGACGACGGAGGCCATCCGCGACAACCCGGAACGCGCCACGTTCATCGGCATCCGCCTCATGATGCCGCGCGTGCTGATCTTCGTCCTGTCGGCGGTCCTGACCGGGCTGGCCGGCGTGCTGGCGGCCTTGAACACCGGTTTCATCTCGCCGGAGAGCATGCACTGGAGCGTGTCGGGAACGGCCCTGATGATGGTCGTGGTCGGCGGCTACGGGCGCGTCTGGGGCCCGGCGCTGGGCGCCGTGGTCTTCATCGTGGCCAAGGACCTGATCGGCGATTTTTCCACACACTGGCTGTCGCTGTTCGGAGTGGCGCTCATCATCGTCGTGGTCTTCACCGACAGCGGCCTGAGCGGCGCCCTGCAGAAACTGGCCGCACGCGGCGGGCGCGGGCACGCGTCACGGACACCGGCAGGCAAGCCCCAGAGAGGATGACATGACTACGGAATCGACAATCCTGGAGGCCCGCGACGTGGCCATCCACTACGGCGGCGTCAAGGCCCTGGACGGCGTGTCCTTCGCCCTGCGAAAGGGGGAAATCCACGGCCTCATCGGCCCCAACGGCGCTGGCAAGTCCACCGTGATCGACGCCATCACGGGGCGCCGCCGGCTCACGCGCGGCGCCGTGCGGCTCGGCGGCGAGGACATCACGGCGCTGAGCGTCATCGAACGGCGCAAGAAGGGGCTGGCGCGCTCGTTCCAGCGCACCAGCGTGTTTCCGAACCTGGGCGTGCAGGCGCAGATCCGCCTGGCCGCGCACAAGCTGGGGGCCGCCTCGCCGGACCAGGAAACGCTGGACGTGATGGAACAGCTGGACCTCGTCGAGGTGGCCGGGGTCCCGGCCCAGGACCTGGGCTACGGCCAGCAACGGCGCCTGGACCTGGCACTCGCGCTGGTCGGCCGCCCCATCGTCTTGCTGCTGGACGAGCCCATGGCGGGCCTGTCGCCCCAGGAATCCAGCGACCTCGCGCAGCACCTGGTGGCGCTCTCCCGCCGGTGGCAGGTCTCGGTGCTGCTCGTGGAGCACGACACCGACATCCTCTTCAGCATTTCCGACACCGTCACCGTGTTCGAACTCGGCCGGGTCATCGCCAACGGCTGCCCGGCGGACATCCGGGCGCATCCACGCGTGCAACAAGCCTACCTGGGGAGCGCCGCATGAATCACCTGCTGGAAATCCGCGACGTGCACGCCTACTACGGCGCCGCGCACATCCTGCATGGCCTGAGCCTGACGGTCGCGCAGGGCGAACAGATCGCCCTGATCGGCCGCAACGGCATGGGCAAGACCACCACCGTCAACGCCCTGATGGGTGTCGCCCGCGTCGCCTCGGGCGAGTTGCTGCTGGGCGGGCGCCCGATCGACCGGCCCAGCGCCTACACGCCGGCCCAGTCCGGGATCGCGATCGTGCCCCAGGGGCGCTGCATCATCCCCAACCTGAGCATCGAGGAGAACCTGCTGATCGGCTCGGCGGTCCGCCGCGCGGGCCCCTGGGACCTGGCCGCGGTCTACCGCCTGTTCCCCATCCTGCGGGAACGCGCCCATACCCCCGGCACGGCGCTGTCCGGCGGCCAGCAGCAGATGCTGGCCATCGGCCGCGCGCTGATGGCCAATCCAACGCTCATGATCCTCGACGAGCCGACCGAGGGGCTGGCGCCCGTTATCGTCGACCAGCTCGCCGACACCCTGAATCTGGTGACCCGACAGGGCACCGCCATCTTGCTCATCGAGCAAAACCTCGGGCTGGTGGCCCGGACGACCCGGCGCTACTACGCCGTCGAGAAGGGCGCCATATCCGCCACCGGCGCGGTAGATCCGCAAAACATCAAGGATCTGCACCGGCACATCGTCGCATGACTTTCATCCAAGGAGACAAACCATGACCTCTCGTATCCTGAAATCCCCCCTGCTGGTGGTGGCCGCAGCCACCTGCCTGGCCATGTCCGCCGGCCATGCCGCCGAGAAGGAACCCATCCGCATCGGCGCCGTCACGTCGATCTCCGGCGTCTTCGCCCAGCAGGGCGAGGAAGTCATGCGCGGCATCCAGTTCGCCGTCGACGAAGCCAACGCCAAGGGTGGCGTGGACGGCCGCGAAGTACTGCTGAAGACCGGCGACGACGAAAGCACACCCAAGGAAGGCCTGCACGCGGCGGAAAAGCTGGCGCGCGACGGCTACAAGCTGCTGATCGGTCCCATCGCCTCGTCCATCACCCTGACCGTGGGCCAGAACCTGAACCGCTGGAACGCCATGCTGATGGCCGTCGTCAGCAAGAGCGACAAGATCACCGGCGACAGCTGCAAGCCGGGCATGTTCCGCACCAACCACTCCGACAGCATGGACATCGCCATGTTCAAGGAATGGATGAAGGACATCCAGCCAAAGAACTTCGCCATCATCGCCGCCGACTACACCTGGGGCCACGATTCCGCCCAAGCCTTCACGAAGGCCGCGGAAAGCCAGGGCAAGAAGGTCTCGCTGACCGTGTTCCCGCCTCTGGGCACCAAGGACTTCGCACCCTACATTTCCCAGATCAAGTCCAACCCCGACATCGACGGCATCTGGGTCGCGCTGGTGGGCCGCGACCTGATCGCCTACGTCAAGCAGGCCGAGAGCTTCGGGCTGACCTCGAAGACCACGCTGGGCCATGCCATGATCATGAACTTCGTGGTGAACGCGACGGGCGAGGCGACCAAGGGCATCCAGGGCAATATGGAATACGCTGCGGAAATCGACACGCCCCGGAACAAGGCGCTGGTCGCCGCCTGGAAGGCCCGCTTCGGCCGCGTCCCGACGGACAACGAAGGCTCGGCCTACAACGGCGTGCAGGCGATCTTCGCCGGCGTCAAAGCGGCCGGCAGCGTCAATGCGAAGGACGTCTCCAAGGCGCTGGAAGGGCTGAGCTACGACACGATCTACGGCAAGGCAACCATGCGCGCCGAGGATCACCAGCTCGTCGTGCCGAACTACATCGGCCAGGTGCAGGACGTGGACGGCGTGCTGCGCCCCGTCCTCACCCACACCTACCCCGCTTCGCTGGTGCCGGCGCCCTCCGGCGAGTGCAAGCTGAAGGGCTGAGCGGCAAAGCGTTGCGGCTCGCGCAGCCGCCACAGGCGCAGGGCGACGTGGATCTCCAATGCGCGCCCCGCGCCGCGCCAGCCTGTCAGCAGCGCGTCGATCGACTCCAGGCGCTGGCGCAGCGTATTGATGTGCAGCGACAGGCGTCTTGCCGCCTCGGCGGCGTTATAGCCGCAATCCAGGTAGGCCAGCAGCGTGCCGGCCAGCACGGCGCGACGCGTGCCGTGCGCGGCCGGCCCCGCATACAGCTTTCCCAGCGTCGTCGTGAAAAAGCCCTCGATCGCCGCCGTATCGGCGCGACTGAAGAGCGGTACGTACAGAGCCAGCCGGCTCTCGTCGAAGAGTTCGCCACGCCGGTCCAGCGCCTCAAGCAGGTCCAGGCAGCGCCCGGCGCGCTCGAACGACTCCGGCAGATCATCGGGGCGCTCGACGGCATTGCCCACGACGCCCAGGAACGCATCGCGATGGCGACGCAGACCGGTTTCGAGCGCGGCGCGGACAGGTTCCATCCGCACGACGTTGGCCAGCACGACCAGGGAATCCCCGACATCGTCGAACAAAGCGCTCGGCGCCCCCAGGCGGTCCCTCAACTGCCGGCATAGAGAGGCGCGTCCATCCTTCCCCATCCGGATCAGCAGCAGCCGCATCGGCTGGCGCAGGTCGACACCGTACTTTTCCGCTTGTTGCGCGAACCGGTCGGCCCGGCCGCCGGGCCCATGGACCAGACCGTGCAGCACGGCAGGCGCATCGGACACCAGGGACAGGGCGCGCTGCGCCTTGAGCAGCAGCACGACGCCCGTCACCATGGCGCCACGCTCGAAGGTCCGGGTAGCCACTTCTCCCAGGGGCCTGGGCGTCTGCAGCACCAATCCGCCCAGCAGTCCCTCGCCGCCCACGATGGCGCAGACCGTGCGGGATTTCCGGTACGTCACCGACCGTCCGGTGCGCCGGCTTTCCCCCAGGGCGGCATACGCCGCGTCCTCGATCCAGCGTCCGTCCTGCGCCGGCGCCTCGACACCCCGCTCCGCATGGGCGGCGACGATCTCGCGGCCCCCTTCATCACAGACGGCCACGCGCCCTCCCAGACGGCGCGCCAGCATGTCGCACAGGTCCGGCAGGCTGCCGCCCCTCGCCACCAGCGCGGTCAACTGCTCGTGGGTCTCGGCCGCCGCACGCGTGTCGGCCGTCTGGCGCGTCAGCCGCTGGTTGGTGTCCTCCGCCCGCGCCAGCGCGTCCCGCGCCTGCTCGAACAGGCGCGCGTTACCGATGGCGACCGATGCCTGGGCGCCCAGCGTCGACAGAATCGAGGTCTCCCAGGCAGTGTACGTGCGCACATAACGGTCGCCCACGAACAGCACGCCGGAGACTTCGCCCGCGCTCAGCAGCGGCACGCCCAGGATCGAAGCGATGTTCTCGCCGCGCATGGCATCGTCGATGAAGCGGGAGTGGTCGAACCGGCTGTCCCCCGCGTAATCCGACGAAGAATACGGACTGCGGTGCCGCGCCACATACCCGCACACCCCGGTATCCAGGCCGACGCGGATCTTGCAGAAACTCTCGGAAAAGGCGCCGTCGGTGGCGCGCACATAAAAGTCGCGGCGCTGCGGATCGTACACGGACAGATAGCCGACATCGCATCCCAGCAGCGCCCGGGCCCGCCGCACGATGACCCGCAGCACTTCGTCGATGTCCACGATGCGGGTCAGGTCCTGCGCCGTCTCGATGACGGCCATCAGGCCGCGTTCGCGCTGCTGGTGCTGTTCGAGGCGCTCTTTGACCGTCAAGGCCATGGACAGGATGTCCGAGGCGCGCGCCTTGTCCGCCCCGTCCGGCATCCCGGCCAGGCGGTCACGCAAGGCCTCCAGCGCCTGGCGCTCCGCATCCCGATGCAGAAGGCGGATGGCCTCGCCCTCAAGGGTCTCGAACGCAGTGGATGAATCGGCCATAAATTGAGTCCACAAATGTTTTATTCAACTATATATCGGCCGCGGATCGGACTCTACACTTCTTTCATCGTCCCGGCCTTTCTCGCAGCCGGCCCCCATCGACCCATCCCAGGACACAGCGGCATGGATTCCCAGATTCCCGATTTCCGTTCATTCACCCCGGCACAGCGCCTGGAGGCCGTCGCCCTCAAGGCGGGCCTGGACGCCGGTGACGTCCGCCGCGTCGCGCAAGCCGGCGCCCTGCCCCTGGAAACCGCCGACGGCATGATCGAGAACGTGATCGGAACTTTCGAGCTGCCCTACGCGGTCGCCGGCTATTTCCAGATCAACGGAGCGGACGTGCTCGTCCCCATGGCGGTCGAGGAACCTTCCGTCGTGGCGGCCGCCTCGCACATGGCCAAGATCGCCCGCCAGCACGGCGGCTTCCTGACCTCCAGCACGGGGCCCGTCATGCGCGCGCAGATCCAGGTCCTGGGCGTCTCCGACCCCTATGGCGCGCGCCACGCCATCCTCAAGCACCGCCAGGAGATCATCGACCACGCCAACAGCCGCGACCGCATCCTGACCGGACTGGGCGGCGGCTGCAAGGACATCGAGGTCCACGTGTTCCCGGACACGGCGCGCGGCCCCATGGTCATCGTCCACCTGCTGGTGGACGTGCGCGACGCCATGGGCGCCAATACCGTCAACACCATGGCCGAGGCCGTCGCGGGCCGCATCGAGCGGATCAGCGGCGGCCAGGTCCGGCTGCGCATCCTGTCGAATCTGGCCGACCTGCGCCTGTCCCGCGCCAGCGTGCGGATCCCCGCCCAGGCGCTCGAGCGTCCGGGCCAGGCGGGCAAGGACGTGGTCGAAGGCATCGTCGACGCCTTTGAATTCGCGGCCGTCGATCCATACCGGGCGGCGACTCACAACAAGGGCATCATGAACGGCATCGACCCGGTCGTCGTCGCCACCGGCAACGACTGGCGCGCCGTCGAGGCCGGCGCTCATGCCTACGCCTGCCGCCAGGGACGCTATACCTCCCTGTCGACCTGGGAGATCGCCGCCAACGGCGACCTGGTCGGCACGCTCGAGATGCCCATGCCCGTCGGCCTGGTCGGTGGCGCCACCAAGACCCACCCGCTCGCCCAGCTCTCACTGAAGATCCTGGGGGTCGATACCGCCCAGGCACTGGGAGAGATCATCGTCGCCGTGGGCCTGGCCCAGAACATGGCGGCGCTGCGCGCCCTGGCGACCGAAGGCATCCAGCGCGGCCACATGTCCCTGCACGCGCGCAACATCGCCCTGAATGCGGGTGCCCGGGGCGACGAGATCGCCTGGGTGAGTGCCCGGCTGGTCGAGGCCGGCGACGTGCGCGCCGATCTCGCCCGGCAACTGCTGCAGGAACGGCGCGCGGCCGCCCCGACCGACTGATCCCCACAACGACACAAACGGCCGACAAGCCGGACAAACCACCAACAGGAGACAAACCATGAAAACAGGCCTTCCCCGCCGCACCCTCGTCGCCACCGCCCTGCTCGGCCTGATCGCCGCCGGCGCGGCCCAGGCAGCGGCCGATCCGGACGTCGTGCGCATCGGTTTCATCACCGACATGTCCGGCCCCTACGCCGACACCGACGGCCCCGGCGGCCTCGAAGCCATCCGCATGGCTGTGCAGGACGCCGGCGGCACGGTGCTTGGCAAGAAAATCGAGATCCTCTCGGCCGACCACCAGAACAAGCCCGAGATCGCCTCCGCGCGCGCCCGGGAATGGATCGACCAGGAGGGCCTCTCCATGCTGATCGGCGGCGTCAACTCGGCCGCCGGCCTGGCGATGAACGGGATCATCAACGAAAAACACATCCCCTACATCAATATCGGCGCGGCCACGGCGCGGCTCACCAACGAAGACTGCACCCCCTACACGGTCCACTACGAATACGACACCGTCGCCCTGGCCAAGGGCACCGGCTCGGCCGTGGTCAAGCAGGGCGGGAAGTCCTGGTATTTCCTGGTGGCGGACTATGCTTTCGGCCATTCACTGGAGGCCGACACCAGCGCGGTCATCAAGGCCAACGGCGGCACCGTGGTCGGATCGGTCAAGCATCCCCCCACCTCGCCCGACATGTCCTCCTACATTCTGCAGGCGGCGGCTTCGGGCGCCCAGGTCCTGGGCCTGGCGAACGCGGGCGCCGACACCATCAACTCGATCAAGGCCGCCAACGATTTCGGGTTGACAAAAAAGATGAAGCTGGTCGGCTTGCTGATGACCATCAACGACATCCACGGCCTGGGCCTGCCCGTCGCCCAGAAACTGCTGATGACCGACAGCTGGTACTGGGACAAGAACGACGCCTCCCGCGCCTTCGCCCGGCGTTTCGACAAGACCATGCACAAGATGCCCAGCACGCACCAGGCCGCGGCCTATTCGGCCACCGCCACCTACCTCAAGGCCGTGACGGCCGCGGGGACGACCGACGCCGACAAGGTCATGGCACAGTTGAAAAGCATGAAGCTCGACGACATGTACAGCAAGGGCTTCATCCGCGCGGACGGCCGCTACGTGCACGACATGTACCTGATGCAGGTGAAGACGCCCGAGGAATCCAAAGGCCCCTGGGACTACATGAAGACGATCGCCACGATCCCGGGCAAGGAGGCCTTCACGAGCCCGCAGGATTCAACCTGCCGGCTCATGAAGAAAGGCGGTTGACGGGACAGACAGCGGAGCCGTCCAGTCATGAGCCGTCATCGAGCGCGGCGCCGTCTTCCTGGCCCAGTTCGGCTCCCGTGACCGGGTTGGAGTCCGGGTCGGACTTCGTCCGTTCGGCCATTGCCTTGACCGCTTTCGCTTCTTCACCCTGAAGCTTCGTTTTCGGCAGGCCGTCTCCGCCGTCTGCGGGCATTTGCTCGTCCCCGCCGGTCAGGTATTCGAAGTTCTCGTCGCTGTTCCACGGACCACGCATATCGCCTTCGCCCTGGGACATATTGGCGTATTTTCTGGAATAGCGCGGGTCGACAGGGGCTTTTCCTGGCGGGAAATTGGGGCTGATGGCATAAAGCGCTTTCTCGAAAGACATCAGGTGAGCCGCCTCGCGTGTCATCAGGAATCCCAAAGCCTCTTTCAAGCCGGGGTCATCGGTGACGTTGATGAGACGTTCGTAAACGATCTTGGCCCGGGATTCCGCTGCGATATTGGATCGAAGGTCGGCCGTCGGCTCGCCGATCGAGTCGATATAGCCGGCCGTCCACAGCTGTCCGCCGGAGTTCGTCAAAGCCGGCCCACCCCCATACAGAACCTGCGTGACATGGGAATCATTGCCCGCGCCGTTGATCGCGCGATACAGTTCTCCCGCCTCTTCGTTCGCCTCGGCAAGCCGGCCTTTGGCGCCCTTGTTGAGCATGGCCACAATTGTTCCGATGATTTCGAGGTGGCTGAGTTCCTCAGTGGCAATATCCATCAACATATCTTTGCGGCCCGGGTCGTCTTCGCCCAAGGCTTGCGTAAAGTATCGGCAGGCGGCTGCCAATTCGCCCTGAGGACCGCCAAATTGTTCAAGCATGAGGTTGGCCAGACCTGGGTTGCTCTCGGTCACCCGGACGGTATATTGCAATCGTTTATTGTGCGCGAACATGAAAGACTCCTGGAGAGATCAAGGAGGAAGCGCGCCCAGACTTCGGCCGACACCCTGCAACTGAAAGAAACCGCGACGATGCCGCGACTCCGGGAGAACTTCAGCAAGCAGCATGCCGCGCGCAAGGCTTTCAACGGGCCTCAAGAAGTCGCGCCGCGCCCAGGCTCAGTCGGACGCGGACACCAGCGCACACACGGCGTCCGTCACCTCGCGCGTGGTCGCCGTCCCCCCGAGATCGCGCGTGTGCAATGCCGGATTGGCGGTGACGGCCTCGATGGCGCGCATGACTGTTGCCGCAGCCTGCGCCTCGCCCACATGTTCCAGCAACATCACGACCGACCAGAAGGTGCCGATCGGGTTCGCCAGCCCCTGCCCCATGATGTCGAAGGCTGACCCATGGATCGGCTCGAACATGGAAGGAAAGCGGCGCTCGGGGTCGATGTTGCCCGTGGGCGCGATACCGAGGCTGCCCGCCAGCGCGGCCGCCAGATCACTGAGGATGTCCGCATGCAGATTGGTCGCCACCAGGGTATCCAGGGACGCGGGACGGTTGACCATGCGGGCCGTGGCGGCATCCACCAGTTCCTTGTCCCAGGTGACGTCCGGAAACTCCTGCGCAATCTCATGGGCGATTTCGTCCCACATCACCATGGCGTGACGCTGCGCATTGCTTTTGCTCACGACGGTGAGAAGACGGCGGGGCCGGGATTGCGCGAGCCGGAAGGCAAAGCGCATGATGCGCTCTACGCCGGCGCGCGTCAGGATGGACAGGTCGGTGGCGGCCTCGATGGGCAGCCCCTGGTGGACGCGGCCGCCCACGCCGGAATACTCCCCCTCGGAGTTTTCCCGCACGATGATCCAATCCAGATCCTGAGGCGTGCAGCGTTTCAGCGGCGCATCGATCCCCGGCAGAATCCGTGTGGGACGCACATTGGCATACTGATCCAGCCCCTGGCAGATCTTCAGCCGCAATCCCCAGAGCGTGATGTGGTCCGGGACATGCGGATCTCCGGCGGAGCCGAACAAGATGGCATCCTGGTCTCGCAAGACGTTCAAGCCGTCCTCCGGCATCATGACGCCATGCCGCCGGTAATAATCGGCGCCCCAGTCGAGATCCTGGAATGAAAAATCGAAATGCCCCTGCGCGCGAGCAAGCACCTCCAGCAGCTGACGGCCCGCCGGGATGACTTCCTTGCCGATGCCATCACCGGGGATGGTGGTAATGCGATATGTTTTCATCATGCCTTCCTGGCTCGCGAAGGCTCCATTTTTACCTGACCAGAGGTTGATAAAACGCCGTCCCGCACATAGTATGGTTAACCTGAATTCACAGGTGAAAGCATGAAAGAGCGTGTTCAGGCGGCAGATTTCAATTTTTTCTCGATCCTGGCCTCGGCGGGCAGCCTGAGCGCCGCCGCGCGCGAACTCGGACTGACGCCGGCGGCTGTCAGCAAACGGCTCGCGCAGATGGAGCGCCGGGCTGGGGTCCTGCTGGTCAACCGGACCACCCGGCGCATGATGCTCACCCCCGAAGGCGAGATCTATCTGCAGCATGCCCGTCAGGTCCTGGAGGAGATCGACACCTTGAGCAATTTGCTGGGCGGGGCCAGGCAACGCCCCACCGGCCTGCTGCGGGTGAATGCGAGCCTCGGGTTCGGGCGCCGCCACGTCGCGCCCGCGATCTCGAAATTTGTGACGATCTATCCCGAGGTCTCGGTGCAACTGCAGCTTTCCGTGGCCCCTCCTCCGTTGACCGATGATGCCTACGACGTCTGCATCCGGTTCGGAGAACCGCCGGACGGCCGGGTCGTGGCCAGATGGCTGACCCGCAATCGCCGACTGCTGTGTGCCACGCCCGAATATCTCTCCCGCAAGGGAGTCCCCGAAACCCCGAAGGATCTGGCCAGACACCAATGCATCGGCATTCGCCAGGGGGACGAAGCCTACGGCGTCTGGAGGCTGCGCAGCCAGCGGTCGACTGGAGGTACCTCCGAATCCGTCCGCATCGACGGCCCGCTGACGACGAATGTCGGAGAAATTGCAGTCAGGTGGGCGCTGGACCACCATGGGATCCTGATGCGATCCGAATGGGATATCCGGGAATATCTGCGCGATGGCCGCTTGCGCGTCGTCCTGCCGGATTACGTCACGCCAGAGGCTGACATTTATGCCGTCTATGCCCAGCGCCACCAATTTTCCACACGGGTACGGGCATTCGTCGACTACCTGGCCGGTGAGCTCGGGGAAGCGCACACAGCAGGGCGCACACGACCGTCAGAGCCGGATGGTCACGAAACGCCCGACGCGAGCTGATCGGCGACGGCCTGGCCCACCTGGGTGGTCGCGGCCGATCCGCCCAGGTCCGGGGTACGCGGGCCGTGTTCCAGCACCCGCTCGATCGCGCCCATCAGCGATTGGGCCGCACGCTGGCAGGCAGGCGCCTGATCGCTGAAAAATTCCAGCATCATCGCGGCCGACCAGATCATGCCCACCGGATTGGCGATGTTTTTCCCGGCAATATCGGGTGCCGAGCCATGGACGGGTTCGAACAACGACGGGTAAGTCCGTTCGGGGTCACGGGCAATATTCAGCCGAGCGCCGGCATCGTGATGTAGCCGTCCTGAACCTGGACATCATCCGGGAGTCCACCATAAGGTTGAAACGAGATGGGGCGGGTGCTTTCCCGGATATCGATCATGCGTACGGTCATGAGGCTGATCCTGGAAAATCAATCGAACAGAAAGCCGGGCGGCAGGGGCACCAGTAAAAAATAATCAAACACCAGGTAGACCACAAGGCTGACCAGCGCACCCAGGCCCAGGGCACGGGCCAGGCCGCGCAGGCCTGCTTCCCGGTCGCCCAGAAACCAGGCAATAGCGGCAAAACCAAGGGTGCCTGTGACGGCAAAACCCAGCGGACGGTACAGGCTGGTCCAGAGAGCCAGCAGGACAATGACGCCCAGGACACGCCACCGGCTGGCAAAGGGCGAGGCTGTCTCCTCCGCTTCCTCAGGTGCCGCAGAGACCTCCGGAGGGGCAGGCTTGCGCCTGAAGGACAGGATCAGATTCAGGGCAATGAACAGCCCCATGAGGATCATGATGGTGTCGGGGAACATGCCGCCAAAGGGACTGGTGTAATCGCGCTGTACCCATAAGACGGCGATGAACACCAGCATCAGCAAGGATCCCAGACGGTCGCGCAGCAAGGGACTCATGGTGGCGCCTCCGGTTCAGAGAGAATTGGGGGCTCTCGAACGCCCCAGCCATGCCTTCAAGGGACGGAGATACGGCCACAAGAAGGAAAACAGCGACAGGGCGATCAGGATCCAGGATAGCGGATTCACAAACAAGGCGAACCAGGCATAGGTATAGCCGGCCCCCATCAGGTTGGCCTGCACCAGGCCGGTTTCCATGATCGGCCCCAGAATCAATCCCAGCACGATCGGTGCCGCGCTGAAGCCAAAATAGCGCAGCACATACCCCGCCACCCCGAATCCCAGCATGAGCATGACATCCAGGAAGTTGTTGCGGATGGCGTAGGAACCCACAATGGTCAGAATGGCGATGCCAGGCACCAGATAGCGCGGCGGCAAGCGCGAGACAAAGCGTGCCAGCAGCCGGCCGCCATAAAGCCCCACGGGCACCATGACCAGTGCCGACAGTCCGACCCCCAGCATAAAGGTATACGTGATGTCGGCATGCTCTGAAAAGAGCTCGGGACCCGGGCGCAGTCCCTGCATCATCAAAGCGCCATAAATGATGGCATCGGGTGGCGCCCCCGGGATTCCCAGCGTCAGCAACGGGATCAGGCCGCCGCCCACCACGGCATTGTTGGCCGTCTCCGTCGCCACCACGCCATCCAGCTTTCCGGTACCGAATTCTTCCGGTCTCTTGGCAGCCCGCTTGGCCTCGTTGTAAGACACCAGATTGGCAATGCTGCCACCCGCGCCGGGCAGAATGCCGACGACCGTCCCAATGATCGATGAACGCAGCAGATTGCCGGGCATGGCAAAAACACGCCTGACCGTGGTGCCAAGCACCCCTTTGGCACGCCGGTAATCAATGCTGTTTTTATCGCTCGCGGACTGGAACACCAGATTGAGCAACTCCGGGATACAGAACATCCCGATCAGGATCACGATCAGGTCCACACCTGCCTGCATGGCGGGAGAACCAAAGGTAAAGCGCACGTCGCCTCCCACCGGCGCGATGCCGATCGTCGACACCAGAATGCCGAATCCGGCACCGATCATCCCCTTGAGAAACGCGCCCGAGGACAGGCTGGAGATAATGGTGATGCCGAACACCCCCACCCAGAAGTACTCGGCCGGTCCAAAGCGTAGTGCAATGTCGGCCAGCAAGGGGCTGAGAAAAATCAGGCAGATCACCCCAAAGATCCCACCGACGGCGGAGCCGACAGTGGCGCCGATGACGGCCTCTTCGCCACGGCCCTGGCGGGCCATGGGATACCCATCGAATGTGGTGCCGATCGAGCTCGGCGTGCCCGGGGTATTGATCAGAATGGCGCTGAAGCAACCGCCATAAATGGCACCCATATAGATCGAACCCAGCAGCACGAGCCCGCCGACGGGCTCCATGCTGAAGGTGAACGGCACCAGTAGCGCCACCGCCATCGTTGCGGTCAGGCCGGGCAAGGCGCCGATGACCATGCCGGCCACGGTACCCGCCACAATCAGCGCCAGGTTTTCAAAAGACAAGAGGTGTAGAAGGCCCTGCCAGATGGCTTCAGTCATGGATCACCTGTACGTGAAAGTGACGGAATGCGGCGGTTCTGTGACCCACCGGGCTTTACTTGAGACGGCCGAGTTCCGTCATCAGCGCCTTGTATTCGGTCATTTTCTTCTTCACCAGTTCGAGCGAAGCCTCGGGCCCCATGTGCTCGATCTTGAAGCCGTTCTCATTCATCTTCTTCACGACCTCGGGATCCTTCATGACCTTCTCGAATGCATCCGCCAGCACCTGGACACGGTCATCCGGTGTGCCCGGAGGCGCGGCGACACCCCGATACGCACCTTCCACGATGTCATACCCGAGCTCTTTGAAGGTGGGCACATCCCCAAGCGCCGACATCCGTTCCTCCGAGGCGATCGCCAGCGGACGGAAGTCGTCCTTGTACTGGACACCCATCGTGGAATAGGTCATCAGCGCCGTGACGTGCCCGCCCAGCAGCGCGGGCACGGCGGGACCACTGCCGCTGAAGGGGATATAGGTCAGCTTGATACCGGCAGCCTTGTTCAACATGGCCGTCCCGAGATCATTGGCGCTGGACGATCCGCTGCCCCCGACAGTCACCACGCCGGGCGGATTCTTCTTGGCGTAATCGATCAGGTCTTTCAGGGTCTTGAAGGGACTGTCTTTACGCACGACGAGCAAATCCGGCGTGCTTTCGAAAAAGTAGATGCTCTTGAGATCGAGGGTCTTGAAACCGGCATCGCCGCGTTCGAGAGGCTGCAACACGATATGCGGCAGATTGTGCCCGGCAAAGGTATAGCCATCCGGTTTTGAATTGATCAGCTCGGTCCAGCCCACGGAACCGCCACCACCGATCTTGTAGACGATATTGACGTCCTGGCCGAGAACCTTTTCAAGGGGTTTTTCCTGGAAACGGGCGGTGATGTCGGATTCTCCGCCCGGGTTGAACGCCATGATGTAGGTGAGAGGCTTGTCAGGGAATTCGGCTTGGCTGGGCATGGCAAACCCCGCGGCCGCCACAGTCAAGGTGAGACTGGCAAAAGCACGAATGGATTTCTGCATCTGATTGTCTCCTGTGTTGGACCGGAAAATTCCGGGAAAACCGGATTCTCCTGGCTTTTTAGGGGATGGCTGACGCTGTCGCGACTGCCCTCCTCTTGCCATTCTAGTCAACTATTTGTTGACAATTAAGCCATTCATGCAAAGCATGTTTAACTTTGATTCATAAATTCCAATACAGATATCCATTCCGTGCATCGCGCCATGCGGCACCTTCACACGTCCGGAAAATCCGTGGCGGTGCCCCGGTCGACCTGGAGGCCCGAACGCCGGCAACGGAAATGACAGATTGTCCGCATGACGCAGCACACTTAACATGAGCGCATGGACAGTCTTCTCGCCGCTGTGGCCGCCGGATTGCTCGGCGGCGCCATCAACGCCATCGCGGGTGGCGGCTCATTCATCACGTTTCCGGCCCTGGTGCTGGCGGGGCTGCCGCCCGTGGCGGCCAACCAGACCGGCGCCATCGCCCTGCTGCCGGGAAGCCTGGCCAGCACGGCCGCCTACCAGAAGGAAATCCGCGCGTTCAGGCATGCCAGGCTCCCGTTGCTGCTGGCGTCCACCTTGCTGGGCGGCGGCGCGGGGGCGGTATTGTTGCTCGTCACCCCGACGAAGATATTCGATCTGGCGATCCCCTGGGTCGTCCTGCTCGGAGCCCTCACCTTTGCCTTCGGGAAAGCGATTCAGGCCCGTGTCTCCGACGTCGGCACACCGATGCGTCCCTTGCCGGTCGCCTGCTTTCAATTCGTGCTGGGCGCCTATGGCGGTTATTTCGGCGGCGCCGTGGGGATCATGATGATGGCGGGATGGGTAGTGTTCGGCCTGGGCGACGTCAGGACCCTGAACGGCCTGAAGAACCTCATGGTGGCGGCGGCCCGGCTCGCCGCAGTCCTGATTTTCGCCGTCTGGGGGCATGTCCATTGGGACATCGGGCTGCCCATGATGGCCGCCACCGTGGTCGGGGGCTATCTTGGCGCGTGGGTGACGCGCTTTCTGAGCACCACAGTGTTGCGCAACATCATCGCACTGATCTTCTTCGCGGTGACAGCGGCCTTTTTCTATCGGGGTTATGCATAATCCATATCCCTTACAGCTGGCTCTCCGTCGCGCTCTGTTTCTTGCGCGCTTGCTCTTTCGAATACAAGTTATAAAGCGCCTCCGACTTCTTTGTCTCATATGTCAGATAGGCGTCGAAACTCACATGCTGGTACTCGATTTTGATGCTGGCATTGGCAGCACTCCATTTTGCATAGCCCCCTCCCAGCCGGGGAAGATTGCGTTGGACAGATTTATACTTTTTATCCAGGCCTGAGGCTATGTTTTGCACGCTTTCTTTTGGAATCACAAGCGACAGGTAAATGACGTGATCTTCGGGGTCGCATATCACCAGCAATTTTCCAGCTCGCTCCAGGCCTTTGATGCCAGGGCTTGAAGAAGCAAGAATGGTTCCCTTGCTCCATGCGCTGATGCGAGGCTCATCGAGTTTCCATTCACTGTGCTTGCTTTCATTGACCTGCGTACAGCTGGTAATCCCGAGCTCAATCCCCAGCGGCGCAGCCACGTTCGCAGCCTGTACCGACGAAATCATCAACGAAGATCCCAAACCCGCAACCATCAGCGTCAAAATGCGCATGCCTTTCCCTGCCAATAAATATATAAATGAATAGAAGTCGGTACGCGCGCATCCCGGATGCGCACGGGCGCACCCGGACTAATCGTCAAGCTCTTTCGTCTTCCCGGACTGCACCAAGTTGGCTTTCAGTTCCTCGCACGTGGGCTGGAAATCAGACACACGCACCAATTCAGGCTGTGCGTTGTATATGTCAAAACGGCTTCTCGTTTTCACGACACGCACGGCATCTCCGAGGCCAACACAGTGATAGCGCTCGATGATTCTCACATAGTCTTTGTTCGGGACAGGCACATTCACCAGATCGCCTTCAGGATCGCGGCGGACCATAAATTCGATGCGTGGGGCGTTGGCTGCAGAAATCACATCAAACAGCGCACCCAGAACGCCCAAAGCCGCTCCGCCACCCAGGCTTGAGCCCCCTCCGGCGACACTGGCGAGCTGAGTGGCCGAAGCCGCACCCGCCAAATCGCTTCCTCCCGCCGCTATTTTCTGGACGGTTCCGTCCTTCCCTGTCACCCGCAGTTCTTCAAAGGTGCCTTTGGCAACCACAGGAGCCCCCATGATGAATTCCTGACCGTTCACCTGTTTCGGCTGAAAGTCCGCCACGGTGGTGCACCCCGTCAGAGAGAGGCAGGCCAGGACAGTGAAATGTGCAGATCGATGACGCATGTTTTATTACTGAAGTATGGATTAGATACATATTGTACCTTTTAGGGCCTATCGCTTTTCCCGGGAAAGCCCCACAAAGAACAAGGGTCTACAGACCGAAATCTGTAGACCCTTGGTAATGCTGGTCGGGACGGCGGGATTCGAACTCGCGACCCCTTGCACCCCATGCAAGTGCGCTACCAGGCTGCGCTACGCCCCGAAAGACGTGCATTCTAGCACAGAATCCGCGGTCGCCGCCCGCCGCTCCACGAACAAGCTGGAGCCCGCGCGTTTCTTGGCCTGAGACTTGGCTTCGCTGGCGGCCTGGGCGATCTGGTGGCGCGACTGGTAGGCGCCCGGCTCGACGTGGACCAGGCCCAGCGACAGGGTGGGCAGGCAGTAGCGGCGGTGCTGGCCCTGGCGGTCCTCGGCCTCGTAGCCGCGCACGGCGCCCTGCCCCGATTCGATCATCAGTTGCTGCATGCCGCGGTCGAAATCCGCCAGCATGTCCTCGCAGCGGGCCCGCCAGTCGGGGCTGCGGAACAGGACGATGAAGTCGTCGCCGCCGATATGCCCCAGGAAATCGTGCGCATGGTCGACGTGGTGCGACAGCACGCGGCTCACCAGGCGGATGACGTCGTCGCCCAGGCGATAGCCGAACACGTCGTTGAAGGGCTTGAAATGATCCAGGTCGGCATGGCAGACGGCGAACTGCAGGCCGCTGGCCAGATAGCGCTGGATCTGGCGGTCGATGGGCACGTTGCCCGGCAGCTGGGTCAGCGGATTGGCATGGCGGGCGGCGCGCAGCTGCAGGCGGTTCAAGGCCTGCAGCAGATCCTGGCTGGAGCCCACGCCCAGGTAGCGTCCGCGCCCGGTGATGATGAAGTCCGTGGCCAGGGCGTGGCCCTCGGCCTCGGCCAGCCAGCGGCTGAGGGTCAGCAGCGGGGTGTGCATGTCCACGATCAGCGGCTTGCTGTCCATGAACAGGCGGCAGGGGCTCTTGCCGTACAGCTCGCGCTGGAACGGCAGCGAGAACCGCTCGACCAGGCTGCTGCGCTTGAGCACGCCCAGCGGTCGCCCGTCCTCCACCACCGGAATGGTGTAGAGGTCGGGCGTGCTCAGGAACAGGCTGAAGACCGCCTCGCTGGACATCTGCGAGGTGACGCTGGGCACCCGCCGCAGCAGTTGCAGCGCCCAGCCCTGGGCGTCGTCCTGCGGCAGGCCGGGTTCGGAGCAGCAACGCAGCGCATCCAGCCGCATCGCCGCGAGATCGGACGAGAGTTCCGGCCAGGCGCTGCGCACCGGCCGGGCCTGGGGCCGCTCGATGTAATAGCCCTGGGCGCAGGCGATGCCCTGGTCGCAGACGCAGGCGAGCTCCTCCAGGGATTCCACGCCCTCGGCCACGACGATGGCGCCGGCCACCGCGGCGATGTCGCTGACGGAGCGCAGGATCTGCTGGCGCAGCAGGTCTTCCTGGATGCCGGCGACGAAGGCCTTGTCGGTCTTGATGTATTTTGGCCGCAGGCTGAGCCAGCGGCTCAGGTTGGAGAATCCGGTGCCCAGGTCGTCGATGGCGAACTGTACGCCCTGCGCCTGCAGGCCGGTGATCACCGCGGCCAGGCCCGACCAGTCGCCGTCCAGGTTCTGTTCCGTCACTTCGATCACCAGCCGGCTCGGATCCAGGCCGGCGGCGCGCAGCAAAGCGGCCAGGTCCAGGCCGGCCTCGCCGGCCGCCAGCAGCCCCGGCGGGCTGATGTTCAGGAATAGGCGGCCCGGCAGGTCCAGTTCGCCAAAACCCTGGATGACGGCGCGCGCGGCGCGGTGCTCCAGCGGGATGCCCAGGCCCAGCGCGCGCGCCGCGGCAAAGAGGGAATCGGGGAAATGCAGGGAGTCGCCCTGCGGGCCGCGGATCAGGCCCTCATAGCCCAGGGCGGAGCCCTCGCGCAGCCAGACGATGGGCTGGAATACCGCGCTCAACGGCACCGACAGCATCCGGTCGCGGTCCGTGGCGGCGGAGCCGGAGCCGAGCGCGGCCTCGGCGGCCAGGCGCACGGCCGGCTCCGTATCGGGTAGAAACGACATCAGGAAAAGCCCCGAAAAAGAAAGAGGCGCCGGGCGCCCCCGGGTACGCTTACAGCAGGCCCAGTTGCAGCTTGGCGGGCTCGCTGATCATCTCGCGGCTCCAGGGCGGATCCCAGACCAGGTCCACGGTGGCCTCGTCCACGCCCTCGATGTTCAGGAGCTTGTTGCGGGCCTCGTCGGCGATCATGGTGCCCATGCCGCAGCCGGCGGCCGTCAGCGTCATCTTGATCTCGATGCGGAAGCGCCCCGGCGTGCTGGCGGGCAGCACCGCGCATTCATAGACCAGTCCCAGGTTGACGATGTCCACCGGGATCTCGGGGTCGTAGCAGGTGGACAGCATGGTCCAGGCCGCCTCTTCCACGGATTCCATCGTGGCCGGACCCTCGTGGACGTGCTTGACCTCCTCGATGGGCTCGAAGCCCAGGGCGTCGCCATCGGCGCCCTCGATGCGGTACAGGTTGCCTTCCACCATCACGGTGTAGGTGCCGCCCAGCTGCTGGGTGATGACGGCCTCGCAGCCGGCCTCGATGGTGACGGGCGAGCCGTAGGGCACGGTGACCGCCGGGCAGTCCCGGTTCACGATCACTTCCTGCCGATTGAAACTCATGATGTTACCTCTGATTCATCGCGTTATTCGGTGACCGCCGTATCCCGCGCCTGGGTGATGGCGTTGTGCAGCGTGTGCCAGGCCAGGGTGGCGCATTTGACCCGCGAGGGAAACTCGCGCACCCCCGACAGGACCTCGAGCTTGCCCAGGTCGCTGTCGGGATGGGCCTCGGTCAGCATGGCGTGGATGTCGCGAAACAGCGCCTCGACCTGGTCCACCGTCATGCCGCGCACCGCCTCGGTCATCAGCGAGGCCGAGGCGGTGGAAATGGCGCAGCCGTGACCGATGAAGCTCACGTCCTGCACGATGCCGTCCTCGACCCTCGCATAGACCGTCAACTGGTCGCCGCAGAGCGGGTTGTGGCCGTCCGCGCGGTGCGAGGCGTCGTCGAGCGCATGGAAATTGCGCGGGTTGCGGTTGTGGTCGAAGATGACTTCCTGGTAGAGATCGCGCAGGCCGTCGTCGTTATCCCTCATGCCTCACACCCCGAACAGTTTCTGGGCCTTGCGCACGCCGGCCACCAGGGCCTCGACGTCGCGCAGGTCGTTGTACAGGGCGAAGGACGCCCGCGCCGTGCCCGGAATGCCGAAAGACGACATCAGCGGCATGGCGCAATGGTGCCCTGCCCGGATGGCCACGCCTTCGGTGTCCAGGATCGTGCCCAGGTCGTGCGGATGGATGCCGTCGACCAGGAAGGACAGGATGCCGGCCTTGTGAGCCGCCGTGCCGATCAGGCGCACGCCGGGCAGCGTCCGCATGGCCTCGGTCGCCTGGTCCAGCAAGGCGGATTCATGGGCGGCGATGGCGTCCAGCCCGATGCCGCGCACGTATTCGATGGCCGCGCCCAGCCCCACCGCACCGGCGATGTCCGGGGTGCCGGCCTCGAATCGCTGCGGACCCTGCGCCCAGGTGCTGCCCTCGAAACTGACCGTGCGGATCATGTCGCCGCCGCCCTGCCAGGGCGGCAGGTCCTTCAGGATGGCGCCGCGCACGTACAGCGCGCCGATGCCGGTCGGGCCGTAGATCTTGTGGCCGGAAAAGGCGTAGAAATCGCAATCCAGCGCCTGGACGTCGACGACGCCGTGGGCCACGGCCTGGGCGCCGTCGATCAGCACCAGCGCGCCGGCCTCGTGCGCCAGTCGCGTCAGCTCGGCCACCGGGTTGACCGTGCCCAGGGCGTTGGACACGTGGGCGATCCCGACCAGCCGGGTGCGGGCGTTCAGTTGCGCCTTGAAATCATCCAGGTCCAGCTCGCCGCTGCCGGTGACGCGGACGTGGCGCAGCACGGCGCCGGTGCGCGCGCACAGCAGCTGCCAGGGCACGATGTTGGAATGGTGCTCCATCCCCGTGACCAGGATCTCGTCGCCGGCGCGCAGGCTCTGGCCCCAGGTCTGGGCGACCAGGTTGATGGCCTCGGTCGTGCCGCGCACGTAGACGACGTCCTGGCTGTCGGGCGCGTTCAGCAGGCCGCGCACTTGCTCGCGGGCCTCTTCGTACAGGTCGGTGGCGTGCTGCGACAGCCAGTGCACGCCGCGATGGATGTTGGCGTTGGACTGCTCGTAGAACGCGTCCAGGGCCTGGATGACGGCGCGCGGTTTTTGCGTCGTGGCGCCGTTGTCCAGATAGGCCAGACGGCGCTTGCGCACCGGACGCGCCAGGATGGGGAAGTCATCGGCCACGGCATGGCCGTCGGCCCCGCGCAGGGCGCCCGAGGGCGCCAGCAGGACGCTGTCGGAAGAGGTCAGCGGCGCGTTCATGCGGCCTCCAGAGCAACGCCGCCGGGCAGCAGGCCGCGGATGGCTCGCTCGACGCGATGGCGCAGGGCGTCGCGCTCGAGGCGGGCAACGCTGGCCGCCGCGAAGGCGTAGGTGAGGATGTCGCGGGCGTGAGCCTCGTCCAGCCCGCGCGAACGCAGGTAGAACAGGCTGTCGGCGTCGATCTGGCCCACGGTCGCGCCGTGGGCGCATTTCACGTCGTCGGCATAGATCTCGAGCTCGGGACGAGAGTCGGACTTGGCCAGGCGCGACAGCAGCAGGCTGTCGTTGCGCTGCACGGCGTCGGTGCCGTCGGCGCCGGGAGCCACCAGGATCCGGCCGCTGAACACGCCGTGCGCGGTGTCGGCCAGGATGCCGCGGTAGTTTTCGTGGCTGACGCAGCGGGGCTGTTCGTGGCCGATCAGGGTGTGATGGTCCACGTGGCGGCGCTGGTCCACGTAGTACAGCCCGTTGAACAGGGTCTCGCAGCGCTCGTCGGCAAAACGCGTGGCGATGTCGTGGCGCGCCAGGCGGGCGCCCAGCGAGACCGAGTGCGAGGCGAAATACGAGCCGCGCGCCTGCACGGCGTCGATCTCGCCGAGGTGCCAGGCCTGGGCGGATTCCTGCTGCAGCTTGAGGTGCGTGACGCGCGCATCCTGGTCCAGCCGCAGGCGGGTCGCCGCGTGACGGAAATTGCTGGCGCCGGCGACGCCGACGTAGTGTTCCACCACAGTGGCCTGCGACCCGGCCTCGGCCTGGATCACGTGACGCAGGAAATGCGCCGCCTGCGGCGAGGCCGCCACGCACACCAGGTGGATGGGCTGTTCGACCGCCACCCCGCGGCCCAGGCGCACGAAGGCGCCATCGCCGGCCAGGGCCAGGTTCAGCGCGCTGGTGCTATGGCCTTCGCCGGCCTGGCCGTAGGCGGCCTGGACGTCGTCGGCATGGTGTTCCCAGGCCTGCGACAGCGGCAGCACGACGGCGCCGCCGGGCAATTCGCCGGCGTCGGACAGCGCGGCGTCATAGGCGCCATCCACGAACACCAGCCAGTGGCCGGGCTCGCCGGCTTTCAGCGCCGCGACGAGCTCGGCCACCGGCTGCGCGCCGCCGTCGGCAAAGGTCGCCGCGGCCAGGGGCGACAGCGAGGTGTGGCGCCAGGCCTCGATGCGGGTGGTGGGCCAGCCCTCGGAGAGGAAGCGGTCCAGGGCCTGGCGGCGCAGATCGGCCAGCCAGGGCATGCGCGCGCCGGCCAGGGACCCCGCGCGCCGGCCGAAGGTGTCGGCCCAGGCCTGCAGCTCGGTGCTCATGCGCGTGCCCCCGGTTTGACGCCGATCTGCTTGCCGTCGTCGGGCTTGGCGGCGCCGCGGGCGGCCGCCGGCGCGGCGTTGACGCCCTCGATCCAGCCGTAGCCCTTGGCCTCCAGCTCCAGGGCCAGCTCGCGGCCGCCGGAGCGCACGATCCGGCCGTGGGCCAGCACGTGCACGAAATCGGGCACGATGTAGTCCAGCAGGCGCTGATAGTGGGTGATGACGATCATGGCGCGATCCGGCGAACGCAGGCGGTTGACGCCATCGGCCACGGTCTTCAGGGCGTCGATGTCCAGGCCGGAATCGGTCTCGTCCAGGATGGCCAGCTTGGGTTCCAGCAGCGCCATCTGCAGGACCTCGTTGCGTTTCTTCTCGCCGCCCGAGAAGCCTTCGTTCACCGAGCGGTACAGGAATTCGTCGCGCATGCCGACCAGTTTCATCTCGGCCTTGGCGCGCTTGACGAAGTCCATGGCGTCCAGTTCGGGCAGGCCCCGGTGACGGCGGCCGGCGTTGACGGCGGCCCGCAGGAAATAGGCGTTGGAGACGCCGGGAATCTCGATCGGATACTGGAAGGCCAGGAAGATGCCCGCGCGGGCGCGTTCCTCGACCGGCAGTTCCAGCAGATCCCGGCCCTCGAATTCCACCGTGCCGCCGGTGACCTTGTAGTCGTCGCGGCCGGTCAGCACCTGGGACAGCGTGCTCTTGCCGGCCCCGTTGGGACCCATGATGGCGTGAACCTCGCCCGGCTTGATCTCGAGGTCGAGGCCGCGCAGGATTTCCTTGTCCTCGATCGAGGCGTGCAGATCATTGATTTTCAGCATGAGATGGGCTCCTTAACCGACGCTGCCTTCCAGGCTCACGCCGAGCAGATTCTGCGCTTCGACGGCGAATTCCATGGGCAATTCCTTGAAGACTTCCTTGCAGAAGCCGTTGACGATCATCGACACGGCATCCTCGGCCGACAGGCCGCGCTGCATGGCATAAAACAGTTGATCCTCGGCGATGCGCGACGCGGTGGCCTCGTGCTCGACGCTGGCGCTGGGGTTCTGCACCTCGATGGTCGGGAAGGTGTGGGCCGCACAGGACTTGCCGATCAGCAGCGAATCGCATTGCGTGTAGTTGCGGGCGTTTTCCGCCTTGGGCGTCATGCGCACCAGGCCCCGGAAGGTATTGCTGCCGTGACCGGCCGAGATGCCCTTCGAGATGATGGTGCTGCGCGTGTTGCGTCCCATGTGCACCATCTTCGTGCCGGTATCGGCCTGCTGGAAATGGTTGGACAGGGCCACCGAATAGAATTCGCCCGTGGAATCGTCGCCGCGCAGGATCACGCTGGGGTATTTCCAGGTGATGGCCGAGCCGGTCTCGACCTGGGTCCAGGAGATGCGCGAGCGCGCGCCGCGGCAGTCGCCGCGCTTGGTGACGAAGTTGTAGATGCCGCCCACGCCGTTCTCGTCGCCCGGATACCAGTTCTGCACGGTGGAGTACTTGATCCGCGCGTCCTCCAGGGCCACCAGCTCGACCACGGCGGCGTGCAGCTGGTTCTCGTCGCGCATCGGCGCCGTGCAGCCTTCCAGGTAGCTGACGATCGCGCCCTCGTCGGCGATGATCAGCGTGCGCTCGAACTGGCCCGTGTCGGCGTTGTTGATGCGGAAGTACGTGGACAATTCCATCGGGCACTTCACGCCCTTGGGGATGTAGACGAAGGACCCGTCGGAAAACACGGCCGAATTCAGGGCCGCGTAGAAATTGTCGCCGGGGGGCACGACCGATCCCATGTATTTCTGCACCAGTTCGGGATGGGAGCGGACGGCTTCGGAAAACGAACAGAAGATGATGCCGACGTCGGCCAGCTGCTTGCGGAAGGTCGTCGCCACCGACACCGAGTCGAACACGGCGTCCACCGCCACGCCCGCGAGCTTGGCGCGCTCGTGCAGCGGCACGCCGAGTTTTTCATAGGTCTTGAGCAGCTCGGGATCGACCTCGTCCAGGCTCTTGGGGCCTTCTTTCTTGGACTTGGGGGCCGAAAAATAGCTGATGTCCTGGAAATCGGGTTCCGGGAAATTGACCTTGGCCCATTGGGGCTGCGGCATCTTCAGCCATTCGCGATAGGCCTTCAGGCGCCATTCCAGCATGAACTCGGGTTCGCGCTTGACGGCGGACAGGCGGCGGATCACGTCCTCGTCCAGCCCCTTGGGGAAGGTCTCGGCCTCGATCTGCGTGACGAAACCGGCGTCGTATTGGCGATCGAGGAAGGAATCGAGCTTGTCGTTGACGGTGCTCATTTGGACAGACTCCAGTTCGGAATATTCGGGAGGGGCCGGACGGCGGGCGCCACGGACGCCGGGACCGGGGCGGCCTCGTCCAGCATGTCGGCCAGCGTCACGGATTCGAGCGTGCGGCGCACGACCAGGTTGATGCGCTGCCAGTGAGTGCGGATGTGGCAGCCGCTCTCGACGCTGCAGGCGCCGGGCATGGCGGTGCATTCGGTCAGGCCGAAAGGCTGTTCTTCCAGGGCGTCGATGATCTCGGCCACGCTGATGCGGCTGGCCTCGCGTTCGAGGCGGTAGCCGCCGTGGGCGCCGCGCGTGCTGGCCACCAGCCGGTGCTGGGCCAGCAGTTTGAGGACCTTGCTGACCACCGGCTGCCCCAGGCCCAGGCCGGCCGCGAGTTCGGCGGCGCTGCAGACATGCGTCGGACGGGCGGCCATGTGCGTGAGCACAAGGATTCCGTAATCGACGATCTTGCTGATCCGCAGCATCCGCTGTTCCAGGGAAAATGATGTTGAAACCAAATAGTACTGCTTTGGTACGGTATAGGTCAAACCCTAATGCGCTGGATCCGCATCCGCGTGGGACTGCTGCAACTGCCACATTCTCGCGTAGCGGCCCCGCTGCGCCAGCAGTGCGGTGTGGCTGCCCTGCTCCACGACCCGCCCGCCGTCCAGCACCAGGATGTGGTCGGCATGCACGATGGTCGAGAGCCGGTGCGCGATGATGAGCGTGGTGCGCCCGCGTGCGATGCGCTCGAGCTGATCCTGGATGGCGCGTTCGGTGCGCGTGTCCAGGGCGCTGGTGGCCTCGTCGAACACCAGGATGGGGGGCGATTTCAGCAGCGCCCGGGCGATCGCCACGCGCTGCTTTTCGCCGCCCGACAGCTTCAGCCCGCGCTCGCCCACCGGCGTGTCGTAGCCCTGCGGCAAGGACATGACGAAATCGTGGATGTGGGCCGCCTGCGCGGCCGCCACCACCTCGTCGTGGGTCGCGCCGGTGCGACCGTAGGCGATGTTGTAGCCGATGGTGTCGTTGAACAGCACCGTGTCCTGGGGCACGATGCCGATGTGCGCCCGCAGGCTGTCCTGGGTGTAGTCGCGGATGTCGCGTCCATTGATCCGCACGGCGCCGCCGGTGGGATCGTAGAAGCGGAACAGCAGGCGCGACAGCGTCGATTTGCCCGCGCCCGAGGCGCCCACCACCGCCAGGGACCCGCCCGCCGGGACGGAGAAGCTGACCTGGTGCAGGATCTGGCGGTCGGGCTGGTAGCCGAAGTCCACGGTATCGAAGGACAGGCTGGCCTGCGCGGCGCGCAGCACCTCGGCGCCAGGCCGGTCCGCGACCTCCTGGTGGTGGCCCATCAGGTCGAACATGCGCTCCATGTCGGCCAGGGCGTGCTTGATCTCGCGGTAGACGAAGCCCAGGAAATTCAGGGGCGCGTAGAGCTGCGTCAGGTAGGCCGACACCAGCACCACGTCGCCCACGGTCATGGCGCCCGCCACCACGCCGCGCGCCGACTGCCACAGCAGCGCGGTCATGCCGGCGGTGATGATGAGGCTCTGCCCCATGTTCAGCAGGTTCAGCGACACCTGGTTGCGCACGGCCGAGTCCACCCAGCTGCGCATGTCGTGGTCGTAGCGCCCGCTTTCATAGGCCTCGTTGCCGAAATACTTGACCGTCTCATAGTTCAGCAGCGCGTCGATGGCCTTGCCGTTGGCCTGGCTGTCCAGCGTGTTCATAGTGCGCCGGTACACCATCCGCCGTTCGGTCACGCGCAGGGTGAAGAGCACGTAGGCCGCGATCGTGGACAACGTCAGCGCGGCGAAGGTCCAGTCGTAGCGCCACAGCAGCACGCCCGTCACCATCGCGATCTCCAGCAGCGTGGGCAGGATGTTGAAGACGGTGAAGTTCAGCAGGAAACCGATGCCCTTGGTGCCGCGCTCGATGTCCCGGGTCAGTCCGCCGGTGCGCCGGCCCATGTGAAAGCGCAGCGACAGCGACAGCAGATGGCGAAACAGCTGGCTCGCCACCCGCTGGATGGCGCCTTGCGTCACCCGGGCGAAGAGCGCGTCGCGCAGTTCGCCGAACACGCCCGTCATCAGCCGCGCCAGGCCGTAGCCCGCCAGCGCCGCCAGCGGCACGGCCAGCAGGGGCGGCGCGGCGCCCAGGCCGTCGATCAGGTCCTTCAGGTAGACCGGGGTCAGGACGTTGGCCAGCTTGGCCACGACCAGACAGGAGAAGGCCAGCAGCACCCGGCCGCGAAAGGCCCAGACATAGGGCCAGAGATTCTTCAGGGTCCGCAGGTCGTCGCGCCGCGCGGGCGCGGGACCGGTATGGGAAAAACGCATGGAAACGTCCGGAAATCGGGGGTGACATGTTGCCGCCCGCCCGGTCGGGGCGGGCCGGTGGGTGCGCATACAATAGAGTCCATCGACGATGGACCCGGCCAGGCCGGAAAGATTGTATGACTGTTTCGGTATTCGATTACGAAGCGGAACTGCTGGCATGCGCCGAAGGCGACCGCTCGGCATTCCACGCACTGTACCGCCACGAGGCGCCCGCCATGCGCGCGCTGACGCTGGCCATGCTGGGCGACCCGGACCAGGCGGACGCTGTCCTGCACGAGGCCTTCGTCCTGATCTGGCGCAATGCCGCCGGCTACAGCTCGGCCATCGGCACGGCCCGTGCCTGGATGTACAGCATCCTGCGCTACCGGGCGCTGGACCATCTGCGGCACCTGCGCGCCCAGGGCGACGCGCGGGCCGAGCAGCAGCCCCTGCCCGCCCTGTCGCTGCGCGCCGATGGCGCCTCCAGGGCCGTCGAACGGGTCCTGGCCAGCCTGCCGGCGCCGCAGCTGGACGCGCTGTTGCAGGCCTACCTGCACGGCGGCGATCCGGCGCGCATCGCCGACCGCCTGGATCGCTCCGAGCCTGACATCCAGGCCTCGATCGAAGCCGTCCTGACGCACATCGACGAGGCCGTGCACGCATGAAAGCGCACCGATCCTATTCCGACCACGAGATCGCCCGCTACGTGCTCGGCCTGGACATGGCCGAGCACACCGAGGAGATCCAGGCGCGCCTGGCCCGGGACGACGCCGCCGCCGCCCGGGCCCTGAAATGGGAAGCCTATTTTCTCGACATCGTCGACGCTCTGCCCGCCTCGCCCCCGCCGCCCTCGGTGCTGGCCAGCATCCAGGCGACCCTGGGGATGGAAGACGAGCCCGTGCAGGCAGACGCCCGGCCGCGCGCATCCGCTGCCGGGCCCGCGCAAGACGGCCCGGCAGCGGATGCGCCCGACGCGCCCGAACGTCCCGCCGCGCGCAGGCCGCGCCTGTCCGTGCACCGCGTGCTGCTGGCCGCCGGCGCCGTCGCGGTCGTGGCGGTCGTGGTCCTGCTGGCCTGGGCCGCGCTCAAGCCCGTGCCCAGCGGCACCCTGGTGCAACAGCCCCTGCATCTGCAATCGAAATGAAAAACCGCCCGGCATCGCGGGCGGCTTGGAACCTGGACTGAAATCCCCCGCGATCCCTAGAGATCCAGCAGTCCTTCGGCCTGGTTGGGCCGGCGGCCCTGCCCCAGCGCCTTGCCCAGGCTGTCGCGGATCGCGGTCAGGTCGGCGCGCAGCGCCTGCAGCTCGGCGCCGCTCAGGCGCACGGCGGCATCCTGGTCGTGCGGCACGTCGGCGCCTTCCCCGAGGCGGTTGCGCGCACCGGCGATGGTAAAGCCCTGCTCGTACAGCAGATCGCGGATGCGGCGCACCAGCAGGACCTCGTGGTGCTGGTAATAGCGGCGGTTGCCGCGCCGCTTGACGGGCTTGAGCTGGGCGAATTCCTGTTCCCAGTACCGCAGGATGTGCGGCTTGACCCCGCACAGCTCGCTGACCTCGCCGATGGTGAAGTACCGCTTGGCCGGGATGGGCGGCAGCGCGGCCGCCGGTGTCACGGGCGTCATACGGGATCCCCGGCCATTTCAATGCCATCCTTGAGCTTCTGGCTGGCGTGGAAGGTCACCACACGGCGGGCGGAGATCGGGATGATCTCGCCGGTCTTGGGATTGCGCCCGGGGCGCGGGGGCTTGTTGCGCACCTGGAAGCTGCCAAAGCCCGACAGTTTCACCTCGACGCCCTGGACCAGGGCGTCGCGGACCTCGGAAAAGAACGTGTCGACCACGTCTTTGGCTTCGCGTTTGTTCAGGCCGACCCGCTCGAACAGCAGTTCGGCGAGATGGGCTTTGGTCAGCGTCCGATCCGTATTCACCCGCAAATCTCCTATGTGCGCAACCGGGCCCCGTGATGGCGGGACAGGGCTTCGGTCAGACCTTGCATGCAATATTCAATCTGGCGTTCGTCCAGCGTGGCGTCCTGCCCCTGGAACCAGAACCGCAAGGCCAGGCTGCGCTGTTCCCCCGACGAGGCATCCCGCCAAATGTCGAATAGTTTAATGTCTTTGACGACCGACAGCGCGGCGTCCGAGGCGATCTGGTGTTCAAGTGTATCAAGCAACGACTGCCAGGTCTGGTCCGCGTCCACCCAGACGGCCAGGTCGCGCACCACGACAGGCTGCCGGGAGAGCTCCGCCGGCTGCGGGAACACGCGCTCGGCGATCGCCTGGGCGTCCACCTCGAACACCACGGGGGCGTGCGGCAGGTCCAGTGCCTGGGCCCAGCGCGGATGGACCTCGCCCAGCCAGCCGATGGGCAGGCCCTCGAGCAGCAGCCGCGCGCTGCGGCCCGGATGCAGGGCCGGATGGCTCTCGGCCTGGCAGCGCAGTTGCGCGGCGCGCGCGCCCAGCAGGGTTTCCAGGTCACGCTTGAGGTCGAAGAAGTCCACGATGCGATGCGGCTCGCCCCACTGTTCGGGCAGCGCCGGCCCCCAGGCGGCGGCCGCCAGGTGGGTGGGCTGGGAGACGCCGGCCACCGCCAGGTCGCCGTCGACTGCGGAGGGATCCCGCGAAAAGACGCGGCCCAGCTCGAACACGCGCACCCGGCTCTGCCGGTGCTTGGCGTTGTGGGCGATGTTGGCCAGCAGGCCCCCGATCAGGCTGGAGCGCATCACGGCCAGTTGGCTGGCGATGGGGTTCAGCAGCCGGATCGGCTGCTCGTTGCCGCAGTAGTCGCGCTCCCAGGCCTCCTCGACGAAAGAGAAATTGATGACCTCCTGGAAGTCCAGCGCCGCCATGGCCGCCCGCATGGCGTGCGGGCCGTACAGGGTCTCGGGCAGGACCCGCATGCGGGCGGGCGCCACCGGCGGCTGGTCCGGGATCTGGTCGAAGCCGTAGATCCGCGCGACCTCCTCGATGAGGTCTTCCTCGATCGCCAGATCGAAGCGGAAGGCGGGCGGCGCGACCTCGAAGACGTCCGCGTCCCGCGTGAAGTCGAACCCCAGCCGCGTGAAGACGTCGGCCACCTGATCCGCGGAGAGGTCCACCCCCAGCACACGGGCGCAGCGCGACAGGCGCATGCGCACGGGCGCGCGCTGCGGCAGGCCGATGACCTGGTCGTCCAGGGGGCCGGCCTGGCCGCCGCAGATGTCCAGGATCAGCTGCGTCATGATGTCCAGGTGCGCGGGGATGGTGGAGAAGTCCACGCCCCGCTCGAAGCGGTGGCCCGCCTCGGAGGTGAGCTTGTAGCGGCGCGGGCGGCCCATGATGGCCTCGGGCCACCAGAACGCCGCCTCCAGGTAGACGTCGGTCGTGTCCAGCGTCACGGCCGAAGCCTGGCCCCCCATGATGCCGGCCAGGCTTTCGACACCCTGGTCCGTGCCGATGACGCCCACGTCGGGCGCGAGTTCGATGGTCTGGCCATTGAGCAGTTCCAGCGATTCGCCCGCGCGCGCCCAGCGCACGGTCAGCCCGCCCTGGATCCGCTGCAGGTCGAAGACGTGCGTGGGCCGGCCCAGTTCCAGCATGACGTAGTTGGAGATGTCCACCAGCGCCGAGACGCAGCGCTGGCCGGCGCGTTCCAGCCGCGCCTTCATCCAGGCCGGGGTCGCGGCGCGGGCGTCGACGCCGCGCACGATGCGCCCCGCAAAGCGCCCGCACAGATCGGGCGCCAGCACCTGCACCGGCAGGCGGTCGGGGATGGCGGCCGATACCGCCGGGACCTCGGGCTGGCGCAGCGGGCAGCCGGTCAGGGCCGCCACCTCGCGCGCCACGCCCTGGATCGACAGGCAGTCGGCCCGGTTGGGCGTGAGCTTGATGGTGAAGATCGTGTCGTCCAGGTCCAGCGCGGCGCGCAGGTCCGCACCGGGCTTGAGCTCGCCGGACAGTTCCAGCAGGCCGGCATGGTCCTGGGACAGGCCCAGTTCGCGGGCCGAGCACAGCATGCCGCGGGACTCCAGCCCGCGCATCTTCACCGGACCGATCTTCATGCCGCCGGGCAGTTCGGCGCCGATGCGCGCCAACGGCACCGTCAGGCCGGCGGCCGCGTTCGGCGCGCCGCAGACGATCTGCAGGGGTGTGCCCGAGCCGTCATCCACCTGGCAGACACGCAGCTTGTCGGCATTGGGATGCGGTTCGATGGACTCGATCCGCGCCACCACCACGCCGGAGAAGGCCGGCGCGTAGGGTTCGGCGTCTTCGACTTCCAGGCCGGCCATGGTCAGCCGGTGGGACAGGGTCTGGCTGTCGATGCCGGGATTGGCCCAGGCGCGCAGCCATGATTCTGGAAATTGCATGATTCGGATTCCGTTTCGCCGCGATGGCGCTAGAGCCTAGGCGTTGAACTGGCGCAGGAAGCGCAGGTCGCCCTCGAAGAACTGCCGCAGGTCGTTGACGCCGTAACGCAGCATGGTCAGGCGCTCGAGCCCCGAGCCGAAGGCAAAGCCGATGTAGCGTTCCGGGTCGAGGCCGAAATTGCGCACCACCTGGGGATGGACCTGCCCGGAACCGGAGATCTCCAGCCAGCGGCCCTGGTTGGGGCCGGAGGTGAACATCATGTCGATCTCGGCGGACGGCTCGGTGAACGGGAAGAAGGACGGCCGGAACCGCAGGGTCAGGTCCTCGGTCTCGAAGAAGGCCCGCAGGAAATTCGTGTAGACGCCCTTGAGGTCGGCGAAGGAGATGTCCTCGGCGATCCACAGGCCCTCGACCTGGTGGAACATCGGCGAATGCGTGGCGTCGCTGTCGACCCGATAGGTGCGCCCCGGCGCGATGACCTTGATGGGCGGGCGGTTCATGCGGGCGTAGCGCACCTGCATGGGGCTGGTGTGGGTGCGCAGCACCAGCGGCAGGCCGCCGGCATCCTGCATGTCGACGTAGAACGTATCCTGCATGGACCGCGCCGGATGGTTTTCCGGATTGTTCAGGGCGGTGAAGTTGGTCCAGTCGTTCTCGATCTCGGGCCCGTCGGCGACGTCGAAGCCGATGGAACGGAAGATCTGCTCGACCCGCTGCCAGGTGCGGATCACCGGATGCACGCCGCCCGCGCCGCGCCCGCGGCCCGGCAGGGTCACGTCGATCGTCTCGGCGGCCAGGCGCTGGTCCAGCACGGCCTGCGCGAGCTCGGCGCGGCGCGCGTTGAGCAGGGCCTCGACCTGCTGCTTGGCCTGGTTGATCCGGGCGCCGCGGGCGCGCTTTTCCTCGCCCTGCAGGCCGGCCAGCCCTTTCAGCAAGGCCGTCAGGGAGCCCTGCTTGCCCAGAAAGGCCGCCTTTTCATTTTCCAGCGAAGCCGCATCCCGGGCCTGGGCGAAGCGTTCCCGCGCCTGGGAGATCAGTTCGTCGAGCGTCGTGTCCATAGTTCCTTCCAAAACGCAAACGGAGCCCGAAGAGCTCCGTTTGCGATGAGACAGAATCGAAAACGAAACTGTATCGATTAGGCGGCCAGCGCGGATTTCGCCTGGGCCACCACAGCGGCAAAGCCCGCCTTGTCGTTGACGGCCATGTCGGCCAGGACCTTGCGGTCGAGTTCGATCGAGGCTTTCTTGAGGCCGGCGATGAACACGCTGTAGGTCACGCCGAGTTCACGGCAGCCGGCGTTGATCCGGGTGATCCAGAGGGCGCGGAAGGTGCGCTTTTTGTTGCGGCGGTCGCGATAGGCATATTGGCCGGCGCGCATGACCGCCTGCTTGGCGATCCGGAATACGTTGCCGCGGCGGCCGCGGTAGCCTTTGGCGGCCTTGAGGACTTTTTTATGGCGTGCACGAGCCGTGACGCCGCGTTTGACGCGAGGCATGAGAGATCTCCGATCAGGCGAAAGGCAACATCGCCTTCACCGAGGCGACATTCGTTTCATGGACAGCAGCCGAACCACGCAGCTGACGCTTGTTTTTCGTGGTTTTCTTGGTCAGGATGTGACGCTTGAAAGCCTGGCCGCGCTTGATGGAACCACTGCCGCGCACCTTAAAGCGCTTGGAGGCGCCTTTTTTGCTCTTCATCTTGGGCATGACGATTACTCTGTTGACTTTGCGGATTCAGGTGTCCCGACACATCGGGCGCTTGTCTGACCTGGCATCCGCAACCAATAAGGCCCGCCACGCGCAACATGCATGGACAAGCCTTTTTCCCGCAATGCTGGCCGCCCTGGTCCGAACCAAGCGCAAGCAAATACTGGGAAAAGCCCTTGATTGTATGTGATTTATTCGGTTTTGTCGAGGCGCTGTTCCAGCGCCTGCACCTGGGACTCCAGCGCCTGGACCCGTTCCAGGGCGCGGGCGAGAAGATCGGCCTGGATGTCGAATTCCTCGCGCGTGATGAGGTCCATGCGCGCGAAGGTCTGGGCCATCAGGGCCTTCATGTTGCGCTCGATGTCGGCGGCCGGCGTCTTGGCCAGCAGTTCGGACATGTTCTTCTGAAAATCGTCGAGCCATTGATTGGGAGCGATCATGGAGGGCCTCCAGCACGGTAAAGCACCATTCTACCGGGTCAGGGCGGCGCCGGCCCGGCATCGGGACGGAACTGGATCGCCTCGGCCAGATGCGCCGCCCCCGGGCGCGCCGCGCCCTGCAGGTCGGCCAGCGTGCGGGCGACCCGCAGCACCCGCTGGGCCGCCCGGGCCGACCAGCCCCAGGTCTCGGCCGTGCGGGCGAGCAGCGCCCGGCCGGCCTCGTCGGCCTGGGCGTGCCCGGCCAGGCCGGCGGCATCCAGCTGCGCGTTCAGGCACTGCTGGCGCGCGAACTGCCGTTCGCGGGCGGCCAGGACCCGCGCCCGGACGAGGGCCGAGGGCTCGCCGGGCGGCGCCTCGTGCCAGGCCTTTTCCACCGCCAGGGTGACGTGGATGTCGATCCGGTCCAGCAGCGGCCCGGACACCTGCGAGCGGTAGCGCTCGATGCGTTCGCGGGGACAGCGGCAGGCCTGGCGCGGATGCCCCAGCCAGCCGCAGGGACACGGGTTCATGGCCGCCAGCAGCTGGAAGCGCGCCGGGAAATGGCAGCTGCCCGCCGCCCGCGCGACGGTGACCGCGCCGGTCTCCAGGGGTTCGCGCAGGGCCTCCAGCGCCCGGCGCTCGAATTCGGGCAGTTCGTCCAGGAACAGCACGCCATGATGGGCCAGGCTGATCTCGCCGGGCCGGGGGTGCGCCCCGCCGCCCACCAGGGCCGGCATCGACGCCCCATGATGAGGCGCGCGAAAGGGAGGGACGGCCGGCAGCGTGCGCAGTGGCCGCGCCAGGCCGTGGACCGCGGCGACCTCCAGCGCCTGCTGCCGGGTCAGGGGCGGCAACAGGCCCGGCAGCCGCTGGGCGAGCATGCTCTTGCCCACGCCGGGCGGCCCGCACAGGATGAGGCTGTGGCCGCCCGCCGCCGCGATCTCCAGCGCGCGGCGCGCCAGCGCCTGGCCGCGGACGTCGGCCAGACACGGCACCGCGGCGGGGTCCGCGGACAAGGGCGCGGGGCTGGCCTCGGCCAGCAGCTCGCGGCCCGCGAAATGGGCCACCACCTCGTCCAGGCCGCGCGCCGCCAGCACGCGCAGACCCGGCACCAGGGCGGCGATGCCGGCGGCCGGCGGCGCCATCACCAGAATCGCCTCGGGATCGTCGCGGGCCACGGCCAGGGCGATGGCCAGGGCGGAATCCGCCGGCACCAGCGCGCCGGTCAGGGACAGCTCGCCCGCCAGCACGTAATGGCGCACGTCCGGGCTGCCGCCCTGCCCGTCGGCCACCTGGCCCGAGGCCAGCAGCACGCCCAGGGCGATCGGCAGGTCGAACCGTCCGGAGTCCTTGGGCAGGTCGGCGGGCGCCAGATTGGCCGTGATGCGCCCCGCCGGGAAATCGAAGCCGCAGTTGAGGATGGCGGAACGCACCCGCTCGCGGCTTTCGCGCACGCCCGCGCCCGGCAGGCCGACGATGGAGAACGAGGGCAGACCGCTGCCGACATGGACTTCGACCTGCACCGCCCGGGCCTGCAGCCCGAACAAGGCCCGACTGGCCAGCACTGCGAGCGACATGCCTCCTCCGATCCGTCCGCGCACACAGCACACTATACGGACCCCTGCACGCAAAAAGGGCGCCGAAGCGCCCTTTCTGTCACACGCCCGCGAGCGGGCATCCGGAGATTCGCGGCGGCTTACTTGCTGCCGTTGCCCACCGAGTCCTGGATCGCGGCATCCGCCTTGGCGGCGCCTTCCTTCACGGACTCGCGGGCCTCGTTGGCGGCGTCGCCGGCCTTCTGGGCCAGTTCGTCGGCCTTGTCCTTGACCTCTTCGGCCGAATCCTTGAGGTCGTCCTGCATGGACTGCTGGTCCTGGGGCGCCGTCGACGGAGCCTGGGGAGCGGGCGGCACGGGGGCCGGCGTGGGAGTCGTGGAGGGGGCGGGCGCCGCGGGCGGGGGCGCCGGCTCGTCGCTCTTGGAGCACGCCGCCAGCAGGCTCAGAGAAGCCACCATGGCAGCCATTGTCAGCGTTTTGCGCGTCATGTTCATGATCATCCCTATTCAAAATTCCGCGTTCTTCTCGACGCGGATCATTCTCGAAGGCCGGCCTCTGACAGCCGGGTTGGTTACAATTCTATCGGCCCACGCCCCCGGGTAAACCCTCACTTGTAATGACTGATTTCAGGCGGGACCCGCCTGCACGGAGTCCCCGCCGTCCGGGACCCGGAGGGGAAAGCCCGGGTTCGCGACGCTGAACGTCACCTGACACGGCCAACAACTGGACACAAATGACGCGCTCCGGCGCGGCGTTTCCGCACACTTCCGGCGCGCCGGCGGCCCGCCCCATGACGGGGCACACCGACGGGCGCGTGCCCCGGAATGGGGCACGGACGGGTCCTTCCACCGCGTTGCCGTACCCCACCCTCCCCCCCGGGTTCCCGTCTGGACGCCGCCGCCCCCGGTGGCCACCGCCGGGCCGGCAAAAGCTGGCATTCCTTTTGCTTTGAGCGAAGTGGCATCTCGCCCAACAAGGAGCACGCATGAAGCTGATCACGGCCATCATCAAACCTTTCAAGCTCGAGGAGGTTCACGCCGCCCTGGTGGCCTCGGGGATCCAGGGCATGACCGTCACGGAGGCCCGCGGATTCGGACGACAGAAGGGCCACACCGAACTGTACCGGGGCGCGGAGTACCAGGTGGACTTCCTGCCCAAGCTGCAGATCCAGTTCGCCGTGCCCGATTCCCTGGAGGAAGTGGCCATCGAGTGCCTGTGCCAGGCCGCCCGCACCGGCAAGATCGGCGATGGCAAGGTGTTCGTCGCCACGCTGGAGCAGGCCGTGCGCATCCGCACGGGCGAAACGGGCGACGCCGCCCTTTGAACGCAGAGGAGAGATTTTCATGGACAAGACCGACGTCGTCTGGGTGATGGTATCCACCTTGCTGGTCTGGCTGATGTGCCTGCCGGGCCTGGCGCTCTTCTATGGCGGACTGGCGCGGGAACGCCACGTCCTGTCGGTGATGAGCCAGACGCTGGCCGCCTGCGCCCTGGCCATCCTGCTGTGGTTCCTGTACGGCTATTCGCTGGCCTTCGCGCCCGGATTCGGCGGACTGGGCGGCTGGACGCGGCTGGGGCTGGCGGGCCTCTACCAGCCCGGCGCCAGCCCCGCCCTGCCCCTGCTGGGGTCGGTTCCCGAGTTGCTGTTCGCCCTGTTCCAGGCCACCTTCGCCGCCATCACCTGCGGCCTGATCACGGGCAGCATCGCGGAGCGGGCGCGCTTTGGCGCCGTGCTGTGCTTCATCGGCCTGTGGTTCACGCTGGGCTACCTGCCCATCGCCCATATGGTTTGGGCGGAGGATGGCTGGCTGCACCTGCGCGGCGCGCTGGATTTCGCCGGCGGCACGGTGGTGCACATCAGCGCGGGCGCGGCCGGCCTGGCCGCGGCGCGCTATCTCGGCCCGCGCCAGGGCCACGGACGCCAGGCGATGCCGCCGCACAACCTGCCGCTGAACCTCACCGGCGCGGCGCTGCTGTGGGTGGGCTGGTTCGGCTTCAACGGCGGATCGGCGCTGGGCGCCAGCGAACAGGCCGTGCTGGCCCTGGGCAACACGCTGCTGGCGGCCGTCAGCGGGGTGCTGGCCTGGGCGCTGGCCGAACGCGTCCACAAGGGCAAGGCCTCGCTGCTGGGCGCGGCCTCGGGCGGCATCGCGGGCCTGGTCGGCGTGACCCCGGCCGCCGGCCTGGTGGCGCCCGGCGCGGCGCTGGTGATCGGCGCGCTGACCGCCTGGGCCGCGCTGTATGGCGTGAGCGGCCTGAAGCGCCGGCTGGGCGTGGACGACGCCTTCGACGTCTTCGGCATCCACGGCGTGGGCGGCATCGCCGGCGCCCTGCTGACCGGCATCTTCCATTCCGGCTCGCTGGGCGGGCCCGGCCCGGCCGGCTGGGGCGCGATGCTATGGCAGACCTGGCTGCAGGCCGAAGCCGTCCTGGTCAGCCTGGCCTGGGCGGGCCTGACGGCGCTGCTGTCCATCTGGGCAGCCGACCGGCTGCTGGGGCTGCGCGCCACCCAGGAGCAGCAAAGCCAGGGGCTGGACCCCGTCGATCATGGCGAAACGGCCTACCCCGCCTGAAGCACGCCGCCCAGCCGGGCGGCGAACGCGTCGGCCGCCAGGGGCCTGGCATACCAGAACCCCTGGCCGTAGTCGCAGCCCGCCTGGCGCAGCAGCTCGTGCTGCGCCAGGGTCTCGATACCCTCGGCGATGACCTCCATCCCCAGCTGATGGGCCATGAGGATGATCGCCTGGCACAGGACCAGGTCCTCGGAGCCCGGCTCGAGGTGACGCACGAAGCTCTGATCGATCTTGAGGTAATCGACGTCGAAACGCTTGAGGTATGACAGAGAAGAGTAGCCGGTGCCGAAATCGTCGAGCGCCACCTGGATGCCGGCATCGCGGAAGGCCAGCAGCCGCGCGCCGGATTCCGCCCCGGCGTCCATCAGCAGGCGCTCGGTGATCTCGATGGCGATCGCCGAACAGGGCAGCTCCAGCGCGCGCAGGGCCTCGATCCAGGCTTGCGGATCCAGGCCCTCGTACTGGAACTGCACGGGCGAGACGTTGATGCCGATCTCGAAATCCGGATCCAGGTCGCGGCGCCAGGCATGCACCTGCCGGATGGCCTCGTTGAAGGCCCAGTCGCCCAGGGGCACGATGAGGCCCGTATCCTCGGCCAGCGGGATGAAGTCGCCCGGGCTGACCAGGCCGCGCTTCGGGTGCTGCCAGCGGATGAGGGCTTCGGCCTTGCGCGTGTGCCCGGAGCGCATCGACACGATGGGCTGGTAGTGCAGCACGAACTGGCCGGTCTCCAGGCCCTGCTGCAGGTCCCGCAGCAGGTCGCGGCGCAGGCGGGCGGTCTCCTGCATGTCCGAGGAAAACAGGCAATAGCGGTTGCGACCCTTTTCCTTGGCGGCGTACATGGCCAGGTCCGCGTGCTTGAGCAGCTCGGTGGCGTCCTGGGCGTCGCGGGGATAGAAGGTGACCCCGACGCTGGCGGAGATGTGCACCGTGTTGCTGTTGAGGACGTAGGGCTGCGAGACCGCCTCCAGGACCTTCTGGCAGATGGGCCGGACGTCGTCGACGTGGTGCAGCCCCTGGATGATCAGCGTGAATTCGTCCCCGCCCAGGCGCGCCACCAGGTCGGTGCTGCGCACGCAGCCCGTCAGGCGCCGCGACACCAGGCGCAGCAGTTCGTCGCCCTCGTCGTGTCCGAAGGTGTCGTTGACCTCCTTGAAGAGATCCAGGTCGAGGAAGACCAGCGCGAACGGCAGCCCGCTGTCCTGCGAGGATTCGATGCACTGCTGCAGGCTGGCATGGAACATCTGGCGGTTGGGCAGTTCAGTCAGATGGTCGTAATTGGCCTGGCGCCAGATGGAAGCCTCGCGGCGGCGCGTTTCGGTCACGTCGGAAAACAGGCCGATGCGGCAGTTCACGCTGCCGTCGTCGTTGTACGAGGTGTTGATGGTCAGCCGCTCGACGAATTCCTCGCCGGTCTTGCGCCGGTTCCAGAGATCGCCGCTCCAGCGGCCCGTCTGCGCCAGCTGGCGCCACATCGCCTCGTAGAAGTCCTTGCCGTGGCGGCCGGAACTGAGGATGTTCAGGCGCCGGCCCACGACGTCGGCCGCCTCGTACCCGGTGATCACGGTAAAGGCGGGGTTGATGTCCTGGACGTAGCCGTCCTCGTCGGTGACGACCATGGCCTCGCTGGTGTGCGCGTAGACCAGGGCCGCCTGCTTGAGCGAGGCCCGCTCGCGGGCCACCTCGGCCAGCAGGCGCTCGATGTGCTCCGCGGATTCGTCCAGCGCCCGGCCCAGCCGGCCCAGCTCGTCGGCCCGCCACAGGCGCGAGCGCGCCGCGTAATTGCCCGCCGTGAGCTCCTGGCACTGCTGTACCAGGCGCCGGACCGGACGCAGCACCTGGCGCGACACCATGCCATAGGCCAGCAGCAGCAGGCAGAGATCCAGCACAAACAGCACGTAGGAGCTGTACAGGGCGCGCTGCTGCACCTCGCGGGCATGCCGGACCAGGGAATCCAGCAGCGCCTCGGCGCTGCCCAGCAACTGGTCGCTGGCGGCCATCAGCGGGGCCGGCGCCAGCGCCTGCCAGGCGGACGAGGCCTCATCGCCTTGCGCCAGGCGCCGGGACCGCTGGCTGAACTCGGCGACAATTTCCTGGTAGATCTGCCAGTCCTGGCCCACCGCCGCCAGCTGCCGCGCCTGGCCGATGCCGACCTGCGGCACCGTCAGGCCGTATACCGTCCCGCCGGACATGAGGGCGTGGTAGGCCTGGTCGAAGGTCGCCTCCTGTTGCCGCAGACGGTCGGCATGACCCGGCACCAGGGGGCCGGCCAGCGCCTCCAGCGCGATCCGCTGGCTGAGCATGCGCATCTTGCCCGCGACGTTGACAGTCACCGCGACGCCATCGGATTCGGTGAGGAGCAGCCGGACGATCAGGATGTTGCCGACCGCCAGCAGGGCCACCAGTACGAAGGCCAGCAGTGCTTTCTGCCACAGCATCCGGGGCCAGGGAAAACCAAACGGCCGGCGCGGCGCCGGAGTCAATGCGGTCATCTCGGTCTCAAGGTCGACGGCCCGCGGCTCAAGCTGGCGGGACCGTGCCAGTGTAATTGCCATCACTGGGAAAAGGGCCTCTCGGCCTGGCAAAAACCCGAGTCCGATTGATCCGTGTCAAGCCAGGGCGGCGAGGTCGATGCGCTCGGCCCGGTTCAGGGCGGAGGCGACCTTGACGCGCAAGGCATTGGAGTGCGCCTTGCGGATTTCCTTCTTGACGTCCAGCAGCTGCTGCGGATGCATGGAGAATCCGGTCAGCCCCAGGCCCAGCAGCATGCGGGTGACGCGCACGTCGCCCGCCATCTCGCCGCAGACCGACACGGGCTTGCCGACGCGCTCGCCGACGTTGATGGTATGGGCGATCAGGCGCAGGACCGCCGGATGCATGGGATCGTAGAGCGAGGCGACGTCCTTGTCGCCGCGGTCGATCGCCAGCACGTACTGGATCAGATCGTTGGTGCCGATGGACAGGAAGTCCAGGGTCTCGGCGAACGGCTCGATGGCGATGGCCATGGCGGGGATCTCGACCATGGCCCCCAGCTGCACGCGGGGTTCGTGGGCGATGCCTTCCAGGCGCAGTTCCTCGGCCGCGCGCGCCAGCGCTCGACGGGCGGCGGCGACCTCGTGCATGTGCGACACCATCGGCACCAGGATGCGGATCGGTCCGTGCGCCGCCGCCCGCAGGAGGGCCCGCAACTGCGTGTTGAACAGCTCGGGATTGGCCAGACAATACCGGATGGCGCGCAGCCCCAGCGCGGGGTTGGTCGCGACCGTGGCTTCGCCATCCAGCGTCTTGTCGGCGCCGATGTCCAGGGTGCGGATGGTGACCGGACGGCCCGCCATCGTGCGCACCACGGACGAATAGGCCTCGTATTGCTCGTCCTCGCCGGGAAGCTCCGGGCGCCCCATGAACAGGAATTCGCTGCGGAACAGGCCGATGCCCTCGGCGCCCGCCGCCAGCGCGTCGGCGGCCTCTTCGGGCAGTTCGATATTGGCCTCCATGCAGATCTGGATGCCGTCCAGCGTCATGGCCGGCGCGAAGCGCAGCGCCTTGAGCTCGTCGCGCTCGCGCAGGAAGGCGGCCTGGCGGTCGCGGTATTCCTCGAGGATGGTCGCGGACGGGTTGACCAGCACCACGCCATTGACGCCGTCGACGATCAGCAGGTCGCCGTCCCGCACGAGCGTCCGCACCGTTCCCATGCCCACCACCGCCGGCACGTTCATGCTGCGCGCCACGATCGCCGTATGCGAGGTGGCGCCGCCCAGGTCGGTCAGAAAGGCGCCGAACTTGCCGCCGCGCAGCCGCATCATGTCGGCCGGCGAGATGTCGCGCGCCACCACGATCAGGCTGCCGTCGATCTCGACCCCGTCCAGGTTGGGCAGCCACATCGCCGAGCCCGACAGGACCCGCAGCACGCGCTCGATGACCTGGCGCACGTCGGCGCTGCGCTCGCGCAGGTAGGCGTCCTCCATCAGCGCGAACTGTTCGGCCAGCGTCTGGCCCTGGGTGGTCAGCGCCCATTCGGCGTTGTACTGGCGCTCGTCGATCAGCTGGCAGACGGACTGCACCAGCATCGGGTCCTGCAGCAGCATGGCATGGACCGACAGCAGCACCCCGAGTTCACGGGGCGCATCGTCGGGCAGGGTCTCGACCATCTGGTGCAGTTCCTGCGCGGCGGCGTCCACCGCCTGGCACAGGCGGCGCTTTTCGGCGTCCACGTCCTCGCCGGCGATCCGGTAGTGGGCGACCTCCAGCGCGGCCGCGCTCATGACCACGGCGCGGCCGATGGCGTAGCCCCGGACCACGCCCTGCCCGTAGAGGCAGAGCGTGGAATGCATATCGGCCAGCTCGGGTTCGGGAGACGTCATGTTGCCGCCCGGGCGCGCCGCACGATGCGCCGCAATGTCATTCGGCCTCTCCGAACTTGCCCTCGAAGAGGGCGCGGATGTCCGCAAGCGCCTGCTGCTCGTCCGCGCCCGCCGCCTCGATGCGGACGGTGACCCCCAGGCCCGCGGCCAGCATCATGACGCCCATGATGCTCTTGGCATTGACGCGCTGCGCTCCCCGCGAGATGAAGACGTCGCTGCTGAAGCGACCCGCCAGCTGGGTGAGTTTTGCAGCGGCGCGCGCATGCAGGCCGAGTTTGTTGGAAATCACCAGGTCCATCGAAGGCATGGGCAAAACTCCTAACTAGCAGTCGGGAGGGGGATCCGCATTGACGATCCCGCGCAGCGCCCCCTGTCGCACGCGTTCGCTGAGAGATTCCGGGTTTTCCTGCTGCTCGGTCAAGGCCTTGAGAACCATGCAGGCATTGGTGCCCGTCAGCAGGTGAATGATATAGCCTTCTTCGAGCGCCTGGCGCAGGGCCTGCGCGGCGATGTTGAAGGGCGTGGCGCCATAGAGGTCGCACAGCAGCAGCACCGGCTCCTCGGGCGGCCCCGCGCGCACCCAGTCCAGCACCTGCCCCGTCTGCTGCTCGGGCGGCGCGTCGGGCGCGATGTCGAACACGCGCAGGTCCGGCACACGCCCCAGCACGTGCTGCGCGCAATCGCGAAACGCCGAGCCCAGGGGCTCGTGCATCACCAGGGCGAGGCGGGTCTTCATGGATCGAGCCCGGCCGCCTGCTGCAGGGCATCGACGAACCGGCCGGCCACGTCAAAGCCGGTCTGCTCGGTGATCTCGACGAAGCAGGTCGGGCTGGTGACGTTGATTTCGGTGATGTAGTCGCCGATGACGTCCAGGCCGATCAGCAGCAGGCCGCGGCCCGCCAGCCGGCCGGCCACGGCCTGGGCCAGCTCGCGGTCGCGGGCCGACAGGGGCTGGGCCACGCCGCGCCCGCCGGCCGCCAGGTTGCCCCGGGTCTCGCCCTGCAGCGGCACCCGCGCCAGGGCGAAGGGCACGGGCTCGCCGCCGATGATGAGGATGCGCTTGTCGCCCTGGACGATCTCCGGGATGTAGCGCTGTGCCATGATGGTGCGCGTGCCCATTTCCGTCAGGGTTTCCAGGATGGAACCCAGGTTGGGCTCGCCGGGCCGCAGGCGGAAGATGCCGCTGCCGCCCATGCCGTCGAGCGGCTTGACGATCACGTCGCCCTGGCTGGCGTGGAAGGCCCGCAGCCTTGCCATGTCGCGGCTGACCAGGGTGGGCGCCGTGTACTGGGCGAACTCCGTGATCGCGAGTTTTTCGGGGTGGTTGCGGATGGCGGAGCCCGCATTGAAGACCCGCGCGCCCTGCGCCGCCGCGTAGTCGAACAGGTGCGTCGCGTAGACGTATTCCATGTCGAACGGCGGATCCTTGCGCATCAGGACGGCATCGAAATCCGCCAGCTCGCATTCATGCGCCTCGGCGTCCTGCGTCCACCAGTCGTGTCCGTGCCAGTCGGCGTCGGGCCGCAGCCGCATGGCCGTGGCCGCCACCCGGACGCGACCCTGGTCGATGAACAGGTCCGCCTGCGTGGCGAAGCTGAAGGCGTGGCCGCGCGCAGCCAGGCTGCGCATGATCGCGACGGAAGAATCCTTCCAGGCTTTCAGGCCGGGCAGCGGATCGATGACAAACAGGACATGCATGACAAAACCCATGAAAAGCCGATCGATCCGGCGGTCGCGCCAAACCGATCAGGAACCGTGATCAGGCGGCATCGCCCTGCTTGCCCGTCTTGCGGCGCGGCGCCAGCACCATCACCATCTGCCGGCCCTCGAGCTTGGGCATGGCTTCGACCTGGACGAGTTCGCCCAGATCGTCGCGCACCCGTTCGAGCACCCGCATGCCGAGTTCCTGGTGGGCCATCTCGCGGCCGCGGAAACGCAGCGTGACCTTGGCCTTGTCGCCGTCCTCGATGAAGCGGCGCAGGTTGCGCAGCTTGACCTGGTAATCGCCTTCGTCGGTGCCCGGGCGGAACTTGACTTCCTTGACCTGGATGACTTTCTGGCGGGCGCGGGCCTCGGCCTGGCGTTTCTGTTCCTGGTATTTGAACTTGCCGTAATCCATCAGCCGGCAGACCGGGGGGTCCGCGGTCGGCGAGATTTCGACCAGGTCGACGTCGTGCTGTTCGGCCAGGGCCAGGGCCTCGGAGGTGCGCACGATGCCCAGCTGGTCGCCGTCGACGCCGATCAGGCGGACTTCGTGGATGCGGATTTCACCATTGATGCGGTGTTTCTTTTCGGTTGCGATGTCAAGAACTCCTAGAAATTGAAGGAAACGGAGGCGTCAGGCCTGGCCCGACTCGCCCCCCTGGTAGCGGGTTTCGATTTCGTGCCGCAGGCGCGCCGAGAAGTCGGCGACCGGCATCACGCCCAGATCGAGCTTGCCCCGGCCCCGCACGGCGACGGCGCCGGATTCGCGTTCCTTGTCGCCCACGACCAGGATATACGGAATCTTTTGCAGGCTGTGCTCTCGGATTTTACGGGTGATCTTTTCACCACGCAAATCGGAAAACACCCTAAACCCTTGTTTAACAAGGGCTTTCGAGATCTCGTCCGCATAGTCGGCGGAGCTCTCGGAAATACAGCAGACAACGGCGTGCTGCGGTGCCAGCCAGGCGGGCAGCGCGCCGGCGTGGTTCTCGATCAGCATGCCGATGAAGCGCTCCAGCGAGCCCAGGATCGCCCGGTGCAGCATGACGGGCGTGCGCCGCTGGTCCTGCGCGTCGACGTATTCGGCGCCCAGCCGGGCCGGCATGGAAAAGTCGACCTGGATGGTGCCGCACTGCCAGTGGCGGCCGATGGCGTCCTTCAGGGTGTATTCGATCTTGGGCCCGTAGAAGGCGCCCTCGCCCTCCGAGACCTCGTATTCGCAATGCGACAGGTCCAGGCTGTCCATCAGGGCCTTTTCGGCCTTGTCCCAGACCTCGTCGGCGCCGATCCGCTTTTCGGGACGGGTCGCGACCTTGTAGAGGATCTCGGTGAAGCCGAAGTCCGCGTACACGCGCTGCAGCAGCCGCGTGAAGGCCGCGCATTCGTCCTGCAACTGGTCCTCGGTGCAGAAGATGTGGCCGTCGTCCTGGGTGAAGCCGCGCACGCGCATCATGCCGTGCAGCGAGCCGGAGGGCTCGTTGCGGTGGCACTGGCCGAATTCGCCGTAGCGCAGCGGCAGCTCGCGGTAGGAATGCAGGCCGGCGTTGAAGATCTGCACGTGGCCCGGGCAGTTCATGGGCTTGAGTCCGTAGACGCGGTTCTCGGACTCCGTCGTGAACATGTTTTCCTTGTAGTTGTCCCAGTGGCCGGTCTTCTTCCACAGGGACAGGTCGAGGATCTGCGGCGCCTTGACCTCCTGGTAGCCATTGTCCTGGTAGACCTGGCGCATGTACTGCTCGACCTGCTGCCACACGGTCCAGCCCTTGGGATGCCAGAAGATCAGGCCCGGGGCCTCGTCCTGGAAATGGAACAGGTCGAGCTCGCGGCCGATGCGGCGGTGGTCGCGCAATTCGGCCTGCTCGAGCATGTGCAGGTAGGCCTCCTGGTCTTCCTTGCGGGCCCAGGCGGTGCCGTAGATGCGCTGCAGCATCTCGTTGTTGCTGTCGCCGCGCCAGTAGGCGCCGGCGACCTTCATGAGCTTGAAGACCTTCAGGCGGCCCGTGGACGGCACGTGCGGCCCGCGGCACAGGTCGATGAAGTCGCCCTCGCGGTAGAGGCTGATCTTTTCGTCCGAGGGGATGGAGGCGATGATCTCGGCCTTGTAGGCCTCGCCGATGCCCTTGAAGAAGCGCACGGCCTCGTCGCGGTCCCATTCCTCGCGCACCACGGCCTCGTCGCGCCGGGCGAGCTCGGACATTTTCTGTTCGATGGCCTGCAGGTCTTCGGGCGTGAAGGGGCGCTTGTAGGAAAAGTCGTAGTAGAAGCCATTGTCGATCACGGGGCCGATCGTGACCTGCGCGTCCGGAAAGAGGGATTTCACGGCATAGGCCAGCAGGTGGGCCGTGGAATGCCGGATCAGGTCCAGGCCCTCGGGATCCTTGTCGGTAATGATGCTGAGCCCCGCATCCCGGTCGATGACGTGGCTGGCGTCCACGAGACGGGTCTGGCCATCCACGGTGATCTTGCCCCCCAGGGCCGCCTTGCCCAGCCCGGTCCCGATCGACTGGGCCACGCCGAGTACCGAGACAGGGTGATCGAACTCACGCCGTGAGCCGTCGGGTAAGGTGATGCAAACCATGAATGTGTGTCCTGAAAATACAAAACGCGGCCTGCGCCGCGTCGGAAAAGTCTAGATTGCCATGCAGGAAGGGTCTCCCAGCAGTTTAGCAATCAGGCTGGCAACAATCAATTTGGCGCGGCGCGAAACGCCATGCCGGCGCCGCGGGGCGCAAAGATTCCGGGACCGTTGTTGCAAACAAGACAAAAACCGCCGCATCAGGGGATGGCGGCGGTCTGTGGGGGGGGAATTCCTGGTAGGCAGTACTGGAACAGGAATTCTCTCGGAACCCGTTGATATTGATGCCTTCCCGCATCAGGACGCCGGCAGTATACCCCACCCATACCCCATCCTACTTCTGGCGCTCCCTCACCTGCTCGTCGGCCATCATCGCCAGGCGGTTGCGCGCCTGGTACAGCTCGTCGAGGCGCGCCCGCTTCTCGTCTGCCGACAGATCACTGCGCTGGATGCGCTTGATGGCCTGGTTGATCTTGCTCAGCTGATTGCCGGCCGACTTGGCGATCCCGTACAGTTTCGCCTCGCTGGACCGCTTCAGATCCTCGGCCCGCTCGACGTCGCCCATGGCGCGGGCTTGGTTGTAGGCGGAATAGACCTGGTTGACCTCGTTCTGCATGTCGTAGAACCGCTGGATGTACTTGCTGCTGGGCGAGGCCGCGTCCTTCACGAAGTCGCCGACCACGAACCAGTTGTCGATCTTGCCCAGATCGCGGCGGGGATTCTCCGGCAGGTTGGACAGCGGCCGCGCCAGGTAATCGGCGACGTTCAGCGCCTGGGTCCCCAGCCAGCCGAAGTACCCGCGCGCCAGGTGCTCCAACCGCTGAGGCGACATATTGATGGCGCGGCCCAGGGCCACTGCGCCGGCGCTGGTCTGGCCGGTGAAGCGCTCACCAGGCGGCAGCCGTTCCTGGCCCATGCTGTCGATGGGACGCTCCCGGAAGGTGTCGTAATTGAATCCTGTCTCCATGGCTGGTTTCACGGCCTGGGGAATCGGGTTCATGGCCAGTTGATCGCCCAGCACCCCCGCCACAGTCTTGGCAAAGTCGCCCAGCCGGTAGTCGTCACCGCCAAACGCCAGTTCCGTACCGCGCTCGACCACAGTGCCCAGTGCCCCGATCTCGAAGGGCTTCGGGACGTATACCATCTTGTCAGTGCCCGGCAGCTTCACCACCCAATAGGTATTCCGCACCCAGTCGGGCAGCGCCTTGTAGTCGTCGTCGTCCTTCATGGACAGGTACAGCAGGGCCGACGCCAGCCCGACCGCACCGGCCACCGCGGCGAACCGCGCCGGATTGTCGCGGACGGCACGGCCCAGCTTGTACATGCCCTGGAGGCGCGCATTCATGAAGGGCACCACCTGGGTCAGCAGCCGCACGGCCGCGAAGGACCCGTGGCTGGTGAAGTCCATCAGATCGCGGGCGAGGTAGCTGGCCTCGAGGTGGGATTTCCCATTTCGGATGGCCGCGTCATAGATGGCCGCCCGGTTCACGGTCTCCGAGCGGTCGCCCAGATCCTGGTACCAGTCGAAAGCCTTTCGGGCGTAGCGCCGCAGATCCGCAGGCGACGACACCACCTGATCGGCGCTGACCTGCAACTCGTCGACCAGGCGCTTCACGTTGCGGGCCTGGCCATCGTTGAAGGATCCGAAGCGCACCGCCCCGCCCCCGGCCAACAGCTTGCGCATCGTGGGCGATTCGCTGCCGGTGGCCTTCCATCCCTCGACCATGTTGCGCATCGGGTTCAGGCTGATCTCGCTGTCGATGGAGACCGCCTGCAGGCTGTCGCGCAACAGGTTGCGCACGCGGAACGTCGGCGAGATCGTCACCCCAATGGTCAGGGCGTGCTTCATCTTGCGCATGGCCCGCATGATGGGATCGTTCGATCCCACGTAGTGCAGTGAGGTCAGGGAATCCAGCACCATGGGGTCATCGACCATGTAGTGCTTCTCCTTGCCATCCACCATGATTCGCACGCTGTCCTTCTGTGCGGCGCCGATCTTCTCGGCGATGCCCATCTCCACTGCGGACTCCATGGCGCCCTGGGCGGCCAGGTTCTTCATGCTGGCCGAAAGCAGGTGCGACCAGTTGGAGACGGTGTTGGCCGTCAGGTCCCCGAGCTTTTCCTTGCCGCCCTTCAGCTTCTTGAACGCCCGCTGCCCCACCAAGCCGGCGATCTGCCCGGGGCCCATCGTGCCGGTGGCGTCGTTCTCCATCTCCCGGTAGAACGGCACGTAGAATTCATGCTCCCACAGCTTGCGGGCCTCGCTGTTGATCAGGCCGGCCTCCTGGGCGACATCGAGGACGGACTTCTGCAACACGTTCAGATCCTTCAGCGCGGCCGCGTACACGTCGGCGCGCCGGCGGCCGTCCGGCATCTTGCCCAAGTTCAGGCGCTTGAGTGTCGCCACGTCGTCGGGCGTGAAGAGGTGTTCGCGCCCCTCGGCCAGCAGGCGCTCTGCCCGGTTTCCGGCGATCCACGCCATGAAGTGGTCGTGCTCCCCGCGCAGGCCGGCCAGGATGTCTGCCAGGCCCTTGCCGCCGGCGCCGTCGATGGCCCCGTCTGTCAGCTTGACGGCGCCGTGACGCACCAGATACTCGGCCGCGCCGTCCGTCCCCTTGGACAGACGCGCCTGCATGTAAGCGGTCGGGCTCAAAGCCTTCAAGGACAGGAAGTGGTCGAAGATGCCCTGCACTGCCTTGGCGCGCCAGCCGTCCTGCAGCTTGGCCAGCCGGTCCTGAATGGAGTCCGGCTTGGCAAAGGCGCCGATCTTCCCCAGGGTCCGGTCGCGCAACAGGCGCTCCGTCTTCGACAGGCTTTCGCCCGGGCGCACCGTGTTGGAAGCCTCGGGTTGCACGGGCTTGCTGGTGGGGGGCAACGTTGCCGCCCGCGATTCCACGGGCCCACTGAAAAGCCCCGCATCTGGCGGGGCTTCGTTGTCATCCTGGTTGGGGCTCAGGCCGCTTTCTTGCCGCCCCAGATCTTCTCCCCGTAAGCCATCGCCTCGCGCATGTCCTTCCGCAAGGACTCGATCTCGGACGGCGTCAGGCGCTCCATTCCTGGACTCGGCTGAACCAAACTTCCACCCAGCCCTGCCTTCGGCATTGACGATTTCTTTGATTTCATCTACGCTAATCGTGGCTCTTGCGCCGCTTTCCATATCCCCGGGTTTGGATCCTGGGTTGATGTTGGGGGTGGTGTCAGGAGCTTTTTGCTGGCTGATGCCCGACAAGTCATGATCATAAAAGAATTCGCCATTGTTGGCTTCCCTAATCAGTAGCCGCGCCACCCGCAAATCACCGCCAATACGCACCGGAGCATACATTGTGTGCATAGCCCTGGTGCTGGTGTCTGATGCCAGCTTTGCGGGCGCGCTATGGCTCAGGGTTGCATGACGCAGCATGTCAGGCAGCGCAGCGATCGATTGAACCTTCTCGATGCGGGCGCTGCGCGACAGGGTTTCCTTCAGCCCGCGCCGCCCAACATGAATATCCCAGCCCTGCTCCGCATTACGGAACTGTTTTCCCTGCAGGTGCTCAGCCCCCCACTCCTTCGCCTGGTTACGCAGGGCAACCACACCATCAGCGGGATTGCCAAACTCTAACCCGGAAACATCAGCAGTCGGCACGCCGGCCCTACCGTTGCTTGCCGCCATCGAAGCCGCAGCCATCCGCGTCCCAGAGAATGCCTGGTCCGCCTGCGTGCGGCGCAGGAACCGGCCAGCGTCGATCACCATCTGGCGCAGGTCGGCCGTCGTCAGCTTCAGATCGAACCCCATAGCCCGCAGCGCCGCCCGCATCTTGGCGTACAGACCCTGCAGGAAGTACTTACGGCCGCCGGTCTCGGCCATCCTGGCCAGGACCTCCCGTGCCCGGGCTTTTGCGCCGTAGTCCGGATACCGCATGCCCACCGCCTCCATGGTGGCGTAATTCTTGTCACCGGGCTGCTCGTTGCCGGTGGCGCGCTCCCCGGCCGGCACCCTGGCCAGGCGGCGCACGTCGGCCAACACCCCATCGAATCGTTCGCCCAGCAAAGCCTCGACGCCGAAGTGCCCGACGATCTCGTGCGCCAGCACCTGCTGCAGGCGTTCCATCGTCGGCAGGTTGTCGGCCACCAGGTAGATGCGCCCACCGTCGCCAGCCGGGTAGTAGACGCCCTCGGCCATGTTGGAGGGTCCCTCTGGAATGTCCTTGACCGACTGGACGACGGACACCTTCAGCCGTCCCGCCCCGGGCAACTTCTTCATGAAGGCGCCGGCGAACACCCGAGCATCAGCAACAGAAACCCCGGCGCCAGGCCGGGGTTGTCGGGATTCAAATTGACCGCCAGATCGCGGCACAAGCCGCTGTCCGGTTGGCGCCAGCGGCTTGCCGTCCGCGACGATATCGAGCGCGCGAATGCCGGCATCCTCCAACGCCTTGTTCAGGTTCCGGGCCTGGTCAATGTTTCCCTCGGACTGCACAATCGTGATGGCGGACGAAGTATTGGCCTTCTCCACGCCGGCCATCAGCTTTTCCAGGCCGCCGGTACCGCGCAGCCGCCCCATTTCGTGCGCCATCATCGGCAGGAACGCAACGGGCCTGTGCAGCGCGTTCAGCAGCATCACGCCATCCCTGCCGCCAGAGATCCGCTCAGCCAATCCGGCAACATTCAAGGGATCCACCATATCGCCCAGCGTGCCGCGCTTGACGAACGTGCGCTCCACGACAGGGATCTGCTTGGGGCGCGACACGGGCCGCACCTTCCCTCTGGCGATGTCGCCGCGGGCGTCCACATTGGAGAACGCGCCTTGGCCCACAGCCATCAGTCCCTTGTATTCGATCCGTCCGCCGCGCAGCAGGTCAGCGATCTTCTTGGACATCCTCAGGTCCGCGTTCGACAGCTCCGACACGCCAGACGGGTGGTTGTGAACCAGCCACATATGCTTGGCCCTCGGCACGCGCGCCGCGTGGCCAATGATGATGTCTGGCTCGATATCTGTGCTGGACTTCCGGCCCAGGCTGTGCCGCAAGACGCTGATCGGCATGCCGGCCTCATCGGTCAGCAGCATCATCAGATTCTCTTGGGGAGCCTTGCGGATGCTGGCCATGGCGCTGGCCACGGCATCAGGGGAAGCGATGACGCCATCTGGAACCCTCAGGTCGAGGGTTTTCTTGGCTTCGACGCGGACGGCGAACTGGCTGCCTTCGGGTTCGATGATGATGGCGGCCGCCCGGGAACGAAGGCTCGGAAGCCGTACCGCACCGGATCCGGACTCAGTTCGAGTGGAGGCCGCACGCCGACCCCCTCCGCTGGAATTGGATACCTCGGGCTCAAGGTCGAACCCTTGCCCGAAGAGGTCTTGCGTGCCATGAGATTCTTCTAGCCGCGTTGCGGCATCGTCGGCATTTGCAGGGCGGGCTCCTTCGTTTTCGCCCTGTTGCCTGCCTGCAGACCGATCCGAGTCAGCACGTCGGCCGCCTTTGGATCGCTCCACACCGAAGATGTCTTTTTGTCCTGTCGAGGCTTGTTCTCGGCCATAGCGATTCCTGATCAGGGCTTCGCCCCGGTTGATGATGTCGTCTGCCGACACCTGGGCGCCACCGAACATATCCTGGCTGCCGGCACGCGCCTGTTCATTCTGGACGAACAATGCCATATCGCGCAAGGCCTCCGACACCCGACGCGGCGCGCGAATGTTGCCCCACAGCAGCCCGACCATGCGGTCGACCAGCGGATCACGCCCGAACAGATCCTGTTGGGCCAGGTGCTGATCCATATTTAGGCCCCGGGCCCGAGCATCGCGGATCTGGTGGACCGCCGCCGCCAGCTGCGGCCGGATGTCCAGAGGTCCAGCGTCCAAGCCCGCGAAGTCTGGTGCAGCCATGGTCAGCGCGTTCAGGATGTTGCGCACGTCCGGATCCGCGCTCTCGGACGCCATCGAGGTCAGTGCGTCGTCACCATAGGCGCGGTGGAACACGGCCGCCCGGGCGCGGTCCATGAACTGACGGGAGTAGTTGCCCTGGCCGTCCCGGATCTGGGCGGCATCCTCGCCCTGGTGCTGGACGGCGCGCACGAACGCATCCAGAAACCGGCGATTGGATGCCGAATCGAACGCTCCGGATTCGCCCATATCCAGCAGATCAACTGGCGTAATCCGCGCATCGTTGGCGGCTTGCTCCGTGGCAGACATGCCCAGGTTACTCTGGGGATTGGACAGCGCGCCCATGTTGGGGCGCCGGTTCTCGGCGTCCGCGTAGACGCGCACCAGGACCGGCTCGCGCTTGGCGCGAATGGCCTCAGGCGACACGCCGTGGGCCTGGGCGTCGTCAATCATGGCTTGGGTATAGGCACCAGCCTTCTTGCGACGGTACGCCTCCTGCAAGCCCGCCATACGGCCATTGTTCAGCGCCCGTACCTCGCCCGGCTTGGCGTCGGCATAGTAGGCGGCGTTCTCGGTGCCGTCAGCCGCGTGAGAGGCCAGCGCATCGGAGGCCTCGATCACCGCGTAGCGCACCGGGATCTTGGTGCCGTCGCCCAGGGTCACGCGGTCAGTGCGCCCCATGTCGGATTCCGGGATGCGCGCCGTGTCGCCAGCAACAGACACCATGGGGGCCGCCTCATTGGGCGATCGGCCGAACCCCAGGCGGTCGTAGTCCGGCGCATTGGCGATCCGGTTCATCTGCTCGATGCTGGCCGGGCGGCTGCGGTCGCGGTTCTGCCGGGACAGGTCGGTGCCCGCTTGGTCGCGCTGGGCCACCGGCTTGGTGGTGTCGCCCTTCTTCAGCCACTCCTTGAACGCAGGCATATCCATGGGCGTCACCTTGCCCATGCCCTTCCACCCGCGCGAATAGCTGCGGCGGTAGGCCGTCTCGGCTTCCTTCTGGCTGCCGTAGCCCACCATGACCTTGTGCTCGTCGAACTTGCCGGTCTTGGGGTCCATCTGGTCCACCACGAACACGGGGCCGCTGTAGTCCTCGGCCGTGCCCGGCTTCAGGAACACGTCCACCTGGTCGCCGTCGGCGCCTTCCGTGCGCCGGACATAGCCGTAGTGCCCGGCCATGCGGTTGACCCATGGCTTGCCGCCCGGATCCGTGCCGCGCCGCTCAGACCCTTCCGGGTTCTCGATTGAGATGTCCAGCCCCGCCACGCGCACGTGGCCCTTGCGGTAGTTCCCGGCCTCTTTCTGGCCGTCCGTGGGCTCAACCGCTGGCGTGCCGACTGGCGAGGTTTGGGCGGCATGCGCCGCTTCGTCCACCGGCGTCTGAATGGCCTGCGGCCGGCCCGGATGGTTCCGGGCGGCGGTCTCCACATCCCGGGTCAGCCCCAGGTCGCCAGCCTCCCGCTGCCTGGCCAAGTCCGCCGACCGTTGCTCGGCCGTGCGCGCAGCCCCAGCAGAGTCCACGGTGACGGTCGGGGCAGGCAGCGCCAGGGTGGGCTCAGCCGCAGGTGCAGCAGGCGGCCGAGGGTTCGCTTCTGGACGGCCCGGGTGGTTGCGCCCTGCCGCCTGGACGTCATCGGTATAGCCAAGATTGTCCCGGGCCCAACGCTCCAGCTCATCCAGAGCGGCGCTTTCCATGCGCTGGCCGGCAGTTCTCGCCGTGCCGTCCTGGCCGACGGTCACCGTAGGAGCAGGCAGGGCCAGAGGATCGGCCGGCTCCTGTGCTTCCGCAGCTTCCATGCCGCGCCGGCCCGGATGGTTCCGGGCGGCGGCATCTTCGCGGCTCATAACCTGCCCATCAGCGTCCACCCTGAACGCATCCTGGCCGCTGGGCGACGGCAGGGCGAGCGGCGCGGCTGGCTCCTCGCCCTCGGCAGCGCGCTCGGCGGCGACCTTGCCATAGCGGTCCTGTACAGAATCACCAGCAGCCCGACCATGCGACAGCCCACCCACCACCGCGCCCACCGGGCCGCCCTGCGCGGCACCCATCGCCGCCATCGCGGCAACGTTCTTGGTCGGGTCGATGCTGGGGTCGATCTTCTGGGCCGCGCGCTGCCCTTCGTACTGGGTCAGGCCTTCCTCGGCCGCCTCGGTCGCGGCCTCCACGGCGCCAGTTCCCAGGGCCCCGCGCAGGCCGCCCTGCGCCATACGCCCGCCGGCCAGTATCTTCTCGGCTCCGAACGCACCGGCGGCCGCGCCAGCCAGGGCCGGCAGCAGACTGGCATCGCGCCCGGCCTCGCGCGCCAGGGTCTCGCGGATTTCCTTGGGCAGATAACCCTGGTCGGCCAGGGCTTGGGCCGGCTCGCTGGCCATCAGGGTGCGCTCCGGCATGCCCATCACCAGGTCGTAGGCGTTGCCCGCGGCATCACCACCGCTCAACGCAGCGCCCGTGCCAATGCCAGCAGCCCGGCCAGCCAGCGCCGCTCCGCGCTCTCCCCACCCCAGCAATCCGGCACCGACCCTGGCGCCCTTGATGGCCGCGCCTGGGACAAGGAAACTGCCGGCGGCCTGCGCGGCCGCCTGCAACGGGCTGTCCACGATATAGTCGCCAACGGCCTTCAGATCGTCGCCCACTCCTTCGGATTGCTTCAGGGCCTCGTTGAGCTTCGCGCGATCCGCTTTCACGACATCGCTCTGCTTCTCCTGTCCGGCCCTCACAAAATCGTCAGCAGCCCGCGAGAACCGATTTCCCGGCACCGCGAAGTCAGCGACAGCGCCCAGGCCACCCACGGCAGCATTCGCCAGCTCGATCATGGTGTCATTGGCGACCGCGAACGGCGTCCGAGTTGCCGGCTCGGCCGGCTGGCCTGCGGTCGGCGCGCCATACCGCTCCCAAGGCTTCATGCCACCGGCTTCAGCACGGGCTGGCACCCGGTACTTCTCCCACGGTCCGGCCATTACATCTTCTCCCAGTTGCTGGCGTCCGACGGGTCGCCGCCCTTGAACCGATAGCCGTCCTCGACGGCGCCGACCGTCGGGCCAGCGGTGTCCGCGGCACCACCATCGTTCATGCTGTCGTACAGTTCCAGGCCCTGCTGCAGCGCCTGCCTGGGGGTGAGCTTGTCGCTACCGAAGTCGCCGCGCTGGTTCGAGAGGATTGACTTCGCCGCATCCAGGGCGAATTCCTGACGCGATTTGGTGCGCGCTCCGCGCACCATGTCCCAGGCCGACGAGGCGTCCTTCGCCACGCCGTTTTCGATCAGCCATTTGGCGGTTCGCACTTCGGACGGCGCCGCCGCCTTGTTGTCCACCGAACCCTTGGCGGCGTCAGTTTTGCGCTGCTCCGCGCCTCGCGCCCCGATCTCGCTCAACGCCATACCGTGTTCAGCACCAGCCTTGCGGATACCCTCGTCCGTCTTGAAGCGCTCCTTCTCCTTGAAGGTCTGCATGTCGTACCAGTGCTTGGCCTGCTCGGCAAACATGGTCCGGTAGCCGCGGCCGTCGCCTATCGTGCTCAGGAACTGGGTGAGCGTCTGCTGGCTGAACGGTTGCTGCACCGGCTGGCCGGTTTCGTGGTTGATCCCGTGGGCGATGTACACCGGCTGGCCGCCGGCCGTCTCCGGCCGCTTCTCGATGCTCTGCAATTCGATCCCCGTCGGAGCGAACCGGTTCACAAACGGCACGAATGCATTGGGATCGCCGGTGAGGTCAAACCGGCTCATGGCCTCGCCGAACGCCTGATCCCGGTATTGGCCGATGGTTTTCTCGCGGGCGACCATCAGTTCGATGGCCTTGCCCGGGGCCCCCAGCTCCAGCGCCTTGCGGATGCCACGCGTCAGCGATTCCGCCATGTCGCCGAATTCACCGCCGCTCAGGAAGCCTTGTGGCGCCGGATTGTCTTTTTTTTTTGCCAAGCCGAGGGATGCGGCCTGCCGGTCCTGCTGCACGGCCAAAGCGAGGCCTGGCGCCGCCGGCGCTTGCAGACCTGCGGCTTGGCCGCCGGCCTCCCGCGGCACACCGGCGGACTGGCCTATTGTGGGCTCCGACATTTGCACGGGATACGCTTGCGCCTGCTCGGGTTGTTGGGCCATGCCGGGGTGCGCCATGACGGGTTCCGGCGTCTGCACCGGCATGGTTTCGGCTCCGCTGGGTTGTACACCGGCGGCCAGCATCATCGGCGACGACGTTTCCGGATCCAAGCCCTTGGATTTCATCGCTTCCGCGATTGCCGCATTGACCTCCTGCTCCTTCTTCTTCTCCTGCCCGCTCTGATAGGCGTTGTACAGCGCCATGCCATTATTCAGCCCCTGGGCCAGGCCCGCCGCAAATCCACTTGCCATGTCAGTCTCCCTTGTTGATGACGGTTTCCAGCCCAACGATCCCTGCCGAGATATCACCCTTCAGGGGATCGGGCAGGCTGGACGGCTTTTCACGAAATTCCACATCCTCCACATCGGCCAGGCCGGCGGCGCGCCGCTCCAGCCGATCGATGCGCTTCTCCAATTTCTTGCCGCGCTTAGACAGCGCCCGGATGGCCGCGTGGTGCTTGCCGCTGACGCTGATCAGATCCAGGCCGACGCCGCCCGGCGCAACCTCGTCGCCCATCGCGGCCTGCATATCCTCGGCAATCGGGCCGGTATGCTGGCCGCCGTCGTCCACGCCGTCCTTGTATTTCCAGTCCTTGACGGCCACCTGCTCGAGCTCGCCGAGCGCCTTTTCATCGTCGGCAGGCCGGATGTCTTCCTTGAGCTTTTCCGAGGACCACTTCATGATCGCCGCGCCACCCAGCGAGCCCAGCAACGAGCCCAGGCCTGCCTGGCCGGCCGCGTTCTGCTGGTTGACCGCCATCTGCTGATTGATCATCGAGTTCAGGTTGCTCTGCAGCAGTCCGCCCGCCGATCCGATCTGTCCGGCACCCGCCCCCATCAGGCTGCCGGCCTGCTGGCCAGCCGCCAGGCCGGCCTGTTGCTGCTGTCCCAGGATGCCTGCGGCGGAATTCCCCCCCTGCAGGGCCGCCGCGGACGCTGCGAGACCGGTCCCCGTTTGATTACGGCCGAACCTGGCGGCGTTCTCGCGCAGCGACATGCCCAGCAGTTTCGTGTTGTTGCGTTCCTGGTTGACCGCGCCGGCTCGCGCCAGCGCCCGCGCATTGGCCTGATCGCGCATGCCCTGGGCGCCGAGGCTAGAGGTTGGCGACACGCCCATGCGCGCCATGTCGCGGCCCATCTGGGCGTCGGACGCATCGAACTGTCGCGCCACCGTGGCCGCCGCCAGCCCTTCGCGCCGGGCGGTTTCCTCTGGGCTGTCGTAGTTCATGGCCTCTTCGGCCATCTGGTTTTCGATGGGCTGGAACACGTCCTTGTACTGCTGCCACTGGTCGGCCGCCCGCTCCTGGTTGGTCTCCGATTCCGAGATGGCCGTGTTCATCAGCTTCTCGTAGATCGGGTCCATCCGGTCCGTGCGTTCCTTCTGGTATGTGAATTCGTCGCGGCCCAGTTGGGCCAGCTCTCGGCCGATGGCCGCCTGTTCCAGCGCCGCTTGTCCGATCCTGGGATCGTTTTGCACCGTGGTGGTGCTGCCGCCTTTCCCGCCCATAGCTTTATCCCCGCTTCAAAAATCTCATATCCAGAAACCGGCACTCTGACTTCAGCATGCCGAACAAAATGCCGTCGTACCCGCCCGCGAATGCCTGACGCACACGTCCCTCTTCCACGAAGCCGAGGCTTCGATCAAAGCGCAGCGCCTCCGCGTTGTCCTCGCGCACGATGCCGGTGACGCGCACCAGCCGGTACTGCACGAACGGCACGAAAAAGGTCCAGAACAGCATCTCCCGGCTGATCCAGCGCCTCGAGTAATCGGAGGCGACATGGATCATGCAATCACGATCCGTGAAGCGGTCGTAGAGCACCACCCCCAGGATCTCGCCGCCATCCGACAGGCTGGACAGGCATTTCGTGAGGGGGCCATGCGTGAATGTTTCGCCCAGCACCGAAGAGGCGAACTCGAAGTATTCGGCTCGCTGCTCGTCGGAAACACGCATGTCAGTTCTTCGGGTACTTGAGCTTTACCTGCTCGCAGGCGTTGACCCACGACAGGACCTGCGCAGGCAGTACGATGCCTTGATCGCTCAGGGCCCGGGCCAGTTTGAAGACCGCGTCGAGCTGGTCGCCCACCGGCGGGTATTCCCTTTCCCGCAGCGGAGCGTACGGTTCACGGTGTCGGATTTTCAACGTTGAACTCCGCATCCAAATAGGGCCACGCAATCACTCGCACCCGATAGGTTCCGGGCTGGTCGAACTCCAGGTCGGCCTCGGTGTCGTCGCAGGCATAGACCGTGTCGTTGACGATGATGGTGCACGGCGACGGCAGTTGGGTCAGGCGGCTGCCAGCCAAGGCTGCCGGATTCTGCGGCCGGTCGACAAGCGCGACACCGCGAACGTACTGGGTCTCGCCGTCTGCCTTGCCTGTCACCAAGCCCATGCTCACCTGGTTCGCCGTGAATGCATCGGGCGACAGGTTAAACACCCCGGTGATCCGGCCATCGGGATCGTGCGAATAACAGTCGACGTTCATCGTTTCGTCATGATGTAGGAGACGTTGCACAGGTAATCCATGCTCACCATCGTCGCTTCGTAGTTCTGGCTGCCGTTGAATAGCTGCGTTCCACCATACGGGGAAATCACATACACATATATCGCGCCGGAGGCGTATGGGCGCAGAGACATCAAACTGTCGCCCACCTTCCCGGTCAGCGATCCAGAGCCCCCTGCGTAATGGTGGTACGAGTTGGTCGAACTGAACTGTGGTGTACTCAAAGAGTAGAGAAGCACGCCGTCAATCACCAGATCGAACCGGAAGGCGTAGTATCTAGGGCCATGGTAGTTCCCATACTCCTGAAAATCGTAGGAGAAGGTGAACACGCCGAGACCGGGGGACTTGTTCCCCAGCGACCACACCGGCATGGTGACGCCGTAATACCCGGAATATCTGCCAAACGTCCACGTGGCCGATTCCGTAATAGCGCCTGGCTTGATATTCAACGTGTCGATCACGTCCAACTGGCTGATGCTGAATTTCCCGTCCGTGACATCGAATCCGGGCGCGGAGATATTGCCGTTGGGCAGCACCTCGAAGTAGTGGTTGTCGGGCTTGTTGCCGATGCGCAGGCCATCCGGGCCGATGTACACGCCGGTTTTCCCGGACGCCGGCCACGCGGAATCCACGAAATCGCCGGTGATGATGTAGCCGCCCTTCAGGCCGCCACTGAACTCGCCGGTTGCGCCCTCCAGTTTTCCGGAGAAAATGCCGTCCGATGCATAGACGGTTCCGCGGAACACGCCACCATTGAATTCTGCTGCCCCCGACGGGCTGATGTGCCACCCGGCCGAGCCCGGATTGTAGGACGCCGAGCTGATGCCGTCGGTGCTGATCAGGTTGCCGCCAATCTCCCCGGCCGTGGCGTAAACAGACCCGCGCACGATCACCTGATTGAATTCTGCAACCCCGTCGCCGTTGATTCGGAAGCCCGACAGGCCACTGATGTAGTTCGCGGACTCGATGTACTGGTCGATCTTCAGCCGCCCGGCCAGCAGCTTGTCCACGCTCATGCTGGAGATCCTGGCGTCATCGACGGCAAGCAGCCCGATCTTCGCCTTGCTGATCGACCCATCGGCTACGAACAGGTCGCGGATGTAGACGCCGGGGGCCACCGGGACCCCGTTGATCTCGGTCGGTTCAGTCACCTTCAACAACAGCGCGCCGGGATCATCCGCGCTCAGCAGGTCCATCACGTAGCCCGGATCCATCGAAACCGCGCCGGCCGCGCCGGCCACCCCGTTGAAAGGCCCCGTCTTACCTCCGCGCGACACGAACCTGACCCAGTAGAAATACTGGACCGCGGGATCGACATCGATGTCCGAATAGATCCATCCCGTGGTCTGCCCGATGTTGACGGCGTCGCTGAGGTTGTCAGCGGTGGCCCGCCAGATCTCCGCGTGTCCGAAGTACGCGAAGTACGTGCGGTCCCACTGCAGGATGATGACGGCCAGGCCCGGCGTCACGCGTAGCCCGGACGGCGCCGGCGGCAGCCCGTCCGGCACGCGCGCCGGCACAATATCAACGTCCCCCGATACCGGCTTGCCGCCGGAGGTCTCCAGGGCTGCGAAGCCATGTTCAATCAGATCCGCGAAGGTCACAGCCCGGTCCAGCTTATTGCCGCTCCTGCCGAATCGCACCTCCAGCGTCTGGCGCATCTGCTCCCAGGCGCGGGTTGTCGCCGCGTCCGGGAACCGGATGCGGTCTATGACCGGCAACTGCGCCGTACGCAGGCCTGTCTTAGTGGAGGTCGCCATTTATACCGCCGTGACGTTTGCCAGGGTGGAGGCGATCGTGACCTCCCTTACTGTCGCCCGGGCCTGGACGCTGTAGCTGTACTCGCGGGCGCGGTACGAGCCATCCAGGCGCCCCGGGCGGCCGTTGGTGATGGTCTTGGACGTCGTGACCTGGCGTGGCCCGTCGTCGGTCTCGATCACGGCTCGCAGCTCGAACTCGACGGGATAGGCATCGGCGACCACCTGCACGGCACCGAGGTTCTGCGGGCGCTCGGCCAGGAAAGTCTTGCTGACATACTGGAATTCGATGGGCGCGCCGGCGTTCCACTTGTGGACCTTACCGTCGGCAAGCGCGACGAACAGCTCGTCGCGCCGCGAATCAGCGTAGGCCGCAGTCGCATACTGGCGGCTGCGTGTGAGCGTCACGCCGCCGGCGGCGATTTCCAGGATGAGGCACCCCTGCTCGCTGCCGTTGTCGAACCAGCAAAAATACCGGTTGTCGTGGACGGCTGCATGCATGCTCTCCGGCCGATACGCCTGCCACTGGGCCCGCGTCATGATCGCCTCGGTAGCCACCGTCAGGGTCCCGCCGGCGTCGACCAGCACCAAGCCGTCCGGAGACGCGTAGAGCACGCCACCCTTGAACGCGCGGATCGTGCGCTTGGCCACGCAGGGTTGGGCACCATCCAAGCGCACAGGCGTGAAGGTCACCGGGTCTGCCTGCGTGGCCATGTAGGTGTCGCCCTTCGTGCAGATCACGGTCGCCTGGCCCAGGATGGCCCCGCCCACGATGTCGTAGGCCACCGGCGAGAAATGCGGCCAGCCGTAAGGCTTCAGCGGTTCGGATCGGCACACGCGCTTGCCCGAGAAACCGATCATGAAGCCGCCCGGATGGCTCATCAGACCGAACAGATCGGCGGGCGGCGGCACCAGCGAGAACTCGGGCAGCGCCTCACCCAGCACGGTCATGTCGAATTCGGCGCTGAATGTGTTCTGCCCGACGGGGATTTCCTGCCAAAACCGCAGGACCGCTGTCCCAGTCGCATCCGTCACAGCCACGTACAGCCGCTTGTGGGTGATGTTGTATGCCCCGGACGGCGCGCCATCCATGCTGATGACGTTCAGTGTGTCTCCGGTGCCGGCGTTGAACGGTTCAGACACGACGGTCGGCGCCCCCTCTTCGCCCCACGCGGACACGAAGGTGTAGGCCAGGTAGCATTCCTGGCGCTCGAGCTCGGCAGTTCCGGCGCTCTCATCTTCGCCATCGCCCTCTTCTTCCGGTGCCGGCGTCACCGTCACCAAGGCAATTGTCTCGGGCACCGGGATGCCCAGCAGGTAGGACGCCGACGGCATCAGGCCATCAGCCGTGGCCATGGTGGCGTCCGTCACCCTTGGAGGCTGCCCGGCTTCCGTGTAGTAGGTGCGCTCGCTGGTGTCGTCGGGAATCGGTCCGCGCGCCACGTCGGTATCGGCCGCCCAGTGGAACCAGAAGCGGGTATCGTCGTCCAGGTCTTTGCCGAACCGGTAGATCGACAGGATTGGGCCCGTCTTTTCAAGGTCGGCCACATAGGCGGGCGCCTTCAGCGGCGCGATGCTGCCGCGATCGAGCACCACGTCCACCGCATCGGCGGCCGCGCCGTCCGGCAACAGGTGCGATTCCAGGCGCGGCTGCATGCCGGCGAAGGCCTTGGTGGCAATCCTCATCAATCGCACCCCATGCGCACCCAGGTCGCCGCCTCGGTCTCAACGTAGCGAATAACGCGGACCGGGGTCGCATCGATTTCAGCTTCCGAGCGCCACTGGAACGGCCGCTGGGCGGCGGTGCAGTAGCTACCGCCCACCGGCGCGCATCCGGCGGCGGGCGCGATCACGCACACCAGAATCGTCCAGACGATCGATTTCTGCAGCAGATTCATCTTTCACCTTCCCGGCGGCGATCTGCCGCCTTGCGTCATCGGCTTGCGCAGCCCGGCGCGCCGCCCGGCCGCCGGCGACATAGGCACCGGCCAGCACCAGCAAGGCGGCGCCCAACATGAGCAGCCAGCCCTGCATGCGGCCCCACAGCGCAGCCAGCATCACAGAACCCCCGCCTTGTGCTTCGAGACCTGGCTCCAAGCAATGAACACCGCCAGGCCGACCAGCAGCACGCCCACCACCACGCGGCTGATCTGACCGCTGGTCAGACTGTCCTGGGCGTTCGTGACGGCATCCATGACGGCGGGCGCAGCCTCCGCCAACTGGCTGATACCGACGCCGGCCGTCGCCGTGGCGCCCACGGTTTCCTTCGTCACCGGAACCGGCCCGGCAGCACGCTTGGGCGGCTCGACCCCGGCTAGGGACAAGCCCTTGTCGATGGTCGCGGCGTCGTACCAGGTGTTCGGCGTGGACAGGGGCCCGGCCCCGTTCTCGTGCCGAATGATGGCCTCGGTCACGGCGCGCAGGTCGGTGTAGGTTTGCAGGTCAAGCCGGGCATTCGCCTGCCGGCCGGTCTGGGCGGTCACGGCCCGGACGTAGGCGTTCGTGTCGTTTTCCTTGGGCGGCGCCCACCGGCCGATGATCTGCCGGATGGTCCGCAGACCGTATTTGTCCTGATAGGTGATCAGCGTGCGGGCCAGCGCCCGAATGCCGTAGGCGGCAGATTTGAATGTGGCGAACGCCGTGTCCGGCTGTTTGTCGGCCAGGCCCTGCCACGGGCTGCCGTGGCGGATGTTGCCGGGGTTGTGGTTGCGGATGCCGCGAGGTGTTGTGCTCATTTCGTGATCTCCATTTTGAACGCCATCCAGACGGCGTATGCGACCCAGCCCAGCGCGCCGACAGCGCCGGCCTGGGCGGCCTTGACCAGGGCTTCGCGGACCATGCGGTTCCGCAGCTCCCGCCATTCGATGATGCTTTCGTGATACCGCCGGTGGCTGTCCGGATCGCCGCCAGGAAACCCCGCGATAATCGTGTCCTGCCTCGTCTGCATCGCCGCGATCTTCTGCTCGAGATCCGCCGTGGACTCCTTGACGGCGCGGATGATCGCGATGGCGTCTTCAGATAGCGGCATGGAGCACACTCCAGGGCAAAAAAAAGCCCGCAGGATGCGGGCTGGGCGTTATGTCGAAGGCAAGGCCCATGACTACTGGTTCCCGCCCTGTGATGGATCGACGGGCTCCGGTTCGTGGATGGGCTGGATCAGGCCCTTCACGAAACGCTCGTCCTCGACGGTCTCCGGCGCCAGAACGGCGGCCTGAATCTCGGCCGTGAGTTCCGGCACCTTGGTCGCCACGTAGGCGACGAACTGGGCCACGTCGGCGCGTTTCAGGTCGATGTACTTGCGCACCTGGGTGTCGCGGATCATCGCTTGCACGTCGTCGTATGGGCAGGCCAGCACCGGGATGCGGGCTGCGCCAAATCGGTCGTAGAACGCGCCTACCTCGATCCAGAAGTATTTTGCGGGCGCATATTCCCAGTAAGGCGGCAGCGGCGCGGGGCGCGGAGGTGTCTTAATGATGGTCATTTGATCCTCTGGTAGAGAATGGCGTCACCGTCAGCGGTGGTGTGTTCGTCGGGGATGCCGATGGCGGGGAGCTGGATGCCGGTGGCGGCGATGTCTGAGTAGTAGGCGACCGCAACGAAAACTCCGTCGCCATAAGCGACTGAGAACCAGGATTTGCTGGCGGGCATCGTTCGCTGGATCCAAGTAATGCCGTCGGGCGACGTGGCGAACACATCAGACGCTGCCCCCGCAGAACCTGACACGACGAGAAACACCCCACCGGCGTGGATAACCGACCGCCACTGCCCAAACGCGGGCAGGGTTTGCAGTGTCCAAGTAGTGCCGTCGGGGCTGGTGGCGGCGGTGGCGGAGTTGCCAGCGACTGCAACGAAAACCCCGTTACCGTAAGCAACTGAATACCAGTTCGTGTTTTGCGGCATGACGGGCCGCGCCCAGGTAACGCCGTCTGGACTTGTTGCCACAGCCACGCTGCTAGAAACTGCCACGAAAACCCCGTTGCCGTAGGTGACAGATTGCCAGTTTGCCGAGGAGGGCAGTGTTTGCTGGGTCCAGGTGATTCCGTCGGGGCTGGTAGCTGCGGTGGCGGAGTCGCTAGCGATTGCCACGAAAACCCCGTTGCCGTAGGTGACAGATTGCCAGTTTGCCGAGGAGGGCAGTGTTTGCTGGGTCCAGGTGATTCCGTCGGGGCTGGTAGCGGCGACAGCATACCCAGAGGCGACCGCGACGAAGGTTCCGTTGCCGTAGGTGACAGATTGCCAGTTTGCCGAGGAGGGCAGTGTTTGCTGGGTCCAATTAACACCGTCGGCGGAGGTTGCTGCGGTGGCGGAGTTGCCAGCGACTGCCACAAACAACCCACCACCGTAGGCGACCCCCCGCCAATACGCACTGACGGGCAGTGTTCGTTGGGTAAACACTACCTGATCGCTGGGCACCCCAAACTTCCCTGACGCCTCTGGGTAGGTCGATTCTTCATCGACAACCACACGGCCCGAGCGCAGGTAGACCGCACCAGACGGCGATTCATACAGGGGATCGGCCTGCAACGCGGGGCAGTCTTGGAACCATGCGCTACCGCCAACTGGGGTCGCGCTGCCATAGTTCAGGAGTTTGCGGATACTTTGGGTCATGTCATTTCACCCGCATGTAGAGGGTGCCATAGACCGGGTCGTTGGCGGGGGTGCGAATGCCGATAGCGGGTGGCTGGACACCAGTAGCTGCAATATCGGATTCGATAGCTGTCGCCACGAAAACTCCGTCGCCGTAGGCGATAGCTTGCCACGTTACATCATGCGACGGCAGTGTTTGCTGGGTCCAGGTAACGCCATCGGGGGATGTATAGGCGTAGCCGTCTTGAGAGATTGCGACGAAAACCCCGTTGCCGTAGGTGACGGACTGCAAGCTCTCGCCACTATCAAATACAAGTTGCTGGGTCCAGGTGACTCCGTCTGGGGAAGTAATGATAGAGTTGTATTCAACCGCCACAAACAACCCGTTGCCATAAGTGATGGACTGCCAATCGGCGGCAGCGGGTAGAGTTCGCTGGGTCCAGATGATCCCATCGGGGCTGGTAGCGGCGACAGCATACCCAGAGGCGACCGCGACGAAGGTTCCGTTGCCGTAGGTGATGGCCTGCCAGTTCGTTCGGGTGGGCATGGCCCACTTGGTCCAGTTAATTCCATCGGGGCTCGTAGCGACGGCATCGGAGCCGCTAGCGATTGCCACGAAAACCCCGTTGCCGTAAGTGATGGACTGCCACCAGCCAGCGTTCGGAAGCGTTCGCTGAGTCCAGGTAATGCCGTCTGTGGACGTTGCAGCGACATTGGAGTCCCAAGCGACCGCCACAAACAACCCGTTGCCGTAAGTGACTATCCACCCGTCATCGGTTGGTAGAGTCCCTAGAGTCCAGTTGACACCGTCTGAGCTAACGGCAACTTCGTCAAGAGCACCCGACACCGCGACGAACACCCCGTTGCCGTAGGTGACGGAAAACCAGTTCGCGTCGGCGGGCAGTGTTCGTTGGGTAAACACTACCTGATCGCTGGGCACCCCAAACTTCCCTGACGCCTCTGGGTAGGTCGCATCCTCGTCCACAATACGGTTGCCCGACTGCAAAAACGTCATGCCCCCAACCTCGACCAGGGGTTCAGACTGCGCGGGCAGATAGACGCACTGGCCAATCTCGACTTGACCCGCGCTTGCGAGGATTTTTTTCACGTTGCTCACGACACCACCCACCCACGAGAGCCACCCACGAACACAAGGTCCAGGCGCAGCAGGTTCAGGTCCAGCAGCAGGTCCTCAGCAAGACCCATGATCGCGCTGCCATTGCGGGCCAGAGTGGGCGGTTTGCTGTCCCACGAACCCGACGCATCCAGCACCGCGAGCTGGTCGCCCACGGTTGGGGACGCGGGCAACGTCGCGGTGAACGCAGCGGTCGCGGTGTCCAGACCGTAAATCTTGCCCGCTGACAGTGTGGTCGCGGTGGACACCACGGCGAATTCTCCGAGGCCCCCGCCCTGCTCCCACTGTGCAGCGTCAGCTGCGGTCATGCGCAGGCCCACCACGCAAGGAGCGGTGAACGCCCGAGCCGTCGTGCCTTCCTGCCCACGCATCACGTTGCTGAACGTATTGCTGCCCGCCGTGTGCGTGCGCACGTAGACGATCTCGATGCCGGCAGTGTCCTGCACAACCAACTTGAACCAATCGGCGTCCTTGCTGATAGCCGCCGTGCCGGTGTTCGCTGTTGGGAACAGGGAGCCGCCGGCCACAATCACCAGCGATGTCGACGCTGCTGTGATGCTGGTCGCCAGTTCCGCCCGGGCGCCGTCCGCGAATTTCTGGGCCATCAGTAATCCTTGATCTTGAAAACCAGTTCGGACTCGTCGAGCCGGCCGCCCACGGTCCTGACCTGGACCGTTACCTTGTATCGCTGCCCGTCGGTCCCCCCCGACATCCACAGTTTGCAGGTGGTCGCCGTCAGCGCCGACTCCAGGCACACCAGGGATGTGTCGGCAGGGTCGGTGATGCACTCGACCACGACGTCCTCTATCTCGTCCAGGCTGTCGTCCATCGGCAGCAGCCAGGGCGCGTAGTCGATGTCGTAGTCCTTTTCCTCGCCGGGCTGCTTCGTACGGGTCGCCAGGATCATTGCGATTTCTCCACGGATCGAATCTCCGCCGGGCGCTCCGCGCTGCGGGCCTCAGCAGGGCGCTGCACGGTCGCAAACGCGGGCGGCATAGATGCCAGTATCTGGTGGCCCTTGCGCCACGCTGCGCCAGACGTGCCGGCGGCGGACAGGTGTCCATGCACCACCGTGTTGCCGGTCCCGCTGAGGCGGCCCACGCCGAGCGCGGCCAGGGTGGCGGCGTTGTATCGCAGCGGCAAGGTCTCGACGGTGACCGCGGCGGACCCGGCGGCGGCCAGAGACGCATACCGGCGCGTCACGTAGGCTGTCGCATATGCCGCCTCAGCGGACCCGGCGGCGGCAAACGCGCCGCTCGCCCGGGCCTGTGCCAGCAAGTCCACTGCAGCCACACCAGCAGACGCCAAGCCACTATGCGCCAGCGCCTGCGCCGGCCACAGGGCAGCGCAGGCGCTCCGTGCCGATAGCGCGGACTGACCGTAGGACTGCCCCACCAAATTAGTGAACGTCCAGCCAGTAGCCTCCAGATTGCCCCAGGCGTCCGCTTGTCCGGCGGCCTTGAACTGAGCAGCAGAACTGGTAGTGAAATCCACATTCACCGTGGCGCCGGTCGCCCACGACACCGTCGAAAACCCTTTGATCCGATACTGCGGTTCGTTCAGGTACTCGAACGACGCCTCAGCGGACCCGGCGGCGTGCAACTCGACAGATATGCCCCGGCCAGCGGCCCACGCATTGGCACTGGCACCGTACATGGCGCTGTCCGCATACGCGAACGCAGCGGACCTCAGCGCCGAGGTAGATGCGCCTGCGGCACCAAGATCGGCGCCGGCAAAGTAGGATGCCAGCAAGGCCGACTCAGCTCGGCCAGCAGATGACAGCCTGCCGTGCGCCAGCGCACCGCCACGGCCGGCGAACGCTCCGGCCCCAGAAGAGGTCAGGGCGCCTGAGGACACGAGCGTCGACGAGCCAGCAGGGGCAGCGGTCGCCGTGCCATGGGCGGCAAGATCCGCTGGGACGGCGTAGGCGCGAGATTCCTTCGCAAGCTCGAAGGTTGCGAACTCGCCCAGCGCGAACTCAGCCTGGGCCAGCATCCCTTAGTCCTCGGTGATCGCGCTAGTTGTGCGCAGTCGCGGCACCACCCCGATGTTGTACGGGATCGTAGGATTCAGAGCTCCCCTGTACAAGATTTTCCCAGCACCGCTCGCGGCCGTGCCGACAGAGGCGTAAGTCGCCGTTCCCGGGGTGCCGGCAGTCATCTCGCCGAACTCAATCGGGGCGACAGGACTGACCGAGTTGCCCGTCACTGCCCAACCAGACGACGTGCGATCCACGGCCACGCGAGCGTAGCCGGTGTAATTCACCTCGGAGGTGGACTGATTGCCGGCCTCGCCCGGGTCGCCGGTATGCAGCGCCAGGTACAGTTTGGTCAACGGGCCAGACGCCGCGTTATCAGCGAGGTTGGCGATGGCGACGCCGTTGAAGATCAGTTTCAAGAGGTCGGTTTCAAAAGCATCGGACTTGGACATGGACGGTTCCTCGTGAGGGTTAGCTTTGGTTGGGACTGGTGGTGGTGCCGGTCAGGGCGCTTTGGAATGCCGCGTAGTGCTGGGCGGCCCGGGCCTGAAAGGCCGGGACCGTATCGGCTTCTTTGAGGAAGGCCCGGTACAGGATGAAGTCGACGAGCTCCGCGGCGTGCTCGCCTTCCTCGGCGAGCTCGACTTCGCTGTCGGAGGTCTCGATGGCCTCGGGCGGAGCTGCGTAGCTGATCCGGACCTGGACGCCGGCGCGTGCCGGCGGGTAGACCTCGTAGACGCCGCCACGCAGCGCGTTGTAGAGGTAGTGGATGATCTCAGCCGACCTCGAGCCGCTGCGCCATGCGGGCCGGCTCGCCGACAGGGCGCCGTCATCGACAACAGTGATGCGCCGCTGCTTGGGGTGCGAGACGTTCTGGCTGACATCGAACAGTCGGCGGGACCCGTCGGGCAGCTCCTGCAGGGGGCCATCCACCAGCGTCACGGCCGCCGCCTTCTCGTAGAGGTCGGGCCGCAGCCGGTAGGCGTCCATGCGCCCGTCGGTCAGCCACTTGGGCAGTTCGTCGTCCGTCCAGTAGTTGGCGTCGGCGTCCTGCAGGATGATCCGCGCGCGCTCGATGACGTCCTTGGCTTGCATGGTCAGCCCTCAATCTCGCGCAGCGCGCCGTATTCGGCGGCGCCGATGTGTTCCAGCCACTCAGCCACGACAACGCGCAGGATGGCGTCCCGGTCATCCAGTGAATCAATGGACTGGACGCCTTTGGCCACATCCACGAAGTACGCGACCGGAACGACGTGGGCGTTTCCGTCCAGCGTGGTGATGGTGATGTGCGGACGGCGATCATCCAGATTGGTGACGGTGCCCATCAGAATTCATCCCGGCCGGTACGCAGCGGCTGATGGGCAAACCCATGCTGCGAGTCGTCGGCAAGCATTGCGCAGTGGTGGTCGAAGAGCTGGCCGTACAGCACGGCGCGTTGCGGATCCGCGTACGGCGCCGCCTGCTGGTGCAGGCGCGCCAGCGCGCCGTCGCGGATCTGCTCGGCATACCGGGACAGCAGGATGTCAGGGAGTGCGGTTGCATCCCGCGTCGGCGCGACGGCAATCTCCAGGCGCAGGGGCACGGCGACGGTCAGCGCCGGCACCAGCCGGATGACGCTCGGCACGCGGCAGTAGTACCGCTGAACCTCGGCCGCCGATCCCGCGGTCAGGTCGGCCCAGCCCGCCGGGTACACGGCATCCAGATCGGGGCGCGTCGCCGGATCGACCTGCCGGCCAGGCAACCACGCCGCCAAGACCTCGACCACCTGCGAGTCGCCGTCCGGCGCGTCGATCTCCATCTCCGGCACGCCGGGTTGGGTCATGATCGTGTCGGCGAAGTCGCGCGCCGCCCGGGTCTTGGTGCAGAACTCGATGGCGGCGTCCAGCACCGCATCATGGACGGCAGGCATAGGCGCGCCCACACAGAACGGCAACACGAACCGCTCGAAGTCCGCCAAGGCCGCGGTCATACTACTGCGCGCCCGCCAGACCGCTGTTGGCCAGGGACACGATCTGCTGGATCATGTCCTCCTTCTTCATGCTGGCGTCGAGCTGATGGTTGAACTGGCTGGCAGAGTAGGTCTGCAGGTCAGCCTTCGTCATACCCTGAAGGTTCGGCAGATCGAAGGTCTTCTCTTCGCCCTCGCCCTTGGGCGGCTGGCCGGCAGGCGCGGTCGGCTTGCTGCCCGCCAGACCGCTGTTGGCCGCGCTCAGATCGGTGACGACCATCCCCACGCTTGAGGGATCGTCATCCACCGTGCCCGGGTCCACCTCGCGCCAGATGTCCGCGAAGCGCGCCAGCTTCTGCGCGACGAGCGGCGGCACGATGTGCACCTGCCCCGGCGTCCACGTCAGTCCCGTGCCCGCCACGTTGTCGGTCTTCTGGGCCTTCTTGCCGACGTACTGAATCGGCACCCCGCCCAGCGACACCAACCCTTGTTGACTGTCCATATCGCTTCCTTGAAAAAAGATGGGGCCGAGCATCAGCCCGGCCCCGAGTAGGCCGCTTGCGCAGCCTTGAGGAGACACCGATTACGGCGCGCCGACCGTCTTGCCAACCACGACGACCTCGTAGGTGCCGGAGGCGTGATCAGCACCGCCAGCGGTCAGGACCAGCTTGACGGGACGGTTGAAGGTGACGGCCGCGGCGCTGGATCGCTCGACACCGGCGGCCGCCACAGACGTGGTGGCGGCGAGCCAGTAATCGTCATCGGCTGTCGGATCGTCGCCGTCGAAGGGCTCGAAGCCGAGCTTGGCCGTGGCGCTGGCGCCGGCCGCACCGTGCTTGAGACGGACTTCGTAGACGCGGACCCCTGCGGGGATGACGCCCAGGTAGAACTTGTCGCCGTTTTCGGGGGCGGCGGTCGCCGAGTAGTCTTCGGACCAGGCATTGCCGGCCGCGGCCATATGCAACAGCTTGGTATTGAAGTCGGGTGCGTAGAGGCTTCCCATGGAGAACTCCTTGATGTGATGACGGAAGTTGAGAAAGGCCCACCGTCAGGCGGGCCCCTACATCAGCTGCCGTTGTTGAGGTTGACGGCCGTGTCCAGCACGACCACGCCGTGATCCGTGGGGATCTTGCTGCCGTGGCTGTCGGGCACATCGAAACGCAGCTTGGCCTTGCCGCCCATCACTTCGCCGGCGACCTCCAGGTTGCGCTCGAAGTTGTAGCGACGCTCCATCCAGTTGGCGTAGGTGTCGCTGCCCTGGTTCTTGCCGTACACGTGGGCCAGGGCCTGGGCGCCCAGCAGCATGGCGCGGTCGATCTGATAGCCCGCCGACAGGCTGTTGACCGTGACGGAGGATTCCGCCGCCGTGGACTGGCCTGCCTCGGTGCAGTACTTGACGGAATCGCCCGCGGCGAACCGGATGGCCCGGTCGGTCTTGCGCACCAGGATGTTGTGCCAGACACCGGCCTCGCCCGTGAACAGCGGGTGGCGCTTGCCGCCCTCGAACGAGGTCGCACGGTTCCAGGCGTTTTGCAGGAACGTGCGCCAGGTCAGCGAGCCATTGCCGCCGGCGTTGGTCAGCACCGACTGCCACTGGCGGTTGGTGACCAGCAGCAGGTACAGCGGCGAGTCGTCGGCAGCCTGGTCGCCCGGCAGCTTGATCGGCTGCAGCTTGAACTCCATGTCGTCGATGATGGCGCCCAGGATGTCGATGTGCTCGAGCTTGAAGATGTCCGTGCTGTCGATCGATGCCAGGGCCTGGCCGCCTTGAACCAGGGACGAGCCGTCGGCCACGTAGTGGCGGTTGTAGGTCGGCGCCTTGACCGTGTTGACCATGATCTCGCCGTAGTCGGGATCGCTGGGCAGGGGCACCACCCAGTCGGTGCCGACCTGGTTGCCGCGCGCACCGGCCAGATGCACGATGCTCGACTGGTCATGGAACCGCTTGAACCAGCCCTGCAGGTTCGCCATGGCCAGGCCGCGCAGGCCGTGGACCGTGCGCTGCTGGGTCATCTTGCCGCCGGCGTCCACCACCTTGGTGGTCAGGTCGATGCGAATGTCCATGGACGACATGTCCAGGCGTTCGCCCTTGCCCTCGGCCATCCGGTCACCCATGATGGGTTTACCGCCGGTCTGGTTGATCAGGTCGACCGAGACCATGTCGCCCTGCGACTTGGACAGGTCGGTGACCCGCACGATGGGCATGTCCGGCGAGGTCTGGCCTTTCAGCTTGGCTTCGGCGCCGGATTGCTTCGGCGCGGGGCCGGTGAGATTGTTGGACAGCGACGGTTGCCGCTGGGTGTTGGCGAACAGTGCGGCGCCGAAGACCTTGCGGGCCAGGGTCGAGCCGACCGGGATTTGCGTACCAGCCATGGGGTGTTACCTCCGTAATTACGAGAGGCGTGCCAGCTCCGCCTCGATCTGCTCGGGCGACATGGTCATGAACCGCTCGGTGAGGGCGGTCGAGGACAACGACGTCAGAGCGTCCTGAAGGGATTCAGCGGCCGGCTGGCCGCCAGGGATATCGGAAAGCGTGGAGGGACCGCTGGAAGCGGCGTCGGCTTTCGCCAGGGCCGCCTTCACGCGCGCGTCGGTATCGGCTGACAGCTGCTGGGCGGGCGGTTCGGTTTTCGCCTTTTGCCCGGGCAGCTCGATATCGCCGTTCGCGGCCTCGTACATGCGCACCGCGGCCTCGAAGCGATCGGACAGCGGCCGGTCCTTCCAGGTGGCCATCTTTCCGAGGGTCGTGTCGAGCGCGGCGATCGCCATGAACGTGTCGGGGTCAGTGGCACGAACGTGCGCGAGCTTGGGGACGGCATTGATCGCGTCTTCGACGGATATAACCGCCTGGACACGGGTCTCGCGCTCGGTATCAGCCGTGGCCGCATGCGCGGATTGCGCCTGCTCGGCCAGTTGCTGGTTGCGCTCGATCAGCTTGTCGATGACGCCCGCGATCTCTGGGGATTCCTCCCGCAGGGTCGCCAGCGCCGATTCGTCCACGATGTCCGCGATGTCACGCGTCTTGCTGGCATTGCCGGTCTGGATCTCGTTGGTCAGCGCTTCGAGTTTCCCCGTCAGCTCCTGCACCATGATTTCCGCCCGGGCCGCCCGTTCACGCGTAGCCCGCAGTTCCTCGTAGGGAATGACGTGCTTGCCATCCTTGCTTGCGACCCCGGCCGGCTGCTGCTCCTGCTGCTGTCCTTCGGCGGTGGCGGGTTTTGCGCCCTCGCCTTCGGCCGCAGCGGCGGCATCCTTCCCCTTGTCCTGCTCCGTCGTCTCCGTGCCGGTGCCGGGCGCATCACCGTGCTTCTCGCCCTGTTCATTCGCGGTGGCTTCGGTTCCCTGTTCGCCTTCGATCTGCTGCTCGGGCTGGGCGGCCTGCGACGTGTCGCCGGCGGCCAGCGCCTCCAGATCAGCGCCCGCGGGTGCGGGTGCGTTCAGGGGGTCCTTCAGGTACGCATCCATGTCGAATGCGGGGGTGTCCGTGGTCTGTTCCGTGCTCATTTCCTCGTGCTCCTAGTTGTCGGATAGGTCCGAATGCAAAAAAGCCCCGGGCGATTGCTCACTCGGGGCGCGTGGTGGCCGTATCCCTGGCCTGGGAAAATCGGTGCTATGTGGCTGGCGCGCCCTGCGGCGCGGCCGGCCTGGCCTGCAGGCGCATCAACGTGCGCTCGGTCTCGGCGTTCTCGTGCATGGCGGTCTGCTGCAGGCGCGCGCGGTTGTCGGCGTCACGGCTGGCCAGCTGCTGCTGCAGGCGTTGGACCTGCTCGAGCAGATGCTGGACTTCCTGCTTAGCGGTATCAGCCTGCGGGTCGGCTGCGGGCGCGCCGGCCTCGGCCTGAATCTGGGAAGTTTCGGCACGAGTCTTCTCGGTCTTGGCCACGCGCTCGTCGATCTTGGACTTCGCGTCGGCCATCTGCAGCTCGTTCGCAACGGCCTGGGTTTGTTTGGCCTGCTGCTCGGCCTGCTGCGCCTCGGGGCTATTCGGGTCGGCCTGGATGCCCAGTTGCTTGCGCAGAAACTCAGCCATCTCCTTGCGCTTGCTGAAGTCCGACATCTCCAGCGCGAAGGGCACCAGCAGCGCCTGGTACTGCGGCGGCATGGATTTCAGGATCTCGGCGAACTGGCCGAACTGCTGCTGGCGATAGGATGGCGTGCTGGGGACGTCGGCCAGGGCCACCTTGACGGGCGCCACCTGGACGTCGTTCTCGCGGTACTCCTGGCCGGTGGCATCGCTACGCGCCGGGATGTTCACCATCACCCGCCGCTTCACCGTGCCGTTATCGATCATGATCTCCTGCTGGCCAGTCAGGTCTTCTTTGACAAGCTCCAGCAGGGCCTGGCCGACCAGGCGGCGCGATTCGCGGTAGTTGTCGTTGATCTCGGCTAGGGTTGTGACGCCCTGCTCTACCAGGGACTGGATCGCCGTGCCGCTGGATGCGTTGCTGTTCTGACCCATCAACGCCGAATACACGCCCGCCGCTTCCTGGATCGCCTGCTTGCGCTCCTGCATGACGCTGAACTGCTGCGCCGACAGCGCCATGTTGTCATCGACCCGGATGGCGTTGGCGCCGCCCGTGCGGCTGGGGTTGGTGACGATGAACGCGTCGGCCCGCGCGACTTCGCGGCTCACGTCCGAAAGCGTGTTGTACTGCGCGTCCACGGCGTCTCGGTCGATGAAAACCCGCCGTGAATTGAGCAACCACATCATCTTGGCCGTGCGGGCGTTGACCTCGTCCTGCGGGCTCAGCATCGTGCGGATCAGGCCGTACGGCACGCCGGTCAGGTCCTCGCGGTAGCCAAAGAACGGGATATACGGGAACCGGCGCTTGTTCGTCGCGCGGTCCAGCAGCCGGATCGGGCCGCAGTAGAACGCCACGCGCAGCTTGTCGTAGACCGCCACGCGCGGCTGCACAGCGCCGGAGGCCACGACGGCCCGATGGTACGGGTTGCTCTCGCAGAACTCGAGCACGCGGCCGCCGGGCAAACTCATGACCAGGCCGCGCACCCACACTCGGTACCAGACCTCGAAGCACGTCACCTGCTGGCGTGTGGTGTCGCGCCATTCCAAATCGTCCCAGGATGTCCGGATGCCCTGCTCGATGGAGTGCCGCAGATCGGCGCTCATCCGGTTATCGAGCGTCAGATAGTCCGACCAGTCCGTCCAGTTGCCGGCCGCCCGGATCGCATCGGCATGCTGCGGGAACCAGGCGGCTAGGTGATCGGCGTCATAGCGCTTACGGCGCACCACATAGCGGGCGTCCGACCAGTCCGGCTTGCGGCTGCGCCAGTCCCAGAACATCTCGGATCGGTGGATCGCTTCCACACGGTACGGATATTCGAAGGGGTTGTTGTTGCGCGAAACCTCGACCGCAGCAAAACCGCTCTTGATCGTGCCCGCGTAGGCGTCGGAGTTGGCCCTATCCGCGTGGCTCTCGCGTTCGGCCTCGTGGAGCTTTGCGCCCAGGGCGTCGGCGACGTCGCCCCACCGGTCATCGTCAGCCGATACCGTCCAGTCGGTCCTTGTCTTGGCTTCCATGCCCAGCACGGCATTGACCGTGGGCGCGATCAGGTTGGTGATCAGCGGGCCCAGGCCCTTGTCGCTCAGGCGCTGCAGCGTGTCGGGGTCGAGTTGGTTGCCGTCGTAGTAGTCGGCGCACTTGTCCGCCTCGCGGCGCCAGGCCGGCTGGTCACGGATCTCCGACAGCCAGCGCTCCAACTGTGTGACGGTCAGCATGCCGGGCTCGGGGTGCGCCTTGTCGTGGGCATGCGAGACCGTATCGGCGCGCTCGTCTCCGAGCAGGTCGAATCCAGTCACTGCAGTAGTCATCATCCGCGCCAATTTTCCCGATAGGGTTTGAACTCGCCGACCGTCGGCACCTGTGCGAACCGCAGGCTCATCACGCCGTACCGCGTCGCATCCATCGCGTCGTCCATCAGTTTCACGACGACGCCATCTTTCCGGTGGTAGACCCGGTACTCAGCGAACCAGTCTTCCAGGCCCTCGAATACCTTGAACCGGCCCGTCTGCATCCGGGCCAGGATGATCTGCAGGCCCGGCTCAACGCCCACGCTGCCGTCCTCGAACTGGGCTCGTTCCGACAGCATGTTCACGCCCTCGCGCCGGTATTCGTCGCGCATGGGCTTGCCGCTGTCCTTCTGGGTCTGCAGCGCGTCCGAGGGCCAGGCCATCGGGATCCACGCTCCCCGGGCCTTGATTGCGCTGGCGTGCACGGCCGGGACTTGCTTCGAGCGCTTGTACACGTCGTACACGTACACGACGTCGGTGTCCCGGTTGTGTGCCATCCAGACCGCCGCGGTGGGGTGGTCCCAACCCAGGTCCATACCGGCAATGCGCGGCCACGAGTCCGGGATGCTAAACCCCGGGATCGTGATGTCCGACTCCTTGACTGGATACACCGCGCCGCTGCCCAGCACCGGCTTGCCGAAGGCGCGGGCCTCGCGTTCGTGTTCCGGGTAGCTGGCGACGATCGCGTCGGCCTGCTCCCGGGTGTAGTGCCCGGCGTCGTAGACGCCCATGAACACCACTGTGGTCCCATCGTGCTTGTCGATGAGGAACCGCATGACCGTCTCGCTCATGCCCATCAGCGGCGTGAACGTCATGTAGACGGGGCCGAGCGTCGTGTTGGTGCGGGTCAACGCCTCCATGTAGATCTCGTGCGGCGGCTCCTCGTCAAGCCACACGAAGTCCAGGGTCTCGACCTGAAATTTTGACCGGCCCTGCTCGTAGTTCCGAAAGCCTAGGACCGATTCCCCGGCCTGCACGTCGCCGCCACCGCCGTGACGGATCACGGCCAGCGCGTAGGCGTTCGCAACGCCCGACAGCGGCGACAGTTCCTTGATCGCGTCACGCGGGATCGCTGCCGTGCCCAGTTCCGAGTCAATGCCGGGTCGGCCGAACAGCAGCCGCTGCACACCGTCGCGCGTCGACGCCGCCGATACCGATGCCGCCCATCCCGCTGTGGGCCGGTCGAACGTCTTGCCTTCCCACCAGTCCGGATAGCGGCCAGTCAGGTGCATCGCCGTCTCGAACGAACCCGCCCAGGTGTTATGCGTGACGATGAAATGGTCCGTCACGTAGGTCCGGCTCGGGTGCGCCACCGATATGCACGTGCACTCGCCGTCGCCGACTGCCTCGATGGTCCGCAGCACGTGGTGCCGGGTATTGCCGGCGGGAACCACGCGATCCTGCTTGCGCCGCATCCTGAACAGCGGGAAACCCGGTGCCCGCACGTGCACACGCCACGACGGCCGGCCTGTCCGGCGCTCCCCGTTGTGTGTGTATCCGGTCACCCGGCGCACGGCACGCGCCTTCACACCCAAACTGCGCAGCAGGAACAGCACGTCATCGCACAACCGCTCCGAGGTCGTGCTGTATTCGATGGTGCCATTGCGGTCTGCACTGCCGTCGGTATCGAACAGCCCCTGCAACACCGCCAGCCGCGTCGCGGCGTCGTTCAGCAGATAGGCGGCCGGGACAAACCGTTCATGCGACTTCAGCCCGGCCAGGCCCATTTCACGAAGAGCATCCAGGACGGGGTTGATGCTGCCCGGCATCCCGTCAGGGCGCCGGCCAGGTTCGCCGACGATCCGATGAGTGATGCCCGCGCTGTGCAGATGCGCGCCAGCCGGCAGGGCTTGCTCGACCATGGCGCGCAGGTCTGCGTCGGGTTTGCTGTACGAGACACCGCCCTCGGCCAGGCAGCCGTCGCCGATCAACACACCAACCAGGTAGCCGTCCAACGGCACCCGGGCGGCGTCAAACCGTACGGGATCAACGGCCGGCGTCAGAACCCTGCGGCGCGGCCGCGGATTCCCGCCGTCGATCGCCAGGATCTCGCTGGTATCACCGACCGACCATGCCCCAAAGCGCGGATTGCCTTGCGCCTGACCATGGCTATGGCGAGTCGGATACCGCGCCGCCGGGTGCTGATACATCCAAAGATGCTCGCCGCAGCACTCGATGGTCTCGCCGTAGTCGAACGTCAGCCGGTAAAGTGCCTTCACGCCCTGCGGAAAGACACCCGTCACGGTCGTGATCGAGCCGTCGCCAGCGATGACCTGGTCACCGATGCGCAGCGCCTCGATTGGCACCCAGCCGCTGGGCGTCAGAACCGGCGTGCCGTTGCGCAGCGCCTTGCCCAGCTGGTTGCCCGCCGAGAACAACCGCTCCCGGAAGGACTTGCCCGCCGCGTGGAATTCGCGCTGCTTCTCGTAGGGCCGGTAATACTTCAGCCGGTTCTGACGTGCCCGGCGCGCACGCTCCATCAGCGCCTGGGCGAGAACCAGGCGGGGATTCTGGACAAGCATGACGGCGCGTCAGTGTACCGTACTGCTGGCGGCGTCCTGTACTTGCTGCAACACCGTCTCGACGGGCACGCCTTCAAGTTCCGCCACCTGCTGGGCGGCCGCAAGCGTCTTCTGGGCCAACTCGGCATCGCTTGCGCGTTCGAGTTCGCCCATCCGGATTTCCTTGCGGTCGATGAACATGCCCAGGTGCTTGCCAATGTCCACCAGCGCCGCCCGCTTGTCGGCCCACTTCACCTTCGTGGTGAAGCCGGCCAGGCGTTTGCGGCCATACTGGCGCCGCAGTTCACCGCCATGGGGCTGGGCTTCAGCAACTTCGTCCGGATCTTCACGCTCGAATTCCTCGCGGACCTCGAACTGCGCCAGAGCCGCCGCCGATCGATCATCCAGTTCCTGGGGGTGCTTCAGCGTGCCATCCTCACGGAAGAATGCACGTGGATCGCTGAATGCCAACTTGGCCAGCTCTTCCAACACCATGTCCTGGGTAATCTTCGTGCGCTGCGAGCGCGCCGCCATCCCAGCGGAAATCGCCGAATGGATGTTGACGCGCGTTAACAGCCTCGACGCAGCAGCGGCCGCTCCTTTCTCGCTGTATCCAGCCCTGATTGCAGCTCTGGCGCCATTCAAATCGACCAGATATTCCTCCACAAACCGACGCTCCAAGGCGCTCAGCGGACGCGACACGTTGCGCGCAGGTGCTGACGCCTTCTTGCTGGCGGCTGGTTGAGGTTTCTTCGTGGCCATGATCCTACGCCTGCACCTCGGCGACCATCGCCTTGTCCAGATCCAGCAGCAGGATCAGACGAGGCTCGCCGGTGCGGTTGTGGGCGCTATGCCGCAGCGTGTCATCGAACATGAGCACGCGCCCGGTCTCCCACTTGCAGGTCTGACCGTCGATGACGATAGCGCAGTCGCCCTCCGGGACCGATAGACCCAGGTGCATGCGCAGTACCCGGTCGGTGTAGCCGACATGAGGGGCAATCTCCGCGCCGGGCTCCATCAGAGAGTACCCGCAGTTCACGATCATCGGGCAGATGGCCGCCAGCCGGCCCGCGCTGTGGCGGTCCCAGCCGTCGAGCATCTTGCCCTGCCACTTCAGGCCATGCACGCTCCAGCCGCCGAGGTTGATGGGTTCCGGCCATGCCGAATACCCGCCAGATTTCAGCGGCGCCAGTGCGTCCTGCAGGATCGTCCTGTGCCGAGACATGAGCTCGAGTGCCAGGGCGGCGCCTGCCGGATAGTCTGAGATGTTGATCATGGGGAGATGGGAGTCGGTTTCAATCCACGCGCACGTGCAGGAAGCGAAAAGGCCCCGGCGCGTCTCCGCAACCGGGGCCCATCAAATGTCCAACAAAAAGCCCCGAACGGTGTCGGGGCTCTGTCTGGACGCAACATCCACCAGTAAGTGAATGAGGCAGATTTTCCGCAAATCTGGAGGAAAAGTCAAGTTTCGGCGTCCTTTTTAGCCTCCGCCAGCCAGCCTTCGGCGGTAGCGTCCGATGCTCCGCCGTGCCTGCGATGCTCACCGTACCAGCCTGTGATCAGCTCGACCACGTTATCCACTGGACCGCCCTTGAGGACATCAACCGAAAGGCCGCTTGCCTCACAGATGCGCTCGATAGGCGCCCAATCGAAACTCACGGCGCCATCGGCGTTGCGCACCAGATGGAGATCAGCGAAATCCACATCGTCAGGCACCAAAATCCGTGCCAGTTGCTGCGACATCTGCGCTTCTACGGCGTGGACTATCCAGTCTGTGAGTCGCATGCCTGCGGACTGGCTGGCACGAACCCAACGAGCCTTTGTCGCCGCGGTTATGTATAAATGCACGGATTTCATGATTTTGACATCAAGCCGAATACAACGGCGGACACCATCAGACCGCAGGCAAAGGCGAACAAGCGCACAGCAAGAACACGCCGCCCCGATGTCCGCGCCCACGATGAGACACCCAGCATAACAATCGAAAACACCAAGAACATCACGGCCGTAGCCCAAAGTGTCGCGTGGTTCATATGGCCTCATCCCTGAGCACCGCCTCGGCAGCATCCAAAGCACGCTGCTCTTCACCCATCGCCCCCTCCTTCACCAGATCGCCGCCCCGAACCTTTGCCCGAGTCCCGCGCAGCCATTTTACGATCATGCTGTTGTGGCTGCTGGCCGTGTCCCGGTTCACGCCCGCTTTGGCCGCCAACTCCTGCAGGTGGATCTTCTGGCCGAAATAGCGCGCCACCAGCCCGTCGCGCAGCACCCGGGCCGTCAGGTGCCCGGTCAGCGCACTGGCCACGGCCGCATCCGAAATCACGCGGATCGACGCCATCCACTCGTCGCGCATGCGCGGGTGGTTGCAGCACGGGCACGGCTCTTCCCGAGGCGCGAAGCGCGCATACAAGATCGCCTGATGCAGCCCGGACAACCGCTCCTTGATCGGCTGCAGGATCAGGCCGGCCTGGGCGGCGCCGTCGTTGCCAGCCAAGCCCCGGCCGGTCGGCCGGTATTTGTCCGCCATCCTGGAGGTCAGCGGCCGATCTACCGTGCCCGCCGAGAAGTTGAAGGCGAACATCAGCGCCTGGTGAGCCGTTTGAAACATGGCGTCTTCTCCTATCAGACGATCTTGCATCACCACCCCCGCCAGAAGTCTTGGCGGCCTTCGGCGCCGATTTTGCCGGTCATCGAGATCGGCGCGGGCAGACGGTCCAGTTCCGCTTGCCGCAGGTGCGGCCGCGGTTTCCACTCCGCCGTGTACCTGTCGAACGTCGGCGCCGGCACCAGGTGTGCTTGATGGGCGGCGCGGCCGCCTTTGATCATTGTGTTAGCTGCCATTGGTTCCCTCGATAGCCTGATTAAATTTTTCCTGCTTCGCCGCCAGCCACTGCCGGCGGCGCTGTTCGATGTCCGTGTCGGTGGCGCGGAACTGAGCGCAGTACCGCGGAAACGTCGCGCTCTCGAAGGTGGACCTGCGCTCGAATGCGCAGTTGCCATAACCCTGACTGTCCAGGCCCTCCGCTTTGCGCAGGTCGAAATGCCGGCACGCGATGCACTGGACGGTCATGTCGCTTCTCGGTGGGCATCGGCAAAATCAGCCAGGCCGTCATAACGGCGGTGAGCCGTGACGGTGCCGCGCTCGTCAATTCGCAGCACCAGGAAAACCCCATCACGCAGCACGCTGACCTTGATGCGGCGCCCGTCGTCTTGCATGAAGGTGATCCGCGTAACGCGGCCCCCGGCCACTGCGGCTGCGCTGAAAGCCGCGCCCACGGCCTGCGCTTGCACATAGGTGAGGATCTGGTTCATGCAACCTCCTCGGCATCGATGCCCGCTGCCCGGCGCGCCATGTCGACTACAGCCTGAGGGCGGCGCCGCCCGCCCGGGCGGGATTGATCCTTGAGGATCTGCCTGGCCCATTCGCGCTGGTTGCCCTGGGGACCCCTGGTCATGCGATCGGCCAACAGCTGCGCCTGCTGCACGCCCTCCTGCTTCGTCGTGATCGTGCTGCCGGGCGCAGGCAGGGGCTCGGCGGGCGCCGGGATCGGCTCCCAGGATGGGCGCGCCAACTGGGCGCGGTACGCGACTTCCCAGCGACCGCGCATCGCCTGCCAGCCCTGCGACAGCAGATCACCACCGATGCCGGCGGCCGCCCAATAGACGGCCGGGTGCGGCCAGGCGCCCATGTTCCCCTTGCGGCGCGCGGCCAGGCCGGCCACGGCCGCCTGGTAGGCGATCTCCGGATCCAGCCACGGCCGGCACAGCCGCAGGAATTCCGGCAGCGTTGGCGGCCATTACCGCGTCAAGCAG